>Ga0194124_10000044_pt1 | contig 187991 bp, 192 predicted proteins | sample TA2KigCas0mmetaG_FD_148605 | JGI IMG/M metagenome (GOLD analysis project Ga0194124, IMG submission 148605) | Freshwater microbial communities from Lake Tanganyika, Tanzania - TA2015031 Kigoma Deep Cast 0m | ecosystem: Environmental > Aquatic > Freshwater > Lake | place: Tanzania: Lake...
CCGGATCACGTACTGATCGGGCGTAGGGCCGGGTCACGCGGGCGCCCGGCCCTACGCCTCGAAGTCGTACGGCCGGGTCACGCGCAGGTACTCGAGCACGGCGGTGACGCGCGGGTCGTCGCCGGGGTATCCGCGATACCGGGCGACAGCGTTGCGACCGTGACATGGTCTCCACCGTCATCGGACGGTGGAGCAACGATCACCGGGTATACCGTCACCGCAAGCCCCGGCGGGCGCACCTGCACCACCACGACGACGAGTTGCATCGTCACCGGCCTGACCAACGGCACCGCCTACACCTTCACCGTCACCGCCACGAGCGCAGCTGGTACCGGGCCGGCCTCGAGCCCGTCGAACTCCATCACGCCAACAGGTAGCGCCACGCCAACAATGCCAAAGAAGACCCAGTGGTCCAAGGCATCAGTATCGAAACCACTCACAGCAACGTTTACGGCCACTTCCGGGACGACCTACACGATTCGCGCCACCCTTAAGGGCAAGACCGTGACGGGGAAGTGCACGGTAAAGGGCAACGCGACAACGTGCAGGATCTCGTTGAAGACGCCGGGTACGTGGGCCGTTGCCATCACGCCTTCTCGTGGTGGCGTGAAGGGTAAGCCTGCGACGAAAACCGTGAAGATCGGCGCTCGCTAACTCACAGCACACACGCCAAAGGCTGGAGCGCCTCTAAGGGCCCCTCTGCGCGCCGATTTCTCAAGGACGGTGTCAGCGCCGGATCAGCAGACGCCGCCGGCCGCGGCGGCGGAGAGCGGGGTGAGCGTCCACGTGCCGCTCGTGCCCGGGAATCCGCTGGAGGCGATCAGCGTTGCGTTGCCCGTGGACGACGACACCGGGCTGCTGAGGATGCTGGTGGGTACGGTGACCGTGAGCGCCGGCCCGTTGACGACATTCGCGTAGCCCGTGGGCCAGGTGTCGTAGTAGGAGCCCTCCGTGATGGTGCCGGAGGCAGGCACGGCGGACAGCGCTGCGCCGGCCTGCGTGGCCGGAATCGTGTAGCCGACGTTGGAGTTCGGGGTATTGATCAGGATGTTCTGCCACGAGGGGTTCTCATAGCCGGTCGTGCCCCAGAAGGCCACGCAGATCAGCGCTTCCGACGCGCCGTCCCACAGTGAATCGCCGGTGCCGCCCTGCCACACCTCGAATCCCACGGGCGGGGCGGGCGGCGCGGGAGTGGGCAGGAACGGGCACGGCACCGGGAAACCATCGTCGCCGCCCTGAAGTTCGGCGCACAGCTCCTGCCGCCAGCCACGAGTGGATGCGCGGCGGGCGAACCCGGGGTCGACGCGATCGAGCCAGGCCGACGCGCGCAGCGTCTTCCTCGTGCCGAGCTGCCTCGCATCGGAGGCCGGGATCGTGATGTGGAACGCCACCTGCACACCGCGGTGATGCGATCGCGAGAGGCGGATGGAGTCGTGCGCCACGAGGACATGGCCGTTGCCGTGGAGGGCGACCGTAAGCAGACCGAGCGCCCCTTGGCTGACTCGTCCGCGGGCCCCCGCGACGGCGCGGGTGTAGTCGGCGCGGCCTGTGATCACGATCGAACCGCGCCCGGCACCGGCCGTGTCGCGGTAGATCTTCAGGTCGGTCAGCTCCGGTGCCTTCGCGGACGCGGTGGCGCTGGCCACGAGCAGGGCCAGCAGAGCGGTGGCGATCAGGAGTCTGCGCATGCGGGGGAATGTACACACCGCGAAATCATGGGATACTCGCTCAACGAGTTCATGTGGCGCAGGGATTCTCGATGGCTCGGGCCGTTCCAGGACCTGGTCGACGCGGCGCGGCGCCGTGCCGCCGCGCGCGGCTAGCCCCGCTTGACCTTCGACCCGCCGACGATGTCCTCGGACCCGTCGACCCAGCGCACGAGCGCCTTGTGGCCACCGTCGTAGTCGGGGCCCCAGACGAGCAGCGTGGCGGGCTCGCCCCAGGCGGTGACGGGCTCCTCAAGCGCCGGCTCCTCGCCGCGGAAGTGGCGCACGAACGGGTTTGAGGCGCGCTCCGTCCCGATCGTCGTCGGCACCGTGTGGCCCGGGTGCACCGCGACGGCGTCGTCGAGCTCGAGCAGCCGGTCGAGCGAGGCCCGGAGGTCCGCGAGGTCGGTGTGGCCGGGCGCGCGCGTGCCGCCGACCGTGCCGTTGAAGAGGACGTCGCCGGTGAAGACGTCGGTGCCGTCGACGAGGAAGGCCAGGTGGCCGCCGGCGTGGCCCGGCGTGGGGATGCAGCGCACCTCGAGGCCGGCGAGCTCGCACGTCGCGTCCTCGGCGAGGACGTGCTCGACCGGGCCCGTGTAGTGCCCCTCCTCGCGGATCAGCTCGATCGCGCGGGCGCTCGCCCCGACGGGAACGCCGTAGCGCTCCATGACCTCGTCGAGGTCGTAGATGTGGTCGATGTGGTGGTGCGTGAGCAGGATGCCCTCGACCGTGAGGTCGTTCTCCTCGACGAAGCGATGGAGGTCGTCGTGGGCGCCGTTGCAGTCGATCCAGATGGCGGGACCGCCGGCCTCCGCGGCGACGACATAGGCGTCAGCCATCCACTGGGGGTCCTGGGTGTGGTGGATCAGCATCACGGCTCCTCGCGGTAGCGGTTGGTTATCGGCATGCGGCGGTCGCGGCCGAACGCGATCGGATGCACCTTCAACCCGGGCGCCCCCTGCCGCCGCTTGTACTCCGCCCGGTCCACGAGGCCCGCGATCCTGCGCGCCAGCTCCAGATCGCACAGGCCCGCAGCGGCGATCTCGCGCGGCCCCATCCGCTCCTCGATGTACGCGTGCAGCACCGGATCCAGCACCTCGTACGGCGGCAGCGACTGATCATCACGCTGATCCTCGCGCAGCTCCGCCGTCGGCGGCCGCTGAACCGTCGACCACGGGATCACCTCACGCCCCTCACGCTCGTTCAGATGCCGCGACAGCGCATGCACCAGCGTCTTCGGCACGTCCTTGATCGGCGCGAACCCCCCCACCGAGTCCCCGTACAGCGTCGAATACCCCGTCGCGACCTCCGACTTGTTACCCGTCGTCAGAACCAGCCACCCATGCTGATTCGACAGGCTCATCAGGATCACGCCCCGCAGGCGCGCCTGCAGGTTCTCCCCCGCCAGCCCCTCCACCTCCGGCAGCAGATCATTGAACGCGAGGCGCAGATGCTCAATCGGCAGCTCCCGGAAATCAACCCCCAGGTTCTCCGCCACCACCCGCGCATCCGACCGCGTCTCCGCCACGTTGAACCGCGTCGGCATCGACACCGCATGCACCCGCTCCGCCCCCAGCGCATCCGCCGCCAGCGCCGCCACCAGCGCCGAGTCGATCCCGCCCGACACCCCCAGCAGCACCCCGGGAAAGCCGTTCTTGAGCACGTAATCGCGCAGCCCCAGCACCAGCACGCCCCACAGCTCCTCCAGCTCCGAGCCGGGCAGGGGCTTCGTCTCGGCGGCGACGGACTCGGCGGGCGCCCCGACGGGGAGCTCCGCCGCGATCGCGATCGCCCCCGCCCCGCGCCCGCTCGGCAGGTCGAGGTCGCAGACCACGAGGTCCTCCGCGCAGAAGGCCCCGCGCGCCAGCAGGTCCCCCGCGGCGTCGAAGACGAGGCTGCGCCCGTCGAACAGGAGCTCGTCCTGCCCGCCGACGAGGTTGGCGTAGGCCACCGTGCAGCCCTCGTCGGCGGCGAACGCGCCGATCAGCTCGTCGCGCTGGCGGCCCTTGCCGAGGTGGTACGGCGACGCGGACAGGTTGACCACGAGCGACGCCCCGCCGCGGGCAGCGGCGTGCGCCGGGCCATCCGCGACCCAGATGTCCTCGCAGATCGTGACGCCGACCAGCGCGCCGCCCGCCTGCACGAGCAGCGGGCCGTCGCCCGGCCGGAACGTGCGCTGCTCGTCGAACACGCTGTAGTTCGGCAGCGCCATCTTGTCGTAGCGCGCCACCACCGCCCCGCCCTCCAGCACGAACGCGCTGTTGCGCACCCCGTCGGGTCCGGCCCACGGCGACCCCACGATCACCGGCACCGCCACCTCGCCCGCCAGCCGCGCCACCGCCGCCTCGCACGCCCGCACGAACGACGGACGCAGCACCAGATCCTCGGGCGGGTATCCCGAGACGACGAGCTCCGGCGCCACCACCAGATCCGCCCCGAGCTCCGCCGCCCGCGCCGCCGCGGCCGCCACCAGATCGACGTTGCCGGCGAGATCCCCGACCGTCGGGTTCAGCTGGGCCAGCGCGATGCGCACGCGGTGCAGTTTACTGCGGTGCGGCGGCCCGACCCGCCTGGCGGGCGAGCGCCGTCGACACGGAGGCGTCCAGCGCGATCGCCCCGTGCACGCAGGCCGCCTCGGGCGTCCGCTGCTGGTCGGCGTCGATGCAGTGCAGGACGGCCACGACCCGCTCGCGCGGCGTGCCGAGCCGCTCGGCGGCCTGCTCGATCCGGCGCGTGCTGAGGCGCGGGATGCCGAGCAGGCGCCCCTCCTCCGACGGCTGGAGCACCGGCCCCGGCACGAACGCGTCGGCGGCGCCGACGGCGAAGAGCAGGCTCGCGCAGCCGACGACCGATGGGTCGAGGCGCGGATGCAGGAGCGCGAGCTCGCGGCACGCCGTCGCCACGCCGACGGTGTGCTGGAGCGCGCCCCCGGCGTAGGCGTGATGGTGCTCAACGCTCATCGGCGCGGCCCGGAACGCGGCCCGCAGCGGCTCGTCGGCGAGGACGGCGGCAGCCAGCCCACGCAGCGGCGCGTCGGGGATCTCCTCGACCAGGAACTCGAGGAAGCCCTCGAGGTCGTCGACGTCGCGGCGGGCACCCGGCACGAAGTCGAGCGCGTCGGCCTCGGCCTCGACCCGCTCGAGGGAGCGCACGACGATCTGCGGGCGCCCCCGGAACGACTCGACGGAGCCGAGCACCCGAACGACGTCGCCGGCCTCGAAGCGCCCGTCGAGGATCGGGGCGTCGTCGAAGACCGTCGCCCGCACGCGGCCGGTGCGGTCGGCGAGCTCGAGCGCGAGGTACGGGCTGCCCGTGCGGGTGCGCCGGCGGTCCTTGCGCAGCACCGCGAACGTCGAGTCGACGAGCCGGCCCTCGACCAGCTCGGAGACGGACGTGCGGGCGTCGGCGGCCATGCCGTGAGTCTAGGCGGCTGGCAGGGCGGATGGGCGAGCGCCGATACCATGCCGTGTCCCATGGGCACTCCCGCCGAGACCCTCCACGTGCGCCCGTTCCGCGGGCTGCGCTACGACCCGGCCCGCCATCCGGCGTTCTCGGTGGTGGCGCCGCCCTACGACGTGATCACGATGGCCGACCGCATGCGGCTCGTGGCGCGCTCGAACCGCAACGTCGTGCGCCTGATCCTGCCCGACGTGGGCCGCGCGGAGAACGCCCGGCGCCTGCTCGACGAGTGGCGCGCCGACGGCACGCTGCTCCAGGAGGAGGTGCCGTGCCTGTACCGCACGGAGGAGACCTTCATCGGGCCCGACGGCGTCCAGCGCGTCCGCGAGGGCATGATCGCGCTCGTCGGCCTGCCCGCCCGCGACGGCACCATCCTCCCCCACGAGCGCACGATGCCGAGCATCGTCGAGGACCGCCTGCGCCTCCTGCGCGCCACGCATGCGCAGCCCTCGCCGATCCTCGTCACCTACGACGACCCCGACGGCGAGATCGACACCGCGCTGCGGGCCGGCTCGGAGCCGACGCCGGCGATCGACCTGACCGACGACCACGGCACCCACCTGCGCATGTGGCGGGTGCCGGAGTCCGACATCACGGACCGCATCCACGCCACCCTCACCGAGCGGCGCCTCTTGATCGCCGATGGTCACCATCGCTACGCGACCGCCCTCGCCTACCGCGACGCGCACCCCGAGGACCCCTCGGCGAACGCGATGATGATGTACCTCACGAACGGCGCGAGCCCCGGCCTCGTGATCTTCCCGATCCACCGCGTCGTCGGCGAGATCGACGCCGCCGAGCAGGAGGCCCTGCCCGACCGGATCGCCGCCGCCGGGTTCGAGGTGCGGGAGGCCGGCGACGGCGTCGTGCAGCTCGAGCAGGCGATGGCCCCCATCCCCCATGACCACGGCGTCTTCGGCCTCGTGCGCCGGGACCATCCGCCCCTCCTCGTCTCGGCCCCGCCCGAGGAGCGGGCCCGGACGCCGCTGGAGCGGATCGACGCCGTGCTGCTGCAGGACCGCATCCTCGGCCCGCTCCTGGGGCTCACCGCCGAGGTCGTGGCCACGACGGACCGCATCCGCTACACCGCCTACTCGGACGACGCCGCCGCGAAGGTCGAGGAGTCGGGCGACGTCGCCTTCATCCTGCGCGCCCCGAGCGTGCGCGAGGTCGAGAACGTGGCCCTCGCGAGCCAGGTGATGCCGCAGAAGAGCACCTACTTCTACCCCAAGACCCTCGACGGCCTCGTGATCCGCACGCTCGACGGCCCCCAGCCCCGGAACGGGTAGCCTTCGGGCATGGCGATCACCGAGGAGCAGGTCCGCGAGGCGCTGACCCGGGTCATCGACCCCGAGCTCAAGCAGGATCTGGTGACGCTGCAGATGGTTCGCCAGATCGCGATCGGCGAGGCGGGCGACGTCACCGTTGGGGTCGCCCTCACGATCCCGGGCTGCCCGCTGAAGGCGACGATCGACCAGGACGTGCGCCGTGAGGTCGGCTCCGTGGAGGGCGTCACCTCCGTCCACGTCGATTTCACGAGCATGAGCGAGGACGAGCGCGCCCAGCTGGCGACGCGCCTGCGCGGCGGCCGCCCGCCCCAGCCCGCCGGCGAGCTGTCCGTCTCCCCGAGGACCCGCATCATCGCGGTGGCCTCCGGCAAGGGCGGCGTCGGCAAGTCGTCGTTGACGGTCAACCTGGCGATCGCCTTCCAGGGGCTCGGCCTCGAGGTAGGCGTGATCGACGCCGACATCTACGGCTTCTCCGTGCCGGGGATGCTCGGCATCCAACAGCGCCCCGTGACGGTGGACAGCATGATCGTGCCGCCCGTCGCGCACGGCCTCAAGACGATCTCGATCGGCTACTTCATGGACGAGGGCGGTGCCGTCCTCTGGCGCGGCCCGATGCTGCACAAGGCGATGCAGCAGTTCCTCTCCGACGTCCACTGGGGCGAGCTCGACGTGCTCCTGATCGACATGCCGCCGGGCACCGGCGACGTCGCGATCTCGCTCGGCAGCCTCCTGCCCAACAGCGAGGCGGTCATCGTGACCACCCCGCAGGCCGCCGCCCAGCGTGTCGCCGAGCGCGCCGCCGCCGTCTCCGAGCGCGTCAACATGCGCGTCGTCGGCGTCGTCGAGAACATGGCCTACCGCGTCTGCCCGTGCTGCGGCGAGCGGGACGAGCTGTTCGGGTCGGGCGGCGGCGCATCGCTGGCCGGCCACCTCGACGTGCCCCTCCTCGCCCAGATCCCGCTCGAGCCGGCGCTGCGCGAGGGCGGCGACGTCGGCGTGCCGTTCACGGTCTCCCGGCCCGACTCCCCCGCCGCCGCGGCGATCCGCGAGCTGGCCGAGCGGTTGCACACGATGCGCACGCAGGACCCCGTGCAGCGCATCAGGAAGCCGCTGAAGATCGTCTAGCGGAGCAAATGCGCGAGGACGACCGGGTCAATGCGGTCACCACCCCACCAGCGCCCATCGAGGTTCTCGTCGATGACCCACGCGCGAAGCGCATCCTCGAGTTCGCCGTCGAACGCCCCGTCAGCGGGGAGACCGGGCACTCGCGTGCGGAGTGCAGCCCGGATCCTCGCGGCCGTGCTCGCATCGACGGGAACCCAGTCCGCTTCCGGCGTCGCCCCGAACACCAGGCCGTGGATATCGAGCAGGCGTCGGAGTCCCGGCACGGGATCGACGTGATCGTCCACGCGCAGGTCTATCAGCTGGCCGGTTGCACCACCGTATCCAGCACCAACGCGCTGGACGATCAGCGCCGCGGACTGCCGGCCGCGGCGGTCGCCTCCGGCTCGGTCCCCCGCCTGCAACGCGCCGACCAGACGATCGCCCAGCGCCAGACCGACTCCATCCAACCATGCTGACTCCATGGCGGCGATGACGTCAGCGCTCGCAAGGATGTTCCCCTGGATCGCATACCCCTCGCCGACAAGCCCGCCCGCCCACTCGAGGCAGTCCGTGCCCGTAAAGGAGAATGCGGATCCGCCCGCATCGACGATCCCAAGCTGCCGCACCGCGCGTTCGTCGTCAGGATCGGTGAGCCGACGCACGACCGCATCTGGCGAAACGCCACTCTGGAGGAGCGCCATCCCGTCGGGCCGGTAGCGGGCATTGACGAACGACTGCGAGGCGATGGCCCCCACTCCGGCGAGCACGGCCGGCACGACGGCACCGACGGCCGGGAACTTGGAGGCGACCGCGCAGCCGAGGTCCCCGGTATCGGCGTCCCGTGCGACGATCGAGAAGGTCATCGGCCTAGAGGGCGTCACCCGGCACGAGGCGGTGCACGGCCACCTCGCCGAGGCCGAGCGCGGCGAGCTCTGCCTCGAGCTGGTCGGGGGTGCCGGTCAGTGCGTCGAAGGTGCCCCAGTGCGAGCCCAGCACGTGCTGCACGCCGAGCAGGCGCACGGCATGGGCGGCCTGGTACGGGCCCATCGTGTAGAGGTCGCCGATCGGCAGGATCGCCAGGACGGGCGCGTACAGCTCGCGGATCAGCGCCATGTCGCCGAAGACCCCGGTGTCGCCGGCGATGTAGATGCGCTGGCCCGACTCGAGCTCGAGCACGTAGCCGACCGGGTCGCCGCCGTAGCCGCCGTCGGGCAGGCTGCTCGAGTGGAAGGCCTGCGTCATCGTGACCTTGAGGCCGCGCACCTCGACGCTGCCGCCGGTGTTCATGCCGATGGCGTCTTGAACGCCCTGCTCGCCGAGCCAGCCCGCGATCTCGTACTGGGCGATCACGGTGGCCCCGCCGCGCTCGGCGACCGCGGCCGCGTCGGCGATGTGGTCGCCGTGGCCGTGCGTGACGAGCACGACGTCGCCCGCGAGGCCCTCGGCGCTCGGCGGGCTCGCCGGGTTGCCGCCGATCCAGGGGTCGACGACGACGTGCACGCCGCCGGGCGTCTGGATGCCCCAGGTGGCGTGGCCGTACCAGGTGATGGTGGTGTTCTCGGGCATGGCGCTCCTCCGGCGTTGTCGCGTCCCGCTGCGGATCCTAGGCGCTCGCGGCGGGTCTAGCGGCCGGCGGCGAGCACGCGGGCGGCCTCGCCGGCCCAGTCGATCCCGATGCCCGGCAGGGCGCCGCCGGCGATGACCAGGGCGAGGCAGAGCGCGATCGCGATCGAGACCGAGGCGAGGCCCGGCGCCCCGGCTGCGTGCACGCCGCTGCGCGCCGAGCGGTCGTACAGGGCGAGGATCACGCGCAGGTAGTAGGCGATGCCGATCACGGAGCCGATCGCGCCGACCACGGCGAGCCACGCCCAGCCCGACTCGACAGCGCTGCCCGCCACGAGGAACTTGCCGAGGAAGCCCGCGGTCAGCGGGAAGCCGGCGAAGCCGAGCAGGAAGACGACCAGCGCGAGGCCGGCGAACGGACGCTCGAAGCCCCACGCCCGGATCGACTCGAGCGTCGTGACGCCGCGGTGGTCGCGCTCGTGCAGCGTGATCACGGCGAAGGCGCCGATCGCCATCGGCGCGTAGGCGGCCAGGTAGAAGAGCAGCGCCCGCGAGCCCGCCTCGCCGCCGACGATGATCGCGATCAGCCCGAAGCCGGCCGCGGCGATCGACGAGTAGGCGAGCATCCGCTTGACGTTGTCCTGGACGAGCGCGGCGACGTTGCCGACGACGATCGTGGCCACTGCGACGACCACGAGGACCGGCTCCCAGGTGTCGCGGACGGGGGCGAGCGGCTCGGCGAGGACGCGGGCGAGGGCCACGAAGGCGGCGATCTTGGTCGCGGCGGCCATGAAGCCGGTCACGCTGGTCGGGGCGCCCTCGTAGACGTCGGGGACCCACATGTGGAAGGGCAGCGCGCCGATCTTGAACAGGAGGCCCGCGAGCACGAGCACGACGCCGAGCGCGACGAGCCAGGCGCCCGGCTCGGCCTCGGCGAGGCCGGCCGCGACCCCGTCGAACTGGAACGAGCCGGTCGCCCCGTAGAGGAAGGCGGCGCCGTAGACGAGGATGATCGAGCCGATCGTGCCGAGCACGAGGTACTTGAAGCCGCTCTCGAGCGAGGCCTTCGACGAGCGGTCGAACGCGCACAGGACGTACAGCGAGATCGAGAAGAGCTCGAGCGCGACGAACAGCGTCAGGAAGGAGTTGGAGCCCGCGATCAGCGTCATGCCCGTCGCCGCGAACAGCAGGATCGCGGCGTACTCGGCGCCCGCCTCGCGCATGCGCGGCCAGCCGAGCGCCACCAGCAGGGTGAGGAGGCCGCAGCCGGCGACGAGGATGCGCACGGCCTGCGTCAGCTGGTCGACCTGCAGCGCCTCGGCGACGGTGACGACCGGCGGGTCGCCCCAGGCCGCGATCGCGAAGCCCCCGCTGACCGCGAAGGCGGCGATGCCGAGCAGGACGCCGATGCCGCGGTCGCGGCCGCGCAGGAAGGCGGCCACCATCAGGACCAGCGACGCCCCGACGAGCAGGCTGATCTCCGGCGCGATCGCGAGGACGACGACGTTCGGGGCCTCGATCACCGCGCCTCCTTGTCCGCGAAGGCGCCCGCGACCATCATCTGCGACGAGGGGTCGACGCGCTCGGTGAGCTGGGCGGGCGCGACGCTGAGCGCGATCAGGGCCAGCGCGAGCGGGAGGACCGCGAGCAGGGCCCCGCTGCGCAGGTCGGGCGGGCGCAGCTGGCCGACGAGGTCGCCCTCGCGCTCGTGCAGGACGGCGGAGATCCAGCGCAGCATGTACATCGCGGCGAGGACGATGCCGAGCGAGGCGATCGTGCCGAGCCACCAGGCGTCGGCGAAGGCGGCCAGGAGGATCAGGAACTCCGAGGCGAACACGCTCGAGCCGGGCACGGCCAGCGCGGCCATGCCGAGGACGAGGGCCACGGTGGCGAGGATCGGACGGCTGCGGGCGAGGCCGCCGAGCCGGCGGAAGTCGCCGGAGCCGGCCTGCGACTCGAGCCAGCCCGCGAGCAAAAAGAGCGCCGCGGAGACGAGGGCGTGGTTGACCATCTGGAACGTGGCGCCCGTCGAGCCCTGCGCGTTGAGCAGGAAGATGCCGAGCACCACGAAGGACATCTGCGCGATCGACGAGTAGGCGATGACGCCGCGGCCGTCGGGCTGGCGGAAGGCCAGGAGCGCGCCCCAGAGAAAGCCGATCAGGCCGAGCGCGATGAACAGCCATGCGTAGCGCGCCGACTGCTCGGGGAAGAGCGGCACGAGCACGGCGAGGAAGGCGAAGCCACCCGCCTTCGAGGCCACGCCCGAGAGGACGGCCGCAACCTCCGGCGACGACTGGCGGTAGGCGGGCATGACCCAGCCGTGGAAGGGGAAGAGCGGCGACTTGATCGCGAACGCGAGGGCGAACGCCCAGAACACGAGGTCGTTGCCGCGGCCGACCGCGGCGGCCATCGAGAAGTCGGGGCCGTCCGGGGCGGTCAGGCCGAGCCAGAGGATCGCGACCAGCATCAGGAGCGTGCCGAAGGCCGTGTAGGCGACGACCTGCACGGTCGCCTTGCGGCGCTCGTCCCCGCCCCACACCGCGAGCAGGACCAGAAGCGGGATCAGCATGCCCTCGAAGCCGACGTAGAACACGAACAGGTCGCGCGCCGCGAAGACGACGAACAGGAACGCCTCGGTGATCAGGAGCAGCCCGAAGGTGGCGTGGGTGCGGTCGCGGCGAGCCCACAGGCCGTAGCCGATCGCGCAGGCCACGACCAGCGCGGTGACCGCGGCCAGCGCCAGGCCGACGCCGTCGAGGGCGACGCTCCAGCGGATCCCGAGCTGCGGGATCCACTCGGCGTCGTCGCCGAACTGGTAGCCCGCCATCGGCTCGAAGCGGTACACGAATCCGGCCACGGCCCCCACCATCCCGAGCGCCACGAGCAGCGCCAGGTAGCCGGCGAGGCGCTGGGCGAACGGCACGATCAGGATCACGATGCCCGCGATCAGCGGAACGGTGATGAGGGTGGTGGCGGTGATCATCCGGCGCGCACCAGGAGGGCGAGCAGGAGCCCGGCCATGCCGAGGGCGATGACCAGCGCGTACGAGCGCACGACGCCGTTCTCGATCACGCTGACGCTGCGGCCGAGGAAGGCGGTCAGGGTGCCGAGCCCGTCCGTGGGCAGCCAGCCGGCGACGGGGCGGTCGACGTCGCGGCGCAGGACCGCGGCGAGCCACTGCGCGGGCCGCTCGAAGGCCACCGCGTAGAGGTCGTCCCAGTAGAGCCGGTGCTCGAGCGCGTGGTCGACGAGGCGGCCGCGACCGAGGCGCATCCGCTCGGTGGCGTCGAACTCGCGCAGGTAGAGGTGACCCGCGATGGCGATGCCGGCGACGCCGATCGAGACCGCGACGAGCGTGGTCAGCCACTCCTGCGCGGCGCTCGGCTCGACCATGCCGGCCGGGGCGATCGGCTCGAGCCAGTCGAAGAAGACGTGGGTCAGGCCGGGGACCTGCAGGAGGCCGACGACGGCGGCGCCGAGCGTGAGGATGTAGACCGGCCACAGCATCGAGCTCGGGCCCTCGCCGTGGTGCTTGACGGCCGTCGGGGCGACCGCCTCCGCGTACGGCGACATCCGCCGGTGGAAGACGAGGAACATCAGCCGGAACGTGTAGATGCCGGTCAGGAGCGCGCCGGCGAGGCCGCCGATGTAGGCGACCCAGGCCAGGGGCGTCCCGACCTCGAGCGCCGACGCGAGGATGGCGTCCTTCGAGAAGCCGCCCGACAGCGGGAAGATGCCGACCAGGGCGAGCGCGCCGATCAGCATGCAGAAGTACGTCTTCGGCATCACGGAGCGCAGCCCGCCCATGTTGCGGACGTCCTGCTCGCCGTGCAGGGCGTGGATCACGAGGCCCGCGCCCATGAACAGCAGCGCCTTGAAGAAGGCGTGCGTGAAGAGGTGGAAGATGCCCGCCCAGTACGCGCCGAGCCCGACGCCGACGAACATGTAGGCGATCTGGCTCATCGTCGAGAAGGCGATGATCCGCTTGATGTCCGTCTGGACGAGCGCGATCGCGCCGGCCATCAGCAGGCCGAGCACGCCGATCACGACGATCGTCTCGAGCGCGTACGGCGCCGCGTGGAAGAGCGGGTTCATGCGGGCGATCAGGTAGACGCCCGCGGTCACCATCGTGGCCGCGTGGATCAGGGCGGAGACGGGGGTCGGGCCCTCCATCGCGTCGGGCAGCCAGGTGTGGAGCGGCAGCTGCGCCGACTTCGCGACCGCGCCGACGAGCAGGAGCAGCGCCGCGATGGTGGCCGTCCACGAGTCGAGCGAGCCCGCGCCGGCGAAGACCCCCGTGTAGGCCGTCGTGCCGAGCTCGATGAACAGGAGGAGGATGCCGAGCGCGAGGCCGACGTCGCCGATCGCGTTCATGACGAACGCCTTCTTGGCCGCCTTGATCGCCGACGGCTTCTGGTGCCAGAAGCCGATCAGGAGGTACGACGAGAGCCCGACGAGGCCCCAGCCGGCGAGCAGCAGCACGAGGTCGCCGGACACGACGAGCAGCAGCATCGAGAAGACGAACAGGTTGAGGTAGGCGAAGAAGCGCCGCTCCTGCTCGTCGCCCCTCATGTAGCCGATCGAGTAGACGTGGATCAAAAAGCCGATGCCGGTGACCACGAGCAGCATCACGGCCGTCAGCTCGTCGAACCAGAGCTCGAGGCCGACCTGGAAGGAGCCGGCCGTCAGCCACGTCCAGGCCGTCTCCACGACGGCGCGCTCCTCGTGCGGGCGGCTCGCCAGCATGATCGTGGCGATCGCCGAGCAGACGAACGCGACGAGCATGACGAGCGACGCGAGCCAGCCCGCGCCGCGCGCGGGCAGGCGCGTGCCGAGCACCGCCAGGACGGCGGCGCCGGCGAGCGGCAGGGCGAGCGCGGTCCAGACGAGGCCGGTCATCCGCTCAACGACCTCAGCTCGTCGGTGTCGAGGACCATCTCGCGGCGCGTCATCGCGACCACGAGGCCGAGGCCGACGACGACCTCGGCCGCGGCGATGCCCATCACCACGAGGGCGAAGACCTGGCCGTCGGAGCCCCCGACCTGGCGCGAGAAGGCGACCAGGGTGAGGTTGACCGAGTTGAGCATCACCTCGAGCGACAGGAGCGTCGTCAGCGGGCTGCGGCGCAGGAGCACGCCGACGAGGCCGATCGCGAACAGGATCGCGCTGACCGAGAGGTAGAACGGCAGGCCGACGGACATCAGCGCACCTCTCCCGGCTCGGCCTCGCGGGCCGCCTCGATCGCCGCGCGCGACGCGGCGCGGCGGCGCGCCTCCGCCTCGCCCTCCTTGGCCATGACCTGGTCGGTGGTCAGGCGCTTGGGGCGCGTGCCCGCGCCGAGGATGACGCCGGCCACCGCGGCCATGAAGAGGATCACGGAGACGCCCTCGAAGGCGAGCAGGTAGTCGGTCACGAAGGCCTGGCCGACCGCGCCCGGCCCGCCGAACGCCTCGTCGACGGAGGCCGGCTTGCCGAAGTCGGTCGTCCACACGACGAGCACGATCTGGATCAGGACGAGCAGGCCCGCCACCACGGCGAGGACGACCTGCCACGGCTTGCGGGTGCCCGGGCCGATCTCCCCGCGCGGGCCCACGTACGCGATCACGAACAGGAACATGACCATGATCGCGCCGGCGTAGACGATCACCTGGGCGGCGGCGACGAACTGCGCCTCGAGCAGCAGCATCAGCGTGGCCAGCGAGACGAGGTTGCCGAGCAGGCCCAGCGCCGAGACGAACGGGTTCTTCTGGGACACGACCGCGAGGGCGGAGACGATGGCCAGAAAGGCGGCCAGGAAGAAGACGACGATCCCCACTACTCGGCGCCCTCGGGGTTCGTGGCCGTCGTGATGTCGTACATGCCGAGCACGCGCTCCATGTCCTGGGCGGGCACGTCGTACGGGTCGACGGCCTGCGACGGCGTGCGCAGCGCGGGCTTCTCGAGCAGCATGCTCTTCGTGTAGACGAGCGCCTCGCGCGAGATCTCCGACAGCTCGAAGTCGTTGCCGAGCGTGATCGCGTCGAACGGGCAGGCCAGCTCGCAGTAGCCGCAGAAGATGCAACGCGCCATGTTGATCTCGTAGATGCGCGCGTAGCGCTCGCCGGCCGAGACGCGGTTGTCGGGCGTGTTCTCGGCGGGGACGACGCGGATGCAGTCCGACGGGCACGCGGCGGCGCAGAGCGAGCAGCCGACGCACTTCTCGAGGCCGTTGTCGTGGCGGTGCAGCTGGTGGCGCCCGCGGAAGCGCGGGTAGACGGGGCGCTTGTACTCCGGGTACTGCTGGGTGATCGGCTTCTGGAAGAGATGCCGGAACGTCGTGGAGAAGCCCTTGACCTGGTCGAGCATGGCGGCGGCTCCTAGAGGTACACCACTGCGACGGCCGTCAGCAGCAGGTTGAGGGTGGCCGCGGGCAGGAGGACCTTCCAGCCGATCTTCATCAGCTGGTCGAAGCGGACGCGCGGCAGGGTCGCCCGGATCCAGATCAGCACGAACAGGAAGGCCCCGATCTTGATCAGCATCCACAGCGGCCCGGGCAAAAACGGGCCGTTCGGGCCGCCGAGGAAGAGCACGGCGCCGAGCGCCGACAGCGTGATCGCGTTGATGAACTCGGCGGCCGCGAACATCGCGTAGCGCATGCCGCCGTACTCGGTGTGGTAGCCGGCGACGACCTCGCCGTCCGCCTCGACGAGGTCGAACGGCGGGCGGTTCGACTCGGCGACGGCGGCCACGAAGAAGACGAGGAAGCCGAGGAACTGCGGGATGATGAACCAGAGCGGCACCTGCGCGTCGGAGATCGCGACGAAGGACAGGGAGCCGGCCTGGATGATCACGCCGATCACGGCGAGGGTGAAGGCGACCTCGTAGGAGACGAGCTGCGCGATCGCGCGCATGCCGCCGAGCAGGGCGTACTTCGACCCCGACGCCCAGCCGCCGATCATCAGCCCGTAGAAGCCGAGCGAGCCGATCGCCGCGACCACGAGCAGCGACACGCCTGTGTCGGCGATGTAGAGGTGGAACTGGTAGTCGACGAACGGGATCGTGGCGACGCCGCCGAACGGCATCAGGCCGAAGGCGCCGATCGCGCAGGTCATGGCGATCAGCGGCGCGACCATGTACAGCTTCACGCGCGAGCCCTCGGGGACCATGTTCTCCTTCTGCAGCATCTTGCCGAGGTCGGCGATCGGCTGGAGCAGGCCGAACGGGCCGACGCGGTTCGGCCCGTAGCGGACCTGGAAGCGGCCGATCAGCTTGCGCTCGACCCACGTCATGAAGGCGAAGAACGCCATCAGGACGTTGACGAGCACGAACGACTTGATGATGGTTGCGAGGACGCCGTCGACCATGGTGGGGGAAGGGGCTAGCGGGCCTCCACGGTGGCGCTCGCGCCCGCGGGGGCGCCGCGCCAGTTGATGCGGACGCTGCCGGGCAGCTGACGGCGGGAGATGCGGACGGGGCCGGTGTGCTCGCCGGCGGCGTGGCGCACGGAGACCTCGTCCCCGCGCGCGACGCCGAGGCGCTCGGCGTCGGCGTGGGCGAGCGACACCCACGGTGCGCGCTGGTGCGACAGGGTCGGGGTGCGCTCGACGGCGGCGCCGCTGAAGAGCGGGCGCGGCGCGATCAGCCGGAACGCCCCCTCGGCCGGGGCCGCGGGCGGCGCGGTCGGCGCGACGGCGGGCGCGGGGCGCGCCGCGGGGCGCTCGAGGTGCAGCGGGGCGCGGTCGCCGAGGCCGCCCCAGCTGAGGCCGGCGAAGGCGGGGTTGCCCTCCGCGAGCAGGGCGAAGGCCTTCGCGGCGCTCGGCGCGGTGGCCACGTCGAGGAAGCCGGCGAGGCGGCTCGTCCACTCGACCAGCGGCACGCCGCCGACGGGGGCGAGCGTCGGGCGCACGCGCTGCACCCGCCCCTCGAGGTTGGTGACGCTGCCGTCGCGCTCGTGCTCCGTGTCGAGCGGCAGGACGATCTGGGCCTGCGAGGTGACGCCGTTCGTGAAGGCGGCGACCGCGACCACGACGGGCGCCTGCGCGAGGGCCATCTGCCAGCGCTCCCCCTCGGGCCCCTCGACCACCGGGTCGCAGCCGACGAACGCGATCGCGGTGATCTGCCCCGCCTCGAGGGCGGGCAGGATCTCGTCCCAGCCCCCGACGAGGCCGACGGCGCGCTCGCCGCGCTCGTTGGCGCCGACGGGCAGGGGCAGGATGCCGCCGTCCGCGGCGCGGTCGAGGCCGAGGGCCCAGCCCGCGTGCGCGAGCTCGGCGGCGGCCAGCGGGTCGGTGACGACGAGGACGGGGCGCTCCGCGTGGCCGAGCGCGTCGCCGAGGGCGCGCACGGCGGCCGCGTCGGCGCCGGCCAGGCCGGCCAGCTCCTCCACCCCGCCCGCGGCGCCGGCGTCCGGGCGGACGCGGTCGCCACCCGCCTCGAGCGCGGCCGCGACGAGCGCCGCGAGGACCGCGGAGCCCGCCCCGGGGACGGTGCGGAGGAACGTGCCGGCGTCCGGCTCGAGGCTCGTACCGCCCGGGCCGACGATGGCGAGGTGCGCGCCGTCGCGGCGGGCCTTGCGGATCCGCAGGTCGATCGTGCCGGCGCGGTCGGCGGGCTCCTGGTCGCCGATCACGACGACGAGGTCGGCGCCCTCGAGCGCGGCCAGGGTGGCGGCGCACGGGTCGACGAGCTCGAGCGCGGCGGGCGCGGCGAGCGGCGCCGAGGCCGTACGGGCCTTGAGGTCCGCGGCGATCCGGCTCCAGGCCAGCGCCTCCTCGTTCGTCAGGTTGCCGCCGGTCAGGATCGCCACGGCACCGGGGCCGTCGGCCGCCGAGTGGTGGCGCAGGCGCTGGGCCACGGTGCGCAGGGCGTCGTCCCAGGCGGCGGGCGCGAGGCCGGCCGGACCGCGCTCGAGCGGCTGGGTGATGCGCTCGTCGCGCGGCTCGTAGCGGGCAAAGCGGCCCTTGTCGCAGAGCCAGCCGCCGTCCACGTCGGGGTGGTTGCGGGACAGAATCCGCTCGACCTTGCCCTCGCGCAGCGTCGACCACGTGTTGCAGCCGGTCGCGCAGCCCGTGCAGACCGTCGGCACGTTGACGATCTCCCACGGGCGGGCCTTGAAGCGGTAGGCGGTCGGCAGGAGCGCGCCGACGGGGCACAGCTCGGTGACGTTGCCGGAGAAGGCGTTGCCGTACGGCTTCTCGTCGAAGGTGGCGATCACGCTCTGCGCGCCGCGCTCGCGGGCCACCAGCTCGCCGTCCTCGGCGACGTCGCCGGAGAAGCGGGTGCAGCGGTAGCAGAGGATGCAGCGCTCGCGGTCGAGGACGATCGACGGCGAGATCGGCAGCGGCTTCTCGTAGGTGCGCTTCGGCAGCGTCATCCGCGTCGAGCCCGGCCCGTAGCGGAACGTCAGGTCCTGCAGCGGGCACTCGCCGCCCTTGTCGCAGACGGGGCAGTCGAGCGGGTGGTTGAGCAGGATGAACTCGAGGACGGCGTCCTGCGCCTCCTTGGCCTGCGCGGAGGCCTCGGCGGTGCGCACGACCATGCCGTCCGCGCACGACAGCGTGCAGGCGGCCTGGAGCTTCGGGGCGCCCTCGATCTCGACGAGGCACATGCGGCAGGCGCCGATCGGCGGCCCGAGCCGCGGCTCGTAGCAGAACACGGGGATCTCGACCCCGGCGCCCTCGGCGGCGGCGACGACGAGCGGCGTGCCCTTCGGCACGGTCAGCTCGCGGCCGTCGATCGAGAGGGTGACGGTCGCCACCGTCGGCTCGGTCGTGCTCACGTGGCGGCCACCATCGGCAGGGGCGCGCGCAGGAGCGGCGGGTAGAGCTCGCTCATCGGCGCGTCGTCGGGGTAGGGGCAGCGGCCGAGGCGGCAGTGCTCCTCGAACTCCGCGCGGAAGTTGCGGATGTGGCTGCGGACCGGCATCGCGCAGGCGTCGCCGAGCACGCACAGGCAGTTGCCCTCGACGCGGTCGCAGATGTCGAGCAGGAGGTCGATCTCGGCGCTCGAGCCGAGCCCGGCCTCGAGCTTGCGCAGGAGCTCCGTGATCCAGCGGGTGCCCTCGCGGCACGGCGTGCACTTGCCGCACGACTCGTGCATGTAGAACTCGGCGGTGCGCAGCGCGAAGCGCACCATGCAGGTGCGGTCGTCGACGACGATCACGGCGCCCGAGCCGGCCATCGAGCCGGCGGCCACCACGGCCTCGAAGGAGAGACCCGTGTCGAGCTGGTTCGGCATCAGGATCGGCATCGAGGAGCCGCCCGGCACGAACGCCTTCAGGGAACGGCCCTCGGGCAGCCCCCCGCCCCGGCCCTCGATCAGGTCGCGGTACGTGGCCGACAGCGGCATCTCGTAGTTGCCGGGGTTGCGGACGTGGCCCGACAGCGAGAACATCTTCGTGCCCGTCGACTGCTCGGTGCCGATGCCCGCGTAGGCGGCGCCGCCCATCCCGATGATCACGGGCACGGTGGCCACGGTCTCGACGTTGTTGAGCAGGGTCGGCTTCTTGAAGGCACCCGACACGGCCGGGAACGGCGGCTTCGCCGTCGGCTGGCCGCGGTCGCCGTTGAGCGACGACAGCAGCGCGGTCTCCTCGCCGCAGATGTACGCGCCGGCGCCGCGGTGGACGTAGATCTCGGGCACGTAGTCGGTGCCGAGGAGCGGCGCCCCGACGTAGCCGGCCGCGCGGGCCTGCGCGATCGCGCCCTCGAGGATCGCGGCCTCCTTGAGGTACTCGCCGCGGATGTAGATGTAGGCGGCGGTGCCGCGGATCATCCACAGGTAGATGAGGATGCCCTCGATCAGCATGTGCGGGTTGCGCAGGATGATCTCGCGGTCTTTGAACGTGCCCGGCTCGGACTCGTCCGCGTTGATCACGAGGTAGCGCTCGCCGCCCGGCGCGAGGAACGACGCCTTGCGCCCGGCCGGGAAGCCGGCGCCGCCGCGGCCGCGCAGGTTGGAACTGATCATCTCCTCCACCAGCTGCTCGCCGGTCATGCCGACGGCCTTGCGCAGGGACCCGTAGCCGCCGTGCGCCTCGTATTCGGCGATCTCGCGGCGCGTGCCGGCGAACGGCAGCAGGATGGACTGGTCGGTCGGGGGCGCGAAGGTTGGTGCCTCAGGCATGGCTCTCAGTGGGTCGGGAGGCGCGCAGCCGCTCGCAGAGCGGGCCGACGTCCTCGGGGTTGAAGTGCTCCTGGTACTCCTCGTCGACGGACACGACCGGGCCCCAGCCGCAGCCGCCAAGGCACTCGACGCGGCGCAGCGTGATCGCGCCGTCCTCGGAGGTGCCGGGGGCGCGCACGCCCAGCTCGTCCTCGAAGCGCCGCAGCACGGTGTCCGAGCCGACCAGCGCGCAGGAGAGGTTCGTGCAGACCTCGACGACGTGGTCGCCGACGGGCTGCAGGAAGAACATGTCGTAGAACGAGGCGACGGCGACGCAGCGCGCGGGCGACAGGTCGAGCCCCTCGGCGACGGCCTCGATCGCCTCCGGCGACAGCCAGCCGTAGTGCTCCTGCGCGTGGCGCAGCGCGGGCAGGATCGCGCCCCGGCGGTCCGGGTACTTGGCGATCTCCGCCTGGATCTGGTCGTAGAGGTCGGCCATCAGCGGTCGACGTCCCCCAGGACGGGGTCGATGGAGGCGAGGATCGCGATCAGGTCGGCCAGGTAGACGCCCTGGCAGAGCGCCGCGAGCGACTGCAGGAGGACGAGCGACGGGCTGCGCAGGCGCACGCGCCACGGCTTCGAGCCGCCGTCGGCGACGAGGTGGAAGCCGAACTCGCCACGGGCCGACTCGATCGGCGCGTAGACCTCACCGGCCGGGACGGTGAAGCCCTCGGTGACCAGCTTGAAGTGGTGGATCAGGGACTCCATCGAGGTGTGCAGCTCGTGGCGCGGCGGCAGCACGACCTTGCGGTCGTCCGCGATCACGGGGCCGGCGGGGATGCCGTCGAGCACCTTCTCGATCACGTCGAGCGAGGCGCGCATCTCCTCGATGCGGACGCGGAAGCGGGCGTGCGTGTCGCCGGCCGGCTCGGTGACGGGCGTGTAGCCGATCTCCCGGTAGGCGCCGTAGCCGCCGTTGGCGGAGCGCAGGTCGTACGGCACGCCCGAGGCGCGCAGGTTCGGGCCGGTCATGCCCATCTGCAGCGCGAAGTCGGGCGGCAGGACGCCGATGCCCTTGGTGCGCTGGAGCCAGATCGGGTTGGCGGCGATCAGCTCGTCGTACTGGTCGACCTGGTCGCGCATGAAGGCGATGAACTCGCGGCACTTCGGCTCGAAGCCCCGCGGCAGGTCCTCGGCGACGCCGCCGACCTGGCAGTAGCGCGGGTGCATGCGCTGGCCCGTGACCATCTCGAACAGGTCGAGCACCTCGTCGCGGGCGCGGAAGCAGTAGAAGAGCAGCGCGATGCCGCCGAGGTCGACGGACCCCGTGCCGAGGAAGATCAGGTGCGAGTGCAGGCGCGCGAGCTCCTGGAAGAGGACGCGGATCCACTCGGCGCGGCGCGGCACCTCGAGCTCGAGGGCCTTCTCGACGGCCATGCAGAAGGCGGTCTCGCCGCTGAAGAAGGACAGGTAGTCCATCCGCGGCACGTACGGGATCGCCTTCCAGTACGTCTTCTGCTCGATGTTCTTCTCGATGCCGGTGTGGACGTACCCGATCTCGCACTTGAGGCCGACGACGATCTCGCCGTCGAGCGTCGTCACGAGGCGCAGCACGCCGTGCGTCGACGGGTGGTTCGGCCCGAGGTTGATCTCGAGCAGGTCCGGGTTGTCGGTCGCGGGGTGCAGCTCGCTGGGCACGGGCCGCAGGACGTCGAGCTTCGGCCAGGTCCTGGGGGCCTCGGTCGCCGCCATCCCCTACACCTCGTCCGAGAACTGGACGGGCTCGCCGCCCAGCGGGTAGTCCTTGCGCTGGGGGTGGCCGCCCCAGTCCTCCGGCATCAGGATCCGGCGCAGGTTCGGGTGCCCGGCGAACTCGATCCCGAGCATGTCCCACGCCTCGCGCTCGTGGAAGTCGGCCGACGGGTAGACGCCGGTCAGGGTCGGGACGGCCTCGCCCTCGTCGACCCAGACGCGCACCCGCAGGCGGCGGTGGTCGCCGTCGGTCACGGTCAGCACCTTCGCGAGCGCCACGGACACGCCGAAGCGCTTGGGGCCGGGCGCCTCGGGCACGGCGCGCTTGCCGGCCGACGCGGAGCGGTTGAGGTCGCGGCCGTCGGCGCCGCCGCCCCAGTAGCCGGCGACCTCGCCCTCGTAGCCGAGGTAGTCGACACCGGTCACGGACGACAGGAGGTCGTAGCCCTCGTGGTCGCGCAGGTGGCGGCAGACGTCGGGGAGCCGCTCGACGGGCACGTCGAGGGTGAGCTCGCCGCGGTGCTCGACGCGGCGCTCGACGACGCCCGCGCCGAGGGCGGCCTCGAGGCGGTCGGCGGCGGCCTGGTCGGGCGCGCCCCAGGTGGGCGAGTTGACCTGCAGGAGGGCGTCGCTCACGACTGCGTCTCCTGCTGCAGGGAGGCGGACGGGATGCCCGACTTGATGCGCTGCTGCAGCACCATCAGGCCCTCCATCACGGCCTCGGGGCGCGGCGGGCAGCCGGGCACGTAGACGTCGACGGGGACGATCTTGTCGACGCCCTGGAGCACCGAGTAGTTCGAGAACATGCCGCCCGTCGACGAGCAGGCGCCCATCGCCATCACGTACTTGGGCTCGAGCATCTGCTCGTAGAGCTGGCGGATCGGCTCGGCCATCTTGTGGGCGACGCGGCCCGACACGATCATCAGGTCGGACTGGCGCGGCGTGGCGCGCACGACCTCGGATCCGAAGCGGGCGACGTCGTAGCGGGCGCTGGAGATCATCGCGATCATCTCCATCGCGCAGCAGGCGAGCCCGAAGCCGAAGGGCCACATCGAGTTGGCGGTCGCCATCTTGAAGACCTTCTCGACGGTGGTCGTCATGACCACCGAGTCGAGGTCGGTCGAGCGCAGGGAGCGGCGCACCTGCGCGGGCGGGATCACGACGGCGCCGCGCGGGGGCGTCGGCGCGGCCGGCGCGGCGACCGGCCGGTCGTGCGGCTCGTCGGGCCTCAGTGCCACTCGAGGGCCCCCTTGCGCCAGATGTAGACGTAGCCGATCGCGAGGATCAGGACGAACAGCGCGAGCTCGATCAGCCCGAACACGCCGAGCATGTCGAGGTTCACGGCGATCGGGTACAGGAAGACGATCTCGATGTCGAAGACGATGAAGAGCATCGCTGTCAGGTAGTAGTTGACGGAGAAGTTCGACGGCTGGAAGGTGCCGTCGGAGACGCCGGACTCGAAGGCGCGCGACTTGTTCGTGCCGGGCCGCAGGCGGCGGTGGAAGAAGCGCGACCACGCGAGCGAGCCCGCGAGGAGACTGCCGGCGATCGCTGCGGCGAAGAGCAGGTAGATGAGATAGGAGGCCCAGTCTCCGAGCACGGTTCTCCGGCGGTCGCGGTCACGGCCGGCGCCACATGCCACCGGCCTCACAACCGTAGCAGGGGCGCCGCTGCTGTTACAAACCCCGCCGGCCCGTGATCGTGCCGAATGCCGCAAGGCCGCGCCGCTACGCCACTCGCCGGCCCGACACCCCCCTCCCCACCCTGTCACAAGCGCCCCTGACGGGAATGCCGGGTGCGCGTGGCGCGTTGGCGGGGATGCAGGCACAATGCGAGGGCCGGCGAAAACCGCAGGCACCCGCCGCGCGAAACGAACCAGGCATATGATCACCATCACCGAGAAGGCCGCCGACAAGGTCCGCGAGTTCCTCGCCGCCGAGGACGATGCCGAATTGACCGCGCTGCGCGTGGCCGTCCAGGGCGGCGGCTGCTCCGGCTTCCAGTACGCGCTGGGCTTCGACACGGGCGCCCAGGACGGCGACGAGGTGATCGAGGCGCACGGCATCACCGTGCTCGTCGACCCCTTCTCCATGCCGTACCTGCACGGCGCGGACATCGACTTCGTCGACGGGCTCAACGGCACCGGCTTCTCGATTACGAACCCGAACACGGTCGCCGGCTGCGGCTGCGGCTCCTCCTTCCAGCTCAAGGAGGGCGAGGAGGCCGGGGACGAGGAGGCGGTGACCGCCTCCGCGGGCGGCGGCTGCACCAGCTGCTCGCACGGCTAGCCGCGTGCGCGACGTCGAGGTCCGCCCCGGCGGGATCGCGCTCGGGCAGCTCTTGAAGTTCGCCGGGCTCGTCGACACGGGCGGCGACGCGAAGGCCCTCCTCGCCGCCGGCGACGTCGCCGTCAACGGCACGGTGGAGACGCGTCGCGGCCGCACCCTGGTGGCCGGCGACGTGGTCGAGGTGGCGGGCCAGGAGCCCGTCCGCGTGGCCGGGGACTGAGGTGCACGGCCTACCCGACGGCTTCGGCGAGCGGCTGGCCGCGCTCTGCGCGGTCGACGCCCAGACCGGCGACCACGCCGGCCTCGTGCGCTCCGCGGACCTCCTCGCCGGCTGGGCCACCGACGACGGCCTCGCCGTCGAGGTCCGCGCCACGCCCGAGGGCCCGCTCGTCATCGCCTCCACCCGCGGCGCGGGCGCGGACCGCACGCTCCTGATCGGCCACCACGACGTCGTCTACCCCGCCGGCACCGCCGCCGCCCGCCCGCTCGCGGCGCGCGACGGCCGCGTGCTCGGCCCGGGCGTCGCCGACATGCGCGGCGGCCTGCTCGTCGGGCTCGCCGCCCTCGCCGGGCTCGCCCGCGACCCGCAGGGCCCCCACGGCGCGGCCGAGCTCTGGATCGTCCCCGACGAGGAGGCGCGCTCCTGGGCCCCGGCCTGCCTCGACGAGTGGCGCGGCGCCGACCGCGCGCTGTGCCTCGAGTGCGGCCGCGCCGACGGCGCGATCGTCACCGCGCGCAAGGCCTGCACCTGGCTGACCCTCGAGGCCGTCGGCCGCGACGCGCACGCCGGCACCGAGCGCGACGAGGGCCGCTCCGCCCTGATGGCGCTGGTGCGCGAGGCGGTCCGGATCGAGGACGAGCTGCACGGGGGGCGGCCGGGCGTGCAGGCCACCGTCACGCAGCTCAACGGCGGCTCCGGCATGAACACCGTGCCCGGGCACGCCACCGCCTCCGTCGACCTGCGCGCCGACACCGCCGCGGACCTCGCCTGGGTCGTCGCCGAGCTCGGGCGCTTCGCCGCCCACGACGACATCGCCGTGACCCGCTCCGACGAGCCGGGCTTCCCGCCGCTCGACCGCGACGCGGCGCTCGCCGAGCACACGCTCGCGCTGCTCGCCGCGGTCGACGCGCCCGCCAGGGAGCAGACGGCGGCCGGCGCCTCCGACGGCTCGTGGTCGTCGAGCATCGGGGTCCCCACCGTGGACGGGCTCGGCCCGATCGGCGGCGGCGACCACGGCCCCGACGAGTGGATCGACCCGGCCTCCGTCGCCCCGCGGATCGAGGTGGTCCGCCGCCTCGCCGGCGGGCGCTAGGCGCCGGGTAGGCTTCGCGCATGGCCACCGGCGCCCGCGAGTACAGCCCCGCGATCGAGGACTACCTGAAGGCGATCCACCAGATCGCCGAGGCCACGGGCGGCGCGCCCGTGCAGACGCAGGCCCTCGCCGACCGGCTCGCCGTCTCGACCGCCTCGGTGACGGGGATGATGAAGAAACTCGACCAGGCGGGCCTCGTCGAGCACGCGCCCTACCGCGGCGTCATCCTGACCCGGAAGGGCGAGGCCGTCGCGCTGGAGATCCTGCGCCACCACCGCCTGCTCGAGCTCTACCTCGTCGAGGAGCTCGGCATGTCGTGGGAGGAGGTGCACGCCGAGGCCGACCGCCTCGAGCACGTCATCTCCGAGGGCCTCGAGGAGCGCATCGCCGCCGCCCTCGGCGACCCGCACCGCGACCCGCACGGCGACCCGATCCCCGCCCGCGACGGCACCGTCCCGGCCGATCCCTCGTGCCGCCTCGCCGACGCGGCGCCCAACGCCGAGGTCAAAATCCTGCGCGTCTCCGACCGCGATTCGCGCCTGTTGCGCTACCTCGCCGAGCGCGGGCTCGTGCCCGGGGCCGCGGTGCGCGTGGCGGCGGTCGACGAACTGGCCGGCACCATCACGCTCGTGGTCGGCGGCGCCGACTGCACCCTCGCCCTGGCCACGGCCGGCGAGATCGACGTGCGGGCCTGAGCCCGCCGCGGCGTTACGCCGCGATCCAGACGCCCATCACGGCCCAGCTCGCGATCGCGACGGCGCCGAGCAGGACGCAGGTGAGGAAGCCGCGCGTCGGCCGGCCCTTGGCCTTGCCGGCGACCGCCGCGAGGACGGCGATGGCGATGGAGGCAACGCCGAGGATGGCGGCGATATCGAGCAGCGCCCCGCCCCGGACCACGGCGACCAGCGCGACCAGGATCGCGGCGATGCCCGCGAACAGGCCGAAGCCCATCATCGTGCTCGCGTTCGGCTTCGCCGGCGCGGCGTGGTGATGGTGATCAGCGTGGTCGGCCATTCGGGGTCCTCCAGGCGGCGTTCTGCCGGTATCGTGGCACAGCCGGCGCCCGCGCGTCAGGCGAGGCCGCGCACCGCCGCGGCGACGGCCTCCGCCGTCATCCCGAGCTCCGCGCCGACGGTGCCGCCGGGCGCCGACGCCCCGTAGCGGTCGATGCCGATCGCCGCCCCGGCGGACCCCGTCCAGCGCTCCCAGCCCTGCGTCACGCCGGCCTCGACGGAGACCCGCCGCGTGACCGCGGCGGGCAGCACGGACTCGCGGTAGGCGGCGTCCTGCGCGGCGAAGAGCTCCCACGACGGCATCGAGACGACGCGCAGGGCGATGCCGTCGGCGGCGAGCAGGTCGCGGGCGGCGAGCGCCAGCGACACCTCGGAGCCCGTCGCGATCGCGATCGTGTCGGGCGCGCCCGACGGGGCGTCGGCGAGGACGTACGCGCCACGGGCGAGCCCCGCCGCGGGGGCGAGCTCGGCGCGGTCGAGGGTGGGCAGGTTCTGGCGCGAGAGCACGATCGCCACCGGGCCGGCGCGGTGCGTCTGGGCGACGCGCCACGCCTCGACGGTCTCGTTGGCGTCGCCGGGGCGCAGCACCACGAGGTTGGGCATCACGCGCAGCGCCATCAGGTGCTCGATCGGCTGGTGCGTCGGGCCGTCCTCGCCGACGTAGACCGAGTCGTGCGTCCAGACGTAGGTGACGGGCAGGCCCGACAGGGCCGCGATCCGGACCGCGCCGCGCATGTAGTCGGAGAAGACGAGGAACGTCGCCCCGAACACCCGCAGGCCGCCGTGCAGCGCCATCCCGTTGAGGACCGCGCCCATGCCGTGCTCGCGGATCCCGAAGTGCAGGTTGCGGCCGCCGAAGTCGCGCTCCGAGACGCCCAGCCCGTCGGCGATGTGCGTGTTGTTCGACGGGGCGAGGTCGGCGGAGCCGCCGACGAGCTCGGGGATGCGGGCCGCCAGCGCGTTGATCGCCTTGCCGGACGCGACGCGCGTGGCGATCCCCTTGGGGTCCGCCTCGAAGACCGGCAGGTCGGCATCCCAGCCGTCCGGCAGCTCGCCGACCAGCACGCGCTCGAGCTCGGCCGCGAGCTCGGGATGCGCGTCGCGGTAGGCGGCCATGCGGGCCTCCCACTCGGCCTTGAGCTCGTGGCCGCGGGCCGTGGCGTCCATGTGCGCGGCGACCTCGTCGGGCACCAGGAACTGCTCATGCTCGGGCCAGCCGTAGGCGGCCTTCGTGAGGCGGACCTCCTCCTCGCCGAGCGGGGCGCCGTGCGCCTCGGCCGTGTCCTGCTTCGTCGGGGCGCCGGGGGCGATGTGGGTGCGCAGCACGATCAGGGACGGCCGGCCCGTCTCCGCGACCGCGGCGTCGAGGGCCGCGCGCACGTCGTCGAGAGTCCAGCCGTCCTCGAGGCGCTGCGTGTGCCAGCCGAGCGCGGCGAAGCGGGCGGCGACGTCCTCGGAGAAGGCGAGGCCGGTGTCGCCCTCAATCGTGATGCGGTTGTCGTCGTAGACGAACGTCAGCTTGCCGAGCCCGAGGTGGCCGGCCAGGGATGCGGCCTCCTGGGCAACGCCCTCCATCAGGTCGCCGTCCGAGCAGATGCCGAGCACGCGGTGGTCGACGATCTCGTGGCCCGGCCGGTTGTAGCGGGCGGCCAGCATGCGCTCGGCGAGCGCGAAGCCGACGGCGTTGCCGATGCCCTGACCGAGCGGGCCCGTGGTGGTCTCGATGCCGGGGGTGTGCCCCGCCTCCGGGTGGCCCGGCGTGATCGAGCCCCACTGCCGGAACGCCTTGAGGTCGTCGAGGGAGATGCCGTAGCCCGCGAGGTGCAGCGCCGAGTACTGCAGGATGCAGGCGTGCCCGGGCGAGAGCACGAAGCGGTCGCGCCCCGGCCAGTGCGGATCGGCGGGGTCGTGGCGCAGGTACTCGCGGTAGTAGAGGTACGCGATCGGCGCCAGCGCCATCGCCGTGCCCGGATGGCCCGAGTTGGCCTTCTGCACGCCGTCCATCGCGAGCGTGCGGATCGTGTCGATGGAGCGCTCGACGGTGCCGGTCACTGGGGGTCTCCGGGCTTCGGGTCGGGATGGTGGCGGAACACGGTCCCGCGGGCCGCGCGGCGGCGGTAGATCAGGTGGCCGAGCAGCGCCCCCGCCACGCCGCCGATGGCGGCGGCGAGGTAGCCCCCGAGCCCGAGGCCGTAGATCCAGATGCCGGCCCCGACGATCGCGAGGCCGACGGGGAACCAGACCTGCCTGATGAACGCGCCGAGCGCGAGGAAGGGCAGCGCCATGAAGACGCCGAGGCCGATCCAGATCGGCAGCATCTCGCTGGTCTCGCCCATCGGCTGTCAGCCTACCCGAGGCCCCCTTGCCGCGCGGGGCCCGGTGCGCGAGCCTGTGCCCCGATGAGCGACCTCTTCGCCAGCGCCGCGGACGACCACCGCCGCCTCGTCGCGCCCCTGCCGGAGCGCCTGCGCCCCGACGACCTCGACGCGATGGTCGGGCAGGCGGACCTGATCGGGCCGGGCCGCCCGCTGCGCCGCGCGATCGAGGAGGACCGGGTCGGCTCGATGATCCTGTTCGGGCCGCCGGGCACCGGCAAGACGACGCTGGCCCGGATCGTCGCCGCCCGCACGGGCGCCTCCTTCGAGGAGCTGTCCGCCGTCGACGCCGGCAAGGCCGACGTGCGCGCCGTCACCGAGCGCGCCCGCGACCGCCTCGCCGACGGCCGCCGCACGATCCTCTTCCTCGACGAGATCCACCGCTTCACGAAGGCGCAGCAGGACGCGCTCCTGCCGCTCGTGGAGTCGGGGCTGATCATCCTGATCGGCGCGACCACCGAGAGCCCGCACGTCGGCGTGATCGCGGCGCTGCTGTCGCGCTGCACCCTCTACGAGCTCCGCAGCCTCGACGACGCCGACCTCGGCGCGATGGTCGACCGCGGGGCCGACGCGCTCGGCGTCGCGCTCGAGCCCGCGGCCCGCGACGCGATCTGCCGCGCGGCGGGCGGCGACGGCCGCGCGTCCCTGAGCGTGCTCGAGGCCGCGGCGTCGGCGCGGCCCGCGGGCGACGCCCCCATCACGGAGGAGCTCGTGGCGCAGGTCGGGCGGATCCCGATCCGCTACGACCGCGAGGGCGACCTCCATTACGACGCGATCAGCGCCTTCATCAAGAGCCTGCGCGGCTCCGACCCGGACGCGGCGCTGTGGTGGATGCACACGATGCTCGAGGGCGGCGAGGACCCCCGCTACGTCGCGCGCCGCATGATCGTGTTCGCCTCCGAGGATGTCGGCAACGCCGACCCGCGCGCCCTCCCCCTCGCCGTCGCCACCCAGCAGGCCGTCCAGGAGATCGGGATGCCCGAGGGCCGCATCCCCCTCGCCCAGTGCGCCACCTACCTCGCGCTCGCCCCCAAGTCGAACGCCGCCTACGCGGCGGGCGACGCCGCCCGCGCCGCCGTGCGCGAGCACGGCACGAAGCTCCCGCCCGACCACCTCCGCGACGGCTCGCACTCCGGCGCGAAGGCGCTCGGCCGCGGCGTCGGCTACCGCTACCCGCACGCCGAGGGCGGCTTCGTCGCCGACCAGCGCCACCTGCCGGAGGCCGTCGGCGACGTGCGCTTCTACGAGCCCACCGAGTTGGGCTTCGAGGCGCGGCTGCGCGAGCTGCTCGACGAGCTGCGGCGACGGCGAGGCGACGCCTGACCGAACGTCACGCGTGCGCAGTCGGCGATTCCGTGCGCCCGCGCGAAGGAGCAGGGCGTACGCATCCCCCGCGACGAGGAGAGACCCGTGCCCGAGATCGGCGACATCGCCCCCGACTTCAGCCTGCTGGAGGACTACGACCAGCGCGTCACCCTGTCCGACTACCGCGGCACGAGCAAGGTGCTCGTCTTCTTCCACCCGTTCTCGTACACCGACATCTGCGAGGGCGAGATCTGCGAGCTGCGCGACGACAAGAGCCTCGTGCCGGAGGGCGTCGAGATCCTCAACATCGCCTGCGACGCCTGGCCGATCCGCAAGGCCTACAAGGAGCAGCTCGGCGCCAACGGCCGCTTCCTCGCCGACTTCTGGCCGCACGGCGAGGTCTCGAAGGCGTACGGCGTCTTCGACGAGGACTGGGGCACCTGCATGCGCGGCACCTTCCTCGTCGACGAGGACGGCGTGATCACCCACAGGCTCGTCAACATGGGCATCGCCGACCGCCGCGACCAGGCGGTCTACAGGGAGTGGCTGGCCGAGGGCTAGCCCCCGGATCCTCACCACTGTGCCCCGGTGCCTCCCCTAGGCTCCGGGGCGATGGAGAGGCTGTCCGCCCCCGAGCTCCTCGAGCGCGTCCTCGCCGGCAACGCGCGCTGGGCCGCGGGCGACACCGAGCGCGACCTGCTCGGCGCGCCCGCCGATCCGCTCGAGCACCTGCCGCCCGTCGCGGTGATCGGCTGCTCCGACGCGCGCGTGCCGCCGGCGGCCGTCCTCGGCGCCGCGGAAGGCGCGATCTTCACGGTCCGGCTACCCGGGCAGTACGTCGACATCCCGGTCGCGTCCGCGATCGGCTTCGCGATGACGGCGCTCGACACGCGCCTCGCGATCGTGCTCGCCCACGAGGACTGCCGCGCGGTGCACGCCGCCTACGAGGAGTACAAGACGGGCGAGCCGCCGAACCTCGCGCTCGCCCCGCTGACCGGCGCCCTGGCCGCCGGCCTGTACCGCGCGGGCGGCGCGTCCGGTGCGGACGAGGCGATCGACGTCAACGCCCGCGTGACGGCGCAGGCCCTGATCACGGAGTGCCCGTCCCTGCGCAAGTCGATCGTCGAGGGCGACGCCCAGCTGTGCGTCCTGCGCTACTCGCCCCGCACCCGGCTCGTGACGGTGCTCGAGGAGCGCGTCGTGCCCCACGCCGGCGTGCTCTAGGCGTCGTCGAGGTCGAGCGCCGGCGCCACCGTGCGGGCGAAGCGCTGCTCCGCCACCGGGTCCGAGAAGTAGGCGATCGGCCCGTGGCGGATCACGCCGTCCGCGTCGATCTCCTTGAGCAGCTCGATCGCGAACGACTCGAGCAGCCACTCGCGCCCGGGCGGCACGGCGCCGCGCGCGGCGATGCGGGTGAGGCTGCCGAGCGCCTCCTCCTCCTCGATCTGGAGCGACGACGAGAGCAGGTGCATCGGGCCCGAGGGCAGGAGCGTCGACAGCCGCCCGAACAGCGCGCGCCCGGCGGCGGCGTCCGAGACGTAGGCCTCGAGAACGATCTCGCGGATGCCGTTGCGGGCCACCCGCACGCCGTACATGTGCTGGTTGTGGATGCGCAGCGACTCGCCGCCGAGGCCGCGCAGCTTCGTGCTGCGCAGCGTGATCGACTCGACGACGCCGCTCATCCCCCACGGCTCGATCGTGATCGCGTCGCCGACGTCGAACCAGCGCTCCGACACCACCATCGTGCCGGCGATGACGTCGCGCAGGACGCTTTGGGCGGCGAAGCCGATGATCGCGATGAAGAGCGACACGCCGAGCACCGTCGAGCCCGCGCCGGGGAAGGCGAAGATGAAGAGCGCGAGGATGCCGGCCACGATCGCCGCGTAGCGCGACAGGGAGCGCACGACCGAGAGCAGGGTGTCCGCGCGCTTGGCCCGGCGGTGCACGTCGATGTCGCCGGAGCGGCGCCCCTTGAGGCGGCGCGACAGGAGCGCCACCGCGATGCGCGGAATCAGCCAAGCCGCGATCACGGCGCCGACCAGCACGGCGACGAGGCCGAGCCAGTTGACGCCCTGGGCCTCGAAGGCGGAGATGTCGGGGAGCGTGATCACCGCCCGCCCATGATGCCGGACGGCCTCAGGCGCGGGCCGTGCGCAGCCGCCGCTCGGCCAGGGCGCGCTCGGGGTGCGAGACGGCGGCCGCGAGGCGGGCGAGCGCGCGCTCCGCGTCGTAGGCGGTGCGACGCAGCTCGACCGCGCCGTCCTCGATGACGGCCCAGGCGGCACGCGGGTCGCCGTCGAACGGGAAGCCGACGGAGCCCGGGTTGACGACCTCGAGGCCGCCGATCCGACGGCGGTGCTGCAGGTGCACGTGGCCGTGGAGGAGCGTGGGGACCTCGACGCCGGCGACCATCGCCTCGGCCTGCGGGTCGGGAGTGTCGGGGAGCAGCCGCTCCTCGTCGCCGCGCGGGGTGGCGTGCACGAGGAGCGCCGCGTGGCGCGGCAGATGCGCCTGCCCGGGCAGGCCGCCGAGCCACGCGACGCGCTCGGCGCCGAGCCGGTCGGCCGCCCAGTCGCCGATCGCGTCGCCGCCCTCGGCGATCATGCGGTCGGTGTTGCCGCGGATCGCCACGGCGGGCCGGGGGTCGTCGCGCAGCCGGTCGACGCACGCGGCGGGCGCCGGGCCGAGGAACGCGTAGTCGCCGCCGAGGATCAGGCCCTCGCAGCCGAGGGCGTCGGCCTCGGCGAGGACCGCCTCCAGGGCGTCCACGTTGCCATGGATGTCGAACAGGACCGCCTCGCGCACGCCCCGAGCGTAGGGCAGATCCGGTTGCGAATGGGTTACGCCGCAGCGGCGGGGGTCGCGGCCCGCGGTGCCGTCCGCATCCGCTCTACGCTGCCCGCGTGACCACGGTGCTCGTGATCGGCGGCGGGATCATCGGCTGCTGCATCGCCGACGCCCTCGCGGAGGCCGGCGTCGCGGTCGAGGTGCTGGAGCGCGACCGCATCGCGTCGGGATCGTCGGGGCTCGCCGTCGGAGTCGTGGAGTCGCAGTACACGGACCCCGGCTGGATCGACCTGCGCGTGTTCGCCCGCCGCGCCTTCGACGTGCTCGCCGCGGAGGCCGAGATCGGCTTCGTGCGCTCCGGCTACCTGCGGCTCGGCTACACCGCGGACGACGTCGAGCGGTTCGCGGGCAGCGTCGCCCACCAGCGCACGCTGGGCGTCGAGGACGCTCGCGTCGTCGACGTCGACGAGATCCGGGGGCTGGTGCCGGCGCTGCGCACCGACGACGTCGCCGGCGGGCTGTGGTGCCCGAGCGACGGCTACGTCGACCCGCACCTGGCCACCGTCGCCTTCGGCGAGCGGGCCCGCGCCCGCGGCGCGCGCATCGTCGAGGGCTGCGCCGTCACCGGCGCCGACCGCGCGGACGGCGTCTGGCGCCTTGCGACCACCCACGGCGAGCGCCGCGCCGACGTCGTGGTCAACGCGGCGGGCCCGTGGGCGCCGCAGGCCGCCGCGCTGCTCGGCGCCGCGAGCGACGTGTCGCCGCAGCGGCGCTCGGCGATCCAGGTGCACCTCGCCGAGCCCCTCCCCTACGTGCACCCCTTCACGATGAACTACATCCCCGGCGTCAACCCGTACGGGGCGTACGTGCGCCACGAGTCGGCCGACCGGCTGATCTGCGGCCTGCACTCGGAGGACCTGCTCGACCCGCCGAGCAACCCCGACGACTACCCGCGCGGCGTCACGCAGGACTGGCAGGAGCAGCTCGCCGGGCAGCTCGCGGTCCGCTTCCCCGGGCTCGCGGACGGCATGGCGTTCGGCGAGGGCTGGTCCGGGCTGTACCCGTGCCGCCCGTCGCGCGAGCCGTCGATCGGCTGGCGCCGCGACGCGGACGGCGTGATCGACGCCGTCGGCTTCGGCGGCGGCGGCCTCCAGTCGGGCCCGGCCGCGGGCGCGATCGTGCGCGACTGGCTGCTCCACGACGCGCCCGTCGCGATCCCGAGCGCCGCGTCGCTCGCCCCGTAGCCGGGCTCAGGACGCGAGCGAGCGCTGGTAGTCGGCGACGTGCCGGGCCATCGCCGCGCGCGCCAGGTCCGCGTCGCCCGCGACGATCGCGTCGACCACGGCCTCGTGCTGGGCCATCACGTCGCCGAGCGCCTCGGAGCGGTCGAGCAGGACGTTCCAGCGCCGCAGCACGTGGCTGAACAGCCACTCCAGGGTCTGCTCGAGCATGCCGTTGCCGGTCATCGCCCAGATCTGCCGGTGCAGCTCGCGGTCGAGCCCGATCAGGGTGCGCCGGTCCGGCGCCGCGCGCCCGAGCTCGGCGTGGGTGCGGGCGATCACGCCCGCGAGGGCCGCGCGCTGCTCGTCGGTGCCGCGCGCGGCGGCGAGCTCCGCGGCCTGCGGCTCGAGGACGGAGCGCAGCTCGTAGATGCGGTCGAGGTCCGAGTCGTTGAGGTCGGCCACCAGGGTGCCGCGGCGGGGCAGGATCACGACGAGGCTCTCCCACTCGAGCCGCCGCAGGGCCTGGCGCACCGGGGTCAGGCCGACGCCGAGGCGCTCCGCGAGGCCGCGCTCGTCGAGGAGCGCCGCCGGCGGCAGCTCGAGCGACACGATCATGTCCTTGATCGAGCGGTACGCCTCCGCCGACTTCGAGTCGGCGTCGGCCGCGCGGCGCGCGGACGCCGCGAGCATGCTGGTGGCGACGGGGGCGGGTTCGGTCACCTGCGCAGTATCGGTGAAATGTCTGGTGGCGTGTCGCGTCAGCGCACCGCGCGCGCCAGGATCGGCCCGGCCAGGGCCAGCATCAGCACGTAGGCAGCCACGAGCGGGCCGAGCTCGCCGGTCGCGCCGCCGGCCACGGCGATGCCGGCGATCACGATCGAGAACTCGCCGCGGGCGATCAGGGCGAGGCCGGCGCGCATGCGGCCGCGGCGGGCGACGCCGGCGTGTCGGGCGGCGTACCAGCCGGTGCCGTACTTGGTGGCCGCGGTGGCGACCGCGAGGATGGCGGCGGGGATGAGCACGGCCGGAATCGACCCGAGGTCGATCGAGAGGGCGAAGAGCACGAAGAAGGCGGCGGCGAAGAGGTCGCGCAGGGGCGCGATCAGGGCGCCCGCGCGGTGCGCGACGGGCCCCGACAGGGCGATGCCGACGAGGAACGCGCCGACGGCCGCGGAGACGCCGACGCGCTCGGCGATGCCGGCGACGAGCAGCACGATCCCGAGCACGGTCAGGAGCAGCACCTCGTCGGAGCCGTGGTCGGCGACGCGCGACAGGCGCCGCCCGAAGCGCACCGCGACGAGCAGCGCGAGCACGGCGACGCCGACGGCGAGGACGAGGGAGCCGGCGGCGGCCGCGAGCGCCGAGCCGGCGACGAGCACGCCGAGCACGGGCAGGTAGAAGGCCATCACGAGGTCCTCGATCACGAGCACGCCGATCACCGCGGGCGTCTCGCGGTTGCCGAGCCGGCCGAGGTCGTCGAGCAGCTTGGCGATGATGCCCGACGAGGAGATGTAGGTGGCGCCGGCGAGCGCGACGCAGGCGGCGAGGTCCCAGCCGAGCAGCAGGCCGAGGGCGAAGCCGGGGGTCGCGTTGAGCACGAGGTCGACGAGGCCGGGGCGCACGCCGGTGCGGAGGCTGCCGACGAGGTCCTGGCCGGTGTACTCGAGGCCGAGCATGAAGAGCAGGAGCACGATGCCGACGAGCTCGCCCGTGCCGATCACGTCCTCCGGGATCGACGGGTCGGCGAGCCAGCCGACGACGAGGCCGCCGCCGATGTAGAGCGGGATCGGCGACAGGCCGACGCGGCCCGCGAGGCGGCCGAGCAGGGCGAGGCCGAGCATCACGCCGCCGAGGGCGGCGAGGGTCCCCGCCTCGGCGCCGACGCCGGCGAGGAGCGGCAGCGCGTCAGGCATCCGCGAGGGCGGCGCGGCCCTGCGCGAGGGCCGCGGGCGAGCCGACGAGGACGACGGTGTCCCCCGCCTCGATCGTGAAGTCGCTGCCCGGCGAGGTGATCACCTCCTGGCCGCGGATGACGCTGACGATCGAGGCGCCCGTGCTGCGGCGCAGCGCGCTCTCCGCGATCGTGTGGCCGGCCGCGGCGCCGCCGTCCGGGATCTGCACCCACTCGAGGTCGATGCCCTCGAGCGACTGGCGCAGCGACTCCTGCTGGCGCGCGACGACGGCCGACCCGCCGAGCGCGTCGATGAGGGCGGCGACGTCCTCGGGCTCGAGGTGCAGGGTCAGCTTGCAGGCGTCCGGGTCCTCGCGGCTGTAGACGAGCAGGTCGCGGTCGCCGTCGCGGCGCACGACGACGCCGATGGGCTGGCCGCCCCGGCTCGTGAACTCGAGCCGCACGCCGATGCCGGGCAGCGGCGTCTCGGAGATGGCAGCCATCGCGCGTGACCTCCTGGTCGGGGCGGGCCTCATGGGCGCCCGCCCTGCAGCCTATTGGCGCCGGGGCCGGTTCGCTAGTCGCCGAGCTCCGTGCGGCGCCGATCGACGTACTCCCGGAGCTCGGCCTTGACGGCGTCGTCGAGCGCGGGCTCCTCGTACTCCTCGAGCTTCTTGGTGGCGATCTCGCCGGCCCGCTCGCAGGCGTCCTTGCCGCCGTTCTTCTCCCAGCGCTCGAAGGCGTCGGAGGACGAGAGGAGCGGCCGGTAGAAGCAGTCGCGGAAGTGCTCCATCGTGTGCGCGCTGCCGAGGAAGTGGCGGCTGTCGGACGACGACATGACCTCCTCGTGCGCGCCGTAGGCGAGCGACGCCTCGTCGATCTCGAGCGGCTTGAAGGTGACCTGCAGCATGCGCAGGATCTCCATGTCGACGATGAACTTCTCGTAGGAGGAGACGAGGCCGCTCTCGAGCCAGCCCGCGGAGTGCAGCACATAGTTGGTGCCGGCGAGGAACGTCGGCATCATCGTCATCAGCGACTCGTAGCCGGCCTGCGCGTCGACCGTCTGACTGGAGGTGAAGCCGCCGCCCGAGCGGAACGGCAGCTTGTGGCGGCGCGCGATCTGGCCGATTGCGAACAGGCCGAGCGCCCCCTCGGGGGTGCCCATGCAGGTCGAGCCGGACTGCATGTTGGCGTTCGAGAGGAACGAGCCGAGGATGACGGGGCAGCCGGGGCGCACGAGCTGGGCGAGCGCGATGCCGGTGAAGGCCTCCGCCATCAGCTGCGCGAGCGAGGCCGGGATCGACACGGGCGACATCGCGCCCATGATCAGAAACGGCGTCATCAGGACGGGCTGGTTGGCCTGCGCGTAGACCCGCATCGAGTCGAGCATGCGTTCGTCCCAGTGCAGCGGCGAGTTGCAGTTGAGCAGCGAGATCATCACGGGCTTGTCCTCCAGCTGCTCGCGCCCGCCGAAGACGATGCCGGCCATGTTCAGGAAGTCGTCGGCGTTGGACTCGCGCACGACGTTGCCCATGTAGACCTTGTCGGTCAGGGTCTGGAGCGCGTACGACATGTCGAGGTGGCGCGAGTCGAGCGGCGCGTCGTTCGGCTCGATGATCACGCCGCCGCCGGAGTCGAGCTCGGGGAAGACCTGGCAGAGCCTCGCGAAGTTGCGGAAGTCCTCGAGGGTGCCCTCGGTGCGCACCTCGCCGCGGCGGGAGAACGGCGGCCCGTAGACACCGGCGAAGACCATGTGGTCGCCGCCGATCACGACGCTGTGCTCCGGGTTGCGCGCGTGCACGGTGAACTCGGACGGCGCCTTGGCCACCTGGGCCATCACCCAGTCGGGGTCGAAGCGGACGCGGATGCCGTCGACGAACTGGCCCTCGGCGGCCAGCAGCTCGATCGCCCACGGGCTCGCGAACTCGACGCCGATCTCGGAGACGATCCGCCGCCAGCCGCGATCGAGGGTCGCCATGGCGTCCTCGGAGAGGATCTCGTAGCGCGGCGCGTTGTTGACGAACATGGCGGTCCTCCGGGGGATCGGGCGAGTGCGCTTGACGGCGGCAGGGGGATCATCCTACACTCACAATCCGAAACGCAAGTTCCACACTATGGACACCATCGCCCCACCCACCGGCACGCAGGCCATCGACCGCGCGGCGCGCCTCCTGACCCTCGTACTCGAGGGCGGCGACCGCCTCACGGTGGGCGGGCTGAGCGAGGCCGCGAACCTCCCGAAGAGCACCACCTCGCGCCTCGTCGGTGCGCTCGAGCGCCACGGGCTCGTCCAGCGCGACCCCGACACGGGCGCGCTCCTGCCCGGCCCCGAGATCGACGCCTACGCGCGGCGCATCCGCCTCGACCCCACCCTCGCCGACCTCGCGCAGGACCTGCTCAAGGCGATCGCCACCGTCACCGGCGAGACCGCCACCCTCTCGATCGCCACCGCCCGCGGCATCGAGCAGGTCGCGCAGGCCGACGGCGCCTACATCCTCGGCTCGCTCAACTGGATGGGCCGCGCGGTCCCGTACCACGCCTCCGCGGCCGGCAAGGCGATGCTCGCGTTCGGGGCGATGCCGCTGCCCCAGGGCCCGCTCGAGGCGGTCGCCCCGCGCACGAAGACCGTCCGCGCCGACCTCGTGCGCGAGCTCGAGGTCACGCGCGAGCGCGGCTACGGCCTCTCGGTCGAGGAGATCGAGCCCGGCCTGATCGCCATCGGCGCCCCCGTCCGCGGCCGCGACCGGCGCGTCATCGCGGCCCTCGCCATCAGCGGGCCGAGCGTCCGCCTGACCCCCGACCGCTACCAGACCATCGGCGAGCTGCTCATCCGCACCGCGGCCGAGGTCGAGACCCGGATCACCAGCCAACGCCACGAGGAGGGTGCGGCATGACGCACGAGGAACTGCTGCAGAAGCTGTACGACGAGACCATGGTCGGCAACGGCCCAGAGGTCATCGACCTCACGAACCAGGGCCTCGATGACGGGCTGACGCCCGACCAGCTCCTCTTCGACGCGCTGATCCCGGCGCTCGAGGAGGTCGGCGCCCGCTTCGAGCGCGGCGACTGGTTCGTCCCCGAGATGCTGATCGCCGGCAAGGCGATGGCCGGCGCCCTCGAGGTGCTGCGCCCGCTGCTCGCCGCCACCGGCACGGAGACCATCGGCAAGTTCGTGATGGGCACCGTCAAGGGCGATGTGCACGACATCGGCAAGAACCTCGTCAACATCATGCTCGAGGGCGCGGGCTTCGAGGTCATCGACCTCGGCGTGCAGGTCGCCCCGGAGAAGTTCGTCGAGGCCGTCGAGGAGCACCAGCCCGACATCCTCGGGATGAGCGCCTTCCTGACCACGACCATGCCGATGTTCAAGGCGAACATCAACGCCCTCGAGAAGGCCGGCCTGCGCGACAAGGTGATCGTCCTCGTCGGCGGCGCCCCGGTCACCCAGGAGTACGCGGACGCGGTCGCCGCCGACGGCTACGCCGCGGACGCCTCCGCCGCGGTCAAGCTCTCGAAGGACCTGATCGCCAAGCAGCGCGCCAAGGCCATCGCGTAGGCGCGCCCGTGGGTCTCGTCTCCGCCCTCGAGCACGTCGTCAAGAAGCCCATCTGGGACTGCCGGATGTGCGGCCAGTGCGTGCTGCACGACACCGGCATGACCTGCCCGATGACGTGCCCGAAGACCCTCCGCAACGGCCCCTGCGGCGGCGTCCGCGAGGACGGCCACTGCGAGGTCAAGCCGGAGATGCGCTGCGTCTGGGTCAAGGCGGAGGAGCGCTCGCGCACCCTGCCCCTGATGCCGCAGGATTGGCGCGACCACTTCAACAACCTGCGCCCGCCCGTCGACAACCGCCTCCAAGGCACGTCCTCGTGGCAGAACCTCCTGTCGGGGCGGGATCGGGAGACGCCGCCGGGCTGGACGCCGGAGCCCGCCGAGGCCGAGCAGGCGGAGGCGTAGCGTGTCGCGGCTCGGGGAACTCCTGGAGCGCGGCGACGAGCTGATCATCACGGGCGAGGCGCCCGTGATCGACGGCGGCACCCTCGCCGACTACGAGACGAAGCTCGCCGAGCTGGCGCCGTGGTGCGACGCGATGAACGCGACGGACAACACGGCGGCGCACGCGCACGCCTCGAACGTGGCGATGGCGATCGCGATGCAGCGCCTCGGGGTGGAGCCGATCCTGCAGGTCGTCTGCCGCGACAAGAACCGGATCGCGCAGCAGGCCGACATCATGGGCGCCGCCCTGCACGGCGTCGAGAACATCTGCTGCCTGACCGGCGACGACGTAACCGCCGGCGACGAGTCGGAGGCGCGCCGCGTCTTCGACCTCGACGGGCCGCAGCTGATCCGCCTCGCGAGCTCGCTGCGGGAGGGCCGCTACCTGTCGGGCCGCTCCGTGGGCACGCCGCCCGCCCTGGTGATCGGCGCCGTCGAGAACCCGGGTGCGCCCCCGCTCGACTACCGCGCCCAGCGCGCCGCGAAGAAGATCATGGCCGGCGCCCGCTACCTGCAGCTGCAGATCTGCTACCACCCCGACCGCCTCGAGGCGTTCGTGGCGGCGCTGCATCAGGGGGGCTGGACGGAGCGCTGCGCGATCCTGCCGAGCGTCGTCGCCGTGAAGGGCGCGGGGCCCCTGCGCTTCATGGACGCGTCGGTGCCCGGCATCTCGGTGCCGGCGGAGGTGATCGGCCGCGTGGCCGACGCCGCCGAGCCCGCCGAGGAGGCCTACCGGCTCGTGCGCGAGCAGTGCGAGCACGCGCTGTCCCTGCCGGGCGTGCGCGGCCTGCACCTGACCGATTTCCGCAAAGACGGCTCGATGGCGCGGCTTTGCACCGATCTGGGGATCAAGCCCCGCTCTGAGAGGGAGCAGCATGCACACCACCGTGTCGTCGCCGTCTAAGACGGTCACCATCGGTCCCGACCAGCCGTTCTGCATCATCGGGGAGCGGATCAACCCGACGGGCCGCAAGGCCTTCCAGGAGCAGCTGCGCGCCGGCGACCTCAGCCAGGTCCTCGTCGATGTCGACGAGCAGATCGCGGGCGGCGCCCACCTCCTCGACGTCAACATGGGCGTGCCCCTCGCCGACGAGCCCGCCCTGCTCGCGCAGGCGATCCAGCTGGTGCAGGAGCGGACCGATCTGCCGGTCTGCATCGACTCGTCCGTGGTCGAGGCGCTCGAGGCCGGCCTTGCCGTCTACCGGGGCAAGGCGCTCGTCAACTCGGTCACCTGCGAGACCGACCGCCTCGAGGCCGTGCTGCCGCTGGTCAAGCAGCACAACGCGGCGATCATCTGCCTGACCAACGGCGACGAGGGCATCCCCGTGCCGTGGGAGGAGCGCTTCGAGTTCTGCAAGAGGCTCGTCGACATCGTCCACGGCCAGTGGGAGATCCCGCTCGAGGACATGGTCATCGACACCCTCGCGATGCCGGTCGGCGCCGAGCCCCAGTCGGCCTACCACTTCTTCAAGACGATCTCGGCGATCCAGGAGGAGTTCGGCCTCAACACGACCTGCGGGGCCTCGAACACCTCGTTCGGGATGCCGAGCCGCCACGCCCTCAACGGCACGTTCCTCGCGATGGCCGCCGCCGCCGGCATGACCAGCGCGATCATGGACGCCCGCTCCGACGAGTGCGTGAAGGCCGTCCGCGGCTCCGACGTCATGCTCGGCAAGGACGAGTACGGCATCGGCTGGATCGGCAACTACCGCCCGCCGGCGAAGGCGTAGCGGCGGTGGGCGCGGCCGAGGAGACGCACGACGAGGCGGGCACGGGCGCGCCCGCGCGCGTCCGGCTGCGCTTCGCGCCGAGCGACCTCGACGTCAAGGTGCCGGGCGGCGTGACCGTCTTCGACGCGGCGTCGTGGAACGGCATCGCGATCGACTCGACCTGCGGCGGCCACGGCACCTGCAAGAAGTGCCGCGTCCGCATCACCGCGGGCGAGGTGCCCGTCTCCAAGCTCGACAGCCGCGCCTTCACCCCCGACGAGCTGCGTGACGGCTGGCGGCTCGCCTGCCGGATCACCGCGCAGGCCGACCTCGACGTCGATGTGCCGCCGCTGGTCACGCGGCCGAAGGCGGCCACGGTCGGCGTCGGCCGCCAGGTGATCCTGCGCCCGTCGGTCGTCAAGCGCCACCTCCAGCTCGAGGAGCCGACCCTGTCCGACCAGCGCACCGACGTCCAGCGCGTGATGGACGCGATGGACGACCTCGAGGTGCGCGCCGGGATCGACGTCCTGCGCACCCTCGGCAAGGTGCTCCGCGACGCGAAGTGGGACGTCACCGCCGTCGTCGCCGACGACGAGCTGATCGCGGTCGAGGCGGGCGACACGACGGCGCGCCGCTTCGCGATCGCCTTCGACCTCGGCACCACCACGGTGGTCGCGAACCTGCTCGATCTCGACACGGGCACGCCCGTCGCGGTCCGCAGCATGCTCAACAAGCAGCAGCCGTTCGGGGCCGACGTGATCAGCCGGATCTCCGCGACGATGATGGACCCCGACGCCCTCGGCAAGCTCCGGGAGCTCGCGCACGAGACCCTCGCCGAGCTCACGGACGAGGTCGTCGCCGCCGGCGACGTCGCCCCCGAGGAGGTCTACGAGGTCGTCCTCGCGGGCAACGCCACGATGACGCAGATCGCGCTCGGCATCGACCCCGAGCCGCTCGGCGTCGCGCCCTTCGTGATGACCAGCGACGGCTACGACGGGCTGCGCGCCACGGACCTCGGCGTGCGCGTCCACCCGAACGCGCCCGCCACGGTGTTCCCGTCGCTCGGCGCCTACGTCGGCGGCGACATCACCGCCGGCATCCTCGCGTCGGGCCTCGACCGCGACCGCCGCCTGCGCCTGTTCATCGACGTCGGCACCAACTGCGAGATCGCCGTCGGCAACCAGGACCGCATCGTCTCCACCGCCGCCCCCGCCGGCCCCGCCTTCGAGGCCGCCTCCATCCAGTGCGGCATGCGCGCCGCCCCCGGCGCGATCGAGATCGTCACGATCACCGACACCGACGTCGAGCTCGGCGTCATCGACGACGCGGAGCCCGTCGGCATGTGCGGCTCCGGCCTCGTCGACGCCGTCGCCGAGCTCGTGCGGGTCGGCCTCCTCGACGCCTCCGGCAAGCTGATCACCGACGAGGAGGCCGCCGACCGCCCCGAGGCGCTCCGCCGGCGCCTCGTCACCGTCGACGACCAGCGCGCCTTCGTCCTGCACTGGGCCGGCGAGCCGGGCGACACCGACCAGGCCGTCTACCTCTCGCAGCGCGACGTCCGCGAACTCCAGTTCGCCAAGGCCGCGATCGCGACCGGCTGGGCGCTGCTCCTCGAGGAGCTCGAGATCGACCCGTCCGAGGTGCAGCAGGTCCTCCTCGCCGGCTCGTTCGGCTCGTACCTGTCCGCCGCCAGCGCGATCCGCATCGGCCTCGTCCCGAAGCTCCCGATCCCGCGCATCATCAGCGCCGGCAACGTCGCCGGCGAGGGCGCCAAGATGGCCGTCCTCTCCCGCCAGGAGCGCCACGCCGGCCGCGCCCTGATCGACGAGATCGAGTACGTCGAGCTATCCGACCGCACCGACTTCAACGACCGCTTCGTCGAGCAGCTCGCCTTCCCGCCGTGAGCGACGTCGCCATCATCACCTGCGGCCTCCTGACGCAGCACGTCGAGCGCGTCGCCGAGCGACGCGGCTGGGACGTCGCGATCCACCCGCTGCCGCCCCTCCTGCACCAGCGCCCCGAGCGGATCGGCCCCGAGGTGCGCGCGAAGGCCGCCGAGCTCGCGGACCGGCACGCCGCCGTCGCCGTCGCCTACGCCGACTGCGGCACCTACGGCGCGCTCGACGCGGTCGTCTCCGAGCTCGGCCTCACGCGCCTGCGCGGCGGCCACTGCTACGACCTCTTCGCCGGCCCCGAGCGGCTCGCGGCGCTCCTCGCCGAGGAGCCGGGCACGTACCTCCTGACCGACGCCCTCGTGCGCGGCTTCGACCGCCTCGTCGTGCAGGAGCTCGGCCTCGACCGCCACCCCGAGCTGCGCGACGACTACTTCCACGCCTACCGCCGGGTCGTCTGGCTCGCCCAGGACCCGGCCGATCCCGAGCTCCGTGCGGACGCCGAGGGCGCTGCCGCGCTGCTCGACCTGCCCCTGGAGATCATCGAGACCGGCGAGGACGGCCTCGAGCGCGAGCTCGAGCTGCTCCTCGCCCGCACGGAGGGCGCCCGCTCGGGCGCCGCGTGAGGAGGACGGATATGGACACCAAGGCCGACATCGTCATCATCGGCGCCGGCATCGTCGGCACCTCAGCCGCCTGGGAGCTCGCCCAGGCCGGCGTGACGAACGTCGTCGTCGTCGACCAGGGCCCCCTGGCCCACACCGGCGGCTCGACGTACCACGCCCCGGGCCTCTGCTTCCAGACCAACACGAGCCGGCTGATGTGCACGCTCGCCCAGTGGTCGGCGCAGGCCTACGACACCTGCAACGCGGACGGGCGCGAGACCTGGGCCGCGGTGGGCGGCCTCGAGGTGGCCACCACCCCGGGCCGCGTCGCCGAGCTCCACCGCCGCCAGAACGCCGCCACCGCCTACGGCCTCGAGACCCGCATGGTCACGCCGAAGGAGGCGGTCGAGCTGTGCCCGCTGATCGAGGAGTCGGCCATCCTCGCCGCGCTGCACATCCCGACGGACGGCCTCTGCCGCGCCGTCACCTACTGCCACGCGCTGCAGGGCCGGTGCATGGAGCGCGGCATCCGCTTCATGGAGTCGACGCGCGTCACCGACGTCAGGATCGACGGCAGCCGCGTGCGCGCCGTCGAGACCACCGCCGGCACGATCAGCTGCGGCCAGGTGCTCGTCGCGGGCGGCCTCTGGGGCCCCGAGCTGCAGCACATGATCGGCCGCCCGATCCCGCTTTTGCCCCTCCAGCACGTGTTCGCCTGGGGCGCCCCGATCGAGGGCGTCGAGCGCGGCCCGGTCGAATCCTACCTGCCGATGGTCCGCCACCAGGACCAGGACGTCTACTACCGCCAGCGCTGGCAGGGCATGGGCATCGGCTCGTACAACCACCCGCCGCTTCCGATCTCGCCCGCCGAGCTCGAGCGCGAGGCCGACGGCCACCAGACGGCGCAGGGCCCGTTCGCGGAGGAGCACTTCACGGCGGCCTGGGACGCGACCCGCGTCCTGATGCCGCGCGTCCACGCGGCCGGCCTCGAGGAGACCTTCAACGGGCACTTCTCCTTCACGATCGACGGCATGCCGCTGCTCGGCGAGTCCTCCCACACCAAGGGGCTCTTCCTCGCCGAGGCGATCTGGATCACGCACGCGGCCGGCTCGGCCCGCTGCATCGTGCGCCAGATGCTCGGCCAGCCGACCGGCGTCGACCTCGGCCCGGCCCACCCGGACCGCTTCCAGCCGCACCACTCCGCCCCGATGTACGTGGCGGCCCGCGGCGCCACGCAGTACGCCGAGGTCTACGACATCCTGCACCCGCTGCAGCCGATGGCGAACCCCCGCGGCCTGCGCCGCCTGCCCGCCCACGAGTGGATCGCGGAGCGCGGCGGCGTGATGCTGGAGAGCGCCGGCTGGGAGCGTCCCCAGTGGCTCGAGGCGAACGCCTCCCTGCCCGCCCCCGAGCACACCCAGCGCCGCGACGCCTGGTCGTCGATGTTCTGGTCGCCGGTGATCGGCAAGGAGCACGCCCGCACCCGCACCAGCGCCGGCCTGTTCGACCTCACCCCGTTCACGAAGGTGGAGGTCGAGGGCCCCGGCGCGACCGACTGGCTGAACCGGATGTGCACCTCCGAGCTCGACGTCGAGGTCGGCCGCATCGTCTACACCGCCTGCCTCAACGAGACCGGCGGCATCCTCTTCGACATCACCGTCACCCGCCTCGACCGCGACCGCTACCTGGTCGTCACCGGCGGCGCCTCGGGCCCGCGCGACGTGGCCTGGCTGCGCAGCCACCTGCCCGCCGGCGACGGCGTGCGGATGCGCGACGTGACGAGCGCCTGGGCCGTGTTCGGCCTGTGGGGCCCGAAGGCGCGCGCCATCCTCCAGCCGCTCGTGCCCGAGGACCTCTCGAACGAGGCCTTCCCGTACATGCGCGCCCAGCGCATCTGGGTCGAGCACGTGCCCGTGCTCGCGCTGCGCATCTCCTACGCCGGCGAGCTCGGCTGGGAGCTCTACGCCCCCACCGAGTACGGCGCGCACCTCTGGGAGCGGCTGATGGAGGCGGGCGCCGACCACGGCCTCGCGGCCTGCGGAGGCGGCGCCTTCGAGTCCCTGCGCGTCGAGAAGGGCTACCGCTTCGCCGGCGTCGACATGCACACCGACTACACGCCCGACGAGGCCGGCCTCGGCTTCGCGGTCAACCTGCGCAAGGCGGACTTCATCGGCAAGCGGGCCGTGATCGCCGAGCGGGCCCGCGGATCGCGGAAGCGCCTCGTCCCGATCGTCCTCGACGACCCCGACGCCGCGCCCCTCGGCGGCGAGCCGATCCTGCTCGACGGCAACCCGGTCGGCTACGTGACGAGCGCCAACTTCGGGTACTCGGTTGGCACGTCGATCGCCTACGGGTATCTTCCGGCGGACGCGGCGGTCCCCGGGACAAGGGCGGCCATCCGGATCTTCGACCGCGAGGTCGGGGGATCCGTCACGAGCGAACCGATTTTCGACCCCACCGGCGAGCGCCTCCGGGCCTAGCCACGACCTTCCCCCAGCCTCCGGAGGACATCCCCATGCCCCATCTCGCCACCGCCCTCGACCGTCTCGGCACGGAGACCGCGTTCGAGGTCCTCGCCCGCGCGAAGGCCCTCGAGGCCACCGGCAGGCGCGTCATCCACCTGCAGATCGGCGAGCCCGACTTCGACACCGCCCCCCACATCGTCGAGGCGGCCGCGAAGGCCCTGCACGAGGGCCAGACGCACTACTGCCCCGCGCCCGGCATCCCCGCCCTGCGCGAGGCCTGCGCCAGCCACCTGTCGACGCACCGCGGGCTCGAGATCTCGCCCGACTCGATCGTCGTCACGCCGGGCGCGAAGCCGTTCCTGTTCTTCGGCATCCTCGCCACGGTCAACCCGGGCGACGAGGTCATCTACCCCAACCCGGGCTTCCCGATCTACGAGTCCGCGATCAGGTGGGCCGGCGGCGTGCCGGTGCCGCTGCCCCTGACCGAGGAGACCGACTTCGCCTTCACCGCGGACGACCTCCGCGAGCGGCTCACCCCGCAGACGAAGATGGTCATCCTCAACTCGCCGGGCAACCCGACGGGCGGCTACAACTCGCGCGACCTCAACGTCGAGATCGCCAAGGTCCTCGCCGACCACGACTGCTGGATCCTCTCCGACGAGGTCTACTCGGAGATGCTGTGGGGCGGCGCCGAGCACGACACGATCGCCGCGCACGAGGGCCTGCTCGACCGCACGATCCTGCTCGACGGCTTCTCGAAGACGTTCGCGATGACGGGCTGGCGGCTCGGCTACGCCGTGCTGCCCGAGCCCCTGCGCGAGCCGATCACGCGCCTGATCATCAACTCGGTCTCCTGCACGGCCCCGGCCACGCAGCTGGCCGGCGTCGCGGCCCTGACCGGCCCGCGCGACGAGATCAACGCGATGATGGCCGAGTTCGACCGCCGCCGCGTGGCCGTGGTCGAGGGCCTCAACTCGCTGCCGGGCGTGACCTGCCGCGACCCGAAGGGCGCCTTCTACGCCTTCCCGAACGTCTCGGGCACGGGCCAGGACGCGAAGACCGTCGCGGACCGCCTGCTGCAGGAGTCCGGCGTGGCCGTCCTCTCCGGCACGGCCTTCGGCGAGCACGGCGAGGGCTACCTGCGCCTCTCCTACGCCAACAGCCTCGAGAACATCCAGGAGGCGATCGAGCTGATGCGCGGCAAGCTCGAGGAGATGGCGGCGTGAGCCAGCCCCGGATCGTCGTCACGCGGCGCATCCCCCAGCCGGCGCTCGACCTGCTCGCCGAGCACGGCGACGTGTGGCTGTCGCCGCACGACCGCCCGCTGACCCGCGAGGAGCTGTTCGACGCCGTCAAGGGCGCCGACGCGATCGTCTGCCTGCTCCACGACCGGATCGATGACGAGGTGCTCGACGCCGCCGGCCCCCAGCTGCAGGTGATCGCCAACGTCGCCGTCGGCTTCAACAACGTCGACACCGGCGCGATCGCCAAGCGCGGCACGGTCTGGTTCACGAACACGCCGGCCGTCCTCACCGACGCCACCGCCGACATCGCGATGGCGCTGATCCTGATGTCGACCCGCCGGCCCGCTGAGGGCGAGCGCGTGATCCGCTCGGAGACCCCCTGGGTCTGGAGCATGTTCTACATGCTCGGCTCAGGGATCCAGGGCAAGACGCTGGGCATCGTCGGCCTGGGCCTGATCGGCCGGGCCACCGCGCGCCGCGCGAAGGCGTTCGGGATGGAGATCATCTACTCGGGCCGCCGCCAGGCCGACCCGGCGATCGAGGAGGAGCTCGGCGCCCGCTTCGTCTCCTTCGACGAACTGCTCGAGACCGCGGACGTCGTCAGCCTGCACTGCCCACTGAATGCGGAGACCGAGCACCTGATCGACGCCGCCCGGCTCCGGCAGATGCGCTCCGACGCCTTCCTGATCAACACGACCCGCGGCCCCGTGGTCGACGAGCAGGCGCTCGTCGACGCGCTCCGGGCCGGGGAGATCGCCGGCGCCGGCCTCGACGTCTTCGAGGATGAGCCCACGGTCAACCCGGGCCTCCTCGAGCTCGAGAACGCCGTCCTGATCCCCCACCTCGGCTCGGCCACGGTGGAGACCCGGACCGCGATGGGCGTGCTCGCCGCGGAGAACGCGGTCGCGGTGCTCGGCGGTGCGGAGCCGCCGACGCCCGTCGTGCGCGTCGGCTAGCCACGCGCGCAGGCGGCCAAGGGGCCGGCCGGACCGGCGCCAACGTGGACCTCGGCCCCCGTGACGGAAACGTCCCGCCAGCGCGCATCGGCCATGACCGCCCGTTCGATGTCGGCGTGCACCGCCCCCGTCGCGAGGATGATCGCGTCGGCGACGGGGAGACGGGCGCGAGCGCCGGATCGGTGACGCCGCCGCAGATCGGCGGCCCGCTCCGCCGTCGCACGATCCACGTCGAGCATCCGCGCCTTCGCGTCGACCAGGAACTCCTCCGCGGCCACGCGGGCCTTGCGGTCGCCGCCGGCCTCGGTCAGGACCTCCGCCCACGCGAGCGCCGAGATCGCCAGAGGCCGACGGGCGGCGACCTCGGCGTCGACGGCGTCCACGCAGGCGGCGTGCAGGGCGTCGTCCGCGTAGATCCAGCCGATCACCACCGAGGAGTCGATCAGCGTCAGTCCCACTCGGCCTCCATCTCGCGGATGCGCGCATGCGCCTTGGCCGCGCCCGTGACGCGACCGGCCTTCTCCCGCAGCACGGCGCGCCCGCTCCAGATCTCGACCCGCCCCGGACCCGTCGAGCGCATGGCGGGCACCTCGCCCTCCTCGAACCCCGTCTCGAGGAAGGTCTCCTTGCCGATGGTGATCTGATGCTTGCTGCTGATCTTTACAAGATCCATGAGCGGTAAAGACAGCGAGCGCGTCGATTCGCTCCCGTGTGTGCCGGACGCGCGCGGGAGGCGCACGCGGCCGCGGCGGTCAGAGGTCGATCCGCCTGCGCCCCACCGCGATCGGCACGAGGGCGAGCAGGACGAGCCCGGCCGCGGCGAGGAACGGCCACGCCGCGGCGGCGGTCGCGGCCTCGCGGATCGCGCGGTCGAGGCGGTCGATCAGCCCGCGCCACGCCGTCGCCTGCTCGGGGTCGTCGGGCGGGCGCCCGAACGCCTCCTCGAGGTCGGGGATGCGGCCGTTCGCACCGCCGATCGCGTCGCCGAGCCGGCCCGCGAGGGCGACCCGCTCCGACAGGGGCAGGGGCGCGTCGAGGAGCAGGGTCACGCCCCGGCGCTCGACCTGCTCCTGCTGCACGGCGAGCTGCTGCGTGAAGAGCGGCGTCAGGGCCACGATCCCGATCACGAGGCCGACGTGGCGGGCCGCGAGGGTCCAGCCGCCGTGGACGGCCTGCGGCGAGCGCCCCTTGAGGGCGGCGCCGGTGAGCGCCTCGATCGTCATGCCGAGCCCGAACCCGATCGCGATCTGGGGCGGCACGGTCCACTGCCAGGTGGGCTCGGGCAGGAGCGCGAGGCCCGCGAGGCCGGCGGCGAGGAGCACGGTGCCGGCCGCCGCCCGCTGGGGCAGCGTGCCGATCCGCCCGAACAGCCGCGCGCCGACGATGGCGGCGAGCGGCATCACGGTGACCACCAGGGCGGTGGCGATCGGCGTCATCCGCCAGCCCTCGATCAGGAGCAGCACGATCAGAAACAGCGCCGCGGTCAGCCCGGCGCTGAGCAGGAGCAGCGCGAGGTTGGCCGCCACGTGGGGCCGGCCCGCTGGCACGGGCGCGGAGCGCGCGCGCACGCGCAGGGTGGGCAGGGCCAGCAGAATCGCCGGCACCTGCACGAAGAAGATCGCCTCCCACGAGATCAGCTGCGTGAGCAGGCCGCCGAGGGCCGGCCCGCAGGCCGCGCCGAGCGCGCCGGCCGTCGCCCAGACCACGGCGGCGCGACGCTCGGAGCCGGTGGTCAGGGGCAGCACCTCGAGGGCGGCGGTGACGGCGAGCGCCCCGCCGATCGCCTGCACCGCGCGGCTGATCAGGAGCACCTCGAAGGAGGGGGCGAGCGCACAGAGGAGCGATGCCGCCGCGAACACCGCCATCCCGACGAACAGCAGCAGGCCGGGTGCGCGCCGGCGCACGAGGTGCGCGACCGGCACCGCGACGATCGCGAGCACGATGTTGAACCCGGTCAGCACCCACGAGACCTGGTCGATCGTGAGCGAGTAGCGCACGAGGATGTCGGGCAGGGCGAGCACGACGATCGACGAGTCGCTGAGGACGAGGCCGACGGCGAGGGCCAGGCAGATCGTGCGCAGGCGATCAGAGCCCATCACGCGGAGTCTACGGCGAGGCCGGCGAGGAGGTCGGCGAGGGCCACCGGCCCCTCGACCACGATGGCCGCCGCCTTCAGGACCACGGGTGGCGTCTCGTCGGAGCGCACGGCCACGCCGACGTCGACCACGCGCAGCGCGTCGAGGTCCGTCAGGTCGTCGCCCGCGTAGAGCGAGCGCGCCGCCGGCGACGACGCGAGCAGGTCGCGGACGGCGGTGCCCTTGCCGACAGCGACCGGCGGGCGCGCCTCGAGCGCCCGGGTCGCGTCCGGCACGGCGCTCTGGTCGGGGTGCGGGGCGATCGGGGCGAGCGTGCCGTCGACGTCGAGCAGGACCGCCCCCGCCCCGGGGTCCGCGCGGAGGGGAGCGAGGGGGCCGAACGCCACTGCGGGATACCATAGCCCCGTGGACCTGCCCGCCCGGCTGCGCCAGGGGAACCTGCTCCCCTTCATCGGGATCGGCGTCGTGGCGGGGCTCTTCGCGGCGATGTTCGGAATCGGCGGCGGGGTCGTGATCGTGCCGCTCCTGATGCTGGTGGCCAAGCTGCCGCCGCGGATGGCGGCCGCCACGTCGCTCGCGGTGCTGATCCTGACCAGCCTGATCGGGGTCGTCCGCTTCGCCGGCACGGGCCACGTCGACTGGGTCGCCGCGATCCTGATCGGCATCCCCGCCGTGATCGGCGTCCTGCTCGGCATCCGCTTCCAGCGGCGCCTGCCCGCCGAGTGGCTGATCCTCGGCTTCGGCGTGTTCATGATCGCCATCGGCCTGCGGCTGGTGATCTGGGGCTGATGGAGCACGCGCCCGAGATCCTCGCCCTGGCGGCCGTGGCCGGCGTGGCCGGCGGCATCCTCGCGGGCCTCTTCGGGGTCGGCGGCGGGGTCGTATTCGTCCCCACCTTCGTGTTCCTGTTCTCGTTCGACCAGCTCGACGCGCAGGCCACGTCGCTCGCGGCGATCATCCCGGTCGCCCTGATCGGGGCCTGGCGGCAGAGCGGCGAGGGTCAGATCGACTGGCGCGCCGCCGTCCTGATGGGCGGCGGGGCCGCGGTCGGCGTCCTGGTCGGGGCCGAGGTGGCGGTCCGCCTCGAGGAGGCCACGCTGTCGCGCGTCTTCGGGGCGATCCTGATCCTCGTGGGCGGGGAGATGATCGTCTCCGCCGTCCGCAAGCTGCAGGCGAAGCGGGCTACGCCCGCCCCAGCTGGCGGTCCGCGTCGGCCTTGATCGCCTCCACGATCGCGGGGTCGCGCAGCGTCGTCGCGTCGCCCAGCTCGCGGCCCTCGGCGATGTCCTTGAGGAGTCGGCGCATGATCTTGCCGGAGCGCGTCTTCGGGAGGTCGGGCGCGAACAGGAGCAGCGACGGCTTCGCGAACTTGCCGATCCCCACCGCCACGTGCTGGGCGAGCTCGCCGCGCAGCTCGTCGGTCGGCTCGTTGCCGTCGCGCAGGATCACGAAGGCCGCGATGTGCTCGCCCTTGATCTCGTCGTGGGCGCCGATCGCCGCCGCCTCCGCGACCGCGGGGTGGCCGACGAGGCTCGACTCGATCTCGGTGGTGGAGATGCGGTGGCCGGCGACGTTGATCACGTCGTCGACGCGGCCGAGCAGCCAGATGTCGCCGTCGTCGTCGGTGCGGGCGCCGTCGCCCGTGAAGTAGACGGTCGGGCCGAAGCGCGACCAGTACGTGTCGACGAAGCGCTGGTCGTCGCCCCAGATCGTGCGCAGCATCGAGGGCCACGGGCGCTGGAGGGTCAGGTAGCCGCCGCCGCCGATGGGGACGGGGTTGCCCCGCTCGTCGACGATCACCGGCTTCATGCCGGGCAGGGGGCCGATCGCCGAGCCGGGCTTCGTGGTCGACAGCCCCGGCAGGGGCGACAGGACCACGGAGCCCGTCTCCGTCTGCCACCACGTGTCGACGATCGGGCAGCGCCCGCCGCCGACGTGCTCGTGGTACCAGATCCAGGCCTCCGGGTTGATCGGCTCGCCGACGGTGCCGAGCAGGCGCAGGGACGACGTGTCGTACATCTGCACCGCCGCCTCCCCCGCCTTGATCAGGGCGCGGATCGCGGTCGGCGCGGTGTAGTAGATCGTCACCTTGTGGCGGTCCACGATCTCCCAGTGGCGCTCCCACGTCGGGTACTCGGGGGTGCCCTCGTAGAGGATCCCGGTCGCGTGGTTGGCGAGCGGCCCGTAGACCACGTACGTGTGGCCGGTGACCCAGCCGCAGTCGGCGGTGCACCAGTAGACGTCGTCGGCGCGGATGTCGAACACCCACCGGTGCGACAGGATCGCGCCGAGCAGGTAGCCGCCCGACGTGTGCAGGATGCCCTTCGGCTTCGCGGTCGTGCCCGACGTGTAGAGCATGAACAGCGGGTCCTCCGCGTTCATGCGCTCGGGCTCGCAGCGCGGATCGGCCTCCGCCATCGCCTCGTGCCACCAGGTGTCGCGGTCGTGCCAGGCGACGTCCTGCTCGGTGCGGCGCACGACGAGCACGTGCTCGACGGAGGGGCACTGCGCGACGGCCTCGTCGGCGATGTCCTTGAGCGGGATGATCGCGCCCTTGCGCCACGCCCCGTCGGCCGTGATCACGAGCCGGCAGGTCGCGTCCTGGATGCGGTCCGCGAGGGCCGTCGCGGAGAAGCCCCCGAACACCACCGAGTGGATCGCGCCGATCCGCGCACAGGCCAGCATCGCCACGGGCAGCTCGGGCACCATGCCGAGGTAGATCGCGACGCGGTCGCCCTTGCCGACGCCGAGCGCCTTGAGAGCGCTCGCCGCGCGCTCGACCTCGGCCAAAAGCTCGGCGTAGGAGATCACGCGCTCCTCGCCCGGCTCGCCGATCCAGGTGAAGGCGGTCTTGCCGCCGCCGCCCGCCTCGACGTGGCGGTCGAGGCAGTTGTAGGTGAGGTTGAGCTCGCCGTCCTTGAACCACGTGAAGAACGGCGGGTTGGAGGCGTCGAGCGACTCGGTCGGCTCGCGGTACCAGCTGATCTCGGTCAGCGCGCGGCGCATCCAGAAGCCCTCGAAGTCGGCCTCGGCCTCCTCGTGGAGAGAGCGGTCGGCGACCCGCGCCGCCCGGACGAACGCCTCCGGCGGCGGCACCGTGCGCGTCTCCTGCAGGTGGGCCTCGATCGCCTCGTTCATCGCCGTCTCTCCTCCTCCGCGGACGCCGCAAGGGTAGCCGCACCCGGGGGCGCCGTCGACCGGCCCGGGCGCACGCCGCGCGCGGGCTTCTCCGCATTGCGACACGGCGACCGCGGAGGGGTTCTACCATACGGGCGTGCGCGTCCGCCCGAGCCGTCTCGCCGTGGCCCTGGCCACGGCCGCCCTCGCCGCGCTCGCGGTGGGCTTCGGGGCCTCCGCCGCGGACGCCCCGAGCGCCGCCCCGCAGGGGCGCGCCGCCGGCTTCGCGCTGCAGATCCGGATCCCCGGCTACGCGCCGATCACCCACGCGCCCGCCCTCAGCCGCGGCGGCACGGCGACCGCGGGCGGCGGCTACGCGACCCAGCCGGACCCCGCGATAGCCTCCGTGATCGCCGCCGACACCTCCGTGGCCGTGGCCGCGTCGGACACGGCGGCCCGCGGCGACGCCACGACCCGCATCGCCGGCGTCACGCTGCTCGACGGCCTCGTCACCGCCGGCACCGCCACCGCGCAGGCCGCCTCGGCGGCCGCGCCCGGGCAGGAGGCGCAGAGCGGCCTCGCCACGGCGGTCACCGACCTCGTGGTGGCCGGCCAGCCGATCGAGGCGGCCCCCAACCGCGTGATCGTGATCGCCGGGGTCGGCGACCTGGTGATCGGCGAGTCGGTCGACGCGGTGCGCGGCCCCCACTCGGCACGCGCCTTCGCGATCGCGCTGCACCTGCGCCTGCGCCAGGACTACCGCGGCCTGCCCGCGGGAACCGAGATCCTCGTGGGCTACGCCGACGCCGGCGCCTCGATCCCCGACCCGACCTCGCTCGAGCCGACCGCGCCGCCGACGGACACGACCGCCCAGCCGCCCGCGATCGACCCGTCCGACGCGGTCGAGCTGCCGGCCGGCCAGTACGACACCGCCTCGACCCAGGACCCGCCGCCCGGCGGCTTCTCCGAGAACCCGCCGATCGATCCGGTCCGCCAGGAGCAGCTCCTGTCGGACGAGTACATGTTCCCGGTGCTCGGAGCGACGGCGAACGACTTCTCCGACGACTGGGGCGCGCCGCGCGCGACGACCGGCTGGCACCAGGGCATCGACGTCTTCGCCCCCGCCGGCACGCCGATCCTCGCGATCGCGGACGGCACCGTCTTCCGCGTCGGCTGGAACCGCCTCGGCGGCCGCCGGCTGTGGCTCGCCGACCGCCACGGCAACCTCTTCTATTTCGCGCACCTGGCCGGCTTCTCGCCGCTGGCCACCGAGGGCGCCACGGTCGAGCGCGGCGACGTCGTCGGCTTCGTCGGCACGAGCGGCGACGCGCAGGGCACCCCGCCGCACCTGCACTTCGAGATCCACCCGGGCGGCGGCTGGGCGGTGCCGCCCTACCCGTACGTGATGACCTGGCTGACCGGCGTGCGCCAGCCGGTGGTGCAGGGAGCCGTGACCGCGCCCGACCCGACCGACGTGTCGGCGACGCAGCCCGCGACGACGACCGCGAAGCCGAAGCCCGTCAAGCCGAAGCCGGCCCCGCCCGCGCCCGCCGCCCCGGCGACGACGGCCGCGACGGCGCCCTTCGAGACGCTCCCCGTCGAGACGGCACCCGCGCCGCCCGTCGACACCGCCCCGGGCGCGGGCTCCGTCTTCGCCGACTAGCCGGTCGGGCGACCGGTAGCGTTCGATCCATGGACCTCGAGGCCGCCTACGCCGTGCTGGCCGAGCGCGGCGCGCCCGCCTACCGCGTCGAGCAGGTGCGCCACGCGGTCACCCGCGACCTGATCGTCGACTGGGACGAGGCGACGACGCTGCCGAAGGACCTCCGCAACGCCCTCGCGGCGGCCGCGCCCGTCCGCGAGCTCGTGCTCGGCGACCTGCAGGAGAGCGCGGACGGCACCGTCAAGGCGCGCTTCGAGACGGCCGACGGCTTCCCGCTCGAGACGGTGCTGATGCGCCACGGCGACCGCCACGCGGTCTGCCTGTCGTCGCAGTCGGGCTGCGCGCTCGCCTGCGCCTTCTGCGCGACGGGCGCGATGGGCTTCGGGCGCTCCCTGACCCGCGGCGAGATCCTCGAGCAGCTGCTGTGGGCCGCGCGCACCGCGCAGGGCCGGGGCGCGCGCATCCGCAACGTGGTGATGATGGGCATGGGCGAGCCGCTCCAGAACCTCGCCGAGGTGCTCGCCTTCTGCGGGCTCGCGAACGACCCCGAGGGCTTCGGCCTCGGGGCCCGCTCGATCGCCATCTCCACCGCGGGCTGGGTTCCCGGGATCGACGCGCTGGCCGCCCAGACCCTGCAGCTCAAGCTCGCGATCTCGCTGCACGCCCCCGACGACGCGCTGCGCGAGCGTCTGATGCCCGTCAACCGCCGCTACCCCCTCGCCGACCTGATGGCCGCGCTCAAGCGCTACCGCGCGGCGACGCGACGGCGCGTCTACGTGGAGTACCTCCTGCTCAACCAGGTCAACGACCGCACCGAGCAGGCCGACCGCCTCGCCGACCTCCTGCACGAGCACCTGCCCGGGGCCTGCCACGTGAATCTGATCTGGTACAACCCGACCGCCGCGGACCTCGAGGCGTCCGACCCCGACCGCGTCCGCCGCTTCCGCGAGGTGCTCGACCGCCGCCGGATCCCGCAGACCCTGCGCCGCTCGAAGGGCTCCGACATCGACGCCGCCTGCGGCCAGCTCGCCGTCCGCGGCGCACGCGAGGCGCGGGCCGCCCGCCGCACGGCGCCGGAGCCCGCATGAGCTGGGACCCCGTCGCCTGGGCCCGCACGACGGGCGTCGCGCCCGGCGCACCGGTCGCCCGCGCACCCGAGGGGGCGATGCCGTCGGGCCGGCTGATCGGGCTCGATCGCGAGGCGTGGCTCGCCCGCGTGGAGCCGACCGCCGCGCTCGGACCGCTCGAGCTCGAGCTGCGCGCCGCCGGCTGGACCCTGGGGCCGCTGCCGGAGGACGGCGAGCGGATGCCGGTCGCCACGGCGCTCGCCACCGACGCCGCCGCGACCGCCGGCTCAGGCGCGGGCTTCACCGCGCTGCGCCTCGACGAGACCGCGCAGGGCGTGCGCCTGCGGATCCACCCCGTGCCCGCCGCGCAGGCCGGCACCGCGATCCTCCTCCCCGATCTCACGCGCGGTCTCGAGGCGCTGCGCCAGCTCGCCCGCACAGGGCTCCTGCCCGCCGAGGCGCTGCTCCTCGACCGCGCCGCGGCCGGGCTCTGGCTCGCCGCCGCGGCGGTCGGCCGGCAGACCGAGGAGCTCCTGCGCCCCGACGACGCGCTCCTCGTCCTCGTCGCCCAAGGCCCGTCCGGCGCCGTCTCCGAGCGGATCGCCGCGGCCGCGGAGGCGCTCCGCGACCTCGGCGCCGAGTCGCTCGGCCAGGAGGTCGCTCGGGCCTGGGCCGCCGCCCGCGAGCGCGTGCCCGCCGCCGCCCCGCCCCTGGCCGCGGCCGGCTGGCGCCTCGACCGCCGCGAGGCGCGCCGTCCCTGGTCGGAGACGGCGATCGACGCCGACGCCCCCGGCGACTGGGTCGGGCTCGAGTACACGGGCGCGGACGCGCACGGCGCGCTCGTGCGGGCCCGGCGCCTCTCGGCCGGCGCCTAGACCGGCGCGATAGGGAGGCCATGCCCGTCTTCGAGCGCTCCATCGAGATCGACGCCCCCATCGCGGACGTCTACGCCTTCCACCTCGACACCCGCAACGCCGCACGGATCGCCAGCAAGGGCCAGGAGTTCGTGTCCATCATCGGCGACTTCCCGCTGTCCGAGGGCGACGAGGTCGAGCTGAACGTCAAGATGAAGCCCCTGCCCGGCGTCCAGACCTGGCGCGTCCGCATCACGGAGTGCGCGGACCCCGTGCTCGTCGTCGACGAGCTCCTGAAGGGCCCCTTCGCGCGCTTCCGCCACGAGCACCGCTTCGCCCCCTCCGCGAGCGGCGGCACCGTCCTCACGGACCGCATCGAGTGGTCCCTGCCCGGTGGCCCCGCCGGCCGCCTCGTCGAGCCCATCGCCCGGCACCTGATGGAGCGTTCCTTCGTGGAGCGTCAGGCCGCGACCAAGCGGATCCTCGAGGCCGAGGCCGCCGCCGTCACCGTCTAGGCGAGGAAGTCGAGCTGCACGGGGCTCGGCAGCAGGCCGGCCTCGGCACCACGCTCGAGCAATGCGGCGACGGCCTTGCGGCCCTGCGCGCCGTAGTCGAGCGTGAGGTCGTTCACGTACATCGCGACGAAGCGGTCGTTGAGCTCCGGCGCGATGCCGCGGCCGTACTCGATCGCGTAGGCGAGCGCCTCCTCGCGATGCTCCATACCGACGGCGACCGCCTCCTTGAGGACGGCCGAGAGGTCGAGCGCGCGATCCTCCGGCACGTCGCGACGCATCGCGACGGCGCCGAGCGGCAGCGGCAGGCCCGTGTCGCCCTCCCACCACGCGCCGAGATCGAGCACGCGCTTGAAGCCCTCTTGCTCCCATGTGAGCTGGCCTTCGTGGATCACGACGCCGGCAGCGACGTCGCCCGACGAGACCGCGTCCATGATCGCCTCAAAGTCGAGCTGGACCGGCTCGAAGGCGGGGAGCGCGAGGCGGGCGGTGAGAAACGCGGTGGTCTGCGGACCGGGCACGGCGACGCGCTGGCCGGCGAGATCGGCGGGCACGAGGTCGGTCTTGGCGATGACGACCGGCCCGTAGCCCTCGCCGAGCGAGGCGCCGTGGCCGAGCAGCCGGTAGCTGTCCTGCACGCCCGGGTAGGCGCCCACCGACAGCGCCGTCGCCTCGAGCCGGCCCTCGGCCGCCCACGCGTTCAGCGTCTGGATGTCGGCCGGCACGAGCTCGATCTCGAGGCCGCGCAGATCGAGCGCGCGCTCGGCGATCGCCCAGACCATGAAGGCGTCATCGGGATCGGGGCTGTGGCCCACGCGGACGTGCATCGGACTCCTCGGGTCGGGGACGGGCGAGCGTACCAGCCTCCCCCGCTTCGGCCGCCGCTCCGCAACGGCGCATGAGCGATCACGACGACGTCATCCCGACCAGCCCCCAGCGGCGTGAGGAGGAGGCCGCGCAGCACGTCCTGCACGAGGTCCACGCCGACCGCCACCTGCACGACGTCCTCCAAGACTCGTACGTCACGGAGCGCACCGAGGCCGACGGGCAGCAGCCCATCCTCGACCACCCCGAGGTCACCGCGGCCATCGGCGCCGACATCATCGCCGACATGCGCCGCATGCTCGACGAGGCCTAGGCGCCGAGCGCGAGACGGGTCAGCGCCAGGACGGCCGGCGCGGGGTCGATCAGCTTGACGACCACGAGGTCGTCGGCGGCGACGCGCGCGTCGGCCTCGCCGCGCAGCACGTCGCCGAGCGGCGTCACCTCCTGCCACTCGAGGTGACCTTCGGCGACGCAGTCGCGGAGGTCGTCGGCGAGGCCGCGGGCGATGCGCGGCGCGTCGCAGGCCACGAAGGAGGCCTCGGCGAGGATCCGGTAGTCGAGCTCGCGCCGGCCGGGGCGATCGGCGCCGGCGGCGATCACCGTCGCGCCCTCCACCACCCAGTCGGCGCGCAGCACCGGGTCGCGGGCGTTGGTGGCCAGCACGATCAGGTCGGCGTCCCGCACCGCGTCCTGCGCCGCGCCGACGGGGGTGCCGAGCTCGCCCGCGGCGGCCTGCGCCGCGGGGTCGGGGTCGTGGACCCGCAGGTCCGCGACCTCGACGGCGGCCCGCAGTTCGTCGGCGATGGCGCGCCCGAGCGGTCCCGCCCCGAGCAGGGCGACGCGCGCCGGGCCGGGCCGGAGGGCCCGCGGGGCGGCGAGCCCGACCGCCGCCGCCGTCGCCCGGCGGGCGGCGGCGTCCGCCGCGAAGGCCGCGGCCACCGCGCCCTCCGGGTCGATCAGGGTGCAGCTGCGCGACGCCGAGCGCCGCCCGCCCGCGGTCACCAGCACGGCCCGCCAGCCGTCGTCGTCGACGGTGGTGACGACCCCCGTCCAGGCGTCGCCGCGCAGGACGCGCTGCGGCGTCGGCAGGTCGTCGAAGGGTTCGACGGGACGGGTCAGGGCCGCGAGCACGGCCGCCCGCACGGGCGCGGGGCGCAGGCGCGCGATCGCCTTCGGGAGGTCGCGTCCGGCCATCTCAGCCGATGGCGCGGTGCAGGACGACGACGGCGAGGCCCTCGAGGGCCGCACGCTCGTCGAGGAGGAGCTCGCTGACCGCGGCGCGCACCAGCGGGCAGTCGATCGGCACCTCGTCGTGGAGTGCGAGCAGCGCCGAGCGGAGCGGCTCGCCGTAGCCGTCGGCGGCGAGGTCGGCCGCCGTCTCGAGCGCGGCGCGCGACCCGACCCCCGACGACTCCGAGGGGTTGCCCTCGGCGGCGGCGAGCAGCAGGCCGCGGCGGGCGGCGGCGTTGAGCTCGTCCTCGTCGAGGTCGAGGTGGTCCGCCACGCGGTCGACGAGGGCCGCCGCGGCCGCGCGCATCCGCTCCTCGGGCTCCAGCCCGGCGAGGGCCTCCTCGATGGCGTGTGCGTCGTCCACGGGGGGAGCGTAGCCGCGCCCGCTCAGCGCAGGCCCAGGGCCTGGCGCAGCGCACGGGTCTGGCGCCGCGCCACCTCGATCACGGTGCCGTCGCGGTCGGCGAGGCGCACCTGCACGCGGCCCTGCTCGAGGGGCTCGACGGCCGCCACCAGCGCGAGATTGACGATCTGCGAGCGGTGCACGCGCAGGAAGCCCGCGGGCAGGACGTCCTCGAGGGCGCGCAGGGAGCGCGGTGACGCGAGGACGCGGCCGTCGGCCAGTCCGAGGCGCGAGCGGTCTCGCTCCGCCTCGGCGTAGGCGATCTCGGCCGGATCGACGAGCCCGGTCGCGCCGTCGGGCCCGACCACGGGCACCCGCAGACCGGTCGCGGCGCCCGGCGCGGTGCCGGCGCGGATCGCGCCGACGCGACGCACGGCCGTCACGAGGCGGTCCTCGCGCACCGGCTTGAGCAGGTAGTCGACGGCCTCGACCGCGAAGGCCTGGATCGCCCGGTCGTCGTGCGCGGTCACGAAGACCACGCTCGGCCGGCTCGGGAGGTCGGCGAGGCGGCAAGCCGTCTCGATCCCGCCCGCGTCGCCGGGCATGTTGATGTCGAGGAAGACGACGTCGTACGCCATCCGCTCGGCGAGGGTGAGGGCCTCGCGCGACGAGGCGGCCTCCCCCGCCACCTCGACGCCATCGATGCCGCCGAGCAGGTGGCGCAGCTCGGAGCGCGCCGGCGCCTCGTCGTCGACGATCAGGGCGAGCAGCGTCATGCCGCCGTCTGCCCCGCCTCCCGCAGGGGCTCGTCAGGGACGAGCACGCTGACGTACGTCCCGAACAGGGGCGAGGAGGCGATCCGGAGCCGGCCCTGCTCACCGTAGTGGGCCTGGATGCGGCGGTGCACGGAGGCGAGGCCGAGGCCGCCCGCCCCGGATCCGTAGCCGGGCTCCAGCACCCGCTCGGCGTCGTCGCGGGAGATGCCGCGCCCGTTGTCGCGCACGGTCACCCGCAGCCGGCCGAAGCGGACGTCGGCCCGCACCACGACGCGCAGGGGCTCGTCGGTCTTGCCGTGCTTAATCGCATTCTCCACGAGGGGCTGCACGAGGAACGGCGGCACCATCACGTCCAGGGCGGCGGGGCCGATCCGGCGCTCGACGATCAGGTCGGGCCCGAAGCGCGCCTGCTCGAGGTCGAGGTAGGCCTCGACGTGGGCCATCTCCTCCGCGAACGACACGAACGCCGCGGGCTGGCGCAGGGTCGAGCGGCAGTACTCCGCGAACGTGATCACGAGCCGCCGCGCCTCGTCGGGCTGCGTGCGGATGAAGGCGGCGATCGTGTTGAGCGCGTTGAAGACGAAGTGCGGCTCGATCTGCGCCTGCAGGGCGGCCAGCTCCGCCGAGGCGCTGGCCCGGGCGTGCACCTCGACCTCGCCGGCGGCGAGCGCCGTGGAGACGAGGCCGCAGAGCGACGCAACGGCGGCGGCGTCCCGGTCCGACACGTCGAGCGCGCCCTCGGAGAAGGCGATCACCGAGCCGACCACACGGCCGCGCACCACGAGCGGGCCGACCACGGCGGCGCGCAGCGGGCAGTCCGAGTCGCAGCCGTGGCGCCAGCCCACGGGCAGCCGGGCCACGCGCGCCTCGTCCATCGCCTGGACGGCGCCCGGCGGGGCGTCCGTGCCGGCGCCGTGGTGGTCGGCCGCGAGGCCGACGTGCGCGAGGACGCGGGACCGGTCGGACACGGCGACGGCCGCGAAGCCGAGCCGCGCCTGCGCCTCGCGGGCGAGGAGCTGCGCGGACGCCGAGGACAGCCCATCGTGCAGGACCGGCGTCGTGATCGCGACGACCTCGAGGAGGCCGGCGGCACGGCCACCGCCGAGCGGCGCGTCGGCGGCGACGCCGCTGCGGATCAGGCTCAGCGACACGACCAGGGCGAACACGAGCGCCGCCACGAGCGGCACCGCCCAGATCGCGTCGATGCCCCGGCTGGACAGCGTCTCGAGCGCCAGCCCGACCACGCCGGAGACGAGCAGCGCGAGGATCGCGGCTGCGAGCATCGGGCCGCGCAGCTCCGCCCAGTGGCGGCGCCCGGCGCGGGCGGAGACCCCGCGCTGGCTCGAGACCCACGTGAACGCGGCCTCGCGGCGGGGCTTTTCGGCCTGGTCCGATTCCACGATGCGATGATCGTACACCCGCCCGGGGGGCGGGATCGCAGTGCGCAAGCCGTTTCAGGGGTATCATAGGTCGCCGGAGACGATGGCCAAGACGACCCCTGCCCGCACCCGGCCGCGCCCCACCTCCGGGCCCGATCGCCGCCGCCGCCCGGCCTCCCGCCGGAACACGCGGATCCGGCAGATCGTGGTCCTCGGACTGGTGGCGCTGGTCGCCCTGATCGCCGTCCGCGGCCTGATGTATCGCGGCGACGTCGCGCCGGGCGTCGAGGTGGCCGGCGTCGCGATCGGCGGCCTCTCCCCCGATGCGGCCAAGGAGCGTCTCCGGGCCGAGCTCGGCCCCCGCCTCGGGGCCACCGTCAGCGTCGCCGTCGATCGGCAGAAGGCGCAGATGGTGCCGGCCGAACTCGACGCCCGCATCGACTACACCCGCACGGTCGACGAGGCGATGCGGATCGGACGGCTGCGCTCGATCCTGCTGCCCTTCGCCTACTCGGCCTCCATCGACCCGACGATCACGATCCCGCCGCGCCCGCGCATCCCCGCGAACCTCCGGCTCGTCGCGGCGCCCGCGCGCTCGGCGAAGGTGCGGATCGACGACGGCAAGGTCTCCGTCTCGCCCGCCAGGAACGGCCACGAGATCTCCGCCCGCGGGATCCTGCTCGCGGCGACCCGCGCCGCGCTCGCCGGGGAGCGCCGCGTGAGGATCGAGTCGCGAATCACGAAGCCCGCGATCTCCACCGAGGAGGCCCGCTCCGCGGCGAACCGCGCGCTCGAGATCGCCTCGGCACCCGTCGCCCTCAACGTCGACGGCAGGCGCGTGGGCGCGCTCTCCACGGCCGCCCTCGAGAACGCGGTGACGGTGCGCAACGAGGACGGCGAGCCCACCATCGCGCTCAGCCCGAAGGCGCTCGCGCCGGCGATCGCCGAGCAGCTCGGCGACCTGCTGCGCAACCCCGTCAACGCGATGTGGGACACCAACGGCGAGCGCGCCTGGGTGATTCCGGGGAGGAAGGGCCGCGCGTTCGACCCGCGCACCGCGGCCGACGCCGTGCGCGCCGCGGCGCTCGGGGGTGGCGCCCGCCAGGCCGAGATCGCGCTGAACGCGGTCGACCCGGGCCGCTCGACGGAGGAGGCCGAGTCCTACGGGATCACGCAGCGCGTCTCCGGTGCCGTCACCGAGCTCGGCGACTCGTCGGAGAACCGCACGCACAACGTCGCGCTGATGACGGGCATCCTCGACAACCGCCTCGTGATGCCCGGCGAGACCTTCTCGTTCAACGAGGCGGTCGGCCCGCGCACGCCCGAGCGCGGCTTCCTCGAGGGGCGTTCGATCGTCGCCGGCCTGCTCCTGCCCTCGATCGGCGGCGGCGTCTGCCAGGTCGCGACCACGCTCTTCGACGCCGCCTTCGACCTCGGCCTGCAGATCAACGAGCGCACGAACCACTCGTTCTACATCTACCACTACCGCGACGGCCTGGACGCCGCGGTCTCGTGGGACGGCCCCGATCTGCGCTTCACCAACGACACGGGCCACCCGGTCCTGATCCGCGCGGCGGCGGATTCCAGCACGATGATCGTCAACCTCTACTCGGCGCCGTCGGACCGCACGGTCGAGACCATCACCAGCGAGCGCTACGCCATCGAGAAGCCGAAGGATCGCTACCTCGCCGACCCCTACGCGCCGCCCGGCAAGATCATCGAGTACACGGAGGGGCAGGAGGGCTTCAGCGTGGACGTGACGCGCATCGTGCGTCAGAACGGCGAGGTCGTCTCCGAGGCGGTCTTCCCCTCGAAGTACGTCCCCGAGGCCACGACGTTCCTCGTCGGGCCCGGCGCGTTCCCCCCGGGCGACAACGTCACCGAGGAGCCCCCGTTCGGCTGGGAGAGCCCCTACTCCCCGGTCGACATCGCGCCGCTCAGCTGACCGGGCCGGTCGACTCGCGCACGACGAGGCGCGGCTCGATCACCGTGCGCTGCCCGTCCGCCTCACCCGCGAGGTGAGCGGCGAGGAACCCGACGGCGGCACGGGCCACGCGGTCGGTGTCCCAGCTGGCGGTGGTCAGGGACGGCGCGACGAGCCGCGACAGCGGGTGGTCGTCGAAGCCGCAGATCGACACATCCCCGGGGACGTCCAGGCCGAGCTCGCGGCAGCCGTGCAGCGCCCCGTACGCGATCGCGTCCGAGGTCGCGAACACCGCGGTCGGCCGGTCGGGGCGCTCGAGCACCTCGAGAGCGAGGGGGCGCGAGCCGTCCAGGGAGTAGGCGCAGGGGACGATCTCGCAGTCGAGGACGAGCGCGGCGGCCTGCTCGCGGACCGCGGCCTCGGTCGGGCGGTCCGGCGAGATCGCGACGGCCCACGACAGCACCGCGATGCGCCGGTGGCCGAGGGCGTGCAGGTGGCGCAGCACCTCGCCCACCCCCGCCGTCTGGTCGAAGACGACCTCGCCCACGGTGGCGGCGCCGTGCAGGCGCCCCCCGATCGTGACCAGGGGCACGCGCTCGGAGATCTGGGCCCAGACGCCCCCGGCCGGGCCGATCGGCGCGACGATCAGCCCGTCGACGCGCTGGTCGACGAGGCGCCGCGCGAGAGCGAGCTCCTGGGCGGGGTCGCCGTCGGCGTCGGCGAGCAGCGTCTGGATCCCCTGAGCCCGCAGCTCGCGCTGGATCGCGTGGGCGAGGGTCTGCTGCCAGAAGTCGGCGAGGCTGCCGACGAGGACCCCGACGGTGCCCGTGCGCCCGCCGCGCAGGGCGCGCGCCACGGGGTCGGCCGTATAGCCGAGCTCATCGGCCACCGCCCGCACGCGCTCGACCGTCTCCGGCGCCACGCGCTCGCCGCGCAGGGCGTAGGAGACCGCCGCCACGGACAGTCCTGTGGCGTCGGCGATATCGCGCAGGGTCGGGCGCTTGCCGGTTGTGGCCACGGGGCCAGCCTAGCGCGTCGGGGCGCCGCTATTGACGGACGGCAATCCGTTGTGCATACTTGGGTACATCGATTCACTGAAACGATAAACAGATAGCCTTGAGGAAAGCCCCGTGAGCGCCACCGCCGAGCCCTACGCCACCCCGCTGACCCCGGACCAGTGCGTCGAGGTCGCCGAGTCGATCGGGCGCCAGCCCGAGCTCTGGGAGCCGCACCGCAACCACGAGCCCGGCAAGCGCCACTCCGCTGACCCCGGACCAGTGCGTCGAGGTCGCCGAGTCGATCGGGCGCCAGCCCGAGCTCTGGGAGCCGCACCGCAACCACGAGCCCGGCAAGCGCCACTACGCGCGCATCGTCCACGAGGACACGCACGAGGTGTGGGTAATCTCCTGGGTCGACGACCACGACACCGGCTTCCACGACCACGACGTCTCCTGCGGCGCCGTCCACGTCCTCGAGGGCGGGATCCACGAGGAGCGGCTCGGCTTCGGCCGCGGCCACCTCGATCGCCTGGTCGAGCCCGGCGAGACGATCCGCTTCGCCCCGTCCTACATCCACCGCTTCCGCCCGAGGGACGGCGTGCCCACGACCTCGATCCACGTCTACTCGCCGCCCCTCAAGCTGATGGGCGCGTACCACGAGGGCGACGACGGCGCCCTCGTGCGGGTGCCGATAGACGGCGACGAGGAGCTCGTCAACTTCGACGCCTAGGCGCCGATGAGCGGGAAGGCGGGCCGCGCGATATCCGGCTCGACCCAGACCCGCCGCGCCCGGGGCGCCTCGATCAGGGTGCGCGTCCAGAGCCCGTCAGGGAGGTCGCGCCCGACCTCGGCTGCGGCGCGGTCCGCGTCGCAGCCGTGCGCGACGGCGTCGGCGACCGCCGACGCGTGGAGCACGGTCAGCGTCTCGTGGTAGCCGCCCGTGTCGGAGTTCGCGACGCCGTGGGCCTCGTTGCGCCGCGGGATCGCCGCGCGCACCGCGACGAGCGCCTCGTCCGGCCCCAACCGGCACACGAGGGTGCGCGTGGCGCGCACGTGGCCCGCGTGCGTCCACTCGGACTGGGGCAGGGTCCCGGCGAGGAGCCCGTCGGCGAGCTCGTCTGGCGTCACGCCGCGACGCCGCGCTTGCGCCGCTTCTCGACCTTCGCCCAGGGCAGCGCGTTGACGACGTCCGCCTTCTGCGCCCAGCCGCGCCGCGCCGTGTCGACGCCGTAGCGCAGCACGTCGATGCCGTCCGGCCGGTGGGCGTCGCTCGAGATGCAGATCCCGACCCCCGCGGCGATCGCCGCGCGCACGTGCTCGGGCCGCAGATCGAGCCGCCGCGGATTCGCGTTGACCTCGAGGAACGTGCCCGTGCGGGTGCAGGCCGCGATCAGCGCCTCGACGTCGACGTCGTAGGCGGCGCGGCCGTCGAGCAGGCGCCCCGTCGGGTGCGCGATCACGTCGACGTGGGGGTGCTCGATCGCCGCGACCATGCTGCGCGTCAGCTCGTCGCCCGTCTGCCCGCGCACGCCGTGCGCCGAGGCGACCACCCAGTCGAGCTGCTCCAGCACCTCGTCGGGGAGGTCGAGCTGGCCCCCGGGCAGGATGTCGACCTCGATGCCGGTGAGGAGCCGGAAGCCGTCCTTCGCGAGGGCCTTCGCGGCCTTGCGCACGCGGCGCATGTTGGCGAGCGTCTCGGCGGGGTCGAGGCCGATGCCCATCCCGACCGCGTGCGAGTGGTCGGTGATCGCCAGGTAGTCGAGGCCGCGCGCCTGCGCGGCGCGCGCCATGTCCGTCGGCGTCGCCTTGCCGTCGGAGGCGTCGGAGTGGGCGTGGAGGTCGCCCTTGATGTCCTTCAGGGTCACGAGGCGCGGCAGCGCCCCGAGCGCGGCCGCCTCGATCTCGCCCTGGTCCTCGCGCAGCTCCGGCGGGATCCAGTCGAGGCCGAGCCGCGCGTACACCTCCTCCTCGCTCGCGCAGGGCTCGGGGTCGCCGCCCGCGATCGGCGCGAACCCATGCTCCGAGAGGCTCAGGCCCCGGTCGCGCGCCCGCTCGCGCAGGGCCACGTTGTGCGCCTTCGAGCCCGTGAAGTGCTGCAGCAGGGACCCCCACTGGGCAGGATCGATCACGCGCAGGTCGACCTGCAGGCCGTCGTGCAGGACGACCGACGCCTTGGCGTCGCCGAGCGCGACCACGTCCTGCACGCCCTCGTGGGCGGCGAAGCGCTCGAGCAGCGGCGCCGGGTCGTCCGAGGCGGCGACGAGGTCGACGTCGCCGATCAGCCCCTTGCGCCGGCGCAGGGACCCCGCGATCTCCGCCGCCCTGCAGCCCGGCTCGGAGCGCAGCGCCGCCACCAGCATCTCGGCGCGGTCCAGCGCGTGGTCGAGCAGGATCACCCGCTTGCGCGGACCCCCGCCGGCCTGGATCGCCTCGAGGATCGCGGTCTCCCTCTTCGCGCCGAGGCCCTTGAGGTCGCGCAGGCGGCCGGCCTCGCAGGCCGCGCGCAGCCCGTCCACGTCGCGCACGTCGAGCTCGGTCAGGAGGCGCTTGGCGGTCTTCGGCCCGACGCCCGGGACCTGCATCACCTGCACGACCCCGTCCGGGTAGACGGCCCGCAGCCGCTCGAGCGCCTCCATCGTGCCCGTGGCGCGGATCTCGTCGACCTTCGCCGCGATCGTCTTGCCGACGCCGGGCAGCTCCGTCAGCCGGCCCTCGTCGGCGATCCGCTCGACGGACTCCGCGGTCGACCGGAACTGCTCCGCGGCCCGGCGGTAGGCGATCACCTTGTGCACGATCGCCCCGTCCAGCTCGGACAGGCTGGCGAGCAGGTCGAACAGGTCGGCGACGTCGGCGTTGCGCAGGGCCATGAGCCGCTCAGCCCCCAGGACCACGCGCCCGAGCAGCGCCCGCGCCGGGGGGATGCCGGCGCCGACGGCGCGCCAGTGGTAGGCCCGGCGGCCGTTGCCGCGCACCCGCAGCCGCACGATCCCGAGCCCGCCGCAGCGGTCGGTGCCGGACACGCGGATCCGCTCCGAGAACCGGACCTCCCCGCCCGTACGGCCCTGGTGGATCAGGACGCCGCTGCAGACGAGACCCCCCGGTGAGGGCGATCGTCGAGCCGTGCTTGCTCCCGCTCAGGCGCACCGCGACGTCGATCGCGGGATCGGCCCCGGTCAGCGTGCCGGCCCACGGGCCGTGCAGGGACTGCAGGGCCGTCGGGGCGGCCGACGCCGCCGCCGGAGCGGCCGGCAGGGCGCCGGTGAGGACGAGCAGGCGGGGACGCACGAGCAGACCGTGGCACACCCGGGGAGCGAGCGCAAGCGGCCGCGAGCGGGAACGGGAAGGGCCGTCCTGCGGCATGATCCGAGCGATGAGCGCCGACGCGCAGGAGCGGTTCCTGGTCTGCCTGCCGACCTACAACGAGCGGGAGAACCTCGAGCGGATGGTGGTGGCGATCGGCGCTGCGCGCGAGCGCGTGGACATCCCCGGCGACGTCCTCGTGATCGACGACGGCTCCCCCGACGGCACCGGGGAGATCGCGGACCGTCTCGCCGCCGAGCTCGGCTGGGTGCACGTCCTGCACCGCACCGCCAAGGAGGGCCTCGGACGCGCCTACCTCGCGGGCTTCCGCTGGGCGCTCGAGCGCGACTACGTCTACGTGCTCGAGATGGACTGCGACTTCTCGCACGACCCGGCCCGCATCCCCGACCTCCTAGCCGTGGCGCGCGCCGACGCGGACCTCGTGATCGGCTCGCGCTACGTGCGCGGCGGCGGCGTGCGCGACTGGTCGGCGGTGCGCCGCGCCATCTCGCGCGGCGGCTGCCTTTACGCACGGGTGCTGCTGCAGCTGCCCGTCAGCGACCTGACCGGCGGCTTCAAGTGCTTCCGGCGCGAGGTGCTGGAAGCGATCGCCCTCGACGAGGTCACGGCCGAGGGCTACGCCTTCCAGATCGAGATGACGTACCGCACGGCGCTCCTCGGCTTTCGGATCCGCGAGATCCCGATCACCTTCACGGACCGCATCGCCGGCGGCTCGAAGATGTCGCGGCGGATCGTCGCCGAGGCCTCCTGGCGCGTGCCGTCCCTGCGCGTGCGGGCCCTGCGCGGACGCCTCCCCGGCGCCTGAGAGCCGGCTTACGGTCCGGCAGCATTCGGACACCCCCGGGCTGACGTACAGTTCGCACGATGCGGACGGGAACGGTGATCGGCCTCGCGGTGACGGTCATCGTCGCCCTCGCCGCCATCGTCGGCATCGTCGCTGCGCGGGCCTACGCCACGCGCCCCGTCGTCGAGTCGGTCTCCCCCGGCCCCGACCAGGTCGTCAACGGCGACACGCCGATCCGCGTCGTCCTGCGCTCGCCGGAGAAGGTCAGCGCGTTCGCGATCTCGGTCGACGGCCGCGACGTCACCGCGACGGCGACCCGCACCGTCAACGGCTTCGAGTTGCCCGTGCCGGACCTGCCCGACGGCGAGCACACCGCCGTCGTCGACCTCGAGGCCGACGACCTGATCGGCCAGCCGTCGAGCTACCGCTGGGCGTTCACCACCGACGTGACCGCGCCCCCGCTCGAGCTCGCCGCGGCGTCGGCGTGGAGCGAGGAGGCGGAGGTCGCCGGGGTGACCGAGCCCGGCGCCGACGTGCTCGTCGACTGGGGCGACGGCACCGCGTCGGCCACGGCCGACGACGCGGGCCGCTTCACGCTCGCGCCCGCCCTCGACGAGGGCGCGACCAAGGTGGCCGTCCTCGCGACCGACGGGGCCGGCAACGAGACGGTCCTGCGCCGGACCCTGCGGATCGACCGCGAGCGGCCGCGCATCCGCCTCGGCGGCGTGGAGGCGTGGACCGACACCGACCGCCCGACGATCTACGCCTTCGTCGAGGACGCCAGCCCGACCCGGATCGTGGCCCGCGTCAACGGCCAGGAGGCGCAGACCACGCCGATGTCGATCGGGTTCATGATCGAGACGAGCCGGCTGCCGCAGGGCACGAACGAGATCAGCCTCGAGGTGACGGACGCCATGGGCCGCACCTCGACCCGCACGCGGGAGTTCGGGGTCGACTCGACCGAGAAGCTGACCAACGACCTCACCCTCGCCCCCGGGGCGCGCGGCGACGACGTGGCGCGGCTGACGCGCCGGCTCAAGGTCGAGCGGATCTGGAAGGGCAAGCCGAGCTGGACCTACGACCAGCGCGTCGAGGACGCCGTGCGCGCCTTCCAGCGCCAAGCGGGCCTGCCGGAGGACGGCATCGCCCGGCCCGCGCTCCTGAGGAGCACGGGCGGACGGATCGTGGTGATCAAGAGCAAGTTCGTGCTCAATCTCTGGCTCGACGGCAAGCTCGCGAAGCAGTATCCGATCGCGCACGGCATGTCGTCCTACCCGACCCCGTCGGGTGCGTTCCTCGTCACCGAGATGCTCGAGAACCCAACCTGGACGCCCCCGAACTCGCCGTGGGCCGCCGGCCTCGAACCCGTGCCTCCCGGCGGCGGCAACCCCCTCGGCACCCGCTGGATCGGCACCTCCGCGCCCCTGATCGGCATCCACGGCACCCCGCAGTCCTGGTCGATCGGCTCGCAGGCCTCCCACGGCTGCATCCGCATGCTGATCCCCGACGTCGAGGACCTCTACGAGAAGGTCCAGGTCGGGATGGTCGTCGAGATCAGGGACTAGCCGCTAGCGGGCCAGGTGGTCCCAGCCGCGCAGGGCCGCATCCGACCCCGCGCCGCGCCAGCGCACCTCGGCGGGCCCCGCGACGACCTCGCCGATCACCGTCAGGGGCACCCCGCAGCCCGCGACGTCGGCCGGGTCGAGGACGGCCACCAGCTCGTAGTCCTCGCCGCCGCTCGCGGCGAATGCGCCCGACTCGGAGCCGATCCGCGCGGCCACGGCCCGCACCGGCGCCGGCACGGGCAGGGCGTCGAGGTCGGCCTCGAGGGTGACGCCGCTGCGCCGGGCGATCCGCGGCAGATCGGTCGCGAGGCCGTCGGAGACGTCCATCATCACCCGGGCGACCCGGGCGAGCGCCGCGCCCTCGGCCAAGCGCGGCTGCGGCCGGCGGTGCCGCTCGACGCAGGCGTCAACGCCCGGCACATCCCCGAGCGCGGGGTCCACCAGGGCCGCGAGGCCCGCCGCCGATACGCCGAGGTCCCCGGTCACCACGACGAGGTCGCCCGGCCGCGCCCCGCCGCGCCCCGGCGCGGGCACCGGGGTGCGCCCCAGCACGCTGACGGCCAGGACGAGGCCAGGGCCCCGGGCGACGTCGCCGCCCGCGACGGGGCAGCCGTAGGCCTCCGCGCACTCCGCGAGGCCGACGTAGATCGGCTCGAGGGAGGTCACATCGCCCTCGGCGATCACGAGCGAGACGAGCGCGCCGACCGGCGTCGCCCCCATCGCGGCGCAGTCGGACACGCTGACGGCGAGGGCCTTCCAGCCGACGTCCGCGGGCGACGAGAGGTCGCGGCGGAAGTGCACGCCGTCGACCTGGGCGTCCACCGTCCAGATCAGGTCCGGGACGATCACGGCCGCGTCGTCGCCGATCCCGCCGGAAGCGCCGTGCGCCTCGCCGCCGACGATGTCGGCCAGCGCGCGCATCAGATCATCCTCGTCGGCGTGCGGGGCGCCCTCGCCCCAATCCGCAAAACCGGCCACCCGCGCCACCTCCCTCCTCGGCCCGCGGATCGTACCCGCACTGCGGCCGACTAGCCGGTCAGGCCCGGGCGCCGTCCCAGCCCGGCTGGTCCGTCCGGAAGCTCAGGTCGGCCCGGGCCCGCGTGTCCTCCCGCGCGTAGAAGCGCCGCTCCTGCTCGGCCCAGCGCTCCCAGTGCGGTGCGAACAGCTCGCCGTCGCGCTGCATCGCCCGGGCGTAGCGCTGCTCGTCGTCGGCGTCGAGCCAGATCAAGAGGCCAGCGTACGCCCCCGCCGCGACCGATCCTGCGCCCACCCCCTCGATGATCAGGATCGCGGCGGCGGGAACCGGCTCGCGGCCGCTCTCCACCGAGCGGTCCCAGTCCCAGCGTCGAATCGAGGCCCCCTCGCCGCGGGCAAGGGGCTCGAGGACGTCCTCGACGACGTGCTGCGCCGCAGCCTCGAGGCCGTCCCACCCGGGGTACATGTCCTCGACGGCGAGGACGGTGGCGCCGCTCGCCACGGCCAGCCGCTCCGCGAACGTCGACTTGCCGCTGCCCGACGGGCCGTCGATCAGCACGATGGCGGTCGACCCCGCCCGCGGCGGGAGCGACCGGATCGTGCGCGCGAGGGTCGCCAGCCCGTCGGCGTCCATCAGCCCCCGGAGGACGACGGGACGTAGGCGTTGGTGTACGCCTGCGACCAGTCCGGCCGCTCCGCCAGCGGCTTCCCGTCGGCGTCGACGAGCAGCTGCCGGTCGAACAGGAAGTCGTAGAAGGTCGTGACGAGACCCTCGTCGATGAGCCCGATCGCCCCGGCCTCGCCGCCGTAGTAGCCCTCCTCGGCGAGCAGCTCGGCGCTCCGCCGCACGACCTCGGGGTTCTTCAGGGTCTGCGGGTTGGCGTCCATCAGGAGCTGCGCGGCCGCTTCGGGATCGTCCTGGGCGTACCGGTAGCCGCGCTGCGTCGCCGCCAGGAAGCGCCGGGCGACGTCCCCGTTCGCGGTCAGCCAGGCGTTGCTGGAGATGATCGTGCTGGAGTAGCTCTCGGGGTAGCCGTAGTCGGCCGGATCGAAGTACTTCATCGGCTTGCCGCTGACCTCGGCCTCGACGCCCTCCCAGGTGATGGCGGAGATGGTGAAGTCGGCGCGGCCGCCGTAGACGGCCTCGTACGCCGCCGTGTCGAGGACGACGGTCCGGAAGTCGCCCGCGCCGCCATCGCCCTCGATGACGGTCGCGACCTCGGACTCCTCGCTCGGCGTGCCGAAGCCCGCGTAGGTCTTGCCGACGAGGTCCTTCGGCGAGGAGATATCGGGATCGTCGGCGCGGTAGGCGATCAGGTACTGCTGCTTCGCGATGTTCGCGAAGACCTGCACGACGTCGAGGCCGGCGGCCCGCGAGAACGCGATGCCGTTCGAGAAGGAGAACCCGAAGTCGGCCTCGCCGTTGGCGACGAGCGTCTCGGCCGGGGTCTGCGCGTAGGGCAGGATCCTGACCGTCAGACCCTCCTCCGCGTAGTAGCCGAGCCGGTCGGCGACGTAGATGCCGATGTGGTTCGTGTTGGGGGTCCAGTCGAGGGCGATCGACACCTCCGCGGGCTCGGGGCCCGCTGCCGCGGTCTCCGACGTGCCGCCCGACGACCCATCCGAGCCGCCGCAGGCGGCGAGCAGCGCGCTCAGGAGCAAGGCCACGATTCCGGCGGCGAGCCGGCGCGAAATGGAATCTGCAAGCGCGGAGGTCAAACCGAGAACCGATCGAACAATACCCGCACTCCGATCCTCCTTGGACCGCGCGGCTCCGCGGTCGGCGGCCGCACGATCGCCACGCCGAGGCCCGCGTCCACCCCCGGAACATGGAATCATCGGTGGCGAGGACTTCTGCATGCGGGCTTCGACGAACGATCTTCCGTCCCCCCGAGGCGGCGACCGATGAGCGGACGGGTCGCGCGCGTGCTCAAGCTCCTCGTCCCGCCCGTCGCCCTGCTGCTCCTGCTCGGCGCGGCCTGGGAGCTGTACGCGCGCGGCGGCGCCCTGGGGCGGGACGTGCTGCCGCCGCTCTCCCGCGTCGCGTCCGCCGGCTGGGACGACCGCGCCTCCCTCTGGCAGAACCTGCAGCCGACCATCGTGGAGGTGCTGGTGGGGTTCGCGGTCTCCCTCGCGTTCGCCTTCACCGTCTCCGTCGCGCTCGACGCGTCGGGCATCGCCCGCCGTTCCGTGATGCCGGTCCTGATCGGCAGCCAGACGATCCCCCTCGTCGTGCTCGCCCCGCTGATCGTGATCTGGTTCGGGTTCGGCTTCACGCCGAAGATCATCCTCGTCGCCCTCGTGACCTTCTTCCCGATCGTCGTCGGCCTGGTCGACGGCTACGCGTCCAGCGAGCGCGACGCGATCACCCTGATGCGCACAATGGGCGCCGGCTGGGCGACCATCTTCCTCCAGGTGCGCCTGCCGTCCGCCCTCCCGGGCTTCTTCACCGGCCTGCGCATCGCCCTCACCTACGCGGTGATCGCCGCGATCTTCGCCGAGTACGCGGGCGCCGAATACGGGCTCGGCGTCTACATCCAGGGCGCCAGCGCCTCCTTCCGGACGGACCTCGTGCTGGCCGCCGTGCTCGTGTCCGCAGTGCTCACGCTGGCGCTCTACGCCGCGACGTTCCTGGTCCAGCGACTGGCCATCCCCTGGTACGCCGAGTCGCGGCGGGCAGGCGCGTGACCCCGCCCCCACCCGCGGCCCGCGCCGAGGCGTCGCCCGCGATCGCCGTCCGGGGGCTCGCGAAGTCGTTCGGGCCGCTGCCGGTCCTCGACGGTCTCGCGCTGCACGTCGCCCGGGGCGAGTTCGTCTCGATCCTCGGCCCAAGCGGCTGCGGCAAGTCGACGCTCTTCTCGATCCTGACCGGCATCGAGCGGGCCGACGCCGGGGAGATCCTGCTCGACGGACGGCCGCTCGAGCCAGCGGACCGGCCATTCGCGTGGATGCCGCAACGCGACGTCCTCTTCCCGTGGCGCAGCGTCGAGCAGAACGTGTCGCTCGGCGGCGAGGTCGCCGCGGGCCTCCCGCGCGGCGAGGCGCGCGACCGCGCCCGGGCGCTCCTGGCCGACTTCGGCCTCGAGGGCTTCGGCGGCATGCGCCCCTACCAGCTGTCCGGCGGCATGCGCCAGCGCGTCGCCCTCGCCCGCACCGTGGCGCAGGGGCGGGACATCCTGCTGCTCGATGAGCCGTTCGGGTCGCTCGACGCGCTGACCCGGACGGAGCTGCAGCTGTGGCTCGAGCGGATCTGGGAGCGGGAGCGCTGGACGGTCCTCCTGATCACGCACGACGTGCGGGAGGCGGTGCTGCTCTCCGACCGCGTCTACGTGATGGCCCAGCGCCCGGACGGCATCGCGCTCGAGCGCGACATCCGGCTGTCGCGACCCCGCACGCTGGACACGCTGCGCGGCGCGGACGCCGCCGAGCTGGAGCACGAGCTCCTGGTCGCGCTGCACGCCGGCCGCCCGGTCTGAACGCGCCCGCTTGGTACCCTGCCGCGGCTCAGGGGAAACCATGAAGAACGCCGCCGCACCCCAGACGATCGTCTACCCCGGCACCGCCGGGTCGTACACCTCCGAGGCCGCCGAGCGCCTCTACCCGGACGTGGAGGCCGAGTCGGCCGGCAGCTTCGCGGACGTCCACCGCGCGGTGGCGGAGGGGCGCGCCGACGTCGGGGTGCTGCCGATCGAGAACACCCTCGCCGGCATCGTCGCCGACACCTGCGACCTGATCGCCGACGGCGCCCTGCCGATCGTCGCGGAGACGGTCATCCACGTCCCGCACTGCCTCTGCGGCCTGCCCGGCGCCACGACGGTTGGCGTCCGCCGGATCCACTCGCACCCGATGGCGCTCGCGCAGTGCCGCACCTTCCTCGACGCCGCCTACGAGGAGATCGGCGCGCCGACCACCGCCGACGCGGCCCGCGTCGTGGCCGAGCAGGGCGACCCGTCCTGGGCGGCGATCGCCTCGCCGGCCGCGGCCCGGCGCTTCGGGCTCGAGATCCTCGAGAGCGACATCTCGGACCACCCGGACAACATGACCCGCTTCGTCGCCATCAGCCGGGAGCCCCTCGCGCCCGCCGAGGGCGTCAACTGGAAGACCGGGCTGCGGCTCGTGACCGGACACCAGCCGGGCGCGCTGCACGAGGCGATCGAGCCGTTCCGCTACCACGGGGTCAACATGGTCTCGCTGCACTCGCGCCCGATCCCGGGCGAGCCGTGGCGCTACCAGTTCCTGGTCGACATCGAGGGGCACCGCGAGGACGAGCAGGTCATGCGGGCCCTCGACGACGTGGAGCGGCGCTCCGCGCTGCTCATCGTCCTCGGCTCGTTCCCCGCGGCGAAGCGCCCCGACCAGCCGTGACCGCTCGGCGCCCGTGGGACGCGGCGCTGAGCGCAGGCGCACCGCCCCACAGCGCGCGCCTCGTCCACCGCGCCGAGGAGCCGGGACGCGCCGGCGACCCCGTGCGCCTGCCCGACGGCCTCGACCCGCGGCTCGCGGCGGCGCTCGAGCGCACGGGCATCGAGGCGCTCTGGAGCCACCAGGCCGAGGCCGTCGCCCTCGCCCGCGCCGGCCACCACGTCGGCGTCGTCTCCGGCACGGCCAGCGGCAAGACGCTGGCCTACGCGATCCCCGTCCTCGACACGCTGCTGCGCGAGCCCCACACCCGCGCGCTCTACCTCTCGCCCACGAAGGCGCTCGCCCAGGACCAGGCTCGCCGCCTCAGCACCCTCGGCCTCGGCCGCGACCTGCGCGTCGCCCTCGTCGACGGCGACCAGGACACGGGGGCCCGGCGGCGCGCCCGCGCCGAGGCCAACCTCGTGCTCTCGAACCCCGACATGGTCCACGTCGGGATCTGCCCGCACCACCAACGCTGGGCGGAATGGCTGTCGGGCCTCGCGGCGATCGTCATCGACGAGGCCCACGTCTACCGCGGGGTCTTCGGGTCGCACGTCGCCCACGTGATCCGGCGGCTGCGCCGCTGCGCCGCCCTCTACGGCGCCTCGCCGCAGCTCCTACTCGCCTCGGCCACCGCCGCCAACCCGGAGGAGGCGTTCTCGCTCCTGACCGGCTGCGACGTGCGGATCGTCGAGGGTGACGGGGCGCCCGCGCCCGGGCGCGACGTCGCCCTCTGGAACCCCGAGCTCGTCGATCCGGCCTCGGGCCGCCGCGCGAGCCGGATCCACGAGGCCGTCGGCCTGGTCAGCCAGCTCGTGATCGACGGGCAGCGCGTGATCTGCTTCGCCCCGGGCCGCCAGCTCGTCGAACTGATCCTGCGCGGCGTGCGCGACGAGCTCGGCCGCCGCGTGCCCGCCCTCGCGGAGCGCGTCGAGCCGTACCGGGCCGGCTACCCGCCGGAGGTGCGCCGCGCGATCGAGGCGCGCCTCGCCGACGGCCAGCTGCGCGCCGTCGTCGCGACCAGCGCGCTCGAGCTCGGCCTCGACATCGGCGACCTCGACTGCTCGGTCGTGGTCGGCTTCCCGGGGTCGGTGGCGGGGCTGCGCCAGGAGTGGGGCCGCGCCGGACGCCGCACGCGGGGCCTCGGCGTCCTCGTCCTCGGCGAGGACGCGCTCGACCAGTGGTTCGCGCGCCACCCCGCCGCCCTGCTCGGACGCCCCGTCGAGCGGATCGCCCTCGACCCCGACAACCTCGAGATCCGCCTCGCGCACCTCGCCTGCGCCGCCGCCGAGGCGGCGGTCTCGTCCCGCGACGAGTCGATCCTCGGCGTGCGCGTCGTCGACGACGCCGAGGCCCTGCTCGAGCTCGACCCCGACTCGTTCTCGGTCACGGCGGCCGGCCTGATCTGGGCGGGCCCCGACGACCCGGCCACCCGCATCTCGCTGCGCAGCACCGACAGCCGCGCCGTGTCGATCATCGAGGGTGAGACGGGCGCCGTGATCGGCGACGTCGAGCACGACCGCGCGCCCCGCGCCGTGCACCCCGGGGCGATCCACCTCAGCCAGGGCGAGCGCTACCTCGTGCGCGAGCTCGACCTCGAGGTCGGCGCGGCCGTCGTCGAGCCCTTCCGCGGCGACTGGTTTACCGTGCCGCGCGCCCAGACCGCCGTCGGGCTCGCCGCGCCCGAGCGCGACGAGTGGCTCGGCAACTGGCGCGCCCGCCTCGGCGAGGCCGACGTGCGCTCCCAGGTGATCGGCTACCAGCGCCGCCGCACCGACGACCTCTCCGTGATCGACCAGCGGCCGCTCGACCTGCCCGCGCGCGAATACCGCACGAAGGCGCTCTGGCTCGTGCGCCCGCCCTCCGACGAGCCGCCGAGCCTCGGCGCCCTGCACGCCGCCGAGCACCTCCTGACCGCCGCCCTGCCCCTCGCCGCGCCCTGCGACCCCGGCGACCTGCTCGGCCTCTCGGCCGACGAGCACCCCGACACCGGCTCGCCCACGATCGTCATCCACGAGTCGCGGGCCGGCGGCGCCGGCATCGTGCGGGCCGCCTACGGCGAGCTGCCGCTGGTCGTACGGGCCGCACGCGCGATCGCGGAGGACTGCCCCTGCGATGATGGCTGCCCCTCCTGCGTGCAGAGCTTCGCGTGCGCCTGGCTGAATGAGCCGCTCGACAAGGCCGGGGCGATCGCGCTGCTCGGCGAGCTCACGGGCTGAGCGACTACCAGGCCCCCGCCCAGGACTCGCGCCGCGGATCGGCCCAGCACGACACGAGGCCCGAGTCGAGGTCGGCCTCGGACGCGCAGACGCTGCCGAACAGGCTGTCGCCGACCGGCGCCGGCATCACCTCGTGCCCGAGCGCCGCGAGGCCCGCGGTGAGATCCGGCTCGACGTCCTCCTCCACGCGCAGGAGGTCGCCGACGACGCGCCAGCGCGGGCGGTCGCAGGCGTCGCCGATCTCGGCCCCCTCGTCGAGGTGCGCGAGCAGGACCTGCAGGAGCGCCTGCACCTGGCCGTCGGCGCTCGGCGTCGAGATGCCCACGATCCGCCGCCCGTCGACGACCATCGCCGGCGACAGGGTGTGCACCGGGCGCTTGCCTCCCGCCGCCGCGTTCGGCGACTCCGGGTCGCGCGAGAAGGACAACAGCCGGTCGTTGAGGAAGAAGCCGCCGCCCGGCACCCACGTGGCACAGCCGAAGCTGTCGAAGACGCTAATCAGCATCGAGACGACGTTGCCCTCGCGATCGGCCGTCGTCACCGACGTCGTGTGGTTGTAGCCCTTGGCGTGGTCGGCGCGGCTCGCGCGCTCCCCGATCGGGATCGCGTCGGCGAGCTCCATCAGCTCGCGGTCGGCGCCGTTCTGGGTGATCCGGTCGCGGTACGCGAACGCCCCGGCGATCGCCTCGACCGCGCGGTGCTGGGCGGCGGCCGATCCGTCCGACGGCGCCTCGGCGGCGAGCCGGCGCAGGGCCATCGTCAGGAGCATCGCCTGCGAGGAGGGCGGCTGGGCGAGTACCGTGACGCCGCGGTAGTCGACGGGCACGGGCTCCCGGATCACGCTCTCGTGCCCGGCCAGGTCGTCGAGCGACATGACCCCGTCCTCGCGCGCCACGGCCGCCACGATCGCCGCGGCCATCGGTCCCGCGTAGAACGCCTCGGGCCCGCGCTCGATGATCCCGCGCAGCGTCACCGCGGTCTCCGGCAGGCGCACGATGGCGCCGACGCCCGACGGGCGGGCCGCGACCCACGGCGAGACGTCCGCCCCGCCGCGCGTCAGGCGCGCTGCGTTGTCGACGAGGGCCTCGGCGGTGTCGCGGGTGACGGCGACGCCCTGCTCGGCCAGCTCGAGTGCGGGGGCGAGCACCTCGGCCCGGGACAGCCGGCCCCCGGCGGCGATCAGGTCGCAGACGCCCGCAACGAACCCCGGCACCGCCGCGACTCGGGCGCCGTCGTCCGGCAGGGGGTGCGTGGAGGCCGCCGGCGAGCGGCCGACGCCGTTGATCGCCGTGACCGAGCCGTCGGCTCGGCGCACGATGCAGAGCAGGTCGCCGCCGAGACCGCAGGCGTCGGGCAGGATCACCGTGAGGGCGGCCGCCGCGGCGGCCGCGGCGTCGATCGCGTTACCGCCGGCGGCGCCGACGCGGAGGCCCGCCTGGACGGCGAGCGGGTGGCCGCACGAGACGGCGAGGTGCTGCCCCTCGATGCGGGGGCGGGGGAGGCGCTCGGGCATGCCGCGAGTATGGCGCAGGAGCGAACCCGTGTGCTATCGTTGCCCGCGGAGGCAGGGGAAGTCCGGTGCGAATCCGGCACGGTCCCGCCGCTGTGAGGAACGTCCCCCGATCGCGGTGCGCAGCACCGGTCACTGGCCCCCCGGGGCTGGGAAGGCAGGGATCAGGGGCCTCTGATCACCGAGGAAGCGCGCTCCGAGTCAGAACACCCACCTCCCCCCGGCACACACGGTCCCGGGGACCTCGAGTGAAGGAGTTCCAGATGTCCGCGAGGATGATCCTCGTGACCGCCGTCGCCATCGCGACGCTGGTCATCCCCACCGTCGCGCACGGCGCAACGATCCGCGTCACGAGCGAGAAGAAGCCGCTGCTCGGCAACCTCGAGTGGGAGGCGGGCAGCACCCGCTCCTACGTCAACGACGCGGATGCCGCCGTCCTCCTGCCGGCGGGCACCGCCCTCGGCCAGCTGGTCGCGGCGACGGCGTTCACCAGCACGCCCCTCGTGGTCGGCGAGTTCGCCGGCCTCGGCCCCTACGTCAAGACGATCGGCACGGAGAAGCTCGGAGCCAAGGGCGCGTGGACCATCTACGTCAACGGCAAGACGGCGCAGGTCGGCGCCGGGGCGCTCGTGCTGCGCGCCTCCGACCAGGTGATCTGGTTCCTGGACAGCGACTACAGCAAGAAGGACCCCGTGATCCTCGACCTCCAGGTCAAGGAGCTGCTCGGCGGGGTCCTGTTCACCGTGCGCAAGGCCGACGGCACGGGCCTCAAGCCGGCGAAGGGCGCGACCGTGACGGTCGACGGCGTCGCCGTGGGCACGACCGACGCCCGCGGCCGGCTCAGCATCCCGAAGCCCGAGGACTGGGACGAGGCCACAGCCACGCTGAAGGGCGCGATCCGCTCCCAGACGGTGATCGAGAGCCCGCTCAACTGATCGTCGCGACGGAACCGCGCCGCGGATCGCCCATCGTGAACCTGCGCACCGCAGCCGTCGTCCTCGCCTGCCTCGTGCTGGCGGCCTGCGGCTCGTCGAAGACGGAGCAGGCGTCGGAGTCGGCCGCCACGGCGGCCGACTCCGGCACGCCCGTCCTGATCACGGCCGACTGGGGCCGGACCAAGGTGGCGGAGGGCCGAGGCCCCGTCGGCACGGTCCTCGCCGCCACGGAGGGCGTCGTGCCGGTCGAGACGACCTACGGCGGCCGCTACGTGAGCTCGCTGGGCGGCGAGGCCGGCAACGGCGCGCGAGAGTGGCTGTTCTGGATGAACGGGATCGAGTCCGACCTCGGGGCCGCCGACATCGAGGCGGGTCCCGACGACCGCGTCTGGTGGGACCTCCACGTCTGGGCCGACCGCACCCACGTCCCGGCGATCGTCGGGCAGTGGCCGGCGCCCCTGACCCGGGCGCTCGACGCCCGGGTCGAGGGAGCCACGGCCGACCCCGCAGCCGCGGCGGCCCTCGCGGCCGCCGGCGTCGAGGTCGCAAGCCCTGCCGCCACGAGCGGCCCGCGGGCGATCGTCGGGGCGAGCGCCGAGCTCGCCGAGCGCGACCCGACGTGGGCGAGGGCCCTGGCCGACCCGGGCAAGGCCGGGCTGACCGCCTGGTTCGAGAACGACGAGATCGTGGTCTGGGACGCGGCGGCCGGCGCCGCCGTGCCCGTCCCGAAGGCCACGGCGGTCGTCGTCGCGACGACCGAGGACTTCTCCTCGCGCGGCGCGCCCGTCGTCGTCATCGCCGGCCGGACGGCGGCCGACGCGGAGGCCGCGGCCGCCGCGCTCGCCGAGAACCCGATGCTGCCGCAGCGCCACTTCGCGATCTGCCTCGACAGGGCCGCCCTGATCGTGTGCAGCGGCGGCCAGGGCCTCACCCTGTGAGCGACCCCCGTGGCCCCCTCGCCCTGTGCGCGGGGCTGATCGCGGTCTCCCTGGCCGCCGAGCAGCCCGTGCTGGTCGCCGCGGCGCTCGCGGGCGCCGTGCTCCTGTACCTGGCGGCTCCGGTCCGCCACGGCCTGATGCTGCGCCTCGCCGCGGCCTCGGGGCTCGTGCTCCTGCTCCTCAACCCGTTCCTCGCCGCCGAGGGCGATCGCGTCCTCGTCGCCGGCCCCGGCTTCCTGCTCCTCGACCTCGAGGTGACGGCGGAGGAGGTCCTCTACGGGGCGGTCAGCGGCATGCGCCTCGCCACTGCCATCGTCGCCACGGCCGCTTTCCTCGCCCTGGCTGACCCGGACCGCCTGCAGGAGCTCGTCAGCCGCGTCGCCCCGCGCTCGGCCCTCACCGTCGCGCTCGCCGCCCGGCTGATGCCGGCGCTGCGGGCCGACGCCTCCGCGCTCCACGAGGCGCTGCTCGTGCGCGGCGCCGCGACCGCCGCGGGCCGCCGCAGCCGGGCCCGGCAGTCCGCGACGCTGGTCGAGCCGCTCGTCGCCTCCGCGCTCGACCGCGGCGTTGGCATCGCCGAGGCGATGGCCGCCCGGGGCTACGGCGGCGGCCCCTTCACCCCCCTGCCCGAGCCGGCCGCCACCCGCCCGGGGCGCGCGGCCCTCGTCGTCGGCCTCGCCCTCGTCGCCGGAGCCGCCGCGCTCGCCGTCGGCGCCCTTCCCTACGCCGTCTACCCGCAGGCCGACCCCCTCCTGCGCTGGCCGGCCCTCGTCGCCGCGGTCGGGATCGTCGCCGCCTGCGCCGCCATCGCCCACGCCCTGCGGGGCGCCCGATGAGCGCGATCGCCCTCGCCGGCGTCGGCTACCGCTACCCGGGCGCCGGCGCCGCGACCCTGAGCGGCATCGACCTCGTCGTCGACCCGGGCCGGATCGTCGTGCTCGAGGGCCCCTCCGGTGGCGGTAAGACCACGCTCCTGCGCATCCTCGCCGGCCTCGCGCCCGCCTTCCACGGCGGCGAGGCGTGGGGCGCGGCGAGCGTGGCCGGCCTCGACCTGCGCACCGCCACCCCGAGCGCGATCGCCCAGCGGGTCGGCTTCCTGTTCCAGGAGCCGGAGGCGCAGGGCGTGATGACCGAGGTGCTGCGCGACGTCGCCTTCGGGCTCCAGTGCCGGGGCTGGGAGGCGGGCCGGATCGGTCCGGCGGCGCGCACCGCGCTCGCGGCGGTCGGCTGCGCGCACCTCGTCGGCCGCCGCCTCGACGCGCTCTCGAGCGGCGAGCGCCAACGCGTCGCCCTCGCCGCCGTCCTCGCCCCCGAGCCGGACGTGCTCCTCCTCGACGAGCCGACGGCGCAGCTCGACGACGACGCGGCCTGCGAGCTGGTGGGCCAGCTGCGCCGCCTCGCCGACCGCGGCCTAGCGATCGTGCTGTCCGAGCACCGCCGCGACCGGATCGAGCACCTCGCCGACGAGGTGCTCGGCGTGACCGGCGGGCGGATCGGGGCCCCGCCCGCTCCCGCCGTCTACCCGGCCGCACCCACCATCCGAGGCCACGACCCGGCTCCGGCGCTGATCCTCGACGGCCTCGACCTCGCCCGGCAGGGGGCGCCGGTGCTCGACCGCGTCACCGCGACGCTCGCGGCCGGCGCCTCCGTCGCCCTCGTGGGCCCGAACGGGTCAGGGAAGTCGACGCTCCTGCGCGCCATCGCGGGACTCGAGGCGCCCGTGGGGGGCACCGTCGCGACCCCGCGCCGGGACCTCACCGCACTCACCGCCGACCGGCGCGTCCCCGAGGTGCGCCTCGTGCCCCAGGACCCGGGCCGCACGCTGCTCGAGGCCACCGCCGAGGCGGAGATCCGCGCCGGGGCGGCGCTGCTCGGCCGCCCCGAGGAGCCCGGCAGCCGTGCGATCGCCGACCTCGGTCTCGAGCCGCTCCTCGGCCGCCACCCCCGCGATCTCGCCGTCGGCGAGCGCGAGCGCGTCGCGATCGCCGCCGCCCTCGCCCTCGAGCCCGCCGTGCTGCTGCTCGACGAGCCGACGCGCGGCATGGACGCCGCCCACCGGACGACGCTCGCGCGCATCATCGGCGAGCGGCGGGTCCGCGGCCTGGCCACGATCACCGCCACCCACGACCGCGCCTTCGTGCGGGCCACGGCCGATGCGCTGTGGGCGATCGGCGGCCGCCGACTGGTCGTCGGCGACCCGATCCCCGCGGCGATCCGGGAGGCCGCGCGATGAGCGCGGGCGCGATCGTCGCCCTCGCCGGCGTCGTGGCACTCCTGGCGGGGCTCGCCCTCTACGAGCGCGGCCGCAGCGGCTCGCGCGAGATCGGCCTCGTCGCCGTCCTGATCGCCGCCGCCAGCGCGGGCCGGGTGCTGTTCGCGGCGGTGCCGGGGGCGCAGCCGGTGACGGCGATCGCGATCATCGCCGGCATCGCGCTCGGGCCCCGCGCCGGGATCGCCGTCGGGGCCGGCAGTGCCCTCGTCTCCAACGCCTTCCTCGGCCAGGGCCCGTGGACGCCATGGCAGATGCTGCTGTGGGGCCTCGCGGGCCTCGCCGGCGGCCTGCTCGCCCCGGCCCTGCGGCGCTCGCGCGGCGCGCTCGTCGCGCTTGGGGTGACGGTCTCGCTCGTCTTCGGGGCGCTGATGGACGTCTGGCAGCTGGCCGCCTTCGGCCCGGCACTGACCGTGACGGCCTTCGCGGCCGTGCACGTCCGGGCGATCCCCTTCGACCTCGCCCACGCGATCGCCACCGCGGCGATCCTCGGCCTCGCCGGACCATCCCTGATCGCTCTGGTCGACCGCAGCGCCGTGCGCGTGCGGGGACGCTGGATCACCGCCCCGGAGCCCGAGTCGTGAGGGCCGCCCTGCTCGCCGCGCTGCTGGTCCTGCTCGTGCCCGCGGGCGCCCAGGCGGCGGGGCTCGCGGAGGCGGGCGGCTACCTCGAGCGGAGCCTCGACGGCGCAGGCTGTGCCGCCGAGCCGGGCGGCACCGCCAGCGCCAACCTGACGGCCTGGGCGGCGCTCGGGCTCGTCGCCGCCGGACGCCCGGGCGAGCGGCCGGCCGCGTGCCTCGCGGCCCGCAGCGCGGAGCTGCGCTCGGCGACCGACCTCGAGCTCGCGATCCTCGCGCTGGTCGCCGCGGGCCGCGACCCCCGCGACGCCGGCGGGCGCGACCTCGCCGCCGCCCTCGCCCGGCAGCAGCGGGGCGGGCGCATCGGCGCGACGCCGGCCTCCAACCAGTTCGGGATCCTGGCGCTGCGCGCCATGGGCCAGCGGGTGCCGGCCGCCGTGCGCGCGACGCTCCTGCGCGACCAGAACCCCGACGGCACCTGGCCGGTCCTGCCGGGCGGCGACGGGGACTCGAACCTGACCGCGTCCGGCATCGCCGCCGCCGTGGCGGCGGGCATCCCCGCCCGCGACCCCCGCCTGCAGCGCGCCGTGCGCGCGCTGGGGCGCTTCCGCTCGGCGAGCGGCGGCTACGCGCTGACGGAGGGCGCCCGTCCCGACGCCCAGTCGACGGCGTGGGTGCTGCAGGGCCTCGCCGCCGTGGGCCGGCGCGACACCGGCGCCGAGGCGTTCCTCGGGGGCCTCGTGCTCGCCGACGGTGCCGTGCAGTACCAGCGCGGCGTCCGCATCACCCCGGTCTGGGTGACCGCGCAGGCCGCGATCGGCCTCGCGCGACGCAGCTTCCCGCTCGCCCCCGCGGGCTAGAGGGTGTCGGCGCCGTCCTCGTCGGCGACGCCCCACACCCCCATCCGCCGGAACTTCGCACGCCGCGCGGCGCGCCGCTCGGCGGCGGAGACGGACTCGGCCTCGGCGAGGGCCTGCCGGATCGCCTGGTCGAGCAGGCGCGCGGCCTGGTCAACATCCTCGTGGGCGCCGCCCTTCGGCTCCCCGACGATCGCGTCGACGACACCGAGGTCGAGGCACGCCCCCGCTGTCGGCCGGAAGGCGTACGCCGCCTTACGGGCCTGCCCGGCGTCCTTCCAGAGGATCGCGGCGCAGCCCTCGGGCGAGATCACGCTGTAGATCGCGTTCTCCTGCATCAGCACCCGATCGCCGACGGCGATCGCCAGCGCGCCGCCCGAGCCGCCCTCCCCGATCACGCTGCAGACGACGGGCACGGAGGCCTGGCAGAAGGCGAGGATGGAGCGGGCGATCATGCCGGCCTGGCCACGCTCCTCGGCGTTGACGCCGGGGTAGGCGCCCGGCGTGTCGACGAAGGTCAGCACCGGGTAGCCGAAGCGCTCGGCGAGCTCGACGGCCCGGATCGCCTTGCGGTAGCCCTCCGGGTGCGGCATCCCGAACATCCGGCGGGTGCGCTCCGCGAGGTCGCGGCCCTTCTGGTGGCCGATCGCCACCACCGTCTGCCCGTGGTAACGGGCGAGCATGGCGATCAGCGCCTCGTCGTCCGAGAAGGCGCGGTCGCCGCGCAGCTCGAAGGCGTCGCTGAACAGCCGCTCGGCGTAGTCGAGGGTGTACGGGCGGTCGGCGTGGCGGGCGAGCTGCACCGACTCCCAGACGTGCGACTCCTCCGCGCGCGCCTCGAAGCGCTTGCGCAGGCGGCGCACCTCGTCCGAGACCCTAACCACGCCGCCGTCCCAGGCCGAGACGGCCGAGCACCCGATCGACCGGGCCCTCCCCCGCGATCGTCGCGTCCTCGGGCAGCGGCACCGGGCCCTGGTCGCCCGTCGGCTCGTCCTCGGCCGGCGAGAACAGGAGCAGGAGCCGGGCCAGCTCGGCCCGGAGCTCGCGCCGCGGCACGACCGCGTCGAGCTGTCCGAGGCGCAGGTTGGACTCGGCGCGGCCGAAGTCGGGCGCCGTCTTCTCGCCGGTGGTCTGCTCGACGACGCGCGGCCCCGCGAACGAGAGCAGCGCGTTCGGCTCGGCGATGACGATGTCACCGAGGGAGGCGAACGACGCGATCACCCCGCCCGTCGTCGGGTGGGCGAGAATCGAGACGTAGGGCACGCCGGCCTCGCGCAGCTGGTCGACCGCGCCGACGGTCTTGGCCATCTGCATCAGGGCGAGGATGTTCTCCTGCATGCGGGCGCCGCCCGAGGCCGTCACGCTGATCAGCGGGATCCCACGCGCGAGCGCCGCGTCGGCGGCGAGGCAGAAGCGCTCGCCCATCACGCTGCCCATCGAGCCACCCATGAAGGCGAAGTCCATGACGGCGATCGCGGCCGGACGGCCCACAACGCGACCCGTGCCGGCCACGAGGGCGTCGCCGAGGCCCGTGGCGAGCTCGGCGTCCAGCAGGCGGTCCGTGTACGGGCGCAGGTCGACGAAGGCGAGCGGGTCGGCGGCGCGCAGGTCGGTCCCGATCTCCTCGAAGGTGCCGGGGTCGACGATCTGGTCGATCCGCTCGAGCGCCCCCACCGGGAAGTGGTGGCCGCACTGCGCGCAGACGCGCAGCGCGTGGCGCAGCTCGTCGTCGCGGTAGTGCGAGCGGCAGGACGGGCACGTGTTCGGGTGCCGCCGTCCCGGCTCGTCATCCCCCTTGGGGCGCTCGACGTCGACCTCGACCGGGGCCATCAGCCGCGACGCTCCTCGTAGCGCTCGATCACGAGGCACGCGTTGTGCCCGCCGAACCCGAAGCCGTTCGAGATCGCGACGTCGATGCGCTGCTCCCGGGCCGTGTTCGGGACGTAGTCCAGGTCGCACTCGGGGTCCGGGGTGTGCAGGTTGATCGTCGGGGGCAGGTAGCCGCCGTTGATCGCGAGCACGCAGATCGCCGCCTCGGTGGCCCCCGTCGCGCCGAGCAGGTGCCCGGTCATCGACTTGGTCGAGGAGACCGGGACCTCGTTGGCGCGCTCGCCGAACACCCGCTTGAGCACGCGCGTCTCGGCCGCGTCGCCGACCGGGGTCGAGGTGCCGTGCGCGTTGACGTACTCCACGTCGGCCGTCGTGCGGCCGGCGTCGGCGAGCGCGTTCGTGATGGCCCGCGCCGGGTTCTCGCCCGTCGGATCGGGCTCGGTGACGTGCCGGGCGTCGGACGACAGGCCGTAACCCGTCACCTCGGCGAGGATCGTCGCGTCGCGGCGCAGCGCGTGCTCAAGCTCCTCGAGCACCAGCACGGACCCCGCCTCGCCGAGCACGATGCCGTCGCGCGTGGCGTCGAACGGCCGACTCGCGGTGGCCGGCTCGTCGTTACGCGTCGAGCACGCGCGGATGCCGTGGAAGCCGCCGATGCCGACGGGCACGACGCCGCACTCGGCGCCGCCGGCCAGCATCGCGTCGGCCATGCCGGCGCGGATGTACATGACGGCGTCGCCGATCGCCATCGACGAGGCCGCGCAGGCCGTGCTCGACGAGGCGAGCGGCCCCTGCGTCCCGAACTCCATCGAGACGTAGCCCGCGCCCATATTGGGGATGATCCCGGGCGTCCAGAAGGGCGAGAAGCGATCGATGCCGTTGGTCAGGTAGTGCTCGTGGGCGAGCAGCTGCATGTCCATGCCGCCGATGCCGCTCGCGATCGACGCGCCGACGCGGTCGCCCTCGGCGCGGATGTCGAGCCCCGAGGACTCGACGGCCTCGTGGGCGGCGCCGACGGCGAGGTGGATGAAGCGGCTCGTCCGGCGGGCGGACTTGCGGTCCAGCACCGACTCCGGGTCGAATCCCTTCACCTCGCAGCCGATCTTGACCGGGCTCTCCGACACGTCGAACGACGTGATCAGGGCACCGCCGGAGCGCCCCTCGCGCAGCGCCTCGTCGAGCTCGGGGATGCTGTTGCCGATGGGGTTGACGGTCCCCATCCCCGTGACGACGACCCGGCGCACGCTACATCCCCAGCCCGCCGTCGACCGACAGCACGGCCCCCGTGACGAAGGCCGCCTCGTCGGAGAGCAGGAAGCGCACGGTGCCGGCGATGTCCTCGGGCTCGCCGAGCCGCCCGAGCGGCGTCTGCCCGAGCAGCACGTCGCGGATCTCGTCGGGCAGGACGTCGGTCAGCTCCGTGGAGATGTAGCCCGGGGCGACGCAGTTGACGCGGATGCCCCGCGAGCCGACCTCCTTGGCCAGCGCCTTCGTCAGCGCGATCACGCCGCCCTTCGAGGCGGCGTAGTTCGTCTGCCCGAAGTTGCCGTGCAGGCCGACGACGCTCGACATCGTCACGATCGAGCCGCGCCTCTTGCGCAGCAGCTTCCGGGAGGCGGCGCGGCAGACGTGAAACGTGCCGCCGAGATTGACGTCGATGACGCGGTCCCAGTCCTCCGGCGTGATCCGGGAGATCAGGTTGTCGCGCGTGATGCCCGCGTTCGCGACGAGGTTCCAGAGGTCGTCGCCGAGGGCCTCCTCGGCCTGGTCGACCATCGCGGCGGCCTGCTCCGGGTCGGCGACGTCGCCGCCGATCGCGACCGCGGTCCCGCCGGCGGCCGTGATGTCCGCTACCACCTGGTCGGCGGCCTCGCGGTTCGCCGCGTAGTTGACGGCCACCTTCGCGCCGTGCGCCGCCAGGTCGCGCGCGATCGCAGCCCCGATGCCCCGCGAACCGCCCGTGACGAGCGTGACGCGGCCCTCGAGCGGACGGTCAGCCATTGCCCAGCACCTCCTGTGCCTTCGCGAGCCCGTCGGGGTCGCTGATCGAGAGAGCGGTGAGGTCGCGGTCGATCCGGCGGATCAGCCCGCTCAGCACGTTGCCGGGGCCGACCTCGATGCAGGTCGTGACGCCCTCGCCGGCCAGCGTGCGGATCGCCTGGGTGAAGCGTACGGGCGCCCCGAGCTGGTCCATCAGGATCGCCACGAGCCCCGCCTCGTCCTCGCGCCGGCAGGTCACCGTCGAGAAGAACCCGATCGCCGGCGCCGCGAACGTCGCGGCCTCGAGGGCGGGGCGCAGGTCGTCGGCCGCGGCGGCGGTCAGGGGCGAGTGGAAGGCCCCCGACACGGCGAGCTTGAGGGCGCGCCGGGCCCCGGCCTCCGAGGCGGCCGCGAGCAGCTCGTCGACGGCGGCATCCTCGCCCGAGACGACGATCTGCCCGGGGCAGTTGTAGTTCGCGACCCAGACCCCGTCGATGCCGTCGCAGAGCGCCTCGACCCGGGCGTCCTCGAGCCCGATCACGGCGGCCATCGCCCCGGGCGTGCGCGCGGCGGCGGCCGCCGTCGCCTCGCCGCGGGCACGCGTCAGGCGGACGGCGTCGCCCACGGTCAGGATCCCGGCGGCGACGAGGGCCGCGTACTCGCCGGCCGAGTGGCCGATCGCCACCTCCGCCTCGATCCCGGCCTCGCGCACGGCCGCGAGGCACGCGCACGACGCCGCGGTCAGCGCCGGCTGCGTGATCTCGGTCCGGTCCAGCGTCTCCTGCGGGCCCGTGCGGCAGAGCGCGAGCAGGTCGTCGCCGAAGGCCTCGGAGGCCTCCGCGAACACGGCGGCCGCGGCCGGCGAGGCGTCGGCGAAGGCCGCGCCCATGCCGACGCCCTGCGAGCCCTGGCCCGGGAAGCAGCAGGCGATGCTCATGCGGGGTCCCCCATCCAGCGGATCAGGCAGGTGCCCCACGCGAGGCCGCCGCCGAGGCCCATCATCAACAGCCGCTGGCCCGGTTGCAAGCGCCCGGTGCGCCACGCGTGGTCGAGGCAGAGCGGGATCGACGCCGACGACGTGTTGCCGTAGCGGTCCAGCGTGATCACGGTGCGCTCCATCGGGAACCCGAGGCGCTGCACCCCGCTCTCGATGATCCGCAGGTTGGCCTGGTGCGGCACGAGCAGGTCGATGTCGTCCTGCATGTAGCCGCCGGCCTCGAGCACGCGCTTGGCGGAGTCGACGATCACCTGGGTGGCGAAGCGGTAGACGGCGTTGCCGTTCATGCGGATGCGCCTGTCGAGGGGCTGCCCATCCCGCGGCGTCAGGTCGCCGTAGAGGTCGAAGCCCTTCGAGCCGTCGCCGCCGAGCTCGACCGCGATCGGCTCCACGCTCGGCGCGGCGCCCTTGCGCACGATCACGGCGCCGGCCCCGTCGCCGAAGAGGATGCAGGTGCCGCGGTCCTCCCAGTCGGTGATCCGCGACAGCGTCTCCGTCCCGATCACCAGCACGGTGCTCGCGAAGCCCGCCTGGATCTGGGCGATCGCGTGGGACAGCGCGTAGGCGAAGCCCGCGCACGCCACCAGGACGTCCAGGGCCCCGGCGCTGTGCGCGCCCAGCTCGTCCGCGACCAGGGCCGAGATCGACGGGAAGGCCCGCTCCGGCGAGGCCGTCGCGGTGATGATCAGGTCGAGCTCGGCCGGGGGGATGTCGGCGCGGTCAAGCGCCTGCCACGCCGCCGCCATCGCCAGGGTGGTCACCGTCTCGTCGTCGGCGGCGATGCGGCGCTCGCGGATGCCGGTGCGCTCGACGATCCACGCGTCGTCCGTCTCCACCATCTGCGAGATCTCGTCGTTCGTGAGGACCCGCTCGGGGATCGCCGCGCCGACCGCCACGATCGCGATGTCGCTCGGCGTGGCCCCGATCACGCGGGCGGCTCCTCGAGCAGGCCGAAGGTGAGGACGCCCTCGACGGCGGCCTCGCCGCCGACCGTGGCCTCGCCCCGGACCCGCCCGATGCGCCCGCGCAGCCGGTCCACCGTGATCACCATGTCGAGGACGTCGCCGGGGCGCACGATGCGCCGGAAGCGGACCTCGTCGATCCCCGCGAACACCCCGAACTTGCCCGCGTGGTCGGGATGGGTGAGGGCGCAGACCGCGGCGGTCTGGGCCATCGCCTCGACCATGATCACGCCCGGCACGATCGGGTTGCCCGGGAAGTGGCCCGCCAAAAACCACTCGTCGCCGGTGATCGTCCAGCGCCCGCGGGCGTGCACGCCCGGCTCGAGTTCGACGATCTCGTCGACCAGGAGGAACGGGTCGCGATGCGGGATCACCGCCTGGATCGCGTCGCGGTCCATGGCGGTCATCGGGCGCTCCGGCGTGCGCACAGGCGGGGGCTCGCGTCCACGGGGGTATCGTAGCCGCGTGGACGCCCCGGACCCGCCGCGCCCCGACGCGCGCATCCTGATCGCGCTCGAGGCCTGCCCCTCGACCCAGGACGTCGTGCGCGAGCAGGCCCTGCAGGGCGCCCCGGCCGGCATGGCCTGCACCGCCGAGCACCAGACGGCCGGACGCGGGCGCCGTGGCCGCACCTGGACCGAGACGCCGGGGACGGCGCTGATGTTCTCGTACCTGGCGCGGCCGGCACGCCCCCCGTCCGAACTCGGCCCCCTCCCCCTGGTGGTCGGAATCGCCCTCGCCGAGGCCCTGCCCCTCGGCCCGCGGCTGCGCTGGCCCAATGATCTCGTCCTCCGCGACCATAAGCTCGGCGGGGTCCTCGCCGAGCTCGCGACGCCCCCGGACGGCGCGCCCTTCGCCGTGATCGGGGTCGGCATCAACGCCAACCTGACCGCCGCGCAGCTGCCGCCGACCGACCGGCTGCCGGCGACCTCCCTGCTCGTCGAGGGCGGCGCCCCCGTCGACCGCGCCGCCCTGCGCGGTCGCCTGCTCGAGGCGCTCGACGAGGCGCTCGCCGTCTTCGACCGGGACGGCTTCGCCGCGTTCGCGGGGCGCTGGGCCGCGCTCGACGACCTCGCCGGGCGGCCGCTCGAGCTGCGGCTCCCCGATCGGGCCGTAACGGGTCGCTGCGACGGCGTCGACGCCGAGGGGCGGATCGTGGTCGGCGGGGAGGCGTACGCGGCCGGCGAGGTCGAGCGCGTCCTCGGCTAAGGCGCGTGCCGCTAGCATCGGCTGCGCGCACCCGCCCCGACCCAAGGAGGCCCGGATGGGCGTCGTCCCCCGCCGCATCAGCTCCGTCACCCTCGCCGTCCGCGACCTCGCGGCATCGGACCGCTTCTACACGGAGGTGTTCGGGTTCGAGCGCGTCAGCGGCAACGAGATCCTGATCCGCTTCCGCCTCGAGAACCTCTGCGTCGACCTGATCCAGGCCGAGATCCTCGAGGCCGAGACCGGCGTGCCGCGGATGCCCGCGATGCCCGGGCCGATCACCCTCGCGATCGCCCTGGCCGAGCCCGGCGACGTCGACGCCTGCCAGGCCCGCGCCGAGGCGGCGGGCGTACGCGTCCTCGCCCCCGCCGAGGACAAGCCGTCCGGGCCGCGCATCCTCTTCCTCTGCGACCCGGACGGCCACATCTGGGAGATCGGCTGCTTCCCGGCGGGGACCTGGGGGGACTAGCCCGATCCGCGCTGGGCCAACCGGCCCCGCGTTGCGATCAGATTCATAATGAGCATCACCGCGATCGTCATCATCGTCCTCGCCGGCGTGGCCGTCCTGCTTCTGGCTCTCGCCGCGATCAAGGTCATCGACCAGTACGAGCGCGGCGTGCGCTTCCGCCTGGGCCGGGTACGGGAGACGCAGTTCGAGCCGGGCCTCACCCTGATCATCCCCGTGGTCGACCGGCTCGTGAAGGTGTCGATGCGGATCGTCACCCTGCCGATCCAGGGCCAGGGGATCATCACCCGCGACAACGTCTCGGTCGACGTCTCCGCGGTCGCCTACTACCGCGTCGTCGACCCGATCAAGGCGATCGTCGCGATCGAGGACTACAACGCCGCGATCGAGCAGATCGCGCAGACCACCCTGCGCGCCGTCGTCGGCCGCCACACCCTCGACGAGACCCTCTCGGAGACGGACCGCCTCAACCTCAACATCCGCGAGATCCTCGACGCCCAGACCGACGGCTGGGGCGTCGAGATCACGCTGGTGGAGCTGAAGGACATCCAGCTGCCGGAGTCGATGAAGCGCGCGATGGCCCGCGAGGCCGAGGCCGAGCGCGAGAAGCGCGCCAAGATCATCGCCGCCGAGGGCGAGCGCCTCGCCGCGGGCGAGCTGGCGATCGCCGCCGACGTCATGCTCGAGCACCCGCTGGCCCTCCAGCTGCGCAACCTGCAGACGCTGGTGGAGATCTCGGTCGAACAGAACTCGACGATCATCTTCCCGTCGCCGCTGATGAGCACCATCCAGGAGCTCGGGGCCTTCCTCAAGCGCGAGGGCGAAGCCGAGGCGGACCTGACGGTGGCGCTGGCGAAGCTGCCCGCGGCGCTGCGGCCGGCCGACCCGCCCGCCGACGCCTAGGCCCTACTCCGCCACGAGACCGAACTCGAGGGTCTCCTCGGCGGCGTCCGCACCCGGCGGCACGTTCTCGAAGACGAGGACGCCGTCCGCGGCCGTGTCCACCGCGAACACCCAGCGCTGCGTCGTGCCGACGCCGGCCATGCCCTGCTGATCCTCGGGCACGGGCAGGAGCTCGTCGGAGGCGATGCTGACGCCCGCGGGCGGCACGACCCGCCAGGCGTACCCCGTCGAGGGGTTGGCCGGCAGCTCGATCGCGAACCGCCCGCCCGTCGCGATCGGGATCTCGGTGCCGGCGTCGGTGTAGACGGGCAGCTCCGTGCGGGGCAGCCGCTCCTCGCCGCCACAGGCGGCGACGACCAGGACGAGCGGCAGCGCGAGCAGGAGGAGCAGCCGGGTCACGGGCCCAGCCTACGCCTCGTCGTCGTCGCCCGTCGGGCCGATCTCCTGATCGTCACCCGGATCACCGTCCGCGGCGTCGGCGAGGGCCTCGGCCTCCGCGGCATCCGCCTGCGGGGGCACCTCGACCGCGTCCTTGACCTCGGCCTCGGCCTTCGGGGGCACCGCCTCGTCCTCAGGGACGTCCTCCTCGGCGGGCACGATCGCGCAGCTCGAGACGCGGTCCTCCTCACCCTTGATGCGCTGGATGCGGACGCCGGAGGTGGAGCGGCCCATGGAGCGGACCTCGCCGACGCTCATGCGCGTGACGATGCCGCCGGCCGTGGTCACGATCAGGTCCTCCTCGCCCGTGACGCAGTGCGCGGCCACGAGGGGCCCGCGATCGGCCTCGGCCTTCGCGGAGATCGTGCGCACGCCCTTGGCGCCGCGGCCGGTCTCGCGGTACTCGGTGATCGGCGTGCGCTTGCCGTAGCCGCCATCGGTGATCACGAGGACGTCGTCCTCGGGGCCGGGGACGCGCAGCGCGATCACCTCGTCGTCGACGGCGAGCTTCATGCCCGTCACGCCGGACGCCGAGCGGCCCATGGGGCGCACCCTCTGCTCGGAGAACAGCGCCGCCTGGCCGCCCTTGGAGACGAGCAGGATGCGGTCGTCGCCGTCGGTCAGGCGCACGTCGACCAGCTCGTCGCCCTCGCGCAGGTTGATGGCGATGATGCCGGTCGTCTTGAGGACGGTGTTGTAGGCCAGGAACTCGGTCTTCTTGACCACGCCCCGGCGGGTGCCGAACACGAGGTACCTCCCCTCGCTGTAGTCGCGCGTCGTGAAGGCGGCCATCACCTTCTCGCCCTCCTGCAGCGCCAGCACGTTGACCAGCGCGCGGCCGCGGGCCTCGCGCGTGCCGAGCGGGAGCTCGTAGGCCTTGGCCCGGTAGACCTTGCCGTACGAGGTGAAGAACAGCACGTAGTCGTGGGTCGAGGCCGTGAACAGGTGCTCGATCCAGTCGTCGTCCTTCGTCTGCATGCCGCGCACGCCGACCCCGCCGCGGCGTTGGGCCCGGTAGGTGCCGACAGGCAGGCGCTTGACGTAGCCGCCGTGGGTGATCGTGACGACCATCTCCTCGTCGGCGATCAGCTCCTCGATGTCGATCTCACCGTCGATCGGGGTGATCTCGCTGCGGCGCTCGTCCGCGAACTCGCCCGCGATCGCCTCGAGCTCCTCGACGATCACCTCGGAGACGCGGCTCTCGTTGGCGAGGATGGCGCGCAGCTCCGCGATCTTCGCGGTCAGCTCGGCGTGTTCGGCGCGGATCGCGTCCTGCTCGAGCCCGGTCAGGCGGCCGAGGCGGAGGTCGACGATCGCCTGCGCCTGCACCTCGCTCATGCCGAACTCGGACTGCAGGTTCTGGCGCGCCTGCTCCTGGTCCTTCGAGCTGCGGATCAGCTGGATCACGGCGTCGAGGTCGCCGAGCGCGATCAGGTAGCCGTCGAGGATGTGGCAGCGGCGCTCGGCGCGGTCGAGCTGGAACTTCGTGCGCCGCACGATCACGTCGCGCTGGTGCGCGATGTAGTGGCGCAGCATGTCCTGCACGCCGAGGGTGCGCGGGACGCCGTCGACGAGGGACACCATGTTGGCGCCGAAGGTGACCTGGAGCTGGGTGTGCTTGAAGAGCTTGTTGAGGACGACCGTGGCGACGGCGTCCTTCCTCAGCTCGATCACGATCCGCATGCCCTCGTCGGACGAGTGGTCCTTGACGTCCGCGATCTCCGGGACGACCTTCTCGACCGCGAGCTCCGCGATCTTGGCGATGACGCCCTCGTCGCCGCCCTTTTTGACGGTGAACGGCAGTTCCGAGACGACGATCGCGCTGCGGCCGTTCGGGAGCTCCTCGATGTCGGTGCGCGCGCGCAGGCGGATCTTGCCGCGGCCCGTCGCGTAGGCCGCGCGGATGCCCGCCGTGCCCATGATCACGCCGCCGGTCGGGAAGTCCGGGCCCGGCATCAGCCCCATCAGCTCGTCGAGCGTGACGTCCGGGTTGCGGACCATCGCGATCGTCGCGTTGACGGCCTCGGCGAGGTTGTGCGGCGGGATGTTGGTGGCCATGCCGACCGCGATGCCCGCGGAGCCGTTGACCAGCAGGTTCGGGAAGCGGGCGGGCAGGACGAGCGGCTGCTCACGCGAGCCGTCGTAGTTGGGCCCGAAGTCGACGGTGTCGGTGTCGATGTCGCGCAGCATCAGCGTCGCGACGCGCGACAGCCGGCACTCGGTGTAGCGCATGGCGGCGGCGGAGAAGCCGTCGACGTTGCCGAAGTTGCCCTGGCCGTCAACGAGCAGCGCCCGCGACGAGAACGGCTGCGCCATGCGCACGAGCGTGTCGTAGATCGCCTGATCGCCGTGCGGGTGGTAGGTGCCCATCGTCTCGCCGACGACCTTCGCGCACTTGACGTGCGGGCGGCCCGGCTGCAGGCCGAGCTCGTCCATCGCGTAGAGGACGCGGCGGTGCACCGGCTTGAGACCGTCGCGAACGTCGGGCAGCGCGCGCCCGACGATTACGCTCATCGCGTAGTCGAGATACGACGTGCGCATCTCGTCGGCGAGCTCGCGCGGCTCGGAGCCCCCGTACGGCTCCTCGACGGGTGCCTCGGGCTCAGACATCGATCCCCTGCGCGTCGCGGGCGTGGGACTCGATGAACTCGCGGCGCTCCTCGACCTGGTCGCCCATCAGGGTCACGAAGAGGGCGTCGGCCTCGGCCGCGCTCTCCATCGTGACCTGCAGGAGCGTGCGGGTCCGCGGCGCCATCGCCGTCTCCCGCAGCTGCTCGGCGTTCATCTCGCCGAGGCCCTTGAAGCGGCTGATCTCGAGGCCGTCCTTGCAGCACTCGAAGATCGCGTCGCGCAGCGCCGCGTGCCCGACGGCGTCGGCCTCCCGCCGACCCTGGGCGACGTGGAACGGCCCCGCGCCGACCAGCTCGGTGAGGCGCGCATGGCTCGTGCGCAGGGCTGCGTAGGCCGGGCCGGCGAAGATCGCCGAAGCCAGCGAGATCGTCTCCACCGCGCCGGTGTGGCGCTCGGTGCGCCGCAGGAGCAGGGTCCCGTCGGGGTCGGTGGCGACCACCTCGGCCGTGTGGCGCTCGTCGTCGGCGCCGCCCCCCTCGAACCAGGCCGGCACGGCCTCGGGCGCGAGGTCGGCGGCGAGGAGCGACGGGTGCCGGACGAGGTCGGCGACCACGCCCCCGTGGGCGCTGCGGACACGGGTGGTGGCGAGCTCCTGCTCGCGCAGGGCCTTCACGATCGAGCGGTACAGCTCCCGGTCGACCGGCAGCGGCCCGGCCTCCGTGGTCACCGTGACCTGCTCGAGCCGCTGGCCGACCGCGTAGTCCTCGACCTCGGCGTCCTTCGCGAGGTAGATCTGCTCCTTGCCGAGGCGCACGCGGTAGAGCGGCGGCTGCGCGATGTACACGTAGCCCGCGTCGATCAGCGGCCGCATGTGCCGGTACAGGAAGGTCAGGATCAGGGTGCGGATGTGGGCGCCGTCGACGTCGGCGTCCGTCATCAGCACGAGCTTGTGGTAGCGGGCCTTCTCCGTCTCGATGTCGTCGCCCGTCCCGATGCCCATCGCGGCGACCATCGCCTGGATCTCGGCGTTGCCGAAGACGCGGTCGATGCGCGCCTTCTCGACGTTGAGGATCTTGCCACGCAGGGGCAGGATCGCCTGGAACTCCCGGTCGCGCGCATCGACGGCCGTGCCGCCCGCGCTGTTGCCCTCCACCAGGTAGAGCTCGGAGATCGACGGGTCGGTGCTGACGCAATCCGTCAGCTTGCCCGGCAGGCCGCCGGAGCCGAACGCGGTCTTGCGGGCCGCCTCGCGCGCCTTGCGGGCGGCGGCGCGGGCCCGCGCCGCCGACACGACCTTCTGCGCCACCGCCTTCGCCTCGGAGGGATGCTCCTCGAAGTACTGCGCGAGCGCCGTGTTGGTGGCGCTGTCGACGATGCCGCGCACGTTCGTATTGCCGAGCTTGGTCTTCGTCTGCCCCTCGAACTGGGGCTCCGCCAGGCGCACCGAGATGACGGCGGCGAGGCCCTCGGCGACGTCCTCGCCGGCGAGGTTCTCGTCCTTCTCCTTGAGCAGGCCGCCGGCCCGGGCGTAGCTGTTGACGACGCGCGTCACCGCGGTCCGGAAGCCGACCAGGTGGCTGCCGCCCTCGTGCGTGTTGATCGCGTTGGCGAAGGAGAAGATCGACGGCTGGTAGGTGCCGTTCCACTGCAGGGCGACGTCGACCTCGACCCCGGACTCCTCGTCGCGGGCCGAGACGGTCACGACGCCCGGGTGGACGAGCTCGCGGCCGTGGTTCATGAACGCCACGTACTCGGCGATGCCACCCTCGTAGCGCCAGGTCTCATCGGACCCGTCGCCGAGCTCATCGATCAGCCGCAGGGACAGGCCGGCGGTCAGAAACGCCATCTCGCGCATGCGCTGGGCCAGCGTGTCGCGGTCGTAGCGGAGGTCCTCGAAGATCTCGGCGTCCGGCAGGAACGTGACCTCCGTGCCCGCCGGGCCATCCCACGCGTCCCCCTTCGCGAGCGCGTTCTGGGCCTCGCCGCGGGCGAAGTCCTGGCTGTGCACGAAGCCGTCGCGGCGCACCTCGATGTGCAGCCGCTCGGCGAGCGCGTTGACCACGGAGACGCCGACGCCGTGCAGGCCGCCCGATACCTTGTAGCCGCCGCCGCCGAACTTGCCGCCGGCGTGCAGCTTGGTGAGCACGACCTCGACGGCGCTCATCCCCTGATCCTCCATCACGTCGACCGGGATGCCGCGGCCGTTGTCGCGGCAGGTCACCGAGCCGTCCGGGTGGAGGACGATCTCGACCTCCGTGCAGAAGCCCGCCAGGGCCTCGTCCACCGCGTTGTCGAGCACCTCCCAGACCAGGTGGTGCAGGCCGCGCGTCCCCGTCGAGCCGATGTACATACCCGGGCGCCGGCGGACCGCTTCGAGGCCCTCGAGGACGGTGATGTTGTCGGCGCCGTAGGACTCGCTCAAGGGCACTTCCCGGGGTCGGGGGCGGGCGGGTAACGCAGCCCCAATACTACCAGAGCGATTCCCCAGAAACCCCGATTCCTACGGGATTTTCCGGCGTTCGACGGACTGGGCGACGAGCCGCTGGAGGGCCGCCCGCAGGCGCGGGTCCGCGACCTCCCGGGTGAGGGCGTCCGCCTTCTCCCGGGCGGCCTCGGAGGCCGGCTCGGGCGGGGGCTCGACGGGCTCCGCGGCCGGCGCCGCGAGCACCCCGACCTCGACCTTCAGGGCCGTCGGGGCGTCGTCCCCGAGCAGGTCGCGCAGGCGCCCCAGGATGCGCCGCTCCTCGAGGGTCAGGGCGTGCGTCCAGCTCGCGTCGCGGGCGTGCACGACGAGCGTCCCGTCGCCGGCGATGCGGGCCGGCTGGGCGACGGTGGCGAGCCCCTCGCCGACCGCCTCGGGCCAGGCCTCGGCGATGCGCCGCAGGGGCGCGAGGTCGGGGGCGGTGCTCCGCGCCGCCGTGCCCCCGACGTCGCCCGCGAGCGCCTGCGGCATCCGCAGGGCGTCGCCCGGCCGGCGTCGGCGGCTCACGCGGCCGCCCCCAGCGCGTGGACCTGGTCGGCGAGGGCGTCAACCCCGTCGGCGCCGGTCGCGGTCAGGATCGTCTGGCCGTGGTCGCGGGCGAGCCCGACGAGGTTGGCCCGCCGCTCGCGGTCGAGCTCCGAGAGCACGTCGTCGAGGAGCAGCACCGGCGGCTCGGCGCGCGCCTCCCCCACCAGCGCGGCCTGCGCGAGCAGGAAGGCCAGGACGAGAGTGCGCTGCTCGCCCTGCGAGGCGCTGCGCCGGGCATCGCGCCCGTCGAGAGCGACGGCGAGATCGTCGAGGTGCGGCCCGGCGCCCGTGGTCTGGCGCTCGACGTCGCGCCGGCGGCCCTCGACCAGCGCGGCCCGGAGCGCCGCGGCGTCCCCCGGGACCGACGCGCGGTACCCGAGGGAGGCGGGGCGGTCGTCGCCGAGGGCCGCGGCCCGCTCCGTAAAGAGCGGCGCGAGCCGGGCCACGAGCCGGTCGCGCGCCTCCGCCACGACCGCGCCGCGCTCCGCCACCTGGTCGTCCCACGGGTCGAGCTCCGCCGGGTCGCCCCCGCGGCGCACGTGGCGCAGGGCGGCGTTGCGCTGCTCGACGGCCTGCCGGTAGGCCCGCTCGTGCTCCTCGAAGCGCGGCCAGGCGAGCTCGATCGCCCGGTCCATGGCCAGCCGCCGCACGGCCGGGCCCCGCTTGACGAGGTCGAGCAGGTCCGGGATGAAGACGACCGCGGCCCAGCGCTCGCGCAACGCGCGCCCGTCCACCTCGACCCCGTCGAGCTCGACCCGCCGGCCGCCGCGGGCGAGCTCGACCCGGGTCGTGCTCGGCGCGCCCCCGGCCTCGCCCTCGACGCGCACGCCGAGCCGGGCGGCGCCGTCTCGGACCATGCGCGCGTCCCCGGTCGGCCGCAGGCCGATGCCGCGCAACCCGAGGTGGACGGCCTCGATCAGCGAGGTCTTGCCGGAGCCGTTCGGGCCGACCACGGCGGTCACGCCGGCGGCCGGCCGCAGCTCGGCCATCGCGTGGCAGCGGACGTCGGCGGCCCGCACCAGGTCGACGCGCACGGCCCTACAGCCGGATCGGCATGATCACGTACCAGAATGCGCCGTCCGCGCTCTCGAGGAGCGCCGGCCGCAGGGACGAGATCAGGCCGAGGCGGACCTCGTCGCCGGGAACGCTCTCGACGCCGTCGCGCAGGAACTCGTGGTTGAAGCCGATCTCCACGGTCTCCGTGCCGTCGTAGCCGATGGGGATCGACTCGGCGCCCTCGGCGACGTCCGCGGTGCGTGCGGACAGGCTCAGCCTCCCGGGCGCGAGCTCGACGCGCACGGGGGTGTTTTGCCGGGCCACGATGCCGACGCGCCTGACGTTCTCGAGCAGTTCGTCCTTGGCGATCACCACCGAGTGCTCGATGCCCTCGGGGCGCAGCGCCGAGAAGTTCGGGAACTGGCCCTCGATGCGGCGCGCGCTCAGCCAGATGCCGTTGGCGCCGAAGCTGACCAGCCCCTCCCCGATCGAGACGCTGAGCGGGCCGTCGCCCTCGCCGGCGATCCGCACGGCCTCCTCGAGGGCGCGCACGGGGATGATCGCCTCGAGCGGCTCGGGTGCGGCGCTCGCCAGGGGTGCCTCGGCGACGGCCAGCCGGTACGAGTCCGTGGCCGCCATCACGAGGCGCTCCGCCTCGAAGCGGACCAGGGCGCCGGTCAGGACGGGCCGGCTGTCGTCGCGGGAGGCGGCGCGCTTGACGCGGTTGACGACCTCGGCGAACGTCGCGGCGTCGGTCTCGAAGGCGCGCTCGAGGTCGACGTCCGGCACCTGCGGGAACTCGTCGGCGGGGAGGCCGTAGAGCGTGTAGGCCGACGAGCCCGCGGACACGCGCACACCGCCCTCGCCCGTGGCCAGCTCGACCTGCTCGCCGGCCAGGGCCCGGACGAGCTCGGGCGCGATCTTGGCGGGTAGGAGTGCGCTGCCGGGCTCCTCGACGTCGGCGTCGAGCGGGACGCGCAGCGTCATCTCGAGGTCGGTGGCGACGAGCTGCGCCGGCGCCTCCGCGGAGCCTGCGTCGATGCGCACGTGCGCCGCGCTCTGGAGGTTGGCGCGCGTCGAGGCGGCCCGCGACGCCTGCGCGAGCCTCTCGGCCAGGTGCTCTCGGCTGCAGCGGATCCTCATGCGCTCCCCATGGTGGTTTCCGTGGTTAGAAGGTTCATAGGGTAGTCATCACCATAGGGGCTGTGGAGGATGGGGATGGAGGCCCCGAATCGGCTCTGCTGCGTGCCTGAGCGGGCGTCGCAGCGGGGGAGCGATCGGGCATGGCCCCGCACGCCCTCCCCGCCGCGGCCGAAGCGACGACGCCCATCCCCCGCGGCCGGGGAGCACGACCCGTTCCATCCCCGGCGCATCCCCCGTCCGTCCCCAGGGCCCTCCACAGGGCGCGCGCTCATCCCAGCCGCCGGATCGTCGAGGTCAGCTCCTGGACCAGGTTGTACAGCGAACGATCCTCCTTCATGCGACGGGCGATCTTGTCGTACCCGTAGTGGATCGTCGTGTGGTCCCGGCCGCCGAACGAGCGCCCGATCTGCGGCAGGGACAGGTCGGTCAGCTCGCGGCTCAGGTACATCGCGACCTGGCGCGGGAAGACGACCGTCTGCGTGCGGCGCTCGGAGCGCAGGTCCTCGACCGTCAGGGAGAAGTACTCCGCGACGACCCGCTGTACCCCCTCGACGGTGACCGGCCGCGCGTCCTCGGGGTACTGGTTCTGCAGGACGTCCCGCACCAGCTCCACCGTCAGGGGCTCGCCGTTCAGGGTGGCGAACGCCACGCTGCGCGTCAGCGCCCCCTCGAGCTCGCGGATGTTCGTCTGCACGCGCATCGCGATCTGGGCCGGCACCTCGCCGTCTTCGATCACGAGCCCGTCGCGCGCCGCCTTCTTGCGGAGGATCGCGATCCGCGTCTCCAGGTCCGGCGTCTGCACGTCGGTGATCAGCCCCCACTCGAAGCGCGAGCGGAGGCGGTCCTCGAGCCGCGCGATCTCCCGCGGCGGCCGGTCCGAGGACAGCACGATCTGGCTGCCGCCCTCGTGGAGGGTGTTGAAGGTGTGGAAGAACTCCTCCTGGATCCCCTCCCGCCCCGACAGGAACTGGATATCGTCGATCAGGAGCACGTCGTAGCCGCGGTAACGGGCCTTGAACTGCTCGATCCGCTTCTCGCGCAGCGCCTCGATGAAGTCGTTCGTGAACGCCTCGCAGGTCGCGTAGCAGGTGCGCAGCCGCGGGTTCGAGACCGTCACGTAGTGGGCGATGGCCTGCAGGAGGTGCGTCTTGCCGAGGCCCGTGGCGCCGTGGATGACGAGCGGGTTGTAGGCCTGGCCCGGCGCCTCGGCGACCGCCAGGGCGGCGGCGTGCGCGAAGCGGTTCGACGGGCCGATCACGAAGGTGTCGAAGGTGGCGTTGCGGTTCAGGACCGGCGGCCGGGCCGGCTCCTCCGCCCGCGCGACGGTCCCGGGTGCCGGCGCCGGGGCGGCCGGAAGGGGCGCCTCGGGCGGCGCCGCCTCGGGGCCCTCCACCCCGAGGACGAGCGCCACGTCGAGCGGCCCGCCGTGCGCCTGGGAGGCGGCGGCGAGCACGAGGTCCATGAAGTGCCCGGAGATCCAGCCGCGCACGAAGTCGTTCGGGACCGAGACCTCGAGCCGCTCCTCGGTCAGGAGGACCGGCTCGGCACGGCCAAACCACGCGCGGTAGGTCGCAGGCGCCAGCGATTCCTGGAGCTCGCGGGCGACCGCGGTCCAGAGCTCGGCGGCCGGGGTGGAGGGAACCGGTCCGGACATCTCGAGTGCGCGACGCTAGCAGCGCCGACCGCTCGCGGGGAAGGGCATCAGGCGGGGGGATTCCCGCTGTTTGCGGGAAAAACAGGCGCCCACAGGGCCATCCCCAGAAGGATCCCCAGCTGGGGATAACCCGCTGCAGGCCGTTCGCGGGCCCGCGCGACGGTTCCCGGTTGGCGGGCCGCGGCGGCCGCCGGTATGCTTCGCGCTGGCGACGGATCGGATTCGAGATGAAGCGCACCTACCAGCCCAACGTCCGCAAGCGCGCCAAGACCCACGGCTTCCGCAAGCGCATGTCGAACCGCGCCGGGCAGGCCGTCGTCCGCCGCCGCCGCGCCCGCGGCCGCAAGCGCCTGTCGGCCTGAGGTTCCGGATGCCGACCGGCGCACAGGGACGCGGCCGGCTGACGCGCTCGGCGGAGTTCGACGCCGTCTACCGCCGCGGCCGCTCGACCTCGAGCCGCCACCTGGTGGCGTACGCGTTCCCGAACGACGCCGACGAGGCCCGGCTCGGTGTCGCGGTGTCGCGCAAGGTCGGCGGCGCCGTGGTCCGCAACAAGCTCAAGCGGCAGCTGCGCGAGGCGTTCGCCGCGCTGCCTGAGCCGCCCGGGCAGGTGGACGTCGTGCTCGTGGCCCGGCCCGGCCTCGACGCCGCCGTCGAGCAGCAGGGCTTCGACTGGTTGGTCGGGGAGATCGGCGAGCTCGTGGGGCAGAGCGCCCAGACGGCGGCCGCGTGATCGGCGACCTCCTGCACGGCCTCTACGCGCACGTCCTGCGGCCGCTCTGGCCCGGCGGCGCGCCGGCCACCCGCAACTGCCGCTTCGAGCCGACCTGCTCGCGCTACGCGATCGACGCGGTCCGCTACCGCGGCCCCCTGGTCGGCCCCGTGCTGGCCGTGTGGCGCCTTTTGCGCTGCAACCCGTGGAATGATGGCGGAGTCGACCCGGTGCGCCGGAACCGCTGATGGACACCCTCTACTCCCTCCTCGACCCGCTCGTCCTGCCACTCGAGTGGCTGCTCGTGACGATCCACGAGACCCTCGGCATCACGTGGGCCTGGTCGATCGTCGTCCTGACCGTGATCGTGCGCATCGCGATGCTGCCACTCACGGTCAAGCAGCAGCAGTCCTTCCGCGCGATGCAGGCCCTGCAGCCGGAGATCAAGAAGCTGCAGCAGAAGTACAAGGGCGACCGCCAGCGCCTCAACGAGGAGATGATGGTGTTCTACAAGGAGAACAAGGTCAACCCGTTCGGGTCGTGCCTGCCGCTGCTCGTGCAGCTGCCGATCTTCTTCGCGCTCTACATCCTGCTCAGCCAGATCGGCGAGGAGGTGCTGGCGGGCGACGACCGGTCGATGTTCGCAGGCTGGATCCCCAGCATCACGATGAACCTGCAGGACCTGCCGGGCACCACGCTGTGGCCGCTGATGGTCGTCTACGTCCTCTCGCAGATGGGCGCCACGATCCTGATGCCGACGTCGATGGATCCGAAGCAGAAGTACATCTTCCTGTTCCTGCCGATCGTGTTCGCGTACTTCATCGTGAACCCGCCGTTCGGTGCCGCGGTCTTCCCCGCCGGCCTTCTGATCTACTGGATCACCACGAACCTCTGGACCTGCGGCCAGGCCGCCGTGATCCGGGTCTGGTTCCCGCCGCCCCTGCCGCCCGCGGCCAAGCAGGAGATGCCGAAGGCCAGGAAGAAGGGCGGCCTGCTCGGCCGCGGCGGCTCCAGTGCGACGCCGAAGGCGCGCAAGGACACCGCCGCGCCGGTCGAAGCCGCCGCCGAGAACGCCGACGGCGACGCGGCGGCCGGGGCCCCGAGCCCGGACCCCGCCCCCGCCCCCCGCACCAAGGCCCAGCGCCGCAAGCGCCCCGCCAAGCCGCCGAAGGGCGGCCCGAAGGGCGGCAGCTAGGTGGACGAGACGTCGGTCGAGGGCACCGGCGAGACGGTCGGCGAGGCGCGCTGGGCGGCGATCCGCGAGCTCGAGCGCCGCTACCCGGGCCTCGACAAGGACGCGGTCGACGTGCAGGTGCTGTCCGAGGGCGAGCGCGGCCTGATGGGCGTGGGCCGCGAGCCCGCCCGCGTGATCGCCCGCCTGACCGACCTGCCCGCGCCGGGCGCCGCCCCGTCCGCGCGCCCGGCCCGCCCGGCCCCCCGCCAGCCGGCGCGCCGCCCGCGCGCCGAGGAGCCCGTTCTGCCCCGCGCCGAGGGCCCGCAGGCTGAGCGCGTGCACGAGCTGCTCGACGCCGTCTGCGGCGGGATCGGCCTCGACGCCGAGATCCACGTCGGCCAGGGCCCGGATGGTCTCGTGGCCGTGGTCGAGGGCGACGACCTCGGGCTGCTGATCGGCAAGCACGGCCACACGATCGACGCCGTCCAGTACCTCGTGAACGCGATCGTCCTGCGTGGAACCGGCGACGGGAAGCCGATCGTCGTCGATGCGCAGGGCTACCGCCGCCGCCGCGAGACCGTCCTGCGCGACACCGCCGAGCGGGCGGCCCAGGAGGCCCTGGCCACGGGCGGCCCGATCTCGCTCGAGCCGATGTCCAGTGCGGAGCGCAAGATCGTCCACCTGGCCCTGCAGGACCGCCCCGACGTGGTCACGGAGTCCGGCGGCCGCGAGCCGCAGCGCTGCGTCGTCGTGCGGCCCGCCGACGGCTAGGCGTTTCACGTGAAACGTGCAGGCGCCCGGAAGCGTCGTTCCACGTGAAACACGACCCCGCCGCGCCGCTCCTGGACCTGATCGCGGGCGCCCGCCGCCGGCTCGTGGCCGACCCCGCGCCCGCGGCCCTCGCCGAGCACCTCGCCGACGCCCGCTCCAGCCTCGACCTCCTGGCCGGCGAGACGGGCCCGCTCGTCGATGTCGGCTCGGGCGCCGGGTTCCCCGGGATCCCGATCCTGCTCGACCGACCCGACCTCACCGGGGTCCTGCTCGAGAGCCGCGCCACGCGCTGCGGGCACCTCGCGGCGGCCGTCGCGGCCTGCGGTCTCGCGGACCGCGTGACGGTGGTCAACGCCCGGGCCGAGGCCCACGCGGCCGGCGACGGGCGCGAGGCCTTCGGCATCGCGGTGGCCCGGGCGCTGGCCCCGCCGCCCGTCGCGATCGAGCTCTGCCTGCCGCTCCTGCGCCCGGGCGGCCTGCTCGTCCTGCACGCGGGCGCCGTCGACCGGGCGGGGGCCGAGGCGGCCGCCGCCGCGCTCGGCGGCGCCGTCGAGGCGCTGCGCCCCGTGGCGGGCTTCGAGCGCCGCAGCCATCTCGCGGTGCGCAAGACGGGACCCACGCCCGCGGGCTTCCCACGCCGGGTGGGGCTCGCCGCGCGCGAGCCGATCGTCCGGGGCGGGGGCTAGCCTGCGGGCATGTCCCGCATCTACGCACTCGCGAACCAGAAGGGCGGCGTCGGCAAGACCACCACGGCCGTGAACGTCGCGGCCTGCCTGGCCGAGGCGGGCGCGCGCGTCCTGCTCGTCGACTTCGACCCGCAGGCGAACGCCACGACCGGGCTCGGGCACCGGCCCGTGCGCGGCCGCTCCACCTACGAGGTGCTGCACGGCCTGCCGCTCGAGGACGCGATCATCCCGTCCGGCGTCCCGAACCTCGACCTCGCGCCCGCCCATCCGGACCTCGCGGCGGCCGCCGTCGAGCTCCCCGACCGCGAGGACCGTGAGCAGCTGCTCGGCCGCGCGCTCGCCGAGGTGGACGACCGCTACCCGTTCGTGCTCGTCGACTGCCCGCCGGCCCTCGGCATGCTGACGGTCAACGCGCTGGCGGCCGCGAACCGCCTGATCGTGCCCGTGCAGTGCGAGTACTACGCGCTCGAGGGGCTCGCGCAGCTGCTCGAGACCGTCGAGATCGTGCGCGCGCGGATCAACCCGCAGCTGCAGCTCTCGGGCCTGCTCCTGACCATGCACGACGGCCGCACGCGGCTCGCCCAGGACGTCGCCTCGGACCTGCGCGAGCACTTCGGCAGCAAGGTCTTCGACAGCGTCATCCCGCGCAGCGTGCGGCTCGCGGAGGCGCCCTCCCACGGGCGCCCGATCTCCCAGTTCGACCCGCGCTCGGCCGGAGCCGACGCGTACTACCGACTCGCCCTGGAGGTGGTTGAGCGTGGCTAGGCAGACCGGGCTCGGACGCGGCCTCAACGCGCTCCTCGATCCGACCGGGGGCGAGCCGACGCTCGTCACCCTCCCCATCGACCAGGTGCAGCCCAACCCGCGCCAGCCGCGGCGGGCCTTCGACCAGGAGGCGCTCGACGACCTCGCCCGCTCGGTCGCCCGGGACGGGATCATGCAGCCGATCCTCGTGCGCTCCGCGCCCGATGGGCGCTACGAGATCATCGCCGGCGAGCGCCGCTGGCGGGCGGCCCGCCAGGCCGGCCTGACGACGGTGCCGGCGATCGTGCGCCGGGCGGACGAGCGCCAGACCCTGATCCTCGCCCTCGTCGAGAACGTGGTGCGCGAGGACCTCAACCCGATCGAGGCGGCCCGTGGCTACGCCGCCCTGATCGACGAGCTCGACCTGACGCCGACCGAGGTGGCCGAGCGGGTCGGCCGCAGCCGCCCGACGATCGCGAACGCGCTGCGCCTGCTCGAGCTGCCCGACGACGTGCTCGACCTGATCGCCGCCGGCACCCTCAGCGAGGGGCACGGCCGGGCGATCCTCCAGGAGCCCGACCACGAGCGCCGCCGGCAGCTCGCCCGGCGCGCCGTCGACGACGGCCTCTCGGTCCGCCAGGTCGAGGCGCTGGCCCGCACCGCGCCGGACGCCAGGCGGGCCCCGCGCGCCGTCCGCGGCGCGTCCGCCGGCTGGTTCGACCACGACCTCGCCGCCGCCGCGACCGACGCCTGCTTCCGGGCGCTCGGGATGGTGGGCCGGGTGACCCCGACCCGCGACGGCTGCAGGCTCGAGGTGCGGATCCGCTCGCGTGAGCAGCTCGAGGACCTCGTGGCGCGCCTCGCCGCCGCCGAGGCCGGGCCCGGCCGCCACGACCGCGCGGCCTAGACGTCATAATCATTACGGGAGGATGGTCGGACAGGACTCCGGTGCCGCCGTGCGTCACTACGATCGAGGCGTGATCCGCCGCGCCCTCGCTGTCCTGCCCGTGCTGCTCGCCGGGCTCGCCCTGGCGGGTGCGGCGCACGGGCACGCCGGCGCCGCGACGCTCTCGCCGGCCGCCGACCAGCGCCTGGCCGGGCCGCCGCCGATGATCCGGATCGTGTTCTCCGAGCGGGTCAGCGGGGGGCCGACTGCCCTGCGCCTCGTCGACGCCGCGGGACGCTCGCGCGCCGGGGCCGCGCGGATCACGGGGCGCGAGCTGACCGCGCAGGTCACGGGCACGCTCGGGCCGGGGCGCTACGCGTACGCCTACGCCGTCACCGGCACGGATGGCCACGTGATCCGACGGGCGGTGCCTTTCGCCGTGAAGGTCGCGACCCCGGCCGCCGCGGCGACCACCGTGACGCTGGCGGGCCAGCGCCTGCGGTTGTCGGGGGCGCGGGTGGGGGTGCGCACCCTCGCCCTCTGGGGTGGCCTCGAGGACGGCACGGCCGAGTGGCGCCACCCCTTGCTCGACGCCCCCTTCGCCTGGACGTTCGTCGCCGGCCGGGCCAGCGGCATGCTGCCCTTCCCGGGGACGTACCGGCTGACCGTGCGCGCCCTCGTGGACGGCTTCTCGGAGCGCACCGTCAGCGGCACGGTGACCATCGCGGGGTAGTCCCGGGCTCGTATAGGATCCCGCGCGTCGGGCGATTAGCTCAGTCGGTTAGAGCGCCTCTCTGATAAGGAGGAGGTCCCTGGTTCGAATCCAGGATCGCCCACTCGGGCACCCGTCGACGGCCGCCAGGCCGATGGATCCGCCAGACTGACCCCGTGCCCGTGAACCCGTCCAGCCCCATCGCCATCACCGGGATCGGCATCGTCGGCCCGACGGGCAACGGCCACGAGGCGCTCTGGTCGTCCCTGATGGAGCACCGCTCCGGCGTCGTGCGCCTCGAGGGTGAGCAGTACGAGGGGCTGCCGGCGCGCCACGCCGCGCCGATCGCCGACTTCGACCTCTCGCCCTACATCGAGAGGCGCACCGCGCGGCGCATGGGCCGCTTCGCGCAGTTCGCGCTCGTCGCCGCCGACCTCGCTCTGGCCGACGCCGGACTCTCCGATATCGCCGGTCCCCGCACGGGCATCACGATCCACACCGGAGCGGGCGGCATCCCGGAGGGCGACGAGGAGGTCCTACGCCGGCAGGCCGACCCGAGCCGGATGGGACCGCTCTACGTGCCGCTCGTGTCGGGCAACATGGCCGCCGCCAACGCCGCCATCAAGTACGGCGTGACCGGCCCGGTCACCGCCGGGGTGGGGGCCTGCGCGGCCGGCACCATCGCCGTGGCCGAGGGCTTCCACACGCTGCAGCGCGGCGACGCCGACCTGATGCTCGCCGGCGCCTCGGATGCGGCGCTGACGCCGTCCCTGATGTCGAGCCTCGCCAACGCGGGCGCGCTCTCGACCGCCGAGGGCGAGCCGAGCACCCTCTCGCGGCCCTTCGATCGCGATCGCACCGGCTTCATCCCCGCGGAGGGCGCGGCGATGCTCGTGCTCGAGCCGCTGGCCGCCGCCGAGGCGCGCGGCGCGCACGTCTACGCCGAGATCGCCGGCGTGGCCGTGACCTGCGACGCCTACCACGTGACCGCGCCCGATCCCGATGGCGCCGGGGCCGAGCTGGCCCTGCGCGGCGCGCTCGAGCGCTCGGGCATGTCCGCCGGCGAGATCGGCGCGGTGATCGCGCACGGCACCGGCACGGCCCTCAACGACGCGAGCGAGGCCGCCGCCGTGCGGCGCGTCCTCGCGGTCGACGGCCGCACGCCGAGGGTGACGGCGCCGAAGGCCGTCCTCGGCCACGGACTCGGCGCGGCCGGCGCCTTCAGCGTGGCGATCGGCGCGCTCGTCGCCGACCGCGGCGAGGTGCCGCCGGTGATGAACCTGGACAACCCCGACCCGGCCTGCGCCATCGACCTCGTGCGCGGCGCCGCCGCACCGCTCGAGCAGCCCGGGGTGATGGTCGACGCGTTCGGCTTCGGCGGGCAGAACGCCGTGATCGCGCTGCGGCGGACCTGACGGGCGCCCGTCCCCCGCGGGGCGGCGGCGCGAGCGCCGGTAGACTCAGTCCCATGCAGGAGATGGTCGTCTACGGCGTGTCGTTCGACATGGTCGGCAAGCAGCCGATCGTGCTGCTCAAGACGGCCATGGGCAACCGCTTCCTGCCGATCTGGATCGGCCACCCCGAGGCCGCCGCGATCCTGGCCAAGCTGCAGAACACGGAGACGCCCCGGCCGATGACGCACGACCTCTTCTCGACGGCGCTCGGCGAGCTCGACACCCAGGTCGTGCGGATCAACGTCGTGGAGATGCGCGACAGCACGTTCTTCGCACGGGTCCTCCTGCGCAAGGGCGACGAGGAGGTCGAGCTCGACGCGCGGCCCTCGGACGCGATCGCCCTCGCGCTGCGCGCGAAGGCGCCGATCTACGCCGCCGACGAGGTGATCGCCGAGAGCGCGATCCAGATGGAGGACGAGGAGGCGGAGGCCACGCAGTCCGACCCCGAGCAGCTCGTCGAGGACTTCAAGCAGTTCCTGGACGAGGTGCGGCCGGAGGAGTTCGGCGAGGACGGCTGATCAGGCGCCGCGCAGCCGCGCGACCTCGCGCAGCGTGGCGTCGATGATCGAGCGCCAGAGGACGGCGACCTCGTCGTTCGAGAGCGGCCCCTTGTTGCAGCGCTGGAGGTACTGCGTGAGCCACTCCTCGCGCGAGGGGTCGACGGCGTCGTAGCCCTGCTCGGCCTTGTAGTCGTGCAGCTTGCGCACCGTCGTGATGCGCTTGTTGAGCGCCTCGAGGATCGCGAGGTCCGTGTCGGTGATCTGGTTGCGGAACTGCTCGACGATCGGGTCGCTGGACTGGTCGGACACGCGGCTTCCCTCCGGGCTGGACGCGCGGACCATACCGGAGGACCGGGGGCTAGGAGGCCAGCAGGTAGGCGAAGGCGAGGCCGTTGTTGGCGGCGTGCAGGCCGATGGCGGGCCAGATCGAGCCCGTGCGCATGCGCAGGAGCCCGAGGATCAGGCCCAGCGCGAAGAGGGTGGGGAAGGCGTCGGGCTGGAAGTGGGCAAGGCCGAACGCCCCGGCCGAGCCGATCACGGCCGCGGCCCGCGCGAAGCGCAGGTCGAGCCGCCCGTAGAGGAGCCCCCGGAAGTAGAGCTCCTCGGTGACGGAGGCCCCGATCACGACGCTGATCGCGCTGCAGGCGGCGGCCGCCGCCGCCACCGCCGTGCCCGGGAAGGGCCCCGGGTCGAGGTTCTGGGACTCGGCGCCGTGGAAGATCGGCTCGAGCAGCGCGGCGATCCCGAGCCCGGCGACGAGGCCGAGGACGGCGAGGCCGATGCCGGGCAGCAGCGGCGTGCGCCGGATCGCGAGCACCTCCCGCACGGGCCCGATCCGCCGCGCCACGAGGAGCGTGGCCGCCCCGAAGACGACGTAGGCGCCCAGCACCACGAGGGCCTGGGGCAGGCTGTAGAAGGCCATCCGCTCGGGCAGCCCGACGAGGGCGCCGACCACGGCGATCCCGAGCGTCGTGATCGCGAGCTGCAGGACGATCGGCAGGGCGACGAGGACCCACAGGAGGGCCCCGGCGGGCGTCTGCCGGGGCGTGCTCACGGGGCCCGCAGCCGGTCGGCGAGATCCTGCAGCGCGCGCGGCAGTTGGCCGTCGACCGGGTAGCCGTCACGCGGCACGTCGGTCACGCGGCCGTCCCGGATCGCGGGCACCGCCGCGAGCTCCACGATCCCCTGCAGGGTGGCGTAGGTCGAGCCGCCCGGGTCGGCGGCGACCCAGGCCCGCACGTCGAGGCCCGCGACCTCCTCGGGCGTCCAGCGCGCGTCGGCGGGGAAGACGTTCTCGCCGCCGGCGGCGGCGACGGCCTGGCCGATCGGCGTGCCGGGGCCGAAGGCGGTCGCCGCCGGGCCCTCGACGAGGGTGCGCACCGGCGGCTCGGACGCGAGGCGCTCGGCGAGCGCGGCCAGCCCGTCCGCCACCGAGCGGGCGATCACGGCCGCCTCCGGCCCCCGCCCGACGGCGAGCCCGAGCTGGCTGATCGCGGTCGGGGCCGTGGCCAGCGGGGCGGCGCCGTAGCGGTAGACCGGCGCCGCGGCGGCGGCGTCGATCCGCCCGCCGGCCTCCGGGCCGAGGACCAGCGGCACCACCACGAGGTCGGTGGCCGGGTCGGCGGCGAGGTCCGCCGCGTTCGCGGGGGTCGCCTCGACCAGCGCGGCCTCGAGCCCGATCGAGCGCAGGACGGCGCTCGCCCCGGGGTCGAGGGAGACGATCCGGTCGGGGGCCGCGGACAGCGAGACCGCGGTGCCGGCGGCGTCGACCGCGCGCGACGGGAAGGCGGCGCCGGCCCCCGTCGGCTCCGGCTTGAGCCCGCAGCCCGCGAGGGCCAGCGCGAGCAAGGTCAGGACGGCGATCGGGCCGAGGCGGCGCACGCCGACCATCGTACCGGGGCGTCGGGGGAGGACCGGGGAGGGGCGGGGCGAAGGCCCACGGCGGTGAGGACCGTCGACGAGGAAACCCCGCATGCTGCGAGCCCGGCCACCGGTGCGTCTCCGGCCGTGGACCCGGTGGTAGCGTGGAACGAGCGATGAGCAGAGCACGTGGAAGAGGTGGGGGGCGTGCCTGACGGGGTCGCCCAGGGCGTGGGCCGCCGTCGCCGCTCGCGCCGCCAGCGGCGCACCACGGGCCGGCGCGGCGCGTTCGCGACGACGTTCCTGGTGCTGGCGCTCCTGACCGCGCTCGGCACGGGCCTGCTGCTGTTCGGGGCGGCCCGCTACATGGGCGACCTGCCGACCCTCGACGCGATCAAGGCCCGCCAGATCGGCGCCAACTCGAGCGTCTACGACGGCGCAGGCGCGAGCCTCGGCGTGCTCGCCGCCGAGGAGAACCGCCAGCCCGTCGCCAGCGACGCGATCGCGCCGAGGCTGAAGGAGGCGACGGTGGCGATCGAGGACCGCCGCTTCTACGACCACTCCGGCGTCGACGCGCGCGGCATCGTGCGCGCCGCGCTGCGCAACGTCGCCGCCGGCCGTGTCGTGCAGGGCGGCTCGACCCTGACCCAGCAGCTGATCTCGCAGATCTACATCACGAAGGAGCGCACCCTCGACCGCAAGCTGCGCGAGGCGCTCCTCGCGATGCAGCTCGAGCAGCGCTTCACGAAGGACGAGATCCTCACCGCCTACCTCAACACCGTCTTTTACGGCAACAACGCCTACGGGGTGGAGGCCGCGGCCCAGACCTACTTCGCGAAGCCGGCGAAGGAGCTCACCCTGGCGGAGTCCGCCCTGCTCGCCGGTCTGCCGCAGCTGCCGTCCTACTACGACCCCTACGCCAACCCCGGCGCCGCCCTCGAGCGCCGCGCGCAGGTGCTCGCCGCCATGCGCGAGACGGGGGCGATCACGGCCCGGCAGGAGGCGCGCGCCAACGCGGCGCCGCTGAAGCTCAAGCGCGGCCGCGTCTACGGCAAGGTGCGCGAGTCCTTCTTCGTCCGCTACGTCGCCGAGGAGCTCACCTCGGACCCCGACTTCGGCGACGCCGCAGTGCGGGCCGGCGGCCTGCGCATCGAGACGACCCTCGACCCGCGCCTGCAGGCCCAGGCCCGGGCCGCGATGAAGGCGATCCTGAAGACGCCCGGCGACCCGGACGCCGCGATCGTCGCGATCCGCCCGAAGACGGGGGAGATCGTTGCGATGGCCTCGACGCGCGCTTTCCGCAAGGACCAGTTCGACCTCGCCTCGCAGGGGCGCCGCCAGCCCGGCTCGACCTTCAAGACGTTCACGCTCGCGACCGCCGTCGAGCAGGGCATCGACCCGCGCGCCACGCAGTACATGTCGGCGCCCTTCTCGTGGCAGCCCGACCCGGAGTCGGCCGTCTGGCAGGTCGGCACGGCAGGCGGCGAGTACGGGGGCGGCGTCACGCTCGAGAACGCCACCCTCGCCTCCGACAACACCGTCTACGCGCAACTGGCGATCGACGTCGGCCCCGACAACATCGCCGACATGGCGCGCCGGCTCGGCGTGCGCAGGTCGAAGCTCGTGCCCGTGCCGTCGATCACGCTCGGCTCGAGCGGCGTCTCGCCGCTGGAGATGGCGACCGCCTACGCCACGCTCGCCAACGGCGGCGTCTACAACCCGCCGACCGCCGTCAAGGCGGTCAAGGATTCCGACGGCAACGTCCTCGTCGGCCGCCGCGACCGCGCGGTGCGCGTGATCCAGGACGGCGTCGCCGCCGAGGTCACGCGCATCCTCGGCGAGAACATGTACGCGGGCACGGGCACCGGCGCCCGCACGACGGACGGCCGCCCCCAGGCCGGCAAGACGGGCACCACCGACGACCACACCGACGCCTGGTTCTGCGGCTACACCCCGGACCTCGCCGCCTGCGTCTGGATCGGCTACCCCGACGAGACGAAGCCGCTCTACAACGTCGAGGGCGTCGCGGCCGTCTCCGGGCCCACGCTGCCCGCCGACATCTGGCACCTGTTCATGGACGCCGCCCTCGCGGACGTGCCGGCGCGCGAGTTCCGGGCGCCGCGCCAGCCCGTCGACTGGGCGACCTTCACGTCGCAGTTCGCCGACCGCATCGTCTCGAGTGTCACGGCCCCCGAGATCACGCTCGAGATGCCGAAGCCGAAACCCGCGACGACGGCCGGGGAGCCGCCGGCGACCTCCGCCGAGCCGGTCGAGACCGCACCGCCGCCGGCCACCGCGGCCGCGGTGCCGTAGCCGCCACCCGCCGGCCGGTAGACTCCGCCCCATGGCCGTGCACGACGAGCAGGCCGATGTCGCGACCGTCGAGCTGACGGGCTCGGGCGTCGATATCCTCCTCCCGCCGCCCGCCCCGCCGCCCCGCCGCCTCGGGCGCGGGCGCGTCGCGGTGGCCGTGCTGCTCGCGGCCGCCGTCCTCGGCGTGGGCGCGGTGCAGGTCGTCGGCCTCGGCGGCGTCGACCTGATGCCGTCCGTGGCGCCGGCCGAGCGGATCCTGCCCTCAGGCGCCCCGCGCCCCCAGACCATGGCCCGCCAGGGCGCCGTGGTGCTGTTCGTGCCGATCGCCCAGACGCGGATCACCGCGATCCTCTACCACCCCGTGGCGGGCACCAGCGGCCTCCCGCTCGAGCCGGTCGGGCGGCCCGTCGACGAGGGTCTGATCGGGCGCGTGATCGGCGGGTTCGCGGGCGACGACGCGGGCGGGCCGAGGTACGCCGTCGAGGGCGACCCGACCGCGGTCGACGTCGGCGCCCCCGTCGGCACGGACGTCTACGCGCCCGTCGACGGCAAGGTGCTGTCGATCACCCCCGTCATCGTCGAGGGCGTCGTCTACGGCGACCAGATCGCGATCGAGCCGCTGTCGAACCCGGGCGTCGTGCTGGTCGCCTCGGGCCTTCAGGCCGACCCCGACCTCTCGGTCGGCACGCCCGTCTCGACGCGGCCCGACGCCTGGACCCGGATCGGCCGCATCGTCGACGTGACGGGCGTCCTCGACCCCGTCCTGTCGGGCTACACGCAGGACGGCGGCAACCGCGTGCAGCTCGAGGTGCGGCCCGCGACGGCGGTGGCCGCGACGTGAGGATCCTCTTCCTCGCCGACGTCTACGGCCTGCCCGGGGTGGAGGGGGTCGAGCGCGCCCTGCCCGGCCTGCGTGACGAGCTCGGCCTCGACCTCGTCGTGGTCAACGCGGAGAACGCGGCCGACGGCGTCGGCCTGACCCCGAAGCTCGCCGAGCGGCTCCTGGCCGCCGGGGCGGATTGCCTGACGCTCGGCAACCACCTCTGGCGCCGCAAGGAGATCGGGCCGTACCTCGTCCAGGCCGAGCGCGTCGCGCGCCCCGCCAACCTGCTCGAGCGCCTGCCCGGTCGCGGACTCGTGTTCGTGCCGGCGGCCGACGGCCGCGAGGTGGCGGTGCTCAACCTGCTCGGCTCGTTCGCGCTCGAGCCGGCCCAGACGATGTTCGCGGTGGTGGACGGGCTCGTGGAGCGGGCGCTCGCGCGCACCCCGTTCCTCCTCGTCGACGTGCACGCCGAGGCGACCAGCGAGAAGGTGGCGATGGGCTGGCACCTCGCGGGCCGGGCCAGCGCGGTCTGCGGCACCCACACGCACGTGCAGACGAGCGACGCCCGGGTCCTGCCCGGCGGCACCGCGTACATCACGGACGCCGGGATGACCGGCCCGCACGACTCCGTGATCGGCGCCGTCAAGGAGCTCAGCCTGCGGCGCTTCCTCCTGCAGCAGCCGCAGCGGCTCGAGCCCGCCACGGGCGACGTCCGCCTCGAGGGTCTCCTCGTCGACGTCGACGATGCGGGTCGCGCGACGACCGCCGAGGCGCTGCGCCGCCCGGCCTGAGCCGGGCTCAGGCCGTCACGGTCGCGGGCCGCCGCGCGGGGAGCGGGGCGGGGGGCCGGGGGATAGGACCGGGCAGCGCGACGCGGGGTGCGAGCAGCGCGATCGCCGCGAACACCAGCACCCACGGCAGGTACAGGTACATCCAGTGCGTGAGCACGATCTGGAACCCGCACAGCAGGGCGCCGGCGAGGGCGAGTGCGCGGGTCGGGTCGAGCCGGCGCGGCACGGCGTACAGGGCGATCGCGCCGAGGACCACCAGCCCCTTGAGGGCGGTCTGCACGAGGCCGAGGTCGGGCAGCCCCGGGTACTCGCCCCAGTTCCAGAGCGAGAACGGCGAGGGCCGGTCGAGCTGCCAGCCGAACGTGCGGTCCCAGAACATACGCAGCGCCCCGGGCCCGTCGAGGGCGACCAGGACGCCGGCGAGGACCACCACGACGAGCGCCATGCCGAGCAGGGTGCGGCCCGCGCCGGGGCCGGGCCGCAGGGCGTCGACGAGCCGGCGCGACCGTGAGCGCCCCGGGCCGGGGTGGCCGTAGGCCCACTCGCCGGGCGCGAGGGCGGGGCCGCCGCGGTCGAGCCGCAGCCAGAGCGGGATCAGGAGCAGCGGCGCGAACTTCGCGAGCGCCGCGAGCATCAGGAGCGCCCCGCGGCCCACGGGCCGCGCGAACAGCGCCGCCGACCAGGCGAGCAGGGCGGCCACGACCGAGTCGTTCGAGTCGCTCATGAAGGTGTACGCCGTCCACGGCACCGCGAACCAGAACAGGGCCAGCGCCACGGCCAGCCGCCGTCCGCCGAGCCGCCAGCCGAACACGGCGAGCCCGAGGCCGGCGATCAGATCGAAGAAGCCCGCGGTGAAGTGGGCCGCCGGGAGGTCGTCCCAGCGGCCGCTCCAGCCCAGCGCGGCGGTGCCCGGCACGTAGGCCAGGTAGATCGCGGGCCCGTAGGTGTCGCCCCGCTCGATCGCCGTCTCGCACGCGCCGTCGGCCTGCACGTACGCGCTGTTCGAGCCGTCGCTGTAGCGCGTGCCGCACGGCGTCGACGTGCGCTTGGGGAAGGCCCCGTACGGGCTGCGCCCGTCGAGGATGCGGTCGGCGCCGACCACGCCGGCGTAGCCGACGTCGACGACGTTCGACGAGTACGCGTTGAGGCCGATCCGCCCGCCGACGAGCGCGAGCAGGATCATCACCATCGCCCAGAACGGCAGGCTCGTGGTGAAGGCGGGGCGGGCCGAGCGGCCGAGGCCGATCGCGATCAGCCGGACGAGCAGGTAGATCAGCGGCGGGTACTGCAGGGGCACGGCCGTGAGGATCTCGCCCTGGTTGAAGAACCAGAGCGAGGCGGCTATGGACAGGATCGCGGCCACGTCGAGGGTGCGCCAGGAGCGCAGGCGCCGCCAGTTGAGCATGAGGACGGCAAAGACGAGCACGAAGATGCCGAACACCCACGGTTCGTTGATCAGCCGCCCGAAGCCCTTCCCGCCGCGCGCCATCGACCACGTCACCTGCGGCCCGGTGCGCACGTAGTCGATCGCCGAGGTGCCGTCCTTGACCCCGACCTCCGCGATCTGGCGGTCGCCCGCGTACCAGCGCACGCGCCACGTGCCGGTCTCGAGGACGGCGGTGGTGCGCACCTTCTGCCCGTCGTCCGTGTAGCGCCGCACCCAGGCGGCGGCGCGCGCGTCCCGCTTGGCGATCGCGATCGCGCGGCCCTGGTCGAGCTGCGTGGCGGGGGCCCCGGTGCGCGGGATGGTGACGTTCCAGACGCGCGCCGGGTCGTCGAGGATCCGGACGACGGCCACGCCCGAGCCGTCGGAGGCCGCGTAGAGGGTGCAGACCCAGCGGGCACGCGCGTCCTCGAACACGCAGGTCCAGCGCGACAGCGGGTACCGGAGCATGACCTCCGAGACGTCAGGTGCTTCGCGCGCGAGCTGCTCGGCCTCCGTGGCCGAGAGCTTCGGGGCGGCCGCGTCCGCGGGGGCGGCCGCGAGCGGCGGGGCGAGCAGCGCGAGCGCGAGCGCCGCCGCGACCAGCAGGCGGCGCGGGGTCACTTGAGGACGCGCAGCCCCGCGTAGCGCTCGCGGTCGTCCTTGCGGGCGCGGAGGCCGCCGTAGAGCGCGACGAGTACCAGCAGGAAGCCGGCGAACGGGATGATCGCGACGACGGCGACGACGATCGACGCCACGCCGAGGATCGCGGCGACGCCCCACGGGGTGCCGCCGCCCTGGACGGCGCGGTCGGCCATGCGCGTGGCCGTCCAGGCGGTGCCCGCGCCGATCGCGGCGCCCGCGACGAGCCCGGCGAACGGCACCTCCCCGCCCGCCGCGAGCTCGAAGGCCGCGGCGCCGCCAAGGCCGCTCAGCGCGATCCGGATGGGCAGGGGCAGGACTACGCGCAGCGCCGCCTCGACCACGCCCGCGACCCAGACGCCGACGAGGAAGGGCGTGCCGTCGGCGAGGTCGAGGGAGCCGGGCGCCCAGCCGAGCAGGACGGCGACGGCGAGAACCCCGAGGGGGAGCAGGGCGGCGAGCCCGCAGGCGACGGCGAGGCCGGCGCCCTGGCTGAGGGCGACGAGGATGTCCATGCCCGCATGGTACGGGCCGGGCGCCTAGAGCAGGTAGCGGGCGCCCTCGCGGTCGACCTCGATCACCGCGTCGAGGATGTCGCCGACGTAGTCGCCGTCGACCTGCGCGGGGAAGGGTTCATCGCAGCGCAGGTCGATCCGCGCGATGTCGTGCCAGTAGGCGATGCGCGGGTCGCCCGAGCCGCGGGCGTGGCGCTGGTCGACGAGGACGCGCTGCGCGAAGCCGAGCAGGTCGCGGCGGTAGAGGTGGCGCGGCGCGACGACGTCGAGCCCGCCGTCGGCCGTCGCGGTGGGCGCGAGGTCGAGGGGCAGCGGGCCGATGTACGACCACGGCGCGAGGTTGACGGCGACGAGGAAGGCGACGCGGTCGATCTGGTGGTCGGCGTGCACGGTGATGCGGGGCTGGCTGTAAGCGCCCCGGGCCACGAGCTTGGCGAGCTCGCGGGCGTAGACCACGTCCGGGGAGCGGCGGTCTCTCGTGCCGCGCTCGCGCCCGTCGACGCGGCGCACGACCTCCGCGTCGAGGCCGACGCCGGCGTTGAAGGCGAAGCGCCGGCCGTTGATGCGCCCCACCCGCACGGCGCGCTCCGTGCCCTCGCTGAGGGCCGCCGCGAGGCGCCGGGCGGCGGCGGGGATCGAGGGCGGGAGGCCGAGGTTCCGCGGCATCACGCTGGTGCCGCCGCCGGGCAGGAGGCCGATCGGGATGGCTGAGCCGACGCCGTTGAGGACCTCGTTCGCGGTGCCGTCGCCCGCGAGCACGATCACGGCGTCGAAGCCCTCGTCCGCCCCGCGGCGCGCGATCTCGGCGGCCTCCAGGTGGCGCGTGGTGCGCACGACCTCGATCTCGGCGGCGGTCTCCAGCTCGCGCAGCGCCGTGCGCTCCACGGCCGCGTTCACGCGGCTCGCGACGGGGTTGACGATGAGGAGGGCGCGCATCGGGGTGGTTCGCGGCTTCACCGCGTGGGCACCGGACTGTACCCCCGCCGGCGAGTCCCGCGGGTAGGATGTCCCCGATGGACACGATCCCCGAGCGCTTCGCGCGCGCCGCCGGTCAGGCGCCGCGCGCCGCCGTCGCCGCCTACGCGATGGCCGTCCTGCACGCCGCGGTCGCCCTCACCGTGGGCCTGATCGGGGGCGAGCCCTACACGATCGCCGTCGGCATCGGCGCGGCGATCGCCGGCGCCGTCCTATGGGTCGTGGTCGGCACCATCGTCTGCCTGCTCGCGCAGATCGCCGACCGGCGCTAGCGCGGGCAGACGGAGGGCGGGGCCGGGCTGTGCCCGACCCCGCCCCCCGGTGTCCGCCCGCTGCGGAGGAGTGGCTCAGCGGGCGAGCGCGGTGGGATCCTGCGGCTGGTTGCCGAGGGTCGCGGTGATGTCGGCGGTGGAGCCGTCGGCGCGCTTGACGACGAGCTTCAGCTCGTCGCCGGGCTCAAGCGCGGTGACCGCCGCCTGGAGGTCCTTGATCGAGGCGACGGGCTGGCCGTTGGCCTCGACGACCACGTCGCCGCCGACCGCGTAGCTCTTGCCCTCGATGGTGATCTCGCCGGTGGCGCCCTTGAGGCCGGCTGCGGCTGCGGGCGAGCCCTCGCTGACGCCGGCGATCATGGCGCCCTGGTCGGTGCCGATCTTGACCTGGGAGGCCAACGTCGGGTCGACGTCGGAGAGCTGGACGCCGAGCCAGGCGTGCTGCGCTGTGCCGGTCGCCATCAGGTCGGCGACGACCTCCTTGACGAGATTGATCGGTACGGCGTAGCCGAGGCCGACGTTGCCGCCGCCCGTGCCGCCGGTGTAGATCTGCGAGTTGATGCCGATCACCTGGCCGCGCATGTTGAACAGCGGGCCGCCGGAGTTGCCCTGGTTGATGGCCGCGTCCGTCTGGATCACGCCGTTGATGCCGAAGCCGTTCGGGGCCTCGATCTGGCGGGCGACGGCCGAGACGATGCCGCTGGTGACGGTGCGGTCCTGGCCGAATGGGTTGCCGATCGCGACGACGGGCTCGCCGACGACCGCCGAGGTCGAGTCGCCGAGCGGCACGACGGTCAGGGCGGAGGCGGGCAGGTCGACCTTGAGCAGCGCGACGTCGGTCGCGTTGTCGACGCCGATCACCTGCGCCTCGACGCGCTCGTCGTTGGAGAACGAGACGCTGATCGTGCCCTGCGCGCCGTCGACGACGTGCGCGTTGGAGAGGATGTGGCCGTCCTTGTCGATCACGAAGCCCGAGCCGAGGCCCTGGGAGTGCTCGACGCGGACCACGCCGGCGCCGTACTTCTCGTAGAGCTGCGCGATGTCGAGGGTGTCGCCCGCGATCGCGGCGACCGGGCCATCGCCCTCGTCGCCGGCGACGGCCTCCGAGACCGAGGCCTCGTCGACCGGCGGGGCCTCCTGGACCACGGTGGTCGTCGTCCCCGGGGCGGCCTCGCGGTCGATCACGAGGGCCGTGCCGCCCGCCGCGAGGCCGGCGGAGAGGAGCGCGGCCACGAGGACCGGCAGGACCACACGCGGGCCGCGCCCGGGGGCGGGGGCGCCGTCGACGGGCGGCGGGGTCGTCGGGGAAGGGGCGCGGTAGGCGCCCGAGGGGCCGTGCGGGGGCGGGGTGGGAGTCCAGTTGTCGTCCATGGCCATACCTCTATCGGCCGCATGTGAAGCCCGGCCGGTCCGTTGTGTTCAGGCTCTGTTAAGCCGGAGCCTGCGGGGAACCCGCGAGCGGGTACGGTTCCGGGGTGCCGATCGGCCGCCTCTACGTGCTCGTCTTCATGACGGGCTTCTGCATCCTCGGCGTAGAGCTGACCGCGGCGCGCCTGATGGCGCCCTTCTTCGGAACCTCGACGTTGGTCTGGGCGAACGTCATCGGGCTGACGCTCCTGTTCCTCTCGCTCGGCTACTGGCTGGGCGGCCGGCTCGCCGACCGCCACCCGCGCCCGCAGGGCCTCGGCCTCGCCGTGCTGGTCTCCGCCGTGGCCGTCGCCGTCCTGCCGTTCGCCACGCGCCCGCTCCTCGGCGCCGCCACCGACGCCTTCGCGGAGCTTTCCGCGGGGGTCCTGATCGGCTCGTTCCTGGCCGTGATGCTCGCGCTCGCGATCCCGATCACCGTCCTCGGCACGGTCGCGCCGTGGGCGATGCGGCTCGCGGTCCACTCCGTCGACGAGGCGGGCTCCGTGGCCGGCCGGCTGTACGCGCTGTCGACCGTGGGGTCCCTGCTCGGCACGTTCGCCTCGGTGCTGCTGCTCGTGCCGTGGATCGGCACGCGCCGCACCCTGCTCGTCTTCGCGCTGCTCCTGGCCCTCGCCGCGCTGCCGCTGCTGCCCCGGCGCGCCCTGGCCGCCCCGCTCGCGATCGCGCTGCTCCTGCTCGTGCCCGAGTCGGGCGTGAAGGCCGCGCCCGGCGACACCGTGCTGTGGGAGAGCGAGTCGCCGTACCAGTTCGTGCAGGTCGTGGAGGAGCGCGACGGCGACGTCATCCTGCGCCTCAACGAGGGCTGGGCGACGCACTCGATCAAGGTCGGGCCGAGCGGCCTCGTCGGCGGCTACTGGGACCGCCCGCTGTGCCTGCCCGTGGCGATCGACCGGCCCGACGACGGCCGGCTCGCCGTGCTCGGCAACGCCGCCGGCACGTCCGCCGTCCAATACGCCCGCTTCTGGCCGACCTGGGCCGTGGACGGGGTCGAGATCGACGGCCTCGTGTCGGAGGCGGGCTACCGCTTCTTCGACATGGGCCAGGCCAACCTGACCGTGCACACCGCCGACGCGCGGCCGTGGCTCGAGGCCTCCGATGAGGCCTTCGACGCGATCGCGATCGACGCCTACCGCCAGCCGTACATTCCGTTCCACCTCGTCACGGTCGAGTTCTTCGAGACGGTCCGCGAGCGCCTCGTCCCGGGCGGCGCCGTGATGATCAACGTGGGCGCGCCGCCCGGCCAGGATCAGGCCCTCGTGCGGATCGCGCAGACGATGGCGCACGTCTTCCCCGAGGTCGAGATGGCGCGGGTCAACGAGTTCAACACGGTCGTCACCGGCTACCGCGACGCCGGCACCGCGGCGCCGGGCGCCGAGCGAATGGCGGCCGTCACGGGTCCCCTGGCGGACGACTGCCACGCGCTGGCCGCCGACCGCGCCGTCGTGGTGCGCGCCGGCGAGCCCCTCACGGACGACCATGCCCCTGTCGAATGGCTGACGGACACGGCGCTTCTCGCGTACCTCAGCGAGGGCGCGCCCGGCGCCGGGCAGTGACGCGCGGCGGAAATCCACGGATCCGGCGGTATTCGGGTACCCTTATTTGACAGCCCTAACGCCGGTCGTCCGCCCGGACGCCCGTCGCGAAGGGACCAGCACGAAAGCCCTGCCGCCCCGCGGCTCAGCTGAGGAGCACCACCCGTGGCCGATCTCGTCATCCGCAACCTGCACGCCACCATCGCCGGCACCGACACGGAGATCCTCAAGGGGATCGACCTCGAGATGTCGCGCGGCGAGATCCACGCGATCATGGGCCCGAACGGGTCCGGCAAGTCGACGCTCAGCCACGTGCTGATGGGCCACCCCGGCTACGAGGTGACCGCCGGCGAGGTCACCTTCATGGGCGAGGACCTGCTCGAGCTGGAGGCCGACGAGCGCTCCCGCGCCGGCCTGTTCCTGTCCTTCCAGTACCCGTTCGCCGTTCCGGGGGTGACGGTCGCCAACTTCATCCGGATGGCCGTCAACGCGCACCGCAAGGGCGGCCCCGACGGCGAGGACGACCCGATCCGGATCCCGGAGTTCCGCAAGCAGCTGCAGGAGGCGATGGAGCTGCTCGCGATCGACAAGTCGATGTCGTCCCGCTCCCTCAACGACGGCTTCTCCGGCGGCGAGAAGAAGCGCTTCGAGATCCTGCAGATGGCGATGCTGAAGCCGAAGATCGCGATCCTCGACGAGACCGATTCGGGCCTCGACATCGATGCCCTCCGGATCGTCTCGGGCGGCATCAACCAGCTCGTCGGCCCCGACATGGGCGCCCTGATCATCACGCACTACCAGCGCATCCTCGACCATGTTAAGCCGGACCGCATCCACGTCCTGATGGACGGCCGGATCGTCCGCTCCGGCGGCCCCGAGCTCGCCTACGAGCTCGAGACCTCGGGCTACGCGGGGATCACCGAGGAGGTATCCGCCTGATGAGCAGCACCGAGACGCCCGACATCGACCTCGGCGAGTACAAGTGGGGCTTCCGCGACGAGGAGAACCCCGTCATCAAGATGGAGAAGGGCCTCGACGAGGAGATCATCCGCCAGATCTCGGCCCATAAGGGCGAGCCGCAGTGGATGCTCGACTTCCGGCTCGAGTCCTACGAGATCTTCAAGTCCAAGCCGATGCCCGAGTGGGGCGCCGACCTCAGCGGCATCGACTTCGACGACATCTTCTACTACCTCAAGCCCGCCGAGGCCAACGCGCGCTCGTGGGATGACGTCCCCGAGACGATCAAGAACACCTTCGAGCGGCTCGGCATCCCCGAGGCGGAGCGCAAGTTCCTGGCCGGCGTCGGCGCGCAGTACGAGTCCGAGGTGATCTACCACTCGTTGAAGACCGAGCTCGAGGACCAGGGTGTCCTCTTCCTCGACACGGACCAGGCGCTGCTCCAGCACGAGGACCTGTTCCGCGAGTACTGGGCGACCGTGATCCCGCCCGCGGACAACAAGTTCGCCGCGCTCAACTCGGCGGTCTGGTCGGGCGGCTCCTTCATCTACGTCCCGCCGGGCGTCCGGATCGAGCAGCCGCTGCAGGCCTACTTCCGCATCAACGCCCAGAACATGGGCCAGTTCGAGCGCACGCTGATCATCGTCGACGAGGGCGCCTACGTGCACTACGTCGAGGGCTGCACCGCCCCGACGTACTCGTCCGACTCGCTGCACTCCGCGGTCGTCGAGATCCTCGTCAAGAAGGGCGGCCGCTGCCGCTACACGACGATCCAGAACTGGTCGAGCAACGTCTACAACCTCGTCACCAAGCGCGCGGTGGCGGAGGCGGACGCGACGATGGAGTGGGTCGACGGCAACCTCGGCTCCAAGATCACGATGAAGTACCCCGCCGTGATCCTGAAGGGCGAGCGCGCCCACGGCGAGATCCTTTCGATCGCCTTCGCGGGCGAGGGCCAGCACCAGGACGCGGGCGGCAAGATCACCCACGTGGCCCCCAACACGACCTCCGTGATCACCTCGAAGTCGATCTCGAAGGACGGCGGCCGCTCCTCCTACCGCGGGCTCCTGCGCGTCAACAAGGACGCGGAGCACTCGAAGTCGAAGGTCGTCTGCGACGCCCTCATCATCGACCCCGAGTCGCGAACCGACACCTACCCGTACATCAACATCTCCGCCGACCAGGTCGACGTCGGCCACGAGGCCACCGTCTCGAGGCTCGGCGAGGAGCAGATCTACTACCTGATGAGCCGCGGCCTGTCCGAGGCCGAGGCCAGCGCCCTGATCGTCGCCGGCTTCATCGAGCCGATCACGAAGGAGTTGCCGCTGGAGTATGCGGTCGAGCTGAACCGCCTGATCCAGCTGCAGATGGAGGGCTCGGTCGGGTGAGCCCCTGGCTGGCCGAGCGCCGCGACCTCGCGGCCCAGTCCAACGCGCTCCTCCCCGTCCCCACCCTCACGGATGAGCACTGGCGGTTCACATCCCTGCGCGGGATCGACTTCGACGCCTTCCAGCCGGTCGCGGCGCCCGCCCCGGGCGAGATCGCGGGCGCGATCCTCGCGGACGGCGACCACGCCGGCCGCGTGGTGGTCCGCGACGGCGGCGCCGTCGTCGACGAGCTGTCGGAGGCCGTGACGGCGCAGGGCGTCGCCTTCGGCTCGATCCGCCGCCTCGCCGAGGAGCGCCCCGAGCTGGTCGAGCCCCTGCTCGGCACGATCGTCGGCTACGACGAGAAGTTCGCCGCCGAAAACGGCGCCCTGTGGACGGACGGCGTGCTCCTGCACGTGCCCGCCGGCGTCAGGGTCGCGGAGCCGTTCCACGTCGCCTACGAGATCGCCACGGAGGGCGCCGCCCAGCAGTGGCGGGCCCTGATCGTGGTCGAGGAGGGCGCCGAGGCGACGATCGTGGAGGAGCACCTGACCGGCCTGCCCGGCTACGCCAACGGCGTGGCCGAGGTCGTGGTCGGTGCGGCCGGCCACCTCACCTACGTCGTCGTGCAGGACCGCGGCGACGCGGCGCTGCACTTCGCCGCGCACCGCGCCGAGATCGCCAAGGACGGCCTGCTCGACTGGGTGGCCTGCTCGACGGGTGCCCGCACGGGCAAGACCCGGATGGAGACCCGCCTCACCGGCGAGGGCGCCACGGGTCGGCTCAGCGGCGTCTACGTGGTGGACGACAAGCGCCACCTCGACCTCGACACCACGCAGGAGCACGACGCCCCGAACGCGGTCTCCGACCTCGCCTTCAAGGGCGTGCTGCTCGACGAGGCCCGCTCGGTCTGGCGCGGCGTGATCCGCGTCGCCGCGGGCGCGCAGGGCACCGACTCCTACCAGGAGAACCGCAACCTGCTGCTGTCGCCGAAGGCCCGCGCCGACTCGATCCCGGGGCTCGAGATCGACACCAACGACGTGCGCTGCACCCACGGCGCCACGGCGGGCCCGGTCGACCCGATGCTGCGCTTCTACCTGATGAGCCGTGGCGTGCCGGAGGCCGAGGCCAATCGCGTGATCGTCGAGGGCTTCCTCGAGGAGGCGCTGGAGCGGATCCCCGACGAGCGCATCCGCACGGCGCTGACCGAGCACGTCATGCGCCGCATCCCGTCCTAGCCGGGGCGGGGATCGCGGTCTACGCTGCCCGCGATGGCGAGGCGGTGCTTCATGGGCGCGTTCCCGCTCGCGCAGGTCGGCGCCGAGCCGGCCGACGCCGTCCTGTTCGGGGCGCCGCACGGCACGCCCTACCCCCGGATCGACAATGAGCCGCACGCCGGCTCGATGCAGGCGCTGCGCGAGGCCCTGGCCAACGACGCCGACTGGGTCGAGCACTGGTCCTACGACGTCGGCGGGCCGCTGATGGGCACATCGGGGTTCCGGCTCGGTGACCTCGGCGACCTCCCCACGGCCGCGCAGGACGGCCCGGGCAACCGCGCCCTGATCCACGACGCGACGGCGGCGATCGTGGCCGCGGGTGCCGTGCCGATCATGGTCGGCGGTGACGATTCCGTGCCGATCCCGTTCCTGGCCGGCCTCGCCGCGCTCGGGCCGCTGACGATCCTGCAGATCGACGCGCACATCGACTGGCGCGAGGAGCGCCGGGGCGAGCCGCTCGGCTACTCGTCGACGATGCGCCGCGCCGCCGAGCTGCCGCACGTCGAGCGGATCGTGCAGGTCGGGATGCGCGCCTTCGGCAGCGCCCGCGCCCCCGAGGCCGAGTTCGCGGCCGCCTGGGGCGCGGAGATCGTGCCCGCCCGCGCGGTGCACCACCACGGCGTCGGCCCGGTGCTCGACCGGATCCCGCCCGGGTCGAACGTGGCGATCACGATCGACATGGACGCCTTCGACGCGAGCCTGATGCCCGCGGTGATGGCCCCCTCCCCCGGTGGCCTCGACTACACCCAGGTCACGGACCTGATCGCCGGGGTCGCGGAGCGGGGCCGCATCGCCGCGTTCGACCTGATCGAGTTCGTGCCCGCGCGCGACGTCGACGGCAGCGCCGTCCTCACCACGGCCTACCTCCTGCAGTTCGTGATCGCCACGCTCGCGAACCGCTGAGGCTCAGCGGCGACGCGCGACCGCGGTCTCCTGAATGGAGCGCGAGAGGGTGCCCACGGGCGGCGTCAGCACGATGCGCACCGCGAAGACGGTGCGCGCCCGGCGCACGAGCGCCCGGCCGGCGCCGGTCATCCGGCAGCGCAGCGCGTACACGCCGGGGGGCGCAACGGAGCGCCCGCTGCTGCAGTAGACGCGGCGCGTCTTGACCACGGCCATGGCGAGGTTGCCGGCCTGGTCGGCGGTGACGGTGACCGAGAAGACGACCGCCTTCGCGGTCGTGCGGGCCACGACCGCCGTGGCGGTCAGCTCGCGGGCCGCCGTGCTGCGCCGCGGCGTCACCGGCTTCGACTTCGCGCTCGCGGGGCCGAGGCCGAGCGCGTTGCGCGCCTGCACGGTGAAGGTGTACTGCGTGCCGTTGGCGAGCCCCTCGACCGTGCACGACGTGGCGCCCGTCGCCGTGCAGGTGGCGCCGCCGGGGGCGGCGGTGACGAGGTACGAGGCGATCGGGGCGCCGCCGTCGCCCGCTGGGGCCGTCCAGGCCACGGTCACGGAGCGGTCGCCGCGGGCGCCGTTGGCGGCGGTGGGCGCGCCGGGCAGGGTCGCGGTCGACGGGCAGAGCGCGAGCCCGGTCGCGGCGACGGCCGCGAGCGAGCCGGAGCGCGCGCCGGCGGCCGTGTAGGCGCCGATCGCGGTGGTCTCCGCGGCGTAGACGGCGCCGGTGGGGCCGACGCCGATCGTGTCCACCCGGCCGACGGGGACGGCTCCGGCGCCGCCGCCGTCCTGCGGCGTGGCCACGGGGATTGCGAACAGCCGCGGCTGGGTGGTCGCCAGGTAGGCGGTGGCGCCGTCGGCCGAGACCGCGAGGGCGGTCGGCGCGCCGCCGAGGTCGTCGTCGCCGACCCCGACCGCCGGGCCGGCCGGGTTCGCGGCGTCGAGGACCATGATGGTGTCGACGCCGCCAGCCGTGGTGATGGCGATGACGATCCGGGTCGCGGTGACGGCGAGGGCGTGGCCCTCCGTGGCGTCGATCAGGACGGTCGACGCGGGTGCGGTGGCGTCGGCGCCGGTGGGCAGCAGGTGCAGGCGGACCTGGGCGGGGGCTGCGGTCAGGGCATACAGGGTGGCGCCGTCGCGCGAGACGGCGAGGTCGACGAGCGGGGAGGCGCCGTCGAGCGGCGCGGTGGTGGCGACGACCTGCCGGGTGGCCGTGTCGACGATCGAGACGGTCCGCGCGGTGGCGTTGAGGACGTAGGCGCGGGGACGGGTCGGGGACAGCACGACCCTCGTCGGCCCGGAGCCGCTGGGCAGCGCGATCGCGGCGCTCTGCGTGAGCGGGCCCGTGGCCACGACGACGAGGCGGTCGCCGGCCGCGTCGGGCACGTACGCCGTGGCGCTGTCCGCGCTGATCGCCGGCTGGCGCAGCTGGGCGCCCGCGACCGTCAGGGAGCCCGTCGAGCCCGAGCCCGTCGGGAAGGAGGTCAGCGTGGCTGTGCCCGCGCTGGCCAGGCCGGCGTTGGCACAGATCTCCTGCGCGGAGGCGGGGGCGGCGAGACCGAGCGCCGCCAGCGCGGCGACGACGAGCACCGCCGCGGGGCGGACGCCGTGCATGGGCCCACTCTACGTGCGTGTGCGCGCGGTTCCTGCGCGGGTCGGGGCGCTCGGAGGCACGGACCGCGGGTCGCGGCGCGGCGTGCGGGCGCCGCCAGGGCCGATCCGGCACCGTCCGGGGGACTGCGGTCGGCGACAGTGGCCCCATGACCGGAAGCGGGCTCGCGCACGATGTGTATGGCATTATGTATGGCATGCATCGGACGACGATCTACTTGCCGGAGGACCTCAAGGATCGCCTCGCGCAGGAGGCGCGGCGGCGCGGGGTGACGGAGGCGCAGGTCATCCGCGAGGCGCTCGCCGGGGCCCTCGCGCGACCCCGCCCCCGTGGAGGCCTCCTCTCCTGCGGGGACATCGTCGCGCGACGCGACGAACTGCTGGAGGGGTTCGGAGAGTCGTGATCATCGCCGACACCGGAGCGCTGATCAGCCACCTCGACGTGCTGGAGCCCGCCCATGAGCGCGTGACGGCGATCATCGACGCCGAGCGCGACCCGATCGTGATCAGCCCCTTCGTCCTCGCCGAGCTCGACTACCTGATCGGGAAGCGGCTCGGCCCGCGTGCCGCGCGCGTCGCGCTCGACGAGCTCTCGGGGGGCGCGTACGAGATCGCCCTGTACGGGGCCGACGATGTGCGCCGCACCCTGCGCGTGCTCGATCGCCACGCAGAGCGACGGCTCGGCCTGACCGATGCGTCCCTCGTGGTGCTCGCCGACCGCTACGCGGCGACGACGATCCTCACCGTCGATCGCCGCGACTTCCGGGGCCTCGTCCGCGGCGACGGCACCCCCCTGACGATCCTGCCCTAGCGACCGCGGGCGAGCCGCTCGTGGATCACGGCCGCGTGGGCGGGGAAGTCCTCGTGGTCGGCGAGGGCGAGGATGTCGGGGGCGAGGGCCGCCAGGGCATCCGCGCTGGCCCTCGCCACGGAGATCGTCTTCGTGAAGGCGAGCGAGGTCACGCCGCTCGTGACCCGGGCGTAGCCCGAGGTCGGCAGGGTGGCGGGGATCCCGATCAGGTAGTTGCCGGCGCTGAACGGCGTGTGCTGGCCGAGCAGGACCTCGCCGGCGTGCTCGATGCCGGCCAGGACCGCCTCGTCGTCCGCGGTGGCGATCTGCATGTGCTCGGGTGCGTAGAGGTTCGCGACCTCGATCGCCTCGGCCCGGTCGCGGACGAGGATCGCCCCGCCGACCTGGCCGATCGCGCTCGCCGCGTAGCCGCGCCGCGGCTCGGGCAGCGCGGCGAGGCGCCGCTCGAGCTCGGGCTGCACCCCGCTGATCACGGCCTCGCGCCAGGTCACGAGCACGCTGGCCGAGTCGGCCCCGTGCTCGGCCTCGTTGAGGAGGTCGGCGGCGAGGAGGCCGAGGTCGGCGGTCTCGTCGGCCAGGATCAGGCTCTCGGACGCGGCCAGGATCTGCATGCCGACGACGCCGTGGCGCTGGACCTCGAGCTGGGCGGCGGCGACCGGCGGGCTGCCGGGGCCGAGCACCTTGCGGCAGGCGGGGATCGACTCGGTGCCGAAGGCGAGCGCGGCGACGCCGGCCGGGCCGTTGGCCCGGAACACGTCCCGCAGCCCCAGCTCCGCGGCCACCACGAGGACGGCGGGGTCGACCGCGCCGTCGCCGCCCGGCATCGGGGGCACCACCACGCCGATCGCGGGCACGCCCGCCACGACGGCCGGCGTGCCGATCTGCACCAGGACGCTCGGGAACGAGCCCTTGCCGCTCGGCACGAACAGCCCGGCGCTCGCAATCGCGGTGCGCTTCTCGCCGACCTCGAGGCCCGGGTCGAGCTCGACCCGCCAGTCGCCATGGCGCATGACCTGCTCGTTGAAGCGGCGCGAGTGGTCGATCGCGGCGCGGATCGCCGCCTGCACCGGCGCCGGCACCTCGTCTTGCGCCCGCGCGAACTCCGCGTCGGTGATGCGCAGTCCGCCGAGCTCCACCCGGCAGCCGTCGAAGCGCGCGAGCGCGTCGCAGACCGCGGCGTCGCCGCGGGCGCGCACGTCGGCGACGAGCTCCGCGATGGACGCGCCGAGCGCCGGGTCGAAGACGTCGCGGAGGCCGCGCTCGAGCAGCGCGGCCCGGCCGGCGGCATCGAGGTCGGCCCAGCGGTGGACGGCGAGCGGCCCGGTCATCGGGCCACACGGTAGGCGTCCACGGGCGGCCCGGGCGCGATACGACTTTAGACGACGTTTCGTTAGACTGCCCTAACGCGATGGCCACGCACGAGACAGACACCGCGCTCGACGTCGCGCGGATCCGCGCCGACTTCCCGATCCTCGCCCGGGAGGTCAACGGCCGCCCGCTGGCCTACCTCGACTCGGCCTCGACCTCCCAGAAGCCGCGGGCCGTCCTCGACGCGATGCGTGCCTTCTACGTGACCGCGAACGCCAACGTGCACCGCGGTGTCTACACGCTCGGGGTCGAGAGCACCGACGCCTTCGAGGCCGCCCGCGACGCGGTGCAGGGCCTGCTCAACGCGCCCTCCCGCCGCGAGGTCGTCTTCACGCGCAACACGACCGAGGCGATCAACCTCGTCGCGCAGACCCACGGCCGTGCCACCTGCGGGCCGGGCGACGTGATCGTCTCGACGGTGCTCGAGCACCACGCCAACCTCGTCCCGTGGCAGGTGCTCGCCGAGCAGACCGGGGCCACGTTGCGCTTCCTCGACATCGATGACGAGGGCCACCTGCAGCTCGACGCCCTCGACGGCTTCGCCCGCGAGGGGCGGGTGCGGATCGTCGCCGTCACCCACCAGTCCAACACGCTCGGGGTGCGTCCGCCGGTCGACGAAATCGTGCGCTGGGCGCACGCGCAGGGCGCCGTGGTCGTCCTCGACGCGGCCCAGACCGTGCCCAACCGCCCCGTCGACGTGCAGACGCTCGGCGCCGACTTCGTCGCCTTCTCCGGGCACAAGACGCTCGGCCCGACCGGCATCGGGGCCCTGTGGGGCCGTGAGGAGCTCCTGCAGGCGATGCCGCCGTTTCTGACCGGTGGCGAGATGATCCGCTCGGTGCGGCTCGACCGCACCGCCTGGAACACCCTGCCCTGGAAGTTCGAGGCGGGCACGCCCGCCTACGCGGAGGCGGTCGCGCTGCACGCGGCGATCGACTACCTGACGGCGGTCGGCCTCGAGGCGATCGACGCCCACGAGCTCCGGATCACGGCCTACGCCCTCGACCGCCTCGCCGAGGTGCCCGGGCTGCGGGTCGTGGGGCCGCGCGACGCCGCGTTGCGGGGCGGCGTCGTGTCGTTCGTCCTCGACGACGTGCACCCGCACGACGTCGCCGAGATCCTGGACCGGCACGCGGTCTGCGTGCGCGCCGGCCACCACTGCACGCAGCCGCTCGTGGAGCGGCTCGGGCTGGCCGCCACCGTGCGCGCCTCCTTCTACCTGTACACCGCGACCGACGACGTCGACCGGCTCGTCGAGGGTCTGCTCGACGCCCGGCGTGTGATGGGGGTGTAGCCGTGGACGACGATCTCTACCGCGAGAACCTGATGGATCACTACCGCCATCCGCGCCACCACGGCGTGCTGGAGGGGGCGGACGCAGAGGCCGAGGGCCAGAACCCGCTCTGTGGCGATCAGGTCACCGTGATGGTGCGGCTCGAGGACGGGCGGATCGGCGAGATGCGCTTCACCGGGCACGGCTGCGCCGTCTCGCAGGCCGCCACGTCGATGCTGACCGAGCTGGTCGAGGGGATGCCCGTGGCCGAGGCGGCGGCCCTGCCCTCGCAGGCGATTCTCGACGAGCTCGCGATCCCGCTCTCGGCGATGCGCGTGAAGTGCGCCGTGCTCGGTCTCGGCACCCTCAAGGTGGCGCTGCACCGCGCGGCCGGCACCCCGCTCCCGGCGGAGTGGGGCGACGCCGACGAGATCGTCTGGTCCTAGGCGTGCTCGGCCTGGTCGAGCAGGCGCTCGCCGCGCACGGCGAGCTCGAGCCGGAAGCGGTCGTCGGCGTGCTGGAGGTCGAGGCCGGTCAACTTGGCGATGCGGGCGAGGCGGTAGCGCACGGTGCGCTCGTGGACCTGCAGCGCGCGGGCCGTGGCGGCGACGCTGAGCCCCTCCTGGAGCCAGGTCTCCACCGTCTCGACGTAGTGCGGGCCGCCGCTGCGCCGGCTGCGCAGCGGGTCGAGCGTCGACTCGACGAGCTCGCGCAGGGTCGCCCGGTCCTGGCCGATCAGGGCCTCGGGCAGCACGTCCGTGTAGGGCACGACGCCGCGCAGGCCGAGCCGGCGCGCCACGTCGAGGGCGCGCAAGGCCTCGCCGTACGAGGTGCGGATCCCCGCCACGCCGAGCCCGGGGCGTCCGAGCCCCGCCGTCTCGGGACCGCGCGGCGCCCGGCCCGTCAGGACGGCCACGGTGGTGCCGGCGCGCGGCGCGGCTAGCGCGCCCGCCTCGCGGAAGCGGTCGAGGATCGCCTCGGACACCTCGCCCACCACGATCACGCTGCGGCGGCCGCCGATGTCGACGCCGAGCCGGCCGGCGGTCTCCATCACGCGATCGGGCGGCATCCCGCCGAGCAGCCAGTCGAGGAGGGTCGCGCGGGCGCTCTCGTCGCGGCGGACGGCGCTCTGCTGGGCGCGCACGTAGCCGTCGGCGAGGGCCTTGGCGCCGTCGTCGAGCACCCGCATCATCACGCCGGCCCGCCGGCTGATCGCCTTCGCGTCGCCCTCCGTGCCCGCATCGCGCCAGACCACCCAGCCCGCGGTCAGCCACGCGTCGACGGCGGTCGGCAGCGGCAGGCCCGCGTCGGCGGCGTGCGCACCGGCCGAGGTCAGCCGCGAGCGGGCCGCGGGCGCCAGGCGGTCGCCGCTCCTCGCGGAGCGCTGCAGGAGGCCGACCCAGCTCGACAGGTCGAGCTCGGCGGCCTGCTCGCCGACGTCGGCGATGACGGCGCGCACGTCCTTGGCGTGGGGGTCGGAGGCCACGGCCCGAGACCTTACCGGTTTCCGGCAAGCCGCGTCACGCACCGTCCGCCTGCGCACGGACCCGGGCGGGGTCGAACCGGAAGCGCACCACGCCGCCCACGTCCGAGCGCTCGCCCCCGACCTCGCGCAGGAGCCCGGTCCACGGACCGGGACGGCGGCCGTCGATCAGGACCCACTCCGTGCCCGTCAGGGCCAGGTAGTCGAGCAGGGCAGACGGCGCGTTCGGCGGGAGCGATCCGCCGTAGAGGGCGTCCATGATCGGCAGGTTCGCGTAGGCCGTGGGCACCGCCGCCGCGCTGTAGCTGCCGGCCTGACGCCAGCGCATGCGGTCGCGGGCCTGCCAGTACATGCCGTTGCCCCGGAACGAGTACGGCAGGGTCAGGACGATCGCGTCGTCGGCGATGTCCGCCGTGGCGCTGCCGGAGGCGATCCCCGGCGGGGTCTCGAGGGGCGTGCGCCACCAGCGCCCGTCCTGCACCGGCAGGAGCAGGACCAGGGCGAGCGTCGCGACGCCGACCCGTGCGGGCCGCAGTCGGTCCGCGTCGGACCGGCGCGCCGCGAACAGGGCCACGAGGAGCGCCGCGCCGAGCCACGCGTAGACCACGATCCGCCCCGGCAGGGCGAGGCCGATCAGGGGCAGGCGCTCGATCTCCGACCAGGGCATCCAGCCGCCCGGCACCCCGTCGATGGTGAGGCGCCCGCCGAGCGCGAGGACGCCGGCGGCGAGCGCGGCCAGGCCGATCACGGTGGTGATCGGCCGGTCGCGCCAGCGGATCCAGCCGAGGGCGGCCACCACGAGCAGGAGCGGCCCCATGTAGCCGAGCTGCTCCGTCAGGTTGCCCGCGAACTCGGCTGAGCGCTCCGCGAAGCGCCCGCCGCCGAGCCATGTGATCCGGGTGGGCACCAGCACGTTGGCGAGGTCGAGGGGGAAGAGGTCGGGGCGGATCCGCCCGGAGATCGGGTTGGGGCGCAGGAGCGCGGCGAGGATCAGGGGCGAGGCGATCAGCACGCCGAGCGCGTAGCCCGCCCCGAGCCACGGCAGGGCGCGCACGATGCGCCCGCGCAGGTCGGCGCCGCCGAGCGCGACGGCGAGCCCCAGCGCGAGGACCCCGACGAGGGTCGCGGTGGCGGCCACCTCGGTGAAGGTGAGGTACTGCAGGCCGACGAGGGCGGCGAGGGCCAGGACGCCGCGCTGGCGGCGGACCGAGCCCTCGATCAGCCGCACGGCGACGAGCACGATCAGGGGCAGGGCCCAGACGAGCGCGAGGTTGACGTGGTTGAGGGTCTGGCCGAGCAGGTACGACGAGAAGCCGAAGGCCCAGCCGCCGAGGATCGCCGCCACGGGGTCGCCGGTCAGGTGGCGGGCGAGCAGGTAGGCCGTCCAGGCCGCCAGCGCCGGGGCGGCGAGGGCGAGCGCGTTGTACGAGGCCAGCGGCCCTGCCAGGGCCGTCACGGGCGCCAGCAGCAGCGCCGGCCCCGGGATCGTGGTGGCCCACGCCAGGTTGAAGCCCACGGGGGCGTCGATCCGGTCGCTCAGGAACGGCGCCTGCGCGAGCCGGAGCACCTCGACCCAGTGCACGAGCGACCAGGCGAAGAAGCCCTGGTCGGCCCCGAAGCTCCCGATCACCGCATCGGCCGGCGCGCGCAGGAGGTGGCGGCCGATCAGGACGAGGGACGCGAGCCCGTAGCCGAGCAGCACGAGGGGCGGCTCGAGGCGGCGCATGCCCGGAGTGTACGAAGCCCCGGAAACGACAGAGGGGCCGGGCGTCGCCGCCCGGCCCCTCCCGGTCATGCACTGGTAATACGCAGGAGTCGCTGCGGCATTGCGCCGCGGCCCCAACGCTGGCTAGGCGGTTCCCCGTCGGTCCCGGAGCGCGCCTCCTACGTGCGCAGACCTCCACTTGCCGTACTGTCGCTGTTCAGAACGGACCACCCCCTTTCCGCGGTAGCGCCACGGTAGCACCCGGGAGCGGGATCGCGCTACTGGAAGTTCCGCCAGTAGGCGCTCGGCGTCGGGCCGACCTGGCCCTGGTACTTCGAACCCAGCGCGCCCGACCCGTACGGCTTCTCCGCGGGCCCGTCGAGGTCCATGAAGGACATCTGCCCGATCTTCATCCCGGGGTACAGGGTGATCGGCAGGTTGGCCACGTTCGCGAGCTCGAGGGTGACGTGGCCGTCGAACCCGGGGTCGATGAAGCCGGCCGTCGAGTGCACCTGCAGGCCGAGCCGGCCGAGCGAGCTCTTGCCCTCGAGGCGGGACACGATGTCGTCGCCGAGGGTCACGCGCTCGAGGGTCGCGCCGAGCACGAACTCGCCGGGGTGCAGGATGAACGGCCCGGCGCCCTCGATCTCGATCAGCTCCGTCAGCTCGGGCTGCTCGAGCCTGACGTCGATGTGGCTGTAGCTCGAGTTGCGGAAGACGCGGAAGCGGTGGTCGCAGCGCACGTCGACGGAGGCGGGTTGGATAAGGGCCTCGTCGAGGGGGTCGAGCCGGATCCGGCCCGCCTCGAGGGCCCGCCTGATGCCGCGGTCGGAGAGAACCATCGAGACGGCAGTCTGGCAGGCGCGGGGGATGTCGGGCGCACGCCGCGCGGGTGTAGGCTGACGCCTGTGGAGGGCCGCCGCATCGGACGCCGCTACGTGCTCGAGGTGCCCGACCGCGGGTCCCCGGGCGGCGCGGTCTGGCGGGCCCGCGATGAGACCACCGGCGCGGGCGTTCTGGTCACGATCCTCGACCCCGGGCCGCAGGCCGACGCCGTGCTCGCGGCGCTCGCGCACGTGCGCCATCCGGGCCTCCCGGTCGTCCTCGACCACAACACGGACCCCGACGGCGCGCGCTTCGTCGCCACCCCGATGCGGGCGGGCCGCTCGGCCCGCGCCGCGCTCGCGGGCGGTGCCCCGGCCGCTCCCGACCTGGCGCGCCTCGGTGCCGACCTCGCCGGGGCGCTCGCCGTCCTGCACGGTGCCGGGCTCGTCCAGGGCGGCCTGACCCTCGACGGCGTCGTTTGGGAGGACGCGGGCCCGCCGCGCCTCGAGGACCTCGCGACGGCCGGGCTCGCCCGCGCGCCGGGGCGGCCGGAGGACGACCTGCGCGACCTCGGCGCGCTCCTGCGCGAGGCGGCGGGCGCCGCACCCGGCGACGACCTCCTCGGCCGGCCCGGCGTGCCGCCACGGCTGGCCGCGCTCGTGGGGGCGCTCGAGGGCGGGGCGCCACCGTCCGCGGCGAGCGCCGCCGAGGTGCTGCGGCGCATCGCCGACGGGATCGACGTCCCACCGCCGGTGGGGGCGCCGGCTCCCGCCGCCCCGCCCGCCGCGGAGGAGCCGCCGCCCGGCCGCCGCCGGCGCGGACTGCGCATCCTGGTCGGTGTCCTGGCCGTGCTCGTGGCCGTCCTCGCGGCCGTCGCCGTGGCCCGCGTCGTCGACCGCCGCGACGCCGACCGGCGGGCGCAGGACGCGGCCCTGCCCGGGCCGATCACCACCGTGGCCGCCCCGGAGGAGGCCGCGGGCGACGCGATGGTCCTACCGACCACGGGTCTGGTGGAGACCGCCCCGCCCGTGACCGCGGAGGAGCCCGAGGAGCCCGAGGCGACCGAGCCCGTGACCGTGCCGGCCGGGCCGGTCCCGATCGGGATCGCGGCCGTGGCCGCCGTCGACCCGGGCGGCGACCGCGCCGAGAACGGCGACACGGCGCGCCGGGCGGTCGACCGCTCGCCCCGCTCGGCGTGGTCGACCGAGGAGTACAAGGACGCCGGGTTCGGGGGCAAGGACGGCGTCGGGCTCGTGCTGCGCCTCGACGCGCCCGCGCGGGTCACCTCGCTCGTGGTGCGCTCGCGCCCCACCGGCGCCGTCCTGCAGGTTTACGCGCTGCGTGGCGACCCGCCGGAGACGGCGCCGCGCGGGTGGGAGGCGGCCTCGGCGGAGGTCGAGCTCGCCCGGCCCCGGACGCGCATCCGCGTCGACCGCCGCCGGCCGGCCACGGCGCTCCTGCTCTGGATTACGCGCCTGCCCGGTCCGAACGGCGCCAACGCCGTCGAGATCGCGGACGTGCGCGTCCTCGGCAAGCCGCGCGGCGCCTAGAAGCGTAGGGTGCGCTGCACCGCGTGGTGGTCGAGCGCGAGGGCGACGAGGCGGTCGAGCAGCGCGGGGTAGGGCAGCCCGCTCGCCTCGAACATGCGCGCGTAGTAGCTGGTGGCCGTGAAGCCGGGGATCGTGTTGATCTCGTTGAGGACGATGCGGTCGCCCGCACGGAAGAAGTCGATGCGGGCCATGCCGCGGCAGTCGGTGGCGGCGAACGCGCGGCGGGCCGTGTCCCGGATCGCGTCGGCCGTGGCGGGCGGCAGGTCGGCCGGGGCGTCGAGCCAGGAGCCGCCCGCGTCGTACTTGGCCTCGTAGTCGTACCACTCGCTGGCGTACCCGATCCGCCCGACGACGGAGGCCTCGAGCGCGGCCGAGTCGTTGCCGAGGATGCTGACCTCGAGCTCCTCGCCCCCGAGGAACTCCTCGACCAGCACCTTGGAGTCGTGCGCGAGTGCGAGGTCGAGGGCGGCGTCGAGGGCGTCCGCGGCGGGCACCTTGCTGATCCCGATGCTGGAGCCCAGCCGCGCCGGTTTCACGAAGACGGGGTAGCCGAGCTCGCCGGCGACCCGGTCGGCGACGGCCGCGCGGTCCGCCGCCGGGGTGACGAGCACGTCGCGGGCGACGTCGATGCCCTCGCCGCGCAGGATCGCCTTGCAGACGTCCTTGTCCATGGTGGCGGACGAGCCGAGGACCCCCGAGCCGACGTACGGCACGTCGAGCATCTCGAGCAGGCCCTGGACCGTGCCGTCCTCGCCGAAGGGGCCGTGCAGCGCGGGGAAGACGACGTCCGCGCCGAGCGGCCCGCCACCGCCGGGGGTGACGGCGACGACGGTGCCGACCGCGTCGTGCCAGACGCCGTCCCGGTCGATCGTGATCGCGACGACGTCGTAGCGGTCAGGGTCGAGGGCCTCGGCGACGCTCGCGGCGCTGCGCAGTGAGACGTCGTGCTCGGAGGAGCGCCCGCCGCCGAGAACGGCGACGCGCAGCCGCGGCGTCACGAGGTCGCGACCCCCGTGTAGCGGCCGACCACGATCGAGACGGTGGAGCCCTTCGGCCGCGAGGAGCCGCTGGCGGGGTTCTGGGAGATCACGATGCCGTCCTGGCCCGGGTCGGATACGGCCGACTCCTGGGCGTCGACCGCGAAGCCCGCGCCCGCGATCTGCGCCTCGGCGTCGGCACGGGCCAGGTTGACGACGGCGGGCACCGGCACGCTGGCCGGACCGGTCGAGATGATCACCGCAACGGCCGTGCCGGCCGGGGCGGCCGCGCCCGCGTCGGGGCTCTGCGCGATGACCTGGCCCTTGGGGGCGTCGTTCGCCTCGTCCGTCACGGCGCCGAGCGCCATCCCGGCTGCGATCAGCGTGTTCTCGGCGTTGGTCGCGTCCATCCCGATGACGTTCGGGACCGCCGCCTGCTCCTGGCCGGTGGAGACCGTGATCTCCACGGTGGAGCCCGGCTTGAGCTCGACGCCGCCCGACGGCGACTGGGTGATCACGGTGCCCGCGGGCACGGAGTCGGAGGGCGCCTCGAGCACGCGCACGATCAGCTTGGCCTCCTCGAGCACGCGGCGCGCCTCGTCGGCCGTGGCGCCGACGACGTTCGGGACGGCGACGACGCCGGGCGCCGTCGCCACCTCGATCTCGACGACCCCGCCCTCGGCCAGCTGCTGCCCGGGGACGGGGCGCTGCGCGAGCACCTCGCCCTCGGGGACCTCCGTGTTCTCGACGGGGATCACGAGCGCGTCGAGGCCGAGCCGCTGGAGCTCGGCCACGGCCGCCTGCTCCTGCAGGCCGACGAGATCGGGCACGTCGACCATCGCCGCCGTGGTCGTCTCCGCGGTGGTGGTCGGCAGCGGGTCCTCGCCGCCGCCCGAGCCGCCGATGAACGCCCAGCCGGCGATGGCCCCGACCGCGATCACGAGCAGCACGAGGAGCAGCACCCAGAGCCGGCGGCGGTTCGGGTTGCCGGGGCGCTGGGCGGCGCCCTCGCGGGGCGGCAGGGGCGGCGCGACCATGGTCTCCGCCGGCTGGCGCGCAATCGCGATCGTGGCCGCCCCGATCACGGCGGTCTCGTCGGAGATCGGCAGGCCCTGGCGCACGCGGTCGAGGTCGATGCCCATCTCGTCGGCGCTCTGGTAGCGCTGCGCCGGGTTCTTCGCGAGGGCCCGCATCACGATGGCCTCGAGCTCGGGCTGCACGAGCGGGTTGCGGTCGCCGAGCGGCTCGGGCGCCTCCTGCACGTGGCGCATCGCCACCGTCACGGCGGCGTCGCCCTCGAACGGGACGCGGCCCGACAGCATCTCGTAGAGCACGATCCCGACGGCGTAGAGGTCGGCGGGCGGCCCCACGGGCAGCCCGCGCGCCTGCTCGGGGGCCAGGTACTGGGCGGTGCCGACGATCGAGCCGGCCTCCGTCATGTCGCTCTCGCCGGCGTTCGCGATCCCGAAGTCGGCGACCTTCACCTTGCCGTCGGGCTGGACGAGGATGTTCTGCGGCTTGACGTCGCGGTGGATCACCCCCTGCTGGTGGGCGACGCGCAGCGCGGCGAGGATCTGCAGCCCGATCGTGATCGCCCGGCGCGCGTCGAGCGGCGCCTCCCGGCGGATCAGCTCCTTGAGGGTCTCGCCCTCGACGTACTCCTGCACGATGTACGACACGCCGCCGACCTGCGCGTGGTCGTAGACCTGCACGATGTTCGGGTGGTTGAGGCGGGCCGCGGAGCGCGCCTCGCGCTGGAAGCGCTCGATGAAGTGGGGGTCCTGCGAGTGGCGGTCGGCCAGCACCTTGATGGCGACGGGGCGGTGCAGCGACTCGTCCTGCGCGAGGAAGACGCGCGCCATGCCGCCCTGTCCGAGCCGCCGCAGGATCCGGTAGCGGCCGTCGAAGAGGGCGTCCGGGGAGGTGTCGCTGCGGTCGCTCATCGTCGGGTCCGGCCGGATTGTCTCACGTTCACGATCCGCTCAGCGTCCGCAGCACGTCGGCGGCGATCGGGGCGGCCACGTCACCGCCCGTGCCCGCGGTGCGCTCGACGAGGACGGCGATGGCGTAGCGGGGCGCGGAGGCGGGCGCGAAGCCGATGAACCAGGCGTCGTTGAGGCCCTCCTCGCCGGTCTCGGCGGTGCCGGTCTTGCCCGCCACGTCGAGGCCCTCGACGGCGGCGGTGGCGCCCGTGCCCTCGTCGACGACCTGCCGCATCAGGAGGCGCAGCTCCCCGGCCGTCTCCGTGGTCATCGCGCGTCCGAGGAACACCGCCTGGGGCCGGCGCGTGACCGAGCCGTCGGGGGCGCGCACCTCCTGCACGGCCTGCGGCTGCACGAGCTGGCCGCCGTTGGCCACGGCGGCGGCGACGAGCGCCATCTGCAGCGGCGTCGCGAGGAGCCGCTCCTGCCCGATCGCGAGGCGCGCCTCGTCGACGTTGGCCCCGGGCCGGACCTGGTTGCCGCGGCGGTTGTAGATGCCGGAGGCGAGGTTCTGGTCGGCGGGGTAGTCCCAGGGGATCCGCTTGAAGAACCCGAAGCCCGCCATCGTCGCCTCGAGGCGCTCATCGCCGAGCTCGATGCCGACCGTGGCCAGCGTCGTGTTGACGGAGTGGACGAGGGCGTAGCCGAAGTCGTGCTCGCCCGGGTCCTTGCCGTTGAAGTTGCAGAGCTCCTGGCCGCCCGTCTCGATGCAGTCGCCCGCGGGGAACTCCGTCGACACCTCGACGACGCCGTTGTCGAGCGCGCTCGCCGCCGTCACCACCTTGAAGGTCGAGCCCGGCGGGTAGAGGCCCTGCGTGGCCCGGTTGAGGAGCGGCGAGCCCGGCGCGTCGAGGGCCTCGACGAGGCCCTCGTTCGGGTCGAAGGTCGGGGTCGAGGCCATCACGAGCACGCCGCCGTTCGACGGGTCGAGGACGACGACGCTGCCGGCGCGGCCCGCCTCGCGCAGGCGGTCCATCGCGGTCTGCTGGGCGGCGGCCACGAGCCGCAGGACGACGTCGTCGCCGCGCACCGTGTCGCCGCGCATGCGGTCGAAGGAGTTGCGGACGCCGGCGAGGTCGCTGGTCGACCCGGTCAGCTCGGGGTCGAGCGAGCGCTCGAGGCCGGCGCGGCCCGCGAGCAGGGACGAGTAGCCGACGAGCTGCGCGGCGAGGCCCTGCTCGGGGTAGCGGCGCAGGAACACGTCGCGGCCGTCGAGCCGTCCGGGCTCCGAATCGGCCAGCACGATCCCGTCGGCGCTGATGATCGCGCCGCGCTCGATCTCGAGATCGCGGTAGACGAGGCGCACGTTGCTCTGCCGCGCCTCCAGCGAGCCGCGCGCCCAGACCTGCCAGTACGTGGTCATCGCGATCAGGGCGACGAGGGCCACCACGACGGCGCCGAACAGGTGCGAGATGCGGGCGTTCACCCGCGCTCCCGGTTCGCCCGCTGGGAGATGCAGAGGAGGAGCGCCGCGATGGCGAAGTTCGCGGTCACGCTCGAGCCGCCGTACGACACGAACGGCAGGGTCAGGCCCGTCAGGGGCAGGAGGCGCACGACGCCGCCGACGATCACGAAGGCCTGGAAGGCGACGGCGACGGCGAGGCCGCTGGCCAGGAGCTTCGAGAAGCCGTCGTCGGCCTGCGTCGCGATCCGGAAGCCGCGCCACGCGAGCAGCAGGTACAGCAGGATCACGGCGCTGGCCCCCACGAGCCCCATCTCGTTGGCGATCACGGAGTAGATGAAGTCGGTCTGGGCGAACGGGATGATCGTGCCGCCCGCGTCGTTGAGGATCAGCCCGCGCCCGAAGCCCGCCCCCGTGACGCCGCCGTCGGCGATCGTGTAGATCGACTGCGCGATCTGGTACGCCGAGTCCTGCTCGTCCGGCCACGGGTCGAGCCAGCCGTCGATCCGGGTCTGCACCTGCGGGGCGATCTGCAGGGCGGCGAGCCCGCCGAGCGCGAACAGGCCGAGGCCCGTCCCGACGTAGAGGAGCCGCCCGGTCGCCACGTAGACCATCGCGAGGGCGATCACGAACAGGAGCAGCGACGAGCCGAGGTCGTTCATCGCGACCAGGAGCACGAGTGCCGCGCCGGCGAGGATCAGGAGCGGCAGGGCGTGGCGCAGGGCGGGGATCCCGACCCCGAGGACGCGCCGCGCGGGCGCGGCGAGGACCTCGCGCCGCTCGCGCAGGTAGCCGGCGAGGAAGACGACGAGCAGGATCTTCGCGAACTCGCCCGGCTGGATCTGCAGGCCGGCGGCGCGGATCCAGAGCCGCGCCCCGTTGACCTCGGTGCCCACGACGATCGTGACGAGGAGCAGCGCGACGGCCAGCGCGCCGCACGTGTACCGCAGCGACTCGAGTCGCCGGATATCGCGGAAGGCGACGGCGACGGCCACGAACAGGCCGAGCCCGAGGGCGATCCAGAGGCCCTGGTCGCGGGCCAGGTCCGGGTCGATGCGGTGGATCTCGATCAGCCCGATGGCGGCGAGCACGGCCGTGATCGGCAGCACGTACGGGTCGGCGTCGGGCAGGTACAGGCGCAACGCCACGTGCGCGGCGAGGTACGCGGCGGCGAACAGCGCGGCGGCGATCAGGGGCGACCACGAGAGCGCCTCGGCGCGGGCGATCTGGACGGCCGCGAATCCCGCCGTGGTGATCAGGAGCGCGAGCGCGATCAGCGCGAGCTCGCGGTTGCGGGCGGGCAGGCGGAGGAGCGCGTTCACGGCGTCGTCGCGGGCGTGGCCAGCCACGGCGCGGAGGCGAGCAGGTCGTCGACGCGCCCGTCGGCGCTCGCCCGCGACCCGATCCGCTGGTCGAGCAGGGCGGCGCGCGCCTCCGCGTCGAGGGCGGCGGCCTGGACGGCGGTGACGCGGACGGGGCGGTAGAGCGTCACGTCGGCGGTGATCTCGACGGGCAGGCCCTGGTAGACGGCGACCATGCCGTCGTCGGTCGCGCCGACGAAGTGCGCCCACTGGAGGCCCGCGGCGACGACGACGGCGACGGCGATCCCGAGCGCCGCGAGGGCGGCGGCCACGAGGGCGCCGCGCCCGCGGCGGCGGCCGCGGGCCTCTGCCGTGCGCGGCGGAGCGGCCCCCGCCCCGGCCAGCGAGGCCGCGCTCGCCGGGATGATCGTCGGGCCGGAGCGCTCCGGCTCCGTGTCCTCCTCGCCGCGCTCGCCGATCCGCACGAGCACGACGGTCACGTTGTCCTCGCCGCCCGCCCCGTTGGCGGCCTGCACGAGCTCCCGCGCGCGCTCGGGCAGCGGGCCCGGCCCCCCGACGATGCGGCCGATCTCGCCGTCACCGACCATCCCGGTCAGCCCGTCGGAGCAGAGCAGGAGCACGTCGCCCGCCTGCGGGACGAGCCGCACGACGTCGACCTCGACGCCCGGCTCGGCGCCGAGGGCCCGCGTAATCACGGAGCGCTGCGGGTGCCGCTCGGCCTCGGCGGGCGTCAGCGCCCCGCGGCGGATCAGCTCGGCGACGAGCGAGTGGTCATCCGTCACCTGCCGCAGGCGGCCGTCGCGCAGGAGGTAGGCGCGCGAGTCGCCGACGTGGGCGATGACGAGCTCGTCGCGGGTCACCAAGGCGGTGGTCGTGGTGGTGCCCATCCCCGCCAGCGAGGCGTCCGCCTGGGCGGCCGTGTGGATGCGGTTGTTGACGTCCTCCAGGGCGGCCACGAGGTCGTCGACGCCGCCGGCGAAGCCGTACAGGGTGGCGACGGCCATCGCGCTCGCGACCTCGCCCGCACGGGCCCCGCCCATGCCGTCCGCCACCGCGAAGACGGGGTCGCTGAGCAGGAGGGCGTCCTCGTTCGACTGGCGCAGCCGGCCGACGTCCGTGCAGGCACCCGTCTCGCGCACGGTCAGCGGCATCAGGCGCCCCCGGCCTCGTAGACCATCCGGGTCGAGCCGATCGCGACCTCGTCGCCGTCGTCGAGCGCCGTCTCGGCCGCGATCCGCTCGCCGTTGACGAACGTGCCGTTGGTGGAGCCGAGGTCGATCACGGTCGGGGCGTCACCCCGCACCCGTACGAGCGCGTGCCGGGCCGAGACGAAGCCATCGCCCTCGAGCAGGGCCTGGGCGGCCGGGTCGCGGCCGATCAGGACCTCGGGCGCGTCGAGGACGATCGCGGCGCCGGGCGGCAGGACGTCGCTGGCGAGGACGAGGAGCCGTCCGGGTCGGGCGGGCGCCGCCGCCGGGACGGGCGTCGGCCGCGGGCCGGGCGCGTCGAAGCCCTGCCCGGGACGCAGGATCATGCTCTCCTGGGCGCCGCGCACGTCGCGCACCGCAGTGCGTGCGATGCGCCAGATGAACACGTAGAGGAGGACCAGGACCGCGATCCTCAGGAGGAGCAGCGCCTGGTCGACCACGGACTCAGCCGGGTCGCCGCTCGATCCGCAGCGTGCTCGTGCCCACGGTGATCTCGTCGCCCTCGCCGACCGGCTCGCGGCGGATGCGCCGACCGTTCACGAGGGTGCCGTTCGTGGAGTCGAGGTCGCGGATCGCGAAGCCCTCGCCGTCGCGGCCGAACTCGGCGTGGCGGCGCGAGACGTTGCCGTCGGCGAGGCTGATGTCGCAGTCCTTCGAGCGACCGATCACGATCGCGGCGTCGCCGATCGGCACCTCGCCGGCGGGCCAGATGAGGACCCAGCGGTCCACCGCCGCGGGCGCGGGGGCGGGCGGCGGGGGCGGCGCGGCCGGGGTCGCGGCGGCCGGGGTGCCGGTGGCGAGCGGGTCCTCATCCGAGAAGGGGTCGACGACGGGGGCCGCCGAGGGCGGCGGGGCCGCGGGGGCCGCGGCCGCCGGGGCCGCCGGAGCGATGGGCGCGACCGGCGCGGCCTCGAACTCCTCGGGCAGCGAGACGCCGGGCGGCGGCGCGTCGGAGGCGACGGGCGGCGGCGTCTCCTCCATCTCGGTGGCGATGCCGAACGTGCCGACGTCGAGCTCGTCGGCGGTCTCGATCAGGACGCGGGCGCGGCCCGGCAGCGCGTAGCCCTCACGGCGGGCGTGCTCGGTCAGGTAGCCGGCCAGCTCCGTGCGCAGCCGCGCCTCGTAGGCGAGGAACTGCTCGCGGTCGGCGGGCGCGAGGAAGACGGTGTAGACGTTCGGGACGTAGACCTGCGACACGGAGATGACCTTGTGGTCATCCATCTCCCTGGCCAGCTTGCGCGCGAGCTCGACGGGCTGGACGTGGGAGCGGAACGTGCGGCCGATGCCGCCCTCGAAGACGCCCTCCAGGCGGCTCTCGATCCGTCGCAGGAAACCCATTCAGCTGATCCTCCGGTCGCTTTCCGTCACGCGGACGACGCGTCCGAGGCGCCCTCTGCCCGGCGTGACCGCACCAGGATCACTATACCTGCCGCCCCTGCGCCCCCCAGGGTCGCGAGCGGGCTCCAGAGCCCGCCCGAAAGGGCGTAGCCGATGGCGAGCGTGGCGAGGGCGTCGCCCCCGAGCCAGAGCCCGGCGGCGATCAGGAGCGGCCGGCCCTGCGCCTGCCAGAGCGCGGGCGCGGTGACGGCGAGGGCGGCCCAGACGACCGCGAGGAGCAGCGGGCCGATGCCGACGGCGGCGGCCACCATGGCGGGCGTCGTGATCGGGTCCTCGAGGCCGGCCACGGCGCGGGCCAGCCCGTCCGGGTCGGCGAGGGGCACGGGCGCCCAGCCCACGCCGGCGAGCCCGAGCCCGACGCCGGCGGCGAGGCCGCCCATCGCGCCGAGCGCGCCGCGCACCCAGGAGCGGCTCGCGGTGCCCGCGACGAGCGGGTAGACGGCGCCCGCGAAGACGAGCGCGCAGACGGGGGCGAGCGCGGGCAGGAGCACGCGACGGCCGTCGCGGGCCATCAGCCCGACCCAGAGCAGGGCCGCCAGGGCCCCGGCGGGCACCAGTCCGAGCGCGAGGTTGCCGAGCAGCGGCAGCCCCGCCGCGAGCACGAGCGCCCCGGCGACGAGCGGCAGGCGCAGCGCGATCACGGCCGCCAGAAGGCCGATCGCGAGCGGCCAGGCGGTCGGGTAGAACGGCATCGCGCCGAGCAGCACGACGGCACCGGCGGCCGTCACCCCGGACGGCCAGTACGGGGCGACGCGGCGGATGGCGACCGCGACCTGCGACTCCGCGGACGGGGCCCAGCGGTCGCGCGGCCGCTCCTCGGCGGAGGCCTCGTCGGACGGTTCCGGGACGGCGCGCAGCCAGCGCTGGCGCAGGTTGACGCGCGGCTCGGCGAGCTCCACGGGCTTGCGCACCGACGGGTCGTCGTCGCGCTCCCCGCGCTCGAGGGCGATCGCGCCGCGCAAAAGCGCGTCGCGCAGCTGCCCCGGCATCGGGCGGCGCTGGTCGTCCGGCTCGAGCGCGCGGTCGATCATCTGCGTCACCACGCGGGGCAGGTCGGGGCGCTCGTCCGTCAGGCTGAGGCGCACCGTGCGGTGCTTCTCGGCCAGCTCGACGGGGCTCTTCGAGCGGTACGGGTTGCGGCGCGTGAGGGCCTCGTAGGCCACGAGCGCCGCGGCCCAGACGTCGATCGCGCTGGTCTGCAGCTCGCCGCGGACCTGCTCGGGCGCCATGTACGAGAGGGTGCCGAGAAGGCTCTCGTCGACGGTCGCGTCCGGGCTGTCGATCAGGGCGATGCCGAAGTCCGTCAGCTTGAGGATGCCGTCCTCGCGCAGCAGGATGTTGCCCGGCTTGACGTCGCGGTGGATGACGCCGCGGGCGTGGGCGTGCTCGAGGGCGTCGCAGACGGCGGCGACGGCGCGCAGGATCTCCGGCTCCTCGAGGCGGCGCTCCTTCAGCACCACCGACAGGTCGTTGCCCCGGACCAGCTCGAAGGCGACGAAGATGTAGTGCTCGTCCTCGGCGCTGCCGACCATGCGCACGATCGCGCCGTGGTCGAGCGAGCTCGCGACGCGCATCTCGCGGCGGGCGCGGCGACGCAGCTTCTCCTCGGCGGGGATCGCTTTCAGGGCGACCCGCTCGCCGGTGACGAGGTCCTCGGCCTCGAAGACGGTGGCGCTGCCGCCGATGCCGATCGTCTCGACGATTCGGTAGCGCTCTGCGACGACGCCCTCCGGGAAGAGGGGCGGGACCCCGCGCGGGGCGGTGCGCAGCGGGCGGACGGTCATGCGCGGAAGCGGCCGTCCCACGCAGGAGCGGGTGATAATGTGGCGAAACGGGTTTCTCGCACGGCTTTCCGTACGCCGCCCATGCCTGCTTTCCTCTCCTTTTTCGACGACGAGTACGACGAGTCCCGGGCCGAGCGCGAGCCGCGTGGCCGGGGCTCCACCCCGGGCGCCCCGCGCGGCAAGGGCGCGCAGCGGCTGCTCGTCCTCGTCGTCGGGATCCTGATCGTCCTCGTCGCCGGGTTCTTCCTCGTGCAGCGCTGCCAGCGCGACCGCGAGGTCTCCGCCTACCAGGGCTACGTCCAGACGGCCAACGAGGTCGCCAAGGCCTCCGCCACCGTCGGGTCCGAGTTCTCCGCGGCGATCCTGACCGCCGGCCAGACCCCGGACGGCCTCAACCAGGCCCTGCAGCGGCAGATCCAGACCCAACAGCAGGCCGCGCGCAACGCCGAGTCGATCGAGGCCCCCGACGGCACGAAGGCCTACCAGCCGTTCCTCGTGCAGTCGATGCAGTACCGCGTGAGCGGCCTGCAGGGCACGCAGAAGGCGCTGCAGGCGGCGTTCGACGCCGCCGGCACGACGGGGCAGGTCCCGCTCGAGCAGGCCGCCGCGGTGGCCGCCACCTTCCAGCGGCTGATCGCCTCCGACGTCGTCTACACGGACTCCTACCAGGACCCCGTCAAGGGCGCCCTGGCGGAGCGCTCGATCAACGCCACGGTTGAGAACTCCCGGTTCGTCGATCCGAAGCTGATCGAGTTCGCCGCGCCGCAGCGCATGCAGTCGATCCTCAACGCCCTACTCGGCGGCGTGCCCGCCGACAACGGGGACGGCGGCGAGTCGGCGGACGGCACGACCCCGGCCGACGGCCAGCTGCACGGCACCACCCTGATCTCGGCCGTCTTCGTACCGGGCCAGAACCAGCTCGACCCGTCGATCGTCAACGAGGTCGACAGCGGTAACACCATGGCCTTCGCCGTCACCGTCCAGAACTCGGGCGACGCGACCGAGGTCGCGATCAGGATCAACGTCACGCTGCGCGCGAAAGGCATGGACGACCGAACCCTCCCGACCGGCGAGATCACCACGCTCGACCCGGGCGCCGAGGGCACCGTCGAGATCCCGTTCGGCCTCTCCGACATCGTCTTCGACGACGTCGTCACCGCCAAGGTGACCGTGGAGAAGGTGCCGGGCGAGGAGAACGTCGACAACAACATCGGCGTCTACGAGATCCAGTTCCGGCTCCAGCCCGCCTAGGGGCCGCGGGCGGGTGGCCGTCGACACGGAGACCGCGGTCGCGCTCCTGCTCGGGATCGCCGGCCTCGTCCTCGCGCTGGCCGCCCTCGTGGTCGCGGTGCGGACGGCGCGCTGGGCCGGCCGCCTGCGACGCGCCGAGCAGGCGCTCCTCGACGGCGAGCCGGTCGACCTCGTCGAGTTCGCGGTCGGCATGCAGGCGCGGATGGAGCGCCTCGAGGACGACGGCGAGAAGCTGCGCCACGAGGTCGTCTCTGCGCTCGGCCAGCTCGACGTGCTCCTGCGCCGGCGCGCGATCTTCCGCTACGACGCCACCGCGGAGGACGAGGGGCGCCGCTCGAGCTCCCTGGCCCTGCTCGACCGCAACGGCTCCGGCATCGTGATCAGCTCGGTCCACGCGGGCTCGACGACCAGCATCTTCGTGAAGGACGTGCTGCGCGGGGCGGCCGGCTCGATCGCCCTCACGCCCGAGGAGGAGCAGGCGATCCAGATCGCGCTGCGCTGAGGGCGCCTGCTACCCTCGAAGCCAGGATGGCTGGCAGCGTGCTCGTGCTCAACGCGACGTACGAGCCCCTCAACGTGACCAGCGTCTGGCGGGCCTGCAGCCTGATCCTGTCCCGGAAGGCCGAGGTGCTCGAGGCGCACCCCGACCGCACGATCAACTCGCCGTCGACGTCCCTGCCGCACCCGGTGGTGATCCGGCTCGTGTCGTACGTCAAGGTGCCGCGCTTCACGTCGCGGCGCATCACGCGCCGCGCCCTGTTCGCGCGCGACGCCCACACCTGCCAGTACTGCGGCAGCGGCGCCCGCCTGACGCTCGACCACGTGGTGCCCCGCTCCCGCGGCGGCGCCTCGTCGTGGGAGAACGTCGTCACGGCCTGCGCGCCGTGCAACCTGCGCAAGGGCGACCGCCTGCCGCACGAGGCGGACATGCCTCTGGGGCGGGCGCCGCGCGCCCCCCACCCGGACCTCTACCTGACCCTCGGCACGGCGACGATCCCGGCGGTCTGGCACCCGTACCTGCCGTCGGCGGGCGGCGCACCCGAGGCGGAGCCCGAGCTGCCGCTCGTGGCCTGAGCGGCCCGCCGGGCCGCCCGCGAGCCCGTGCTACCGTCGCCGCGACCATGACGGACCCCGCCCTCGACGCCGCGGAGCGCGCCGCCCGCCATCTCGGCCTGTTGTCGGAGACGGTGAGCGCGGTGACGAGCTCGCTCGACCTCGCGGAGGTGACGGACGCCGTCGCGGTGGCCGTGGCGCGCGCGTTCGGGACGGACGCCTGCTTCGTCTACGCGTTCGACGAGCCGGCGAACGACCTCGTCCTGCAGGCGGTCCACGGGACGCACGTGGAGGCGACGGCCGACCCGCCGCGGATGCAGGTCGGCGAGGGCCTGACGGGCTGGGCCGCCGCGACGCGCGAGCCCGTCGCGATCGCCGCCGACGCCCACCTCGACCCGCGCTTCAAGGAGTTCCCGAACCTGCCGGAGCGGCGCTTCCAGAGCCTCTTGGCGGTGCCGATCCTCGACCGTCGCGAGCGCCTCGCCGGCGCCATGAACGTGCGCACCGTCGAGCCGCGCGAGTACCACCCCGACGAGATCGCGCTGCTCGAGACGATCGCCCGCCAGGTCGCGCAGGCGATCGAGAACGCGCGCCTCTACGAGCGCTCGCAGCGGCGCGTCGCGGAGCTCGAGGCGCTCGGCAGCATCTCGCAGGCCGTGGCCGAGTCGCTCTACCTCGAGGAGGCGCTCGCGCACATCGCCGGGGCCGCGGAGCGCGCCGCGCACGCCGAGGTCTGCGCGCTCGTCCTCGAGGGGGCGGAGGAGGGCGAGGCGGTCACGCGCCGCTCGTCGGCGGCCGGCCCCGACGACGCGGAGCTCGCGGACCTCGGGGCGCGTGCGCCCGTCGACGAGGATGGCGTCCTCGCCGTGCCCCTCGTCTGGAAGACGCGCCGGCTCGGCGCGCTCGTGGCCACCACGCCGAAACGGCGGCCGTTCACGCCGGAGGAGCGGATGCTGCTCGGCAGTGTCGCCAACCAGGCCGCCGCGGCCGTCGAGTCGAGCCGCGGCGTGATGCGCGGAATCGTCGCTCAGGAGATCCACCACCGCGTCAAGAACAACCTCCAGACGGTGGCCTCGCTCCTGCGCCTGCGCGCCTCCGGCCAGGACCCGGCGCGGGCGCTCGCCGAGTCCGTCGACCGGATCCTCTCGATCGCCGAGGTGCACGACCTCCTGACCGCGAGCCGCGAGGGCGACGTCGACCTCGCCGACCTGATCCGCCGCGTCGCGGCGATGCTCGGCCACGGCCTCGGCACCCTCCCTGCCGAGCAGGACCTTGCGCACGTCGAGGTGCCGGGCGACGAGGCGACGGCCGTCGCGCTGGTCTTCTCCGAGCTCTACGCCAACGCGCTCGAGCACGGCGGCGGCGACGTCTCCGTGCGGCTGAGCGCCGACGGCGGGCGGATCGAGCTGGTCGTCGAGGACCGCGGGCCCGGCCTGCCGGAGGGCTTCGATCCGGAGCGCTCGCTCGGCCTCAAGATCGCCCGTGCGCTGAGCGCCGACCGGCTGCACGGGGAGCTCGCCCTCGAGGACGCCGCGCCGGGGGTGCGGGCCCGGCTCGCCTGGAGCGCGCCGTGAGGGTCCTGATCGCGGAGGACGAGACGATCATCCGCCTCGACGTGCGCGCGCTCCTGGAGCGCGCCGGGCACGAGGTGGTGGCGGAGGCGCGCGACGGCCGGGAGGCCGTCGCCCTGGCCGCCGAGCACGCGCCGGACCTGATCGTGATGGACGTGCGCATGCCGCACATGGACGGCATCGAGGCGGCACGCGAGATCAGCCGGGCGCGGCCCGTGCCGATCGTGATGCTGACCGCCTACGCCGAGGCCGACCTCGTCGCCCGCGCCTCGGAGGCCGGCGCCTTCGGCTACCTCGTGAAGCCGTTCCGGGAGGTCGACCTTCTGCCCGCGATCGACACGGCGCGCGCCCGCTTCGACGAGCTCGCGGCGCTGCGCGCCGAGGCCGCGGACCTCGCCGAGGCGCTCGCCTCGCGCAAGGCCGTGGAGCGGGCCAAGGGCATCCTGATGGAGCGCGACGGGATCGACGAGGCGGAGGCCTTCCGGCGGGTCCGCGCGGCCAGCCAGAAGACGGGCAAGCCGATGCGCGTCGTCGCCGACGCGCTGATCGCCACCCTCGGCGCGGAGGCGGGCGAGGCGTGAGCGCGGTCCCGGGCGTCGTTGAGCGGGTCGACCAGGGCACGGGCACCGACCTCGGGCCGCCCTGGAACGTGATCGTGCTCAACGACGACCACAACACCTTCGAGGGCGTCGCCCGCACGCTCGCCGCCGTCCTGCCGGGCGTCGACTTCGCGCGCGGGATGGGCTTCGCGAACCGCATCCACCACGCGGGCCGCGCGATCGTCTGGACGGGGCACAAGGAGCTCGCGGAGCTGTACCACGACCAGCTCGGCGAGCGCGGCCTGACGATGGCCCCGCTCGAGCCCGCCTAGCCGCCGTAGAGGTGCGCCGCGAGGTCCTCGGGCGTGGTCAGCCACGCGCCGAGGGCGCGCAGCCGCTCGAGGGCGTCGGCGTACGCGGCCGCGCGCGCCGCACCCTCCTCGCCGGCGAGGTGCGCCAGGGGCACGCTGAGCACGGCACCGCCGCCCTGCTCGAGGAGGTGCTGCAGCCCCGGGTCGGGCGCCTCGCCGAGGAGCGGCAGCTCCGCCCACGCGTCGACCCGCTCCGCCCCGCGGTCGTAGCCGCGCGTCGGGAAGGCCGTCCCGCGGCCGAACCCGGGCCGGCTCGCGATCCGCACGTTGGCGCTCGTGGCGAGGCTGAAGCCGAGGCTGCGGACCTGCGCCTGCTCGTCGGGGGCGAGCAGGTCGGCGGAGCGCACGGCGCTGCGCGCGCCGGCCGTCCGCTCGGCGTCCGCCGCGCGGCGCTCGGCCTCGAGCGGGTCCGCTGGGCGGCGCCCCAGCGCGCCCCGCAGGCCCGTGCGGGGCCGCGCGAGCGGGCGCGCCTCGTGCACGAGGGCGACGGCGCAGGTCGCGCCCCCGGGCCACGCGGGCTGGACGCGCAGGCGCTCCGCCCGAGCCCAGTCGGCGACGCGGCGGCGCACCGCATCGACGGGCGCCGCCCAGCCCGCCGTCGGTGGCCCGTGCAGGTGCTCGAACGCGAACGCGAGGGGGTCCGCGTCGAGGGGGCGCTCCTCCGACCACGCGGCCGGGTCGTGGGGCAGGGCGTCGTTCGGCCAGACGAGGATGGCGCTGCCGGTGCGGCTGACCACGATCCCCGCGGAGGCGAGGAGGTCGGCGAGGGCGGCGGCGGCGCGCGCCCCGATCGGCGCCGGCGCCTCGATGGCGAGCTGGGCGGCGTCCCTCACCGGTGGACCCCGTGCGCCGCGTTCCACGCGTCGGCGCGCTCCCGCAGGCCGGGGCCGGTGGGGCCGTGGAGGACGTTTCGCACGTGCAGGTCGAGCTCGGACGCGGGCAGCCCGGGGGCGAGGCGGCGGAGGGGGCCGGGCAGGCGCGCGAGCCCGGCGAGGGCGGCGTACTGGCCGCCGAGGGCGAGCCGCGCGGCGTCGCCGCCCGTGCGCGGATGGTGCTTGGCCCAGTAGCGGCGGCGGCTGCGCCAGAACTCGACGATGCGGGACGCGGGGTCGCCGCCCGTGGAGGCACGCACGTGGTGGCGCACCACCGCGTCGGCGACGAGGTGCGTCTGCCAGCCGCGGTCGGCGAGGCGCCGCTGCAGGTCGGTCTCCTCCGAGAACATGTAGAAGCCCGGGTCGAAGGGCCCGGTCTCGGCGAGGGCCGTGCGGCGCACGAGGAGCGCGCAGCCGCTCGCCCAGCCGACGCGGCCCCAGCCCGAGGCGATGCGCTGCTCCACGCCGTACTGACCGAGGGTGGCCAGCGAGCGCAGGCAGGAGGCCGGGTCGGGGAAGCGGAACGCGGTGGCCTGCGGGCGGCCGTCGGGGTAGGTGACGAGGGGCGCGGCGACGGCGGCCTCGGGGTGCGCGTCGAGGTGCGCGACGAGGCGGTCGAGGGCGTCCGGCTCGAGCACGGCGTCGTCGTTGAGGATCAGGTGGTAGTCGGCGGCCGCGCGGGTCAGCAGGCGGTTGTGGTTGGCCCCGAAGCCGTCCCGGAAGGGCTGGGCCACGACGTCGGCGGTGGGGAAGGCCGCCCGCACCGCCGCGACCGTGCCGTCCTCGGAGGCGTTGTCGAGGAGCAGGAGGGCGCAGGGCTCCGACGGTGCGCCCATGCCTGTGAGCGAGGCGAGCGCCTCCAGCGCGAGGTCCCGGTTGCCGTGGGCGACGATGCCGACGGCGAGCCGGGCGCTCACCGCTTGAGACCCCGCCGGCGCAGCTCCTCTATCGCGTCGTCGACGCGGTCCACGGCCTCCTGCTCGGCCATCCAGCCGGCCAGCGTCCCGAGCCCGTCCTCGATGCCGACCTCGGCCTCGAAGCCGAGCGCGGCGCGGGCCCGCCCCGGATCGCCGATGCAGTGGCGGATGTCGCCCGCGCGGTACGTGCCGGCGATCTCCGGCTCGATCTCGGCGCCGAGGCCGCGGGCCAGCCCGCGGGCGATGTCGACGACGCTCGACGGGCGCCCCGTGCAGACGTTGGCCACGAGGCCCGCCGCATCGGACTCCACCGCCAGGTGGAGGGCGCGCGCGACGTCCGTGACGTGCACGAAGTCGCGGGTCTGGTCGCCGTCCTCGAAGGCGATCGGCGCGTGGCCGTTGAGGAGCCGGCTGCCGAAGATCGCGGCCACCCCGGTGTAGGGGTTGCCGAGGGCCTGGCGCGGCCCGTAGACGTTGAACAGGCGCAGGGCGGCCGTCGGGACCCCGTAGGCGTCGCCCACCGACAGGCACAGCTCCTCGTGGTCGCGCTTGGTGACGGCGTAGACGGAGGTCGGCAGGAGCGGCTTGTCCTCGCGGGTCGGCTCGGGGGCGAGAACCGCGCCGTCGCGCTCGAGCTCCCAGCGGCGCGCGGCGAGCTGCGCCTCGGGCCGGAGGCCCGGGGCCAGCCCGGACTCGCCCGTCGCGGGGTCGCGGTACTGGCCCTCGCCGTAGATCGACATCGAGGAGGCGACGACGAGGCGGCGGATCCGGTCGCGGCGCTCGACGAGCCGCTCGAGCAGCACCGCGCAGCCCACGCTGTTGACGTCGACGTAGCGGCGGATCTCGTACATCGACTGGCCCACGCCCACGACGGCGGCGAGGTGCACGACGGCGTCGACGCCGTCGAGGGCCCGGTCGAGCGCGTCCGCGTCGCGCACGTCCCCGACCACCAGTTCGACGCCGGGGTCGAGGTAGGCGGGCGGCCCGTCGGGGTGCACCTGCGGGTCGAGCACGTCGTACGCGCGCACCTCGTGGCCCGCAGCCAGCAGGCGGTCGGCGAGGTGGGAGCCGATGAAGCCGGCTCCGCCGGTGATCAGGGCGCGCATGCCCGCATGGTACGGGGGCGGCGCGGCCGCCGCCGCGCTCTCAGCCCGTGGGCCGGGTCAGCGCCGCGTCGGCCTCGGCGATCGTGCGCAGCGGATCGAGCCGGTCGAGGGCCGAGGCCGTGCCGGCGTCCAGGGTGATCGCGTCGCCGGTGCGCTCGGCGCGCCGCAGGAGGCTCTCGTCGTCGAGGACGGCGACGAGGCCGCCGCGGCGCTGGAACCGCTCGAGGGCGGCGATCAGGCCCGGCGTCCAGACGGGTGCCCCCGCGATGGCCACGAGGCGCGTGCCGCGCGGCACGCCGCGGGCCTCGATGCGAGCGTCCGCGATCGCGCCGACCCGCCGGTCTGTGCCCGCCGCGAGCGCGGCCGCCACCCGGCCGATGCCGGCGAGGCCCGGCTCGACGTCCTCGCCGAGCGGGCGGTCGAGGGCGAGCGGCTCCGGCGGCACGTCCGGGAAGCCGGAGAGGTCGGCGTCCGCGGCGTTGGCCGCCTGCCACGAGTAGAGCGGCGACATCACGAGCACGGGCGCCCGGCCCGGGACCGCCTCGGGCGCCCACCCGCGCCAGCCGCCGCCCGCGATCTCGACCGCGTAGAAGCCGGCCGTGGCGCGCGGCAGGCGGATGGTGCCCGGCGCGCCCTGGGCGCGGGCCACCACCGTGCCCGGGAACGAGTCGCCCGGGCGGTGGCGGACGAGCTCGACGTCGCTGAGGAGCGTCACGGGCTGCAGGGACGGGGTGAGGGCGACGGTGCGCACGCCGACGACCCGTGCTGGCTCGAGCTCGCCCGGCTCGACGAGCGCCGGGGCGATCACGAGGTTGCCGGCCCGGTCCTCGGCGCGCCAGCCGACGATGTACGAGCCGGGGCCGACCGGCTCGCCCGTGCGGTCGAGGGGCAGGTTGCCGGCGTCGGCAGCCCAGCGCATCTGCTTGCGGCGCTCCCAGGCCGGCTTCGTCTCGCGCCGGACCAGGCGCGCCGTCCCGTTGGGCTGCACCTGCCGCACGTCGAGCCGGAACCGCGTCGGCTCGCTCGAGCTGAGCGTGAACGAGTAGACGCCGACGTCGCCCCCGAGCCCCGGGGTGATGTAGCGGCCCGCCTTCGCGTTCGACTGGACCTCGGGCGGCGTCGCGTCGAGGCGGATCGGGTCCGGGATCCGGATCCACTGCTCGCCGGCCCCGAGCTCGATCGCGAAGCGGTAGATCCCGTCCGGGGCGAGGGAGCCGGAGGCGTCGCTGCCGTTCCAGGCCGCGCGGATGCGGCGGCCGGTCTGCTCCATGCGCGCCCGCGCGACGACCGCGTCGTCCGCGTCGAGGACCAGGACGACGGCCCGCTGGCGCTCCCGCAGCCCGACGCGCAGCGTGGCCTCGCGCCGGCGCGGCTTGTACGCGTCGGGCGAGAAGACGCGGTTGTCGATCGTGGGGCCGACGATCGGGGAGGGCGCGCTCTTGAGGATCTGGGCGCGCACGAAGACCACCGCAGCGCCCCCGATCAGGAGCAGCGCGAGGACCAGCGCGAGGATCCGCACGAGTCGCTCCATCCGCCGAATGCTAGAGGGCGTCCGCCGGCGGCGGCTGCCGCGCGGCCTCGAGGAGCTGGCGCGCGGCGTCGCGCAGGCCGCGCAGGATCGCGAGCGCCTCGGGCCAGTCGGCCTCCGGCACGATCAGGTGGTCGCGCGAGGCGGTGCCGACCGGGATGATCGGGATGCCGCGGTCGGCGAGGGCGCCCGTGAGCGTGGAGGCGAAGCCGGTCAGGTCGGGCGGCAGCGGCGCGGTCAGCAGGATCACGCGCAGGCCGTCCTGGCGCGTGTCGGCGGACGGCATCGCGTCCGCGAGCGGGCGGCGTACGACGAACGTGGTCTCGAGCGGGTCGTCGATGCGGGCGCCGAACCCCTCGGCGAGGAGCGCCTCGGGTGACGGCGGCGCCGACCCCCGGCCGTAGCCGAGGAGCGCGTACTCGTGCTCGAGCAGCATGGGGTCGAGGGCGGCGAGGGCCTCGACCAGGAGCGGGGCGTCGTGTTCCACCGGCGGAGCGTACCGCCGCGGAGGAGGGTCTCGGCGAGCGGGAGTCGTCAGCCGGTGACGGCGCTCGGCGTCGCACCCCCATTGCAGCCCGGGCCGCCCGTCGTGGGCGGCCCGCGTCCCTAGGGCAGTGCCGGGAGCCGCTCGGGCCGCAGCACGTCCAGGTAGCGCAGGCTGCGGAACGCGACCTCGCCGCCGCGGCGGGCCGGCGCGCCGACCCCGCGGGTCACCAGCCGGCGCAGCACGGGCTCGGGCAGGTACCGGTAGAGGCGCTGGATGCGGTTCAGCCGCGCGTAGCCGCCGAGGTGCCGCGCGTGCAGCGCGCGGTAGCGGTCGCGGGCCTCCGCCGCGGTCAGGTCGCCGGCGAGCGCGGCGTTGACGAGCCGGCCCGCACACGCCCCAAAGTAGGCCGCGGGGCGGATCCCCTCCAGGGTCACGGGCAGCGCGTGCCCGGCGGCGTCGCCGGCGAAGAGCACCCGGTCCGCGACCGGCGCTCGCGGCACGCAGGCGATCGCGCCACCGTGGTGCTCGCGGCCGGGGCCGAGGTCGTCGCGCTCGCGCAGCCGGGCCATGGCCGGGCGCAGCGGCTCCTTGATGAACGAGCCCACGCCGGCGCGCACGTGGTCGCCGGCCGGAAACGACCAGCCGTAGCCGGAGCGCAGGAGCGAACGCTCGAGGTAGAACCCGAAGCCGTCGGCTCGCGGCGCGGGGGCCGTCGGCACGTGGTCCTCGGTGCCGATCACGAGCCGGGGGTCGCGGCCCTCGGTCGCCCCGGCCGGGTCGAGCACGCGGCGCCAGCCCGAGCCGTCGATCAGCCAGTCGGCCGTCAGGCGCTCGCCGTCGGCGCCGAGCACGGCGTCGCCGTCGCGGCCGGTCACGCGCACCTGCTGGAAGCGCGCGTCGGACTGCGCGGCGAGGAGCCGGCAGGCGCGCTCGTAGTCGATCACCGCGAAGGCCTCCGGCAGGCGCACGTCCCAGCGCTCGCGGCCGACGCTGATCCGCATCAGGCTGTCGGCGTGGAGGATCGCCTCCCCGATCCCGAGCCACTCGGCGAGCGCGACGGGCAGCGCGCACGCGGACGTCTGGTGGGCGCCGATCGGCGAGCGGTCGACGAGCAGGACGTCGCGGCCGCGCAGCTCCCGGGCGGCGGTCAGCCCCGCGAACGAGGCGCCCACGATCAGGACCTCGGTCACGGGGTCGCCTCGGCCGCGGCGCGGCCCGCGCGGCGGCCATACACGCAGCAGTCGAGGAGCGAGTTGCCCATCATGCGGTTGCGGCCGTGGACACCGCCGGTGATCTCGCCGGCCGCCCAGATCCCCGGCACCGTCGTGGCGCCCTCGACGTCGATCACGAGGCCGCCGTTCTGGTAGTGGAGGACGGGGTGCACGTGGATCGGCTCGGCGAGGGGGTCGATGCCGGCCTTGCGGTAGCGGCGCAGCATGTACGGCAGCGAGATGTCGGCGTCGGCCGGGTCGACCGGGCGGCAGTCGAGGAGGACGGCGGGGCGCCCGTCGGGCGTCTCGACGCCGCGGCCCTCGGCGCACTCGCGCAGGATCGCCTCGGCGACCACGTCGCGCGGGGCGAGCTCGTCGACGAAGCGCTCGCCCCGGCCGTTGCGGAGCAGAGCGCCGTAGGCGCGGGTCGTCTCCGGCACGGCGTAGCCCGCCAGGGGCGGCGGCCAGGCGGCGCCCGTCGGGTGGCGCTGCAGGGAGTCGTGGTCGCGCTCCGCGCAGCCCAGCGCGACCGCGAGCTCCGCGACCTCGCCGGTGGCGCCGTCGCCGTTGGTCGAGAGCTCGCCCGTCTCGGCCGCGACCCGCTTGCAGCGGCCGCCGGCGGCCAGCACCACCGCGTCGGCGTCGAGGGCGATCCGCTCCCCACCGCGCTCGACGACCGCGCGGCCCGGCGCGAGCTCGACGAGGCGCGCGTGGTCGAGCACCGCGATGCCGTCCGCGGCCGCGACCGCCCCGCGCAGCGCGGAGGCGATCGCGTGCCCCGTGCGGTCGCCCACCTGCAGGAGGCGCCGGCGCGTCGCGCCGCCGCAGCGGGCGACGCGTAGCGACCCGTCGGCCTCGCGGGTGAAGCCGACGCCGAGCCCCTCGAGCCAGGCGATCGCCGCGGGGCCGTCCTCGACGAGCCGGCGCGCGAGCGCCGGATCGGCGGTGTCGTGCGACGAGGCGATCACGTCCCCGAGGTGCGTCTCGACATCGTCGTCGGGGCCGACGGCGGCCTGGATGCCGCCCTGGGCCTTGGCCGTATTGCAGGACGCCACGCCGAGCTTGGTGGCCACGGTGACGGAGGCGCCGGCCGCATGCGCGGCGAGCGCAGCGGCCAGCCCGGCGCCGCCGGAGCCGATCACCACCACGCGGGGCATGTCAGCCCTCGAGGTCGAGGATCTGCGCCATCGTGTCGGAGCGTAGCCCCCGGCGCAGCGTCTCGAGTGGGATGACCTCGTCCGGCGGGATGTTGCCGAGGTTGACGTCGGGCCCGAGGTGCTTGATGAACCACGCCTGCTGCGCCTTCTGAGGCGCCTCGAAGAGCAGGCCGGCCACGTCGATCTCGTGGGCGATCTCGTCGATCAGGCCGCTTCTGACCTCGCCCGAGGTGCGGAAGATGCCGGCGGTGCCGGACTCGCGTGCCTCCGTGATCACCTTCCAGGCGCCGGCGCCCTGCTCCTCCTTGATCCACTCGACCCACTGGTACGGTGCGAAGATCTCCTCCGCGTCCTTGGAGCCGACCTCGCTGAGGACCTGGAAGTCGCGGGCGAAGAGGTCGATCAGCTCGAGCTTGCGCTCGCGGGCCATGTCGATGGTGCCGTCGGAGACCTCGACGCACTCGAAGCCCTGCTCGGTCAGCCACGTGCGGTAGCCGTCGACCTTGCCGCGCGCCTCGGCGACCTCGAGCAGGGTGCCGCCGCAGACGACGGGGATCTCGAGCGCGCGGTAGAGGTCGAGCTTCTCGCGCAGGTTGCCGGTCACGTACGAGGTGCCCCAGCCGAGCTTGACGATGTCGATGAAGTCGCCGCCCATCTCGACCATCGAGCGGATCTCGGCGAGGCTCAGGCCCTTGTCCATGACGTGCGTCATGCCGACCTCGCGCGGCTTCGCCACGCGCGGGGGCAGCCTGAGAAAACCGGCCGCATCCATGCGGACAGGCTATCACCCGCATCAGGAACGCCTATTCGCCGCGGGTCGGGCGGGCAGGCGCACGGTGTTCCGGCAGCCGCCGCCCGGGGCGTCACCGATCACCACCGTGCCGCCGTGCGCGGCGACGTCCGGGCGCACGATCGCGAGCCCGAGGCCCGAGCCGGGCCGGTCCTGCACGCCGACGCCGCGCCGGAACCGCTCGACCATCGCCTCGCGCCGGTCGGGCGGGATGCCCGGCCCGGCGTCGTCGACCACGACCTCGCCGGGTCTCACCTGCACGTGCACCGGCGCGGCGCTGTGCAGGAGCGCGTTTTCGACGAGGTCGGCGATGGCGCGCTCGAGCCGCGTCGGGTCCCCCGTCATCGCGGCGGGCTCGGCGTCGAGCTCGATCACGGCCTCGGGCCGGCGCGAGCGGGCGCGCGCGACGACGTCGGTGACGAGGTCGTCGAGCCGCAGGTCCTCCGAGCGCTCGACGGGGCGGGCGCCGCGCGCCAGGTCGACGATTCCGGTCACCATCCACGCGACGTCGTCGATCTCGCGGCCGAGGGCACCGCCGAGCAGCGCCGCGCGCCGGGACTGCATCGCCGCCTCGCCCTGCCCGGCGCCGACCTGCTGCTGGAACGCGTCGGCCTGGGCCTGCGACAGCCTGCCCGCGGCGACGAGCTCGCCGGGCCGCTCGGTGGTGCGCTCGGCGTGCATCTCGCCGAGCGCGCGCTCGACGTCGGCCTGGGGGACGCCGAGCTTCTCGGCGAGCTCGCGCTCGAACTCGGCGTGGCGGCCGTCGTCGCTGCCGCTGACGATGCCGGTGGCGGCCACGGCGGTGCCGCCGATCGCGGCGACGCCGACGAGAGCGGCGGTGCGGATCAGGGTGGTCTTCTCGGTGAACTGCGTGGGAATGCTCCGTGGCGGTCGTCGGGTGGTGCGGATACAGCCTTGCGGGTACGCCTGAGAGGAGCCTGAGACGGTTCGGTCACACGCCGCGCGCCGGTCCGGCACACTCCGCGTATGCGCAGGCGGGTGGCGGTCACGGGGCTGGGGGTCGTCTCGGCCTTCGGCGATGACGTCGGCGCCTTCTGGGACGGTCTGCTCGCCGCCCGGAGCGCCGTCTCGGAGGTCCGCCTCGAGGGCCTGCCGCCGGTGCCCGCCTGCGTCGTCTCGGACCTCGACGGCGGGGCCGTCCTCGACCGGCGCGAGGTGCGCCGCATGGACCGCGTCGGGGTCTTCGCCGCCGTCGCCGCGGCGCACGCCCTCGCCGACGCCGGCGACCCGCGCGTCGACCCGTGGCGGTTCGGGGCGGCGATCGGGAACGCCCACGGCGGCATCGCCACCCTCGCCGAGAGCCATCGCACGCTGCTTGAGCGCGGCGTCGACCGGGTCAGCCCGTTCACGGTGCCGCTGGCCCTGACCAACTCGGCGGTGGCCGCCGTCACCCGCGTCCACGGTCTGCACGGCCCGACCGCCGCCCCGGCCACGGCCTGCGCGGCCGGCACGGACGCGATCGGGTGGGCGTACGAGCGGATCCGCGACGGCCGCGCCGACGCGATGGTCGCGGGCGGCGCCGAGGCGGCGCTCGTCGCGCCGATCGTGGCCGGCTACCTGCGGCTGGGGGCGGTCGCGTCGCTGGCCCGCGGCGCGGCGGGGGCGTCACGCCCGTTCGACGCGGCCCGCGACGGCTTCGTGATGGCCGAGGGGGCGGGCGCGCTCGTGCTCGAGGACCTCGACGCGGCCCGCGCGCGCGGCGCGCGCGTCTACGCGGAGGTCGTGGGCTACGCCCAGCGCTGTGACGCCGGGCACCTGACCAGCCCCGACGAGACGGGCGAGGGCCCGGCCCGGGCGATGGAGGCGGCCCTGGCCGACGCCGGCATCGGGCCCGAGGCCGTCGGCTACGTCAACGCGCACGCCACCTCGACCCCCGTCGGCGACGGCGCCGAGGCGCTCGCCCTGCAGCGGGCCGGGCTCGGCGCGACGCCCGTCTCGTCCACCAAGGGCCAGCACGGGCACTCGCTCGCGGCGGCGGGGGCGATCGAGGCCGTCGCCACGATGGCGGTGTTCGCGCGCGGAGCGCTCCTGCCCGGCGCGAACCTCGAGGCGCCGGACGTCGATCTCGCGCTGGTGCGCGCGGCGACGCCGGCCACCGTCGAGTACGCGATGTCGACCGGCTTCGGGTTCGGGGGCCACGACGCGGCCCTCGTGTTCCGGACGCCGGACGCGGGCTACGCGAGCTTGACGGCCGTGCCGTAGGCGACGACCTCGGTACCCATCTCCATCATCTCGCTCGAGTCGAAGCGCATCGCGATGATCGCGTTCGCGCCCTTCGCCTCGGCCTCCGCGACCATCCGCTCGATCGCCTCCTGGCGGCCCTCGTGGAGCATGTCCGTGAGGCTGCCGAGCTCGCCACCGACGAGCGACTTGAAGCTCGCGCTGAACTGGCCCTTGAGGCCGCGCGAGCGCACCGTCAGCCCGAACACCTCGCCGTAGACCTCCTGGATCGTGCGCCCGGGCACGTCGTTCATCGTCGAAATCAGCACCGCCGACCCTCCTCTCCGTGGGGAGGCCTGACGATAGCCGGGGGCCGTCGCCGTCGCTAGCCGGTGCGGTCGATCCAGCGCACGGCGAGGCCGCCGAGGCCGACCAGGGTTAGGACGGCGGCGAGCAGCCCGAGCAGGACCACGGGCAGGGGCACGCGCGCGGCCACCGTGGGCACCGAGATCACGGCCTGGTCCTCCGTCAGGTCGACCGCGGCCACCTCGGCGATGACGGGGTCGTCGGCCGCCTCGTCGGGGACGGGCGCCTCCTGCGCCGGCACCGCTTCCATCGGCACCGGCTCGCCGTCGATCTCCATCGGCTGAACGGGCACGATCTCCGCGGACACGCCGCTCGAGTCCCCGTCCGCGGGCTGGGCGGCGGCCTCGTCCTTCGCCTTGTCGCGGGCCCGGGCCGCACGGATCGCGCTCATGATCCCCGAGTACATCTTGGCGTCGGGGTCGATCTGCTTGAGGGCGAGGGCGTAGCACTCCTGCGCGTGGTACTTGATCCGCCCCGAGAAGAAGTACTGGTTGATGACCTCGTCGCCGCAGTTCCTCTTCTTCGCGGCGGCCGCCGTCGAGGGGTCGGCGAGGCCCGGCGCGGCGACGGCGAGGGCGAGCGCGAGGGCGAGGAGGGCAGGGCGGAGCGGCATGGTCAGGCGCGCCCCACTCTACCCGCCGTCCTCGGGCGGGAGCGCGTCGAGCACGGTCAGCACGGACCACTCGTCCCCGGACAGCTCGAGGGCGCGCTCGAGGGCGTCGCGGCCCTCGCGCGGCCGGCCCCAGGTGAAGGCCAGGTAGGTGCCGTAGAACAGCCACGGCTCGTAGTTGCGGGGCTCGAGGTCGATCGCCCGCAGGAGCGCGGCCTGGCTGCCCGGGTCGTCGCCGAGGGCCTCGCGCGCCTCGGCCTCGGCGAGCAGCGGCTCGACGTTGAGCGGGTTGTAGCGGCACGCGCTGATCGCCTCCTCGAGCGCGGCCTGCGGGTCGGCCGCGAGCAGGTCGGCGCTCTGGCGCGTGTCGCGCGCGCTCAGCCACGACGGCACGGCGAAGAGCCCGGCGAGAAGGAGGGCCGCGGCGAGCGCGGCGCCGACGGCGCGACCCGCCGCGGGCACGCGCTCCGGGGCGACGAGGCGCGGTCCGAGCGCCCCGATCGCGGCGTAGACGACGATGCCCTGCGCGGCGAGGCTCCAGTCGACGTCGACGAGGCCCTGCAGGATGAAGGCGAGGCCGCCGACGAGGGCGGCGGCCGCGCCGACCTCGTCGCCCGGGCGCGCGCGGTGGATGCCCGCGACGGCGAGCGCGACGAGGGCGACGCCGCCGGCGATGAAGGGGATGCCGCCGACGAGGCCCGTGCCCGCGAGGGCCTCGAGCACCGTGTTGTGGGCGGAGTCCGTGACGTACGAGGGCGTGCTCGTCGTCTGCTCGAGGATCCGGAACGTGCCCGCCCCGTCGCCGTAGACGGGCGAGGCGGTGAAGCCGTTCCAGGCCGTGCCCCACCAGTGGTCGCGGAGGTTCGAGCCGAGCCCGATGCGGACGCCCGACTGGCCGACCGGCGAGCTGAAGCCCGCCCGGACCGCGTCGACGGTGCCGGCGGGCCCGCCCGCGCGCACGACGACCGCGAGCAGGAGCAGCACCAGGACGACGCCGGCCGCGGCGAGCGTGCGGCGCGAGGCCCGGCCCGCGGTCCCGGCGGGACGGAACGCGGGGATCGCCAGGGGCAGCGCCGCGGCGCTGCCGGCCCCGAGCCCGACCGCCACCGCGGCGGCGACCACGAGGCCCCAGCCCGCCGGCGTCAGCGTCTGCTCGAAGGCGGTGAAGGTGTCCCAGCTGGCGATCCGGAAGCCGAGCGCGACCGCGGGCACCAGCGCGACGGGGCCGATGATCCGCATGCGCGGCGCCGCCGGGATCACGAGCAGGAGCGCGATCACGCCGACCACGGCGAGGCCGAGGCCGGAGCGCGACGAGGTCAGGACCAGCGCGAGGGCGTTGGCCCCGGCGACGCCGCCGCCGAGGGCGCGCAGCCGCGGGCTGCGGTGCACCGTCAGGGCGAGGCCGCCGAAGATGCCGGCCAGGGCGAGGATGGCGAGGGCGTTCGGGAGGGTGAGGGTGCCCGACAGCCGGGGGCTGAGGCTGACGCCGGTCGTGATGTCGAAGGAGCGGGCGATCAGCGCCCACACGCTCGACAGGGTGGCGACGGCCGTGAGGCCCGCCGCGATCGCGGTGCCCGGCCGGCGCAGGGCCGGGCCGAGCAGGGCGCCGAGGACGAGCGCGCCGAGGTAGCTGGCGGCGAGGATGGCGTCGGCGACGCTGCGGGCCGGCGACAGGGACCACAGCGCCGACAGGGCGGCGACCGCGGCGAAGACGGCGAGGCCGCCCACGGCGACGAGCAGGAGCGGCTCGGGCCGGCTCCACGGCCAGCGCCCGAGCGCCACGAGGGCGAGGGCGATGGCGGCCGGGACCGTGGTGCCGACGGCGATCAGCGCGGCGGCGCCGGGGGCGATCCCGCCCGCCCCGAACAGGAGCCCCCAGACCGCCAGGACGACACCGGGCGCGGCCAGCAGGAGCGCCGCGGTCGGGCTGAGACGGGGCAGGGGCCGCACGCCCCCGATAGTAGGCGGCCTCAGGGCCGTCGTCCTCAGTGCTTGAGGGGATCGGCGACGATCAGGAGCAGCCGGGCGCCGCCGATGCGGTCGGCCCGGACGCCCTCCATCGGCGTCGGCACGGCGCCCTCGAGGCGCAGCTGCCGGATCAGGCGCTTCGCGGCCGGGATGCCGGCCGGGTCGTCGACCTGGTACATCACGTACGTCTTCTCGAAGCTGTGGTCGGGCGCGTCGCCGACGGCGGTGATCGGGTAGTCGGCGAGCATCAGCTGGCGCGCGGCCTCCGCCGCGACGCCGTCGGCGCCGAGCCCGTTCCAGACGGCGATCGGGGTGGCGGCGGGCTCCGGGGCCGCGACGGCCTTGGGCTCGGCGGGCGCAGTCGGGCCGCGGTCCGCGACCAGGCGGTACGCGAACGTGCCGCCGACGAGGAGCAGCACGACCGCCAGCACGGCGCCCGCGATGATCAGCGGCAGAGCGACCCGTTCGAGGCGGCGTCGGCGGCGCACGGCGCGCCACGCGCCCGTGTCGAGGAGGAACTGCTGCTCGGCGACGGCCATGGGCATCCGGTACGCCCTCGGCCGCCGGGTTCCTGCCCGGACGCCGCGCCGCCGCCGGCGGGGTACGCTGACGGGCATGTTCGTGAGCCTCGAGGGACCGGACGGGGTCGGCAAGACGACGCAGGTCGCGCTCCTGGTCGAGCGCCTGCGTGCCGAGGGCCATGACGTCCTGCCGTGTCGCGAGCCCGGCGGCACCGAGCTCGGCGAGCGCGTGCGCTCGCTGCTCCTCGACGGCGGCGTCCCGATCGCCGACCGCGCCGAGGCGATGCTGTTCGCGGCCGCGCGGGCGCAGATCGCCGACGAGGTGATCCGCCCCGCCCTCGCGGCCGGCCGCTGGGTGGTCTGCGACCGCTACATCGACAGCTCGATCGTCTACCAGGGGATGGCGCGCGGGCTCGGCGTCGAGCCGATCCGCGACGCGTCGGTCTTCGCCACCGACGGCCTGCTCCCCGACCGCACGGTCGTGCTGCACGGCGTCGACCGCCGCAGCGACGAGCCGGACCGGATCGAGGCCGCGGGCGCGGACTTCCACCGGCGCGTCGCCGACGGCTTCCTGGCCCTCGCCGACCTCTTCCCGGAGCGCGTCCGCCTGGTCGACGCCCGTGGCGAGCGCGACGCCGTTGCCGAGCGCGTGTGGGCCGCCCTCGCGGGGGGCGCGGCGTGAGCCTCGCCCTGCCGGGCCAGCCGCGGGCCGAGGCGCTCCTCAACGCCGCGCTCGCCGCGCCGGCGCACGCCTACCTCCTGCACGGCCCGCCCGGCACCGGCAAGCGCGACGCGGCCCGGGCCTTCGCGGCGCTCCTCCTCGCCACGGACGAGCGGCGCCTCGTGCCCGGCAGCCATCCCGACTTCGCGCTGATCGAGCCCGAGGGCGAGGCGCTCCTCGTCGACCAGGTCCACGAGCTGTCCGCCGCGCTGCGCTACCGGCCGCAGGAGGCCGTGCGGCGCGTCGGCATCGTCGACGAGGCCGACCGGCTCAACCGCGACGCGGCCAACGCCTTCCTGAAGACCCTCGAGGAGCCGCCCGGCGACGTCGTGCTGATCCTCGTCGCCGACGACCTCGACCGGGTCCTGCCCACGGTGCGCTCGCGCTGCCAGGCGGTCGCCTTCCCGCCCCTGCCCGCCGAGGCGCTCGCCGCGCGCCTCGCCGCCGAGGGCGCCGACCCCGAGACGGCGCGGCACATCGGCCGCCGCGCCCGCGGGGACCTCGGCCTCGCCCGCCGGCTCACCGCCGATCCCGCGGCGCGGGCCTGGGTCGAGGGCGTCGAGCGCCACGTGGCCGACGCCCTGCTCGGCACCCTGGCCCGAGAGGACGCCGCGGTGCGGGAGACCCTCGCCGGCGTGCAGGCGGCGGGCGCCGCCGCCGAGGCCGCGGCCGAGGCAGAGACCGCCGCGCTCCTCGAGCGGCTCGACCGCCTGCCCGCCTCGCGCGAGATCGACCGTGAGCGCCGCCGCCTCGAGACGGCGGGCAAGGCGTCGGCGAGCCGGCGCCGGCGACGCGCCGAGGGCGACATGATGCGGGCCGTGACCGCGACCGCGCAGCTCGTGATCCGCGACGCCCTCTGCGTCCAGGCCGGCGCCGCCGACGCCTGCATCACCTCCGTGCCCGCGGCCGACCTCGCCCGCATCGCCGAGAGCGTGCCCCGCGCCCGCCTCGAGCGCGCCGCCGAGCGGGTCGACGACGTGCGCCGCGCACTGGGGCAGCCGATCTCCGTCGCGCTCGCGCTCGCCGCCGTCTACGCGCGCGTCGCCCAGGCCCGCCGGCCGGAGGCGGTGCCGGCGTGAGCCTCGTCGGCGTCGTCTTCCAGTCGGGCGGGGCGGTCGAGCTGTTCGACGCGGCCGGCCTCGAGCCGGCGTGGAACGAGCGCGTGATCTGCGAGACCGCGCGCGGCGAGGCCTACGGCCGCGTCGTGCAGCCGCCCCACGAGGGCGCGGTCCCCGACCCGCTCTTCCGGCTGCTGCGGATCGCCACCCCGGAGGACGAGGCGCTGCGGCGCCAGCAGCGCGAGCGTGCCGCCGAGGTGCGGCGGGAGTTCCGCCGGCACGTGGTCGCGCGCCACGCGGGCGTCAAGGTGCACGGCGCCGAGATGTCCTTCAACGGCCAGCGCGTCGTGGTCGGCTTCAGCGCCGAGGACCGCGTCGACCTGCGGCCGATCGCGCGCGAGCTCGGCCGCCGGCTCCGCCTGCGGGTCGACGCGCGGCAGATGGGCCCGCGCGACGGCGCCCGCATCACCGGCGGCTACGGCCTCTGCGGCGACGTCCTCTGCTGCACCCGCTTCCCCGCCCACGAGCAGCGGATCACGCTGCGGATGGCCAAGGACCAGGAGCTGCCCGTCAACCCGGGCCGCGTGACCGGCCTGTGCGGGCGGCTGCGCTGCTGCCTCGCCTTCGAGCACCCGCTCTACCGCTCCTTCCGGGACCGCGCGCCCGCCGTCGGCGAGACCGTCGAAACGCCCGAGGGGCGCGGCGTCGTGCGCGGCGTGCGGGTGCCCGAGGATGCCGTCCTCGTGCGGCTCGCCGACGACCGCGAGGTGCCCGTCCGCCTCGACGACCTGACCGTCGTCGAGCGCTAGGCCCGCGGGGAACCACCCGTTCTCCCGCCGCGCCCGCCGGGATCACGTAACGTCCGCCCTGCAATCCCGAGGAGGTTCCGATGGGCGTGATCGCAGTGGGCGTCGACGGCTCCGACCAGTCGCTGCCGGCTCTCGAGTGGGCCGCGAAGGAGGCCGCCGCGCACGGCCACACCCTGCGCGTGGTCACGGCGTGGTCGATCCCGGTCACCGCGCTCAGCCCGGGCGGCCTGCCCGCGCCCTTCCCCGCCGACGAGCTCGCGGGTGACGCGCGCACCGCGCAGGACGCCCTGATCGCGAAGGCGGACATCCCCGCGGGCGTCGAGGTCGAGCACTGCCTCGTCGAGGGCGGCCCCGGCACCGTCATGCTCGACCAGTCGCAGAGCGTCGACCTGCTCGTGATCGGCACGCGCGGGCACGGCGGCTTCAAGGGCCTCCTGCTCGGCAGCGTCGGCCAGCAGGTGACGGGCCACGCCGCCTGCCCGGTCGTCGTGGTGCCGCGCCCGAAGGGCTAGCGGTGGGCGCCCACGCCCGGGCCGAGGCCCTCGGCGTCCTCGCCGTCGAGCTCGAGGCGATGTACGCCCTCGACGACCCGTCGGGGGCGCTGTTCCTGAGCCACGTCGCCCACGGCGACGTGCTGCACCTGTCCGGGACGGTGGCGATGGTCGACGGCCGGCCGCTGCACCCGGGGGTCGTGGGCGCGGACGTCACCGTCGACGAGGCGCGGGTGGCGGCCCGCGTGGCCTGCGTCGAGGCGATCCGCGTGCTGGCCTTCGCGCTCGGCGACCTCGACCGCGTGCGCCGCGTCCTGACCCTGACCGGGTACGTCAACTCCGCGCCCGGGTTCGGGGACCAGCCGCGCGTGATCAACGCGGCCACCGAGCTCCTCGTCGACGTGTTCGGTGACGGCGGGCTCTGCGCGCGGGCCGCGATCGGCTGCCAGGGCCTGGCGCTGGACTCGAGCGTCGAGCTGGTGCTGAGCTGCCAGTTCGACGGCGGCGAGGTGCGCACCTCCCTGCCGACGCCGGCCGCGCGCGGCTAGGGCCGTCGGACCTCAGTCGACGTCGGCGTAGCGCGCGCAGGTGACGGCCGCTTCGTCGTCGGCGTTCATGTCCCCGGACCCGCGCCCGAGGACGCGGCCGTCGGCGACCTCGCCGGAGAAGGGATCGGCCTGCGTCCACGTGTCGGGGTTGCCGACCGGCACGACGTCGATGTGCCCGTTGAAGACCAGGGAGCACCCGCCGCCGGCTCCGGGGATCCGGGCGCAGGCGTTGTCGCGGCCCGGCTCGATGGCCACCAGCTCCGTCTCGGCGCCCGCCTCGGCGTGCACGGCGGAGACGAGCCGCGCCACCTCGCCCTCCCGCCCGACGAGGTCCTCGTAGGACTGGCCCGGGTACTTGGGCTCGACGCTGGCGATGCGGACGGCGCGCCGCAGGGCGTCGACCAGCGCGTCCGACAGGGCGTCGATCTCGGCGAGGACGCGGTCCTCGAGGGCGGGGTCGATCGGCATCTGGCTCCTCCTTCGGCAGGCAGCGTAGCCGCGCTCCGCGCCCCCTAGACTGGCCCCGTGGGGGAGATCCGCCTCGGGCTGCGCGCCAACGCCGGGCAGTTCGCCCTGCTCGTCGCCCTCAACGCCCTCGTGGGGGCGATGGTCGGCCTCGAGCGCAGCGTCCTGCCGCTCGTCGGCGAGGCGGAGTTCGGGCTCGCCTCGAAGGCGGCGATCCTCGCCTTCGTGGTGGCGTTCGGCGTCAGCAAGGCCGTCACCAACCTGTTCTCCGGCAGCCTCGCCGAGCGCCACTCGCGCCGGCGCGTCCTGATCGCCGGCTGGGCGGTCGCCCTGCCCGTGCCGCTGCTCGTGGCCTTCGCGCCGTCGTGGGGCTGGATCGTCGCCGCCAACGTCCTGCTCGGCGTCAACCAGGGCCTCGCCTGGTCGATGACCGTGGTCATGAAGATCGACCTCGTCGGGCCGTCGCGCCGCGGCCTCGCCCTCGGCCTCAACGAGGCGGCCGGCTACCTCGGGGTCGCCCTGACCGCGCTCCTGACCGGCGCGCTCGCCGCGACCTACGCGCCGCGCGAGGTGGTCTGGGTCGGGGCGGTCGCGATCATCGCCGTCGGCCTCGTCGTGTCGCTCGCCCTCGTGCGCGACACCGGGGCGCACGTGCGGCTCGAGCAGGCCGCCCACGGCGCCGGCGACGGCCCCGCCCTCGGCCTGCGGGGCGCGCTCGTGCAGGCCACGCTCCGCCAGGCGCAGCTGAGGGCCTCGTGCCAGGCCGGCCTCGTCAACAACCTCAACGACGCCCTCGCCTGGGGCCTCGTGCCGCTCTACCTCGCCGCCGCCGGGGCGCCGCTCGGCCGGATCGCGATCGTGGCGGCCGCCTACCCGCTGGTCTGGGGCGCCGGCCAGCTGGCCACGGGCTGGGCGTCCGATCACGTTGGGCGCAAGCCGCTGATCGTGCTCGGCATGCTCGTGCAGGCGGGGGCGCTGGCCCTGCTCGTGGCCGGCGGCGGCGCCTTCGGGCCGGCCCTCGCCGCCGCGCTCCTGCTCGGCGCCGGCACCGCGCTCGTCTACCCGACCCTGATCGCCGCCGTCTCCGACGCGTCGGAGCCCCGCGACCGGGCCCGCATCGTCAGCGTCTACCGCTTCTGGCGCGACGCCGGCTTCGCGCTCGGCGCGCTGCTCGCCGGGATCGTCGCCGACGCCGTCGGCGCGGACGCCGCGATCGGCCTCGTGGCCGCCCTGACCGCGGCCAGCGGGCTCGTCGTCGCGGCGACGCGGTTCCGCTGATGCGTGGTCCCGCCGCCCCGGGCTAGACTGCGCGCCGACCCGCCGACGTAGCTCAGTTGGTAGAGCACATCACTCGTAATGATGGGGTCCGGGGTTCGAATCCCCGCGTCGGCTCTCAAGATCCCACTTGCTGAGCGATTGCGGTTCAGCGCTCATGGACATGAGGGGTCCGGGGGGTCCTTGAATGGACCGCTTCCTTCCCGCGGATCTTCCCATAGGCCGGTTCAGACAACGGACAATCGCGTTGCTCACGTGATCCGGGCTTGGTTGAGCATCGGTTGAGTGGGGGACCGGGCAGATCGGCCAGTTCTCCTGGGGCCAATTTCGCTCAACACGACTGACGTGTGGGGTAGTCCCGTACGCCTTGTGCCGGACATCATGAAGGAGCCGCTGAATGGATGATTCTCGAAAATTGGATCGTGACGACCTTCAGAGGCAGGTCGTGGATGGTGATGTGCAAGCCGTGGTTGAGCTAGGCCTTCTCGCCGCGGAGTCGGGTGATCTAGGAACGGCACGCGAGTGGTATCTGAAAGCCGCCGAATTCGGAGAATCAAGGGCGATGGTCAGTCTCGGTGGCCTCGCCGAGGAGTCTGGTGATCTCGACACGGCACGTGAGTGGTGGCTCAAGGCCGCCAAGCTCGGGGACGAAGACGCGATTACGCGTCTCAACGAGCCCTAGTCAGAGTCCACCATGTTCCGTACGCTCACCCTGCGGACGGACTGTAGGAGCGCGGGGTGGACGCAGGCAAAGACGACGATTGGGAGGCTCTCGAGCGGCGGGCCGCAGACGGTGACGTCGATGCGATGATCATTCTCGGTGCCCTTGCTGAGGAGTCGGGTGATCTTGAGGCGGCACGCGAGTGGTATCTCAAGGCCGCTGAACTGGGTGACTCGGGGTCGATGGCCGGTCTCGGTGCCCTTGCTCAGGGGTCGGGTGATCTTGAGGCGGCACGCGAGTGGTATCTCAAGGCCGCTGAACTGGGTGACTCGACAGCGATGGCCAATCTCGGGGTTCTTGCTGCGGAGTCGGGTGATCTCGAGGCGGGGCGCGAGTGGTTTCTCAAGGCCGCTGAGAACGGCGACGAAAACGCGGCAGCAATCCTCAACCAGCTCGGCGAATAGGCCGACTGCGGCCGGCGCCCTGCAGCTGGGCCAGGACGGTCGCGGGGACGGCGACGGTGATCGCCCGGCGCTGGCCGTCGCCGCCGATGGCCACCGCGAGCAGGCCGAGGGCGAAGCCGAGGACGGGCGGCGACAGCAGGCTGTCGATCGCGAGCTGGAGCGGGTCGGAAGCGCCCATCTGCGGCATGATGTGGGTGATCCGGAGCACGTTCCGCGCGGATCAAGTGGGCGTTAGATCCACGGTCCTCGCGCGTCTCCTACAGTAAGTACGCACGGATATGCGCCATCCTCGCCCGATCACCCTGCTCCTCGCCCTCGCGGCCCTCGGGGCCGCGCCTGCCCTCGCGCAGGGCGCCGAGGGCGACTGGATCGTGATCCTCGATGACGACCAGAACGCCGCCCGCGTGGCGGCGGGCGAGGAGCGCCGCGGCAACGAGGTCGACGAGGTGTTCCGGGCGGGCGTGGAGGGCTTCGTCGCCGAGCTCGACGCCGCCGACGTGCAGCGCCTGCGCCGCGACCCGCGCGTCGCGGTCGTCGAGCCGGACCGGATCGTCACGGTGCTCGACGGCGACGGCGTCGCCGAGGTGCCCGCCGGCGCGAAGATCGGCGCCCCCATCGCCGGCCGCTACATCGTCACGGTCGACCCGGGCGTCGCGCCCGCGTCCGTGGCGCAGGCCGCGGGCGCCCGTCCCCGGGCGCTCTTCACGCACGCGATCGACGGCTTCGTGGCGGACCTCTCGCCCGCGCAGCTCGCGGCGCTCGCCCGCGACCCGTCCGTCGAGCGCATCGAGCAGGACCGCGTCGTCGGCACGATGGCCGCGCAGTCCGGCGCGACGTGGGGCCTCGACCGCATCGACCAGCCGACGCTACCCCTCGACGGCATGTACGTCTACGACCGCACCGGCGCTGGCGTGCGGGCGTACATCATCGACACCGGCGTCCTCGGCACCCACACCCAGTTCAGCGGCCGCACGGCCACGGGCTACACGGCGATCGCCGACGGCAACGGCACCACGGACTGCCACGGCCACGGCACGCACGTCGCGGGCACCGTCGCCGGCTCCGTCCACGGCGTCGCCAAGGGCGCGACGATCGTGCCCGTCCGGGTGATGGGCTGCACGGGCTCCGGCTCGACCTCCGGCGTCATCGCCGGCGTCGACTGGGTCGTCGCCGACCACCAGGCCGGGCAGCCCGCCGTCGCCAACATGAGCCTCGGCGGCGGCGCCTCCACCACCCTCGACGCGGCGATCGCCCGCGGCACCGCCGACGGCGTGACGTTCGTCGTGGCCGCCGGTAACTCGAACGCCGACGCCTGCACCCAGTCCCCCGCCCGCGCCCCGTCCGCGCTGACGGTCGGCTCGACCACCTCGAGCGACGCGCGCTCGTCCTTCTCGAACTGGGGCAGCTGCGTCGACCTGTTCGCCCCGGGCTCGTCGATCACGTCCGCCTGGCACACGTCGGCCACCGCCACCAACACCATCTCGGGCACGTCGATGGCATCCCCGCACGTGGCCGGCGTCGCGGCGCTCCTCCTCGAGGCCGACCCGGCCGCGAGCCCGACGACGATCGCGAGCCGCATGCTCGCCCAGGCCACGCCGTCCGTCGTGCAGGGCGCGGGCACCGGCTCCCCGAACCTCCTGCTCGCCTCGCGCATCGCCGCGCCCGTGCCGATCACGCTGCCCGGCGCGCCGCGCAGCCTCGCGGCGGCCACGGCCGCGCAGCGGATCACGCTGTCCTGGGACATCCCGCTCGATGCGGGCGGCGCGGCGATCACCGACTACGTGATCCAGCAGTCGGCCGCGGGCGGCGCCTGGACGGCCCTCAATGACGGGGTGTCCGGGAGCACCGGCTACGTCGTCACCGGCCTCGTCAACGGCACCGCGTACGCGTATCGGGTCGCCGCGGTCAACAGCGCCGGCCAGGGCGCCTGGTCGGCCACGGCCACGGGGATACCCCAGCCCGCCCAGCTCAACGACGACTTCGAGGGCCCCGTGGTTATCGCCACGACTCCCGGCTCCGTCACGGGCACCACCGTCGGCGCCACCCGCCAGACGGGCGAGCCGACGCACGGCGGCTACGGCGCCTCGGCCTCGATCTGGTACCGCTGGACGGCTCCGGCCGCCGGCACCATGACCCTGACCACGGCCGGGTCGTCGTACGACACCCTGCTCGGCGCCTACACCGGTACGAGCGTGTCGGCTCTGACGACCCTCGCCGCCAACGACGACGCCGACGGCACGCTGCAGAGCCGCATCGCCTTCGCCGTCACCGCGGGCACCGCGTACGCGATCGCGATCGACGGCTACGGCGGCCAGTCGGGCGCGACCCGCCTCAACTGGACCTTCGAGCAGGTGCTCCCGCCGAGCGCCCCCGACGCGCCGACCGGCGTGTCCGCCACGGCCGGCAACCGCCGCGTCGCGGTGTCCTGGCTGGCCCCGGCCTCCGACGGGCGCAGCGCGATCACCGGCTACACCGCGACCGCCGCCCCGGGCGGCCTGAAGTGCCAGACCACGGGCACCCGCAGCTGCACGATCACGGGCCTCCAGAACGGCTCGAGCTACACGGTCACCGTCACGGCCTCGAACGCGATCGGCACGAGCCCCGCCTCGGCCCCGTCGAACGCCGTCACCCCGCGCGCCACCCAGCGCCCGCGCCAGGCCGCCACCTGGGGCCTCGACCGCATCGACCAGCGCCACCTGCCGCTCGACGGCGCGATGGACCTCGACGCTGCGAACGCCGCGGCCGCCGGGGGCGAGGGCGTCACCGCCTACGTGATCGACACGGGCATCCGCGCCGACCACGCTGAGTTCGAGGGCCGCGTCCTGCCCGGCTTCGTCAGCGTCAACGGCGGCGGCGACGACGGCTTCGGCTCCGAGGACTGCGACGGCCACGGCACGCACGCCGCCGGCACCGTCGGCGGGCGCCTCTACGGCGTCGCGCCCGCGGTCAACCTGGTGCCCGTGCGCGTCCTCAACTGCTTCGGCGCGGGCTACTCGTCCGACGTGATCGCCGGCATCAACTGGGTCGCCCAGCAGCACGCCGCGGGCGCCCCGGCCGTCGCCAACCTCAGCCTCGGCGGGCCCAAGTCGGCGGCCATCGACGCCGCGGTCGAGGCGCTCGTCGCCGACGGCGTGGTCGTGGCGGCGGCCGCCGGCAACAACGGCTCCGACGCCTGCGCGACCTCGCCCGGCGGCGCCCCGAGCGCCCTCACGGTCGGCGCCACCGGCGAGGACGACCAGCGCGCCTGGTTCTCGAACCGCGGACCGTGCGTCGACGTGTTCGCCCCCGGCGTCGGCATCCTCTCCGCCGCGATCGACAGCCCGACGGCGACGGCGGTCCACTCCGGCACCTCGATGGCCTCGCCGCACGTCGCCGGCGCCGCGGCGCTGGTCCTCGCCAGCTCGCGCAGCGCGGGCGTGAACGTCGTCGCCGCCTCGGTGATCGGCAACGCCACCGTCGGCCGGCTCGGCGACTCCGCCTCCGGCTCGCCCGACCGCCTGCTCTACATCGGCTCCCAGCCCGACGAGTCCGCATCGCCCCTGCCCGACCGGCCGGCTGCGGCCCCCGCGGCCCCGACGGGCGTCCCGGAGACCGTGTCGCGCCCGGCGACCGCGGCCGTCCCCGCGCCCACGGCGCCCCGGGTCACCAAGGTGCGGCGCCTCGTCGGCGCCGTCGAGCTCACGCTCACCGGCGCCCCCGGCGCCAAGTACCGCATCTACATGGGCAACCGCCTCGTGATGTTCACGCTCGACTCGACGCCGCGCCTGCGCCTGCCCGCGAACGGCAAGGCCGTGTTCCGGGTCAAGGCGGTCGGCCCGGGCGGCGCCTCGGCCTTCTCGCACCGCGTCGTCGTGACGCCCTCGCGCGTCCGCGTCGGCGGCTGATCCCGCCGCCTGCGGCTAGGGTATCCGCGACACGGGAGGCCGGGATGGCGACTTGCGGCGAGGCGGCGATCCGCCTGCTCGAGCAGTACGGGGTGGACACCGTCTTCGGGATCCCGGGCGTCCACACCCTCGAGTACTACCGCGGCCTCGCCGACTCCCCGATCCGGCACGTCACGCCGCGCCACGAGCAGGGCGCGGGCTACATGGCCTGCGGGTACGCGCGGGTCACGGGCCGGCCCGGCGTCTGCATCCTGATCACCGGCGCGGGCCTGACCAACGCCGCCACGGCGATCGCGACGGCGCACCACGACTCGCTGCCCCTGCTCGTGCTCTCGAGCGACACGCAGACGGCCGACGCGCGCCGCGGGCACGGCGCCCTCCACGACCTCCCCGACCAGCCCGCCTTCATGGCCACGATCACGGGCCTGACGATCGAGGTCACCGACCCCGCGGACCTGCCGGACGCCTTCGCCCGCGCCTGGGAGGCGCTGACCGCCCGGCGGCCGCGCCCCGTCCACATCAGCGTGCCCTTGGACGTGCTCGCCCAGCCGGCGGCCGGCGACGCGCGCCGGCCGGACCGCTCCGCGCGGCCGGCGCCCGACCCGGCGCTGATCGCCGAGGCGGCCGACCTGCTCGCCGCGGCCGAGCGGCCGATGCTGCTCCTCGGCGGTGGCGCGACGGGCGCGCAGGCCGAGGCGATCGCCCTCGCCGAGCGGCTCGGGGCGCCGACCACCTCGTCGATCGCGGGCCGCGGCATCGTCCCCGACGCCCACCCCCTCGGCCTCGGCGCGACCGCGCCCATCGGTCCCGTCCACGCGGCCCTCGCCGCGGCCGACGCCGTGGTGGCGGTGGGCACGGAGTTCTCGGAGACGGACTACTTCTACGCGCCCGGCTTCGCGCCGCCCGCGTTCGCCGGCGACCTGATCCGCATCGACATCGACCCCGGGCAGCTGCACAAGCGCCGACCCGCGCGCGTCGCGATCGAGGCCGACGCGGCGCTCGCCATGGCCGCCCTCGAGGCGGCACTCGCCGAGCGCGGCCGCGACGGGGCGGGCGGCGCCGAGCGCGCCCGCGCCCTGCGCGACGACCCCGCGGGCTGGGAGGGCATGGCGGAGTTCCGGGAGGTGGTGGCGGCGCTCGCGGCGGCGCTGCCCGAGGACGGCGTCCTCGCCGTCGACTCGACGCAGCCGGCGTACGCGGCGGCGCACCTGTGGCGCTCCACGCGGCCCAACTCGTACCTGCCCTACGGGGGCTTCGGCACGCTCGGGCCGGCGCTGCCGATGGCGATCGGCGCGAAGCTCGGCGCGCCCGAGCGCCCGGTGATGGCGCTGGCCGGGGACGGCGGCTTCCTGTTCACGGTGCAGGAGCTCGCGACCGCCGTGGACCTCGGTCTGCCGCTCGCGATCGTGCTCTGGCAGAACCACGGCTACGGCGAGATCCTCGACTCGATGGAGCGGGCCGACGTGCTGCCCGTCGGCGTCGACACGACGGCGCATGACTACCTGGCGATCGCCGAGGGCTTCGGCTGCCGCGCCGTCCGCGCCGGATCCCTGGACGACCTCCCCGCGCTCGCCGCCGAGGCCTTCGCCGGCGACCGGCCGACGCTGATCGAGGTGGTCGCGGAGCGCGTCGCGCCGGGCGCCCTGCCCGTGCGCTGAGCGAGCCGCGCCGCTGGTACGGTGGGCGCGTGTCCGGCCGGGTCCTCCGCCTCGCCCTCCTGTCCGCCGCGGCCCTCCTCGTGCTGGCCGCGCCGGCGGCGGCCGCCCCGACCGTGTCGTGGCGCCTGATCGACGAGCGCCCGCACGACCCCCGCGCCTACACGCAAGGCCTCGTCGCCCACGGCGGCGTCCTGCTCGAGAGCACGGGACTCTACGGCGAGTCGAGCGTCCGCCGCGTCGACCCGGAGACCGGACGGGTGCTGAAGCGGGTGGCGCTCCCGGACCGGTATCACGGCGAGGGGCTGACGGTCCACGGCGGCCGGGCGATCCAGTTGACCTGGCTCGAGGGCCGGGTGCTGCTGTGGGCGCCGGGCACGCTCGCCGCCGCGGGCGCGCGGGCCTACGCGTGGGAGGGCTGGGGCCTGACGACGGACGGCGACGCCCTGATCGCCTCCGACGGCTCGGATGTCCTGCGCTTCCTCGACCCGGTCACCTTCGCGGTGCGCCGGTCCGTGGCGGTGCGCGACGGCAGGATCGCCGTGCCGCGGCTCAACGAGCTCGAGTACCGCGACGGCGTCGTCTGGGCCAACGTCTACCAGTCCGACCGCATCGCCCTGATCGACCCCGCGACGGGACGGGTGCGGGCCTGGCTCGACATGGCGCGCCTGCGGTCCCGGCTCGACGGGCGGGGCGAGGTCCTCAACGGCATCGCCCGCGACCCCGTCACGGGCCACATGGCCGTGACGGGCAAGTTCTGGCCGCGGCTGTTCGCGATCCGGCTGGCCGGGCGCCTGCCCGCCTAGGCGAGCTCGAAGCGGATCGGCAGCGCGCCGACCTGCAGGGTGCTGGCCCCGAACGCGTGCAGCCTCTCCCTGCCCTCGACGATCGTGAGGAAGTGGTTGCCCGCCAGCGGCCCGGCCTTCGAGGCGAAGCAGCACGGCCCGTACGGGAACAGGAGCTCGCACTCGGAGATGCCGCCGGGGTACCAGAGGATCTCGCCGGGGGCGGGGTGGCTGGTGGCGTCCTCGAAGGGCACGCCGAGGTCGAAGTCGCCGAGCGAGATCCAGCAGGACTCGCCGCTCCAGCGCACGTGGATCAGCTGCTGCTCGTAGGGCAGGAGTTCCAGGAACGCGGCGCACGTCTTCGGCGCCTTCTCCGGCTCCATGCGGGCGAGGAACTCCACGTCCCCGCTCGTGATGCGGATCATCTGCTCGGCCATCGCCGTCCCCCTCCGTCGGACCGGGGCATCATGGCGGACGGGCCTACGGGGCGAGGCGCTCGAGGCCGGGCACGCGGTCGAGGTCCCGGTCGAACGAGGCCACCACGGGCGGGCCGTCGACCAGCGCGTGGGCGGCGATGACCGCGTCGGGAAGGCCGCAGCCGCGCTGGACGTGCAGCTGCAGTGCGGTCGCGAGGAGCTCGGAGTCGGTCGCGATCGCCGGCATGGCGAGGACCTCCTTGAGGGTCCGGGCGACCAGCTCACGCGGGTAGCCGTAGACCGTGCGCAGCACGAATGCGGTCTCGAGGAAGACGTCCGGGGTCAGGATCAGCGCCGTTCCGCGGTCGAGGAGCCGGGTGGCGCGGCCGGCCAGGGCGGGGTCGTCGCGCGTGATGTGGCGGATCAGGACGTTCGTGTCCAGGTAGGCGCTCACGCGGGCTCCTCGTCCTCGGGCCGCCAGTCCGGTGACTCGCGGCGCACCTTCGCCTCCCAGCGGCGTCGGCGCTCCTCGTCGACGAGCCGCTTGCGCTCCTCGTCGGTCATGCGCCGGATGTGCTCGGGCACCTCGGGCACCTCCGTCTCGCCGGGGCGCGGGCAGCGCTCGATGGTGACCTTCTCGCCGAGCATCGAGATGATCACCGCATCTCCGGCCTGCAGGTCCATGAACTCGCGAACGGCCTTCGGCACGGTCAGTTGGCCCTTGCTGGTCATCCGTGCGAGCACGGCGCCGCCGTAGCCGCGGGTGCGCTTCGGCGGGTCGACCGGCTCCGGCATCCTGCTCCTTTCGGTATCAGGAACGTAAGGATTAGTGGTCTCGGTGGGTTCCATGCCGCCAGCGTCTGCGAGGATGACCGTGCCGATGGCGCGCGCACCCCACCCGGACCCGGACGCCCTCTCGCCGGCGACGCGCGCCGCGCTCGCGGGGCTGCCCGGCAACAACGTCTTCCAGGCGCTCGCGCACGCCGATGCCGCGTTCGCGCCGCTGATGGCCCTGACCGCGAGCCTCTGGAACGACGCCGACCTGACCCCCCGTCGGCGTGAGCTGGCGATCCTGCGCACCGCCCGCCTCGTCGGCTCGGACTACGAGTGGATGCACCACGTCGAGGTGGCCCGGATGGTCGGGATCGGCGAGGACGAGATCGCGGCGATCGACGCGGGCGACCTCGCTGCGGGCGGCTTCGCCGCCGCCGACCGCCTGCTCCTCGACGCGGTGCCCAGCTTCCTCGAGCGGCGCCGCACCGACGACGCGGCCTTCGCGGCGCTGCGGGACGCGATCGGGCTGCGCCAGCTCGTCGAGCTGCACCTCGTCGTGGGCCTCTACGCCACGATCGCGGCCGTCGTGGCCGACCTCGACGTCGAGCCCGATGCGCGCTCCGGCGCGTTCGAGCTCGACCACGACGCGCACGGCCCGCGGCTCGGCCGCTGAGTCCGGCTCAGATCAGGCGCGCGAGGCGCTCGGCCGACTCGTCGCGGCCGATGATCACCTCGGACACCATCGACGGCGCGAACAGCCCGTGCGCGACGACGCCCGGCACCGAGCCGAGCCACGCGTCGAGGGCCTCGGGGCCGCCGATCGCACCCGTGTAGTCGGCGATCACGCCGCCGTCGGGGCTGCGCGGCACGTCGCGCAGCTCGACGTCATGGAGGCGCCGCAGCGTGCTGGACAGTCCGTACTCCATCAGCTCGAGCGGGACGGGCGCCCGCAGGCGCTCGACGACCTTCGACGAGTCGGCGATCACGACGAAGCGGTCGGTGGTGGCCGCGACCACCTTCTCGCGCGTGTGGGCGGCACCGCCGCCCTTCACGAGCCACCAGTCGGGGGCGATCTGGTCGGCGCCGTCGATCGCGATGTCGAGCCGGTCGACCGTCGCGGCGTCGTCGACCTCGAGGCCGAGCGCACGCGCCGCCTCCTCCGTCTGCACGGACGTGGCGACGCAGCGGATCCCGAGGCCGCGCGCGGCCAGGGCGGGTAGGAGGTGCGCGACGGTCGAGCCCGTGCCGAGCCCGACCCGCATCCCGTCCTCGACGAGCAGCGCCGCGGCCTCCGCGGCGACCCGCTTCTCGGTCTCGGCGTCCATCGGACACACCCTACCGCGCGGCCGCGTCAGCCCGCTGCGGCGCGGTCCGCGAGCACGAGCGACGCGGGCGCCTCAACGCGGCCCGCGGGGATGCCGTGGTCGCCCGCGAGCATCCGCCGCAGCGGCTCGCGCTTGTCCTCGCCCGTGACGAGCCAGAGCAGGAGCCGGGTGCGGGCCAGCGCCGGGTAGGTGAGGGTCATCCGCAGCGTGCCCTGGTACTCGCCCCCGGTCACGGCCACGAGCCGGTCGTCGACGCCGAGGACGGCGTCGTCCGGGACGAGCGAGGCGGTGTGGCCGTCGGGGCCGAGGCCGAGGTGGATCACGTCGAGCATCACGGGCAGCTCGCCCGCGTAGCGGCGGGCCGCCGCCGCGAGGTCGTCGTCGGCCACGGGCATCGGGTGGACCTGGACGGGCACCTGCGGGCCGAGGCTGTCGAGCAGGTGCACGAGGTTGCGGCGCTCGTCGCCGTCGGGGGCGACGCGCTCGTCGACCTGGTAGATCTCGACCGACTCCCACGGCACGTCGAGGTCGGCGAGGTCGGCGAACATCGCCCACGGCGAGCGGCCGCCGGAGACCGCGAGGGAGAACGCGCCGCGGGCCGCCACCGCGTCCCGTGCCGCCGCGGCGACCCGCTCGGCTGCGGCGTGCGCCGCCGCCGCCGCGTCGTCGAGCAGAACCAGCTCGTGGTGCATCAGCCCTGCTTCTCGGCGTGGCCGCCGAACTCGCTGCGCATGGCGGACAGGAGCTGGCCCGTGAACTGCCCGAGGCCGCGCGACTCGAAGCGCTCCATCAGGGACGCGGTGATGACGGGGGCGGGGACGCCCTCCTCGATCGCCGCGATCGCCGTCCAGCGGCCCTCGCCCGAGTCCGACACGCGTCCGCCGAAGGCGGCGAGCTCCGGGTCCTTGGCGAGCGCGCTCGCGGTCAGGTCGACCAGCCACGAGCCGACGACGCTGCCGCGCCGCCAGACCTCGGCGACCTCGGCCACGTCGATCTCGTACTGGTAGTACTCGGGGTCGCGCAGCGGCGTCGTCTCCGCGTCGAACTCCTGCTGGTGCAGGCCGACGTCGGCGTGGTGGATGATCGAGAGGCCCTCGGCGATGGCGGCCATCATCCCGTACTCGATGCCGTTGTGGACCATCTTCACGAAGTGGCCCGCACCGCTCGGCCCGCAGTGCAGGTAGCCCTGCTGCGCGGTGCCGGCCCGCGTGCGGCCCGGCGTCGGCTCGGCGCTGCCCTCGCCCGGGGCGAGGCTGCGCCAGATCGGGTCGAGCCGGCCGACCGGCTCGTCGTCGCCGCCGATCATCAGGCAATAGCCGCGCTCGAGGCCCCAGACGCCCCCGGACGTGCCGCAGTCGATGAAGTGCACGCCCTTGGCGGCGCACTCGCGCGCGTGGTGGATGTCGTCGCGGTAGTACGAGTTGCCGCCGTCGATGATCGCGTCGCCCGCGTCGAGCAGGGGCAGGAGCGCGTCGACCTGCTCCTGCACGAGGCCGGCCGGGATCATGATCCAGACGTTGCGCGGCCGCTCGAGCTTGGCGACGAGGTCGGCACGGGACTCGGCCCCGACCGCGCCCTCGCCCGCGAGGGCGCCGACGGCGTCCGCCGAGACGTCGTAGACGGCGCAGGAGTGGCCGTCGCGCATCAGCCGGCGCACGATGTTCGCGCCCATCCGGCCGAGGCCGATCATGCCGAGCTGCATGGGGGTTTCGGTCGCCATCGGGGCCTCCGCTTCTAGCCGCGCCTCAGGGCGCGGTAGCGCCGGATCAGCGTGTTGGTCGAGGAATCGTGCTGCAGGTCGAGGTCGCCCGCGCCTGTGAGCTCCGGGATGATTTGCACCGCGAGGGCCTTGCCGAGCTCGACGCCCCACTGGTCGAAGGAGTCGATGTCCCAGATCGCGCCCTGCGTGAAGACGCTGTGCTCGTAGAGCGCGACGAGCGTCCCCAGCGCGTACGGGGTGAGCCGCTCCGCGAGGATCGTGCTGGTCGGGCGGTTGCCCTCCATCACGCGGTTCGGGACGACCGCCTCGGGGGTGGCCTCGGCGCGCACCTCGGCCTCCGTCTTGCCGAAGGCGAGGGCCTCCGACTGGGCGAAGACGTTGCTCATCAGGATGTCGTGGTGCTCGCCGAGCGGGTTCAGGGGCTGCGCGAAGCCGATCAGGTCGAGCGGGATCAGCACCGTCCCCTGGTGGATCAGCTGGTAGAAGGAGTGCTGGCCGTTCGTGCCCGGCTCGCCCCAGTAGACGGGGCCCGTCGCGTAGTCGACGCGCTCGCCCGCCAGGGTCACGTGCTTGCCGTTCGACTCCATCGTGAGCTGCTGCAGATAGGCGGGGAAGCGCTTCAGGTACTGCTCGTACGGCATCACGCCGATCGTCTGGACGTCGAAGAAGCAGCGGTACCAGACCGCGAGGAGGCCCATCAGGACGGGCAGGTTGCGGGCGAAGGGCGTCGTGCGGAAGTGCTCGTCCATTGCGTGGAACCCCGCCAGGAGCTCCCGGAAGCGGTCGGACCCGATCGCGATCATCGTGGACAGGCCGATCGCCGAGTCCAGCGAGTAGCGGCCGCCGACCCAGTCCCAGAACCCGAACATGTTGGCGGTGTCGATGCCGAACGCCGCAACGCGTTCCGCATTCGTGGAGACGGCGACGAAGTGGCGGGCGATCGCGGCCTCGTCGCCGAGGGCGGCGAGCGCCCACTGCCGCGCCGTCTGCGCGTTCGTCATCGTCTCGAGCGTGCCGAACGTCTTCGAGGCCACGATGAACAGCGTGGTCTCGGGGTCGAGGTCGGAGACGGCCTCCGCGAAGTCCGTCGCGTCGACGTTCGAGACGAAGCGGAACGCGATGTCGCGCGTCGCGTAGTGGCGCAGCGCCTCGTAGGCCATCACGGGCCCGAGGTCGGAGCCGCCGATGCCGATGTTGACGACGGCGCGGATCGGCTGGCCCGTGTGGCCCGTCCAGGCGCCCGAGCGGACCTGCTCGGCGAAGGCGGCCATCCGGTCGAGCACCGCGTGCACGTCCGAGACGACGTCCTGGCCGTCGACGACGAGCTCGGCGTCGCGCGGCAGCCGGAGCGCGGTGTGGAGGACCGCGCGGTCCTCGGAGACGTTGATGTGCGCCCCCGTGAACATCGCCTCGATGCGCTCTGCGAGGCCGCGCTCCACGGCGAGGGCGACGAGGAGGTCGACGGTCTCCTGCGTGATGCGGTGCTTCGAGTAGTCGAGGTAGAGGCCCGCACCCTCCGCGACGAGGGTCTCGCCGCGCGTTGGATCCTCGGCGAACAGCTCGCGCAGGTGCCGCGGCGCGAGCGCGGCGTGGTGCGCCTCGAGCGCCGACCACGCGGCCGTCTGGCGGAGTCCCGTCATCGACCCGAGGATAGTCGCTGGCGCCGGGCGGGCCGTCAGAGCAGGACGCCGGGCGGCTGCACGAGATCCGGGTGCGCGGCGCGGAAGGCCCGCGAGCGCTCGACGGTGCGCATCCACTCGTAGTGGAGCTGCTTGGTGACGACCGGGACGACCCCGGAGCGGCGCATCCGGTCGAGGCCGGCGGCGTGGGCCGACCCGGGCGAGCCGACCGCGTCCTCCACGACCACGACGCGCAGGCCCTCGTCCATCAGCCCGAGCGCGGACTGCGCGACGCAGACGTCGGTCTCGAGCCCGGTCAGGACCGCGGTGCCCCGGCCCGTGGCGCGCACGGCCGGACCGACGAGCGGGTCGTCGGCGAGGTCGAAGACGGCCTTGCGCAGGACCGGCGCGTCGCCGACGGCGTCGACGAGGTCCGGGTGCAGGCCGCCCCAGTCCTCGGGCGACTCGACGGACGCCACGACCGGGATGCCGCAGAAGCGCGCGCCCAGCGCGAGGAAGGCGATCCGCTCGAGCAGGCCCTCCTTGATCCCGTCGTCGACGCGGGCGAGGAAGTCGGCCTGCACGTCGATCACCACGAGCACGCAGTCGTCGGGGTCGATCAGGAGTCCCACGCAGGCAGCCTAGTCCGAGGGCGTCACCGTCGACAGCCGCCCAGCGGCGCGCAGGAGCTCGAGCACGGGCGCGTGCGGCAGGCCCGGCGCGGTGCGGCCCATCCGGCCGGTCACGTCCCCGGCGGCCCAGAGCGCGTTGACCACCGCCTCCTCGGCGGTCTCCACCACCGCGGCGAAGAGCGGGTCGAGCCGCTCGTCGCGGACCGTCGTGCGGGTCTGGTGCGTCGCCCCGCGCTCGCGGCGCACCCGCGACCCCGTCGAGAGCGCGATGAAGATCTCGCCGGAGCCGTGGTGGGCGACGGACCCCGTCCGGGCCAGGCCGAGCCCGACCCGGCGGGCGAGGCGCTGCAGCTGGGCCGCGTCGAGCGGCGCATCGGTGGCCACGACTCCGAGGCACGACCCGGCCGGGTCGCCGTAGGGGATGCCGCTGACCAGCGTCTCGCCGATCGGCACCCCGTCGATCCGCAGGGG
>Ga0194124_10000052_pt1 | contig 176768 bp, 174 predicted proteins | sample TA2KigCas0mmetaG_FD_148605 | JGI IMG/M metagenome (GOLD analysis project Ga0194124, IMG submission 148605) | Freshwater microbial communities from Lake Tanganyika, Tanzania - TA2015031 Kigoma Deep Cast 0m | ecosystem: Environmental > Aquatic > Freshwater > Lake | place: Tanzania: Lake...
TTTTATCACGTCATGTCCGGGCCTTACCCAGTCACTGGGCTGCAATCCGAAAACAGCGGACTTATGAGCGAGGCCGTTCGGCGTGAGCGTTACTTCCACCGCCCGAACCCACTCACCTCCGGGGACTTGCTCGTCAAGGTGAATCTCGCCGACGATCCGCCCGCCCTGGCCGAGCTCGACCGGGTACTCGACTTCTGGCGCTGCAAGCGGATCGTTCGGATCTGCCCAGGAGAAAAGCCTCTTGTCGTATCGGAGGATCTTTCGTCCGTTTCGAAGGAAGTCAATGCCGAACTCGCTCTTGTGAAGGTATCGCTGAATTCCCAGCCAGCCGTGGATTCGTCGAACCCGCATCTCGAGCGTGGTCGCGCCACACTCTGAGCACTTTCCAAGGAGCGGCTGCTGCCAGTTGCCGCAGGTCAGGCACGCCTCCGCGTCCGGGAGGCGCTCATCGATCTTCAACACCGCAGGAATCTGCTCTGCGGTGGAGCCTGACCCGAACGTTACGGAGCGGGTGTCATCCCAGATGCAGGCGCGCTTAGGGGTCACCTTGACCGAGTCAAGGAAGAGGCTGAATGGCGTGTTCGACAGCAGATAGGAGTAGACATCGCCGAGCGTGGCGCGGATCTTCGCTGCGTTCTTCCCTAGCCAGCCGGCTCGAGACGGCTCGAGCCGGGTAATCTCGACGACGGTTCCATGCTCACTCGGACTGGATTTCGGGCGGCGGATGAGCGGCACCTCGAAATCGTCGCCGATCTTGTCGAGGTCGATCTCGACGCCGAGCCATTCCGCATCGAGCGCTCGTGTGGTGAAGACGCGAGCAACGCGGCCGAGACGCGCGGTTGCGATGTTGAAACCCATCCCAAAGAGCCCGAGCTTGCTGAATCGGTCATTGCTCGACCAACCAGCGCGCACGGCGTTGTTGAGCGTGTCGATGCTCATCCCGCGACCGGAATCCTCGATCACGATGGTGGCGTCAGCGCTCGCTCGGTCTGGCAACGACACCGACACCTTGAAGCCGTCCGGCCAATGTGTTCCGCTCCGGTGGACCTCAAGGAAGTCATCAAACGCGTTGTCGATCAGCTCGGCGATACACTGCCATGGCTCGAACTCGATGTCGCCGAGCACGCGCAAGATGCGAGGCGAGGGCCTGATGTTGATCGATGTAGGTGGGGACATCGGTTCGCCTTCCGCGATAGTCATGAGCGCCGGATTTTGTCACCGCAGAGCCGGAGCCTACCGCAAAAAATCGAGGCGCACCCGCTGCTCAGCTTCCGTCCCGGCATGGGCCGCCAGCAGCGTCCGCTCGGCCATCGGCTCGGCGCCGTCGACGGCTTCGAGGGCCAGGCCGGCAGCTTGAAGATCGGGCGCTTGTCGCGCGACGCGACTAAGGTTGCGGGCATAGGGCATCCGAGGCGTCTCCGCCTCGGCCTCGGGCTGGCTGCCTGCCAGAACGGCTTCTCGGTCGGCTTCACCACAGCGGCCGCCCTGGTCCCATCAGCCGTAAGGCAGTTCTACTCCGGCCAGCCGATGCATTTTTACTCCGGCGTTGACAGTTTTCAGGGTATGCGCCCTGCGTCGTGGCGGGAAGAACTGGCGGGCGTTTCGATTTGATTGCCCCTCGCACCCCGAGAGGGATACCAAAGCTAAGGATTTTTCATGCCGAATTACGCCGGCAAATCAGATGCTTAAAAATCCGTACTGTTTTGTCGAAGTCATGAGGTTTGGAGAAAACGGGCCGGAGAGAGACGAATTTCGGCTCCGGCGCGGTTCACTCGGTCAACAGCTTTGGTGCGTGAACCGCGCGGATACCGGGGGTTTTCGTCGGTGCCGCCCGGCGGCGGAGAGCGTTGTCGCGATAGAAGTTGGCGGAGAGGGTGGGATTCGAACCCACGGTACGCTCGCGCGCACAACGGTTTTCGAGACCGCCCCGATCGACCACTCTGGCACCTCTCCGCAACCCCGACAGGCGGGGCGCGCCGTAGGTCGCCCGGCGCGGGCGCCTGTATAGCGATGGCTCCGGGGGCGGGCAATGCCGGAGTTCCGCCACCGCCAACGGCTGCCAGGCCCCTGGTGACGCCCGTACCATGGCCGTAAGTCTTTGTAAAATCGGTCGCTTCCGCCGCCTGCGGTTCGCGTTGACTCGGGGCGCGCCGTCAGTATATTGCACCGCCTTGACAGAGGGCGGGCCGGCGGTGCGTCCTCCGCGTTTTTTCGGCCCAGGGTGTTTCGATGTATGCGGTGATTCGCACCGGCGGCAAGCAATACCGCGTCGCCGCCAACGAGGTCGTTTCGGTTGACAGCCTGGCCGGCGAGGTCGGCGCCTCGGTCGAGCTGACCGATATCCTGGCGATCGATGCCGGCGGCGGCCTGAAGATCGGCGCGCCGACGGTCGCCGGGGCCAAGGTCACAGCCTCGATCGTCGGCCACAAGCGCAACGATACCGTGCTGGTGTTCAAGAAGCGCCGGCGCAAGAATTCGCGCCGCAAGAACGGTCATCGCCAGGAGATGACCCAGCTGCGCATCGACAGCATCGTCGCCTGAGCGACGGCGGGAGTAGAAGGTATGGCTCACCATAAAGCAGGCGGTTCATCCCGCAACGGCCGCGACAGCGAGAGCAAGCGGCTCGGCGTCAAGCGCTTCGGCGGCCAAGCCGTGCTGTCGGGCAACGTGCTGGTGCGCCAGCGCGGCACCAAGATGGCCGCCGGCGCCAATGTCGGCGTCGGCCGCGACCACACGCTCTTCGCCACCACCGACGGCACGGTGAAGTTCGTCACCCGCAAGGGCGGCAAGGTGTTCGTCAGCGTCCAGCCGCTGCCGGTGGCCGCCGAATAGGCGTTCCCCGATCCAGTACGCATGCGGAGGGGAACGGTGACGTTCCCCTTCTTTCGTTTTGACTGTCATCCTTCGCTGCGCCCGGGATGACAGGAGCAAGTGGACCAACCCCGCGATGAAATTCCTCGACGAAGCCAAGGTCTTCATCCGCTCCGGTGCGGGCGGGCCGGGCTGCGTCGGCTTCCGGCGCGAGAAGTTCATCGAGTACGGCGGCCCCGATGGCGGCGACGGCGGGCGCGGCGGCGACGTGGTCGCTGAGTGCGTCGACGGGCTGAACACGCTGATCGACTACCGCTACGCCCAGCACTTCAAGGCCGAGCGCGGCCAGCACGGCATGGGCCAGAACCGCACCGGCGCCAACGCGCCCGATCTCGTGCTGCGCCTGCCGCGCGGCACGCAGGTGCTGAGCGAGGACAAGGAGACGGTGCTGGCCGATCTGACCGAGATCGGCCAACGGGTCGTGCTGCTCGAGGGCGGCGCCGGCGGCGCGGGCAACACGCGCTACAAATCCTCGATCAACCGCGCGCCGACGCGCGCCGGTCCGGGCGGCGAATCGCAGGAGATGTGGGTCTGGCTGCGGCTGAAGTTGATCGCCGATGCCGGGCTGATCGGCCTGCCCAACGCCGGCAAGAGCACCTTCCTCGCCGCCGTCACCCGCGCCAAACCCAAGATCGCCGACTATCCCTTCACCACCCTGCATCCCAATCTCGGCGTGGTGCAGAGCGACGACGGCGAGTTCGTGCTCGCCGACATCCCCGGCCTGATCGAGGGCGCCAGCGAGGGCGCCGGGCTGGGCACGCGCTTCCTCGGCCATATCGAGCGCTGCGCCGCGCTGCTGCATCTCGTCGACGGCACGCAGGACGATGTCGCCGCCGCCTATCGCACGGTACGCGCCGAGCTGCGCGCCTATGGCGGCAACCTCGCGCGCAAGAAGGAGATCGTGGCACTCAACAAGATCGACGCGCTCACGCCCGAGGAGATCGAGACCAAGTGCGCGGCGCTGGCGCGCGTTTCACGCAAGACCGTGCTGACGATCTCCGGCGCCACAGGCATGGGCATACCCGAGGTCCTGCGCACGCTTCGCAAGCTCGCGATCGCCTCGCGCAAGAAGCTCGCGGCATGAGGCTCCTGCCCTCATACCTTCCCCCGCTGGCGGGGGAAGTTAGGGGCGTGTCATGACCCCGCGCGCCGGCGACAAGCGGCTGGCCGGCGCCAAGCGCGTGGTGCTGAAGATCGGCTCGTCGTTGATCGTCGACGAGGGCAGCGGCGCGGTGCGCAAGGACTGGCTCGACGCCCTGGCCGACGACATCGCGCGCCTGCGCGGCGCGGGCGCGGAGGTCGTCGTCGTCTCGTCGGGTGCGATCCGGTTGGGACGCGCGCGATTGGGATTGCCGCGCGGCGCGCTGCGTCTGGAGCAGAAGCAGGCCGCCGCCGCCGTGGGCCAGATCGGCCTGGCGCAAGCCTGGCAGCAGACGCTCGCGCGTCACGACATCGTCGCCGGGCAGTTGCTGCTGACGCTCGAGGACAGCGAGGCGCGCGAGCGGTACCTCAACGCACGGCAGACCACCGTGGTGCTGCTCGAGCAGCGCGCCGTGCCCGTGATCAACGAGAACGACACGGTGGCCACCGCCGAGATCCGCTTCGGCGACAACGATCGCCTGGCCGCGCGCGTGGCGGAGATGACCAGCGCCGACACGCTGGTGCTGTTCTCCGACATCGACGGGCTCTACAGCGCCGATCCGCGCCGCGATCCCAAGGCCGAGTTCATTCCCGAGGTGCGCCGCATCACGCCACAGATCGAGGCAATGGCCGGCGTGGCTCAGAACGAGCTCAGCAATGGCGGCATGGTGACCAAGCTGATGGCCGCGCGCATCGCCATGGCCGCCGGCTGTCGCATGGCCATCGTCGATGGCGGCAGGCTCCACCCGCTCGCCGCCCTGCTCGACGGCCAGGCCCGCTGCACCTGGTTCCTGCCCGCCGCCACGCCGCAGACCGCGCGCAAGCGCTGGATCGGCGGCACCTTGAAGCCCGCCGGCACGCTCACCGTCGACGATGGCGCGGCCAAAGCGTTGAACGCCGGCAAGAGCCTGCTGCCCGCCGGCGTGGTCGCGGTCGACGGCGACTTCGCCGCCGGCGCCGCGGTGCTGGTCCAGGACCGCGCCGGCCGCACGCTCGCACGCGGGCTGGTGGCCTACGCCGCCGAGGACGCGCGGCGCATCGCCGGCCGCAAGAGCGCGGAGATCGAAACGGCGCTGGGCTGGCGCGGCGCCGATGAGCTGATCCACCGCGACGACCTGGCGATGGAGTAGGCCGTTTGGGCCGCAACCCGGCACGCCGTTTGCGAGGCTTTCGCGCGGCGGTGTCGATGGACAGCGCCCCCGAAGGCTCGCCATACTGCCCCCGCATGCGGCCGGCACGACGGTGTGCCGCCCGTGTTGGGGAGTGGATCATGACGACGAATTTCACCTCGCGCATCGCGCGGGCCGCCCTGGCCGCCGCCGCGCTCGCGCTGGCCGCGCCACCGGGCGCTGCCCTGGCCCAGGAAAAAGTGCTGAAGGCGGTGCTGCACGCCGACGTGCGCGTCATCGACCCGATCTGGACGACCCAGACCATCGCCAACATCCACGGCATGCTCGTCTACGACACCCTGTTCGGCAACGACGTCAACATGGTGCCCAAGCCGCAGATGGTCGGGAAGTACGAGATCAGCGCCGACAAGCTGACCTACACCTTCACCCTGCGCGACGGGCTGAAGTTCAGCGACGGCTCGGCGGTGACCAGCAAGGACGCCATCGCCTCGCTGCAGCGCTGGGGCAAGAAGGACGGCGTCGGCATCCGCCTGTTCTCCTTCGTCGACAAGATGGAAGCGGTCGACGACAAGACCTTCAAGATGATGCTCAAGCAGCCCTACGGCATGGTGCTGGAGTCGCTGGGCAAGACCAACTCCTCGGTCGCCGTGATCATGCGCGAGAAGGAGGCGCAGACCGACCACAACACCCAGGTCAAGGAGTCGATCGGCTCGGGCCCCTTCATGATGCTCAAGGACCAGTGGGTGCCGGGCAGCAAGGCGGTCTACGTCAAGAACCCGCACTACGTGCCGCGGCCGGGCAACGAGCCGCCCTCGTCCTTCGCCGGCAGCAAGATCGCCGGCGTCGATCGTATCGAGCTGATCTGGATCGCCGATTCGCAGACCGCGATGTCGGCGCTGATCAACGGCGAGGTCGATTTCTACGAGAACCCCGGCATCGACTTCCTGCCCATCCTGGCCAAGGCCCGCGGCGTGAAGCTGATGAAGACCGGCGACCTCGACGGCACGCACGGCATGATCCGGCTCAACCACCTGCATCCGCCGTTCGACAACGTCAAGGCGCGCCAGGCGATGTACCACCTGATCAACCAGGAGGACTTCCTGCGCGCTATCGTCGGCGACGCCGAGTACTACCGGGTCTGCCACGGCCTGATCACCTGCGGCTCGCCGCTGGCCAATGACGGCGGCAGCGCCATGCTCAAGGACTACAATCCGAAGAAGGCGCTGCAGCTGCTCAAGGAGGCCGGCTACAAGGGCGAGCCGATCACCATCCTCGCCACCACCGACCACAACACCATCACGCCGGCCACCCAGGTGCTGATCCAGGCGATGCGTGAGGCCGGCATCAACCTCGATGTGCAGTCGATGGACTGGGGCTCCGTCGTGTCGCGGCGCGCCAAGAAGGAGCCGCCGGCGCAGGGCGGCTGGAACATCTTCATCACCACGACCGGCGGCGTCGGCTCGGCCAACCCGGTGCTGCACACCTGGATCGGCGCGGCCTGCGACAAGGGCCTGTTCGGCTGGCCGTGCGACGCCAAGATCGAGGAGCTGCGCAACGCCTACGCCTTCGCGCAGACCGACGAGGAGAAGAAGAAGATCGCCAGGGAGCTGCAGACGCGCGCTATCGAGCAGGTCGTCTACATCCCCTTCGGCCAGTGGAGCACGCCGCTGGCCTATCGCGCCGACCGCCTCGAGGGCATCGTGCCCAACACCGGCCTCACGGTGCTCTGGGGTATCCGGAAGAAGTAGGGCGATGAAGAGTCCGATACCTTCCCCCTCCGGGGGAAGGTAGAAGAGCGTCGATGACCGCGTACATCATCCGCCGACTGTTCGCGACCCTGCCGGTCATGGCGGTCGTGACCGTTTTCGTCTTCTTCCTGCTGCGCCTCGCGCCGGGCGATCCGGCGGCGATCATCGCCGGCGACGACGCCACCGCCGCCGATCTCGAGGCGGTGCGCGCCAAGCTCGGGCTGAACCTGCCGATCCACGAGCAGTTCGGCCTGTGGATCTGGCGCCTCGCGCAGGGCGATCTCGGCGTCTCGATCTTCTCCGACCTGCCGGTGACCCGCCTGATCGCCCAGCGCGTCGAGCCTACCCTGGCGCTGACGCTCTCCACGCTGTTCGTCGCCGTGTCGCTGGCGATCCCGGTGGGCGTCATCGCCGCCTGGCAGGCGCGCAAGTTGGCCGACCGCGCGGTGATGGTCTTCGCCGTGCTCGGCTTCGCCATTCCCGGTTTCCTCGCCGCCTATATCCTGATCTGGATCTTCGCGGTGAAGCTGCAGCTCCTGCCGGTGCAGGGCTACCGGCCGATCGGCCAGGGTTTCTGGCCCTTCGTCGAAGGCCTCATCCTGCCCTCGATCGCGCTCGGCGTGACCTACATGGCGCTGATCGCGCGCATCACGCGGGCCTCGATGCTCGAGGTGCTGTCGCAGGACTATATCCGCACCGCCAATTCCAAGGGGCTGGCCACCAAGCGCGTGCTGTTGCTGCACGCCCTGAAGAACGCCGCCGTGCCGATCGTCACCGTGATCGGCATCGGCATCGCGCTCTTGATCTCCGGCGTGGTGATCACCGAGACCGTGTTCAACATCCCCGGGCTGGGCCGCCTCACGGTCGACGCCGTGCTCAAGCACGACTACCCGATCGTGCAGGGCCTGATCATGGTTTTCGCCGCCGCCAAGGTGCTGGTCAACCTGATGATCGACATCTCCTACGCCTTCCTCGATCCGCGCATCCGGTACTGAGCATGGTCGCCGTTCCCTCCGACACCGCGCTGGCGTCCGGCACAGACGAGGCGCCGCGGTCGCTAGCGCAGCGCATCTGGACGCCGATCCGGCGCAATCCGACGATCTTCGCCGGCGCCCTGCTGCTGACGATCCTGGTCAGCCTGGCGATCCTCGCGCCCTGGATCAGCCCCGATCCGCTGAAGCAGAACACCATCAACCGCCTGCGCCCGCCATCGGAGAAGTTCTGGTTCGGCACCGACCAGTTCGGCCGCGACAACTTCGCCCGCACCCTGCACGGCGCACGCGTCTCGCTGATTGTCGGCATCACCGTGGCGGCGATCTCGGCCGTGATCGGCCTGGCCCTGGGCATCCTCTGCGGCTATTTCCGCCGCGTCGACGCCATCGTCATGCGGATCATGGACGGCATCATGGCCATCCCCTCGATCCTGCTGGCGATCGCGCTGATCACCTTGACGCGGCCGGGCCTGGGCATCGTCATCGTCGCCATCGTCATTCCCGAAGTGCCGCGCGTGGTGCGCGTGGTGCGCTCCGTGGTGCTCAGCATCCGCGCCCAGCCCTATATCGAAAGCGCCATCGCCGGCGGCACCAAGGGCTTCAAGCTGCTGGTGCGCCATATCCTGCCCAACACCTTGGCGCCGCTGATCGTGCAGGCCACCTTCATCTGCGCCGCGGGCATGCTGATCGAAGCGGGGCTCTCCTTCCTCGGCGCCGGCGTGCCGCTGGAGATCCCGAGCTGGGGCAACATCATCGCCCAGGGCCGCAGCTTCTTCCTGCGCGCGCCGTGGTGCATCTTCATCCCCGGCGCCTTTCTGGCGCTCACCGTGCTGGCGGTGAACCTGCTCGGCGACGGCCTGCGCGACCGGCTCGATCCGCGGCTGGCGAGGCGCATGTGAGCATCCTCTCGGTCCGCGACCTCGCCACGCATTTCCATACGCGCGACGGCGTCACCCGCGCCGTCGACGGCGTGTCCTTCGACCTCGCCGCCGGCGAAACCCTGGGCATCGTCGGCGAATCGGGCTGCGGCAAGTCGGTGACGGCGCTCTCCATCATGCGGCTGATCCCGCCCGAGACGGCGCGCATCACCCCTGGCTCCGTCGTCGAGTTCGAGGGACGCGAGCTCACGCGGCTCAGTGAAGAGCAGATGCGCGAGATCCGCGGCAAGAGCATCTCGATGATCTTCCAGGAGCCGATGACCAGCCTGAACCCGGTGCTGACCGTGGGCACGCAGATCGCCGAGAACGTCTGGCGCCACACCGGCATCGACAAGCGGCAGGCGCGCGAGCGGGCCAAGGAGATGCTCGATCTCGTGGGCATCGCCGATTCCCAGCGGCGCCTCGACGAGTATCCGCACCAGCTCTCCGGCGGCATGCGCCAGCGCGTGATGATCGCCATCGCGCTCTCCTGCGATCCGCGCGTGCTGATCGCCGACGAGCCGACCACGGCGCTCGACGTCACCATCCAGGCGCAGATCCTCGATCTGATGCTGGAGCTCAAGGAGAAGCTCGGCACCGCGATCATCATGATCACGCACGATCTGGGCGTCGTGGCCGAGACGACGCAGCGCGTCGTCGTCATGTACGCCGGCCGCAAGGTCGAGGAAGCGCCGGTCGGGGAGCTGTTCGCCCGCCCGCTGCATCCCTACACGCACGGCCTGATGCGTGCGATCCCGCGGCTCGACATCGACGCCGAGACCGCCGGCCGCCGGCCCAGGCTGAAGGAAATCCCGGGCATGGTGCCCCGACTCGACAAGCCGATCATGGGTTGCGCCTTCGCGCCGCGCTGCGACTTCGCCACCGAACGCTGCCGCGTCGAGGCGCCACCGCTGGAAGATCACGGCAAGGGCCACCTCGCCGCCTGCTGGGAAGTGGCCCGCGTGCAGACGGTGGCGGCATGAGCGACGCCCCCAGCCTGGAGGTGCGCGATCTGGTCAAGCACTTCCCCATCCATAGCGGCCTCTTGCAGCGGCGCACCGGCGCGGTGAAGGCGGTCGACGGCGTGAGCTTCGCCATCCGTCGCGGCGAGACCCTGGGCCTCGTGGGCGAATCCGGCTGCGGCAAGTCGACGGTGGGCAAGACCGTGCTCAAGCTGATCGAGCCGACGGCGGGGCGGATCCTGCTCGACGGCGAGGACGTCACCACGCTCTCGCCCGGCCGCATGTGGCATCACCGCCGCCGCATCCAGACGGTGTTCCAGGACCCCTACTCCTCGATGAACCCGCGCCTGAAGGTCGGCACCATCGTCGGCGAGCCGCTGGAGAATTTCGGCATCGCCTCCGGCAAGGAGAAGGACGAGCTCGTCGCCAAGCTGCTCCAGCGCGTCGGCATGCGGCCCGACGCGATGAACCGCTTCACGCACGAATTCTCCGGCGGCCAGCGCCAGCGCCTGGGCATCGCCAAGGCGCTCGCGGTGAATCCCGACGTGATCGTCGCCGACGAGCCGGTCTCGGCGCTCGACGTGTCGGTGCAGGCGCAGGTGCTGAACCTGATGATCGACCTGCAGGACGAGTACAAGCTCGCCTACCTGTTCATCAGCCACGACCTGGCGGTGATGCGCCACATCAGCCATCGCATCGCCGTGATGTATCTCGGCCGCATCGTCGAGCTGACCGACAAGCGCACCTTGTTCTCGCTGCCGATGCATCCCTACACCGAGGCGCTGCTCTCGGCCGCGCCGGTGCCCGATCCGTCGAAGAAGAAGGCACGGCGCGTCATCGTGCAGGGCGACGTGCCCAGCCCGGCCAAGCCGCCGCCGGGCTGCCACTTCCACACCCGCTGCCCCTACGCGCTGCCCAAGTGCAAGGTCGAGGTGCCGCCGCTGATCGAGGTCGCGCCGGGCCACCACGTCGCGTGCCTGCGCCGCCCGGTGGGCGCGTCGCCGGAGTCGCTGACGACGACGGCATAGTCTTTGGGATCGCCGGCGGTCCCAGTCAGAGTGTCACGCGACCTTCGATACAGGTGACGGTGCGACCACCGATCCAGATGTCGTCACCCGCGCGCTCGACATGCACCCGCCCCGCACGGCCCAGCGCGGTGCCCTGGCTCGCGACGTAACGCGGCGGCGCCAGGCCGGCGCCGATCAGCCACTGGGCGAGGCCGGCGTTGAGGCTGCCGGTCACCGGATCTTCGGTGGAGCGGCTGGGCACGAAGGCCCGGACCTCGAACTGCACGTCGGTCCCGTCCGTCGCTGGATCCCATGGACCGACCACGCCCGGCTTCAGGTCCGCCAGCGCCGCATGGTTCGGCCGCAGCGCCAGCACGGCGGCGCGACTCTCCAGCATGACGCCGAGCCATCCCGGCCCGTTGTCGCACCACTGCGACGCCTTGATCGCCGCGCGCTCAATGCCCAGGCCCCGGGCGAGTCGAACCAGCGTCGCCTCCTCGACATCGCCCGCGCGACGCAGCGATGGTGCCGCGAAAGCGAGGCGATCGCCGTCGCGTTTGATGCGGATCAGGCCGGCGGCGCATTCCTGCACGACGTGGCCGCTCTTGGGCGTGTTGCCGACGCTCAGCCACACCTGGCAACTGCCCAGGGTCGGATGGCCGGCGAAGGGCAGCTCGCGCTCGGGCGTGAAGATGCGCACGCGATAGTCGGCGCTGGGTTCGGTCGGCTTCAGCAGTAACGTGGTCTCGCTGAGATTGGTCCAGTTGGCGAACGCCGCCATCGTGGCATCGGAGAGCCCATCGGCGCCGATGACGACCGCCAAGGGATTGCCCTTCAGGCCGACACCGGTGAAGACGTCGACCTGCTGGAACGAATACGACACCATGGCGGATGCTCTCCTCGATCAGATTTTCCTCCCTCTCCCCGCCTGCGGGGAGAGGGAGTCCGACGCGACCGTCTCCCGGTTTGGCGGGCTCATTCTGGTCGAAGCCGCGACTATGCGGACCGGCAACTTGTCCCTGATGTCGGCGCACAATATAAGTCCGCCAGAGGGACAATGGGCATGAACGTCCAGGCCAAGGCCACCGAGACAGATGTCGTCGCACTCGTGCGCGATATGGGCGCGCGCGCCCGCAGCGCGGCGGCTTCGCTGCGCGTGGCGTCGAGCGCGGCCAAGAACGCAGCCCTGGTCGAGGCGGCGCGGCTGATCCGCGCCGACGCCGCGGCGATCCTCGACGCCAATGCCAAGGACATGGCCTCGGCGCGCGAGCGCGGCCTGACGGCGGCCCTGCTCGACCGGCTGGAGCTCAACCTCTCGCGCGTCGAGGCGATGGCGCGCGGGCTCGACGACATCGTCGCCCTGCCCGATCCCGTGGGCCAGACGATCGAGGAATGGTCGCGGCCCAACGGGCTGAAGATCGCGCGCGTGCGCGTGCCGATCGGCTGCATCGGCGTGATCTACGAATCACGCCCCAACGTCACCGCCGACGCCGGTGCGCTCTGCCTGAAATCCGGTAACGCCGTGATCCTGCGCGGCGGCTCCGAGAGCCTGCATTCCTCGCGCGCGATCGTGTCGTGCCTGCGTCGCGGCCTGGTCAAGGCCGGCCTGCCCGAGGATTGCGTGCAGCTGGTGCCGACCACCGACCGCGCCGCCGTGGGCGAGATGCTGCGCGCGACGGAGCATCTCAACCTGATCGTGCCACGCGGCGGCAAGCCGTTGATCGAGCGCGTGATGGCGGAAAGCCGCGTGCCGGTGCTCAAGCATTTCGACGGGCTGTGCCACGTCTATGTCGATCGCGACGCCGATATCGCCATGGCGCGCGACGTCGTGGCCAACGCCAAGATGCGCCGCGTCGGCGTCTGCGGCGCGGCCGAGACCTTGCTGATCGACCGCGCGGCGCTCGCCACGCACGCAAGGCCGGTGATCGATCGGCTGATCGAGCTGGGCTGCGAGGTGCGCGGCGATCCCGAGGTGCGCCGGCTCGACAATCGAATCGGCGAGGCCACCGAGCAGGATTGGCGCACCGAGTACCTCGCGCCGGTCATCTCCGTCGCGGCGGTCGACGGCGTCGCGGGCGCGGCGAGGCACATCGCGACTTATGGCTCGGGCCACACCGAGTCGATCGTCACGAACAATGCGGCCACCGCCGAGCGCTTCCTCGCCGATGTCGACAGCGCCATCGTCATGCACAACGCCTCGACGCAGTTCGCCGACGGCTTCGAGTTCGGGCTGGGCGCCGAGATCGGCATCTCCACCGACCGCCTGCACGCACGCGGCCCGGTCGGGCTGGTCGAGTTGACGACCTACAAGAACATCGTGCGCGGCGCCGGCACGGTGCGGCCGTAACGATGCGCGCCGTTCTGCGAGCCGCAATCACCGCCGCGCTCTGCGTCGCCGCCCTGTCGGCGCTGGCGACGCCAGCCGACCGCAAGCCGGCGCGCGGTTACCCCTTTGTGCGCATCGACTCCGGGCCGGGCCGCACCAACGGGCCGGTCGAGACCAACGTCGTGCCGCTGTGGCCAATCCGCTCGTGCTTCGGCTGGGTCGTGGTGCTGCGCGGGCCCGATCGCGTGGTCGAGATGGTGGAGAAGCAATTCGCGCCCGGCCCGACGCGCTTCACGGGCAGCGATATCGTGATCGGTCCGAACTCCGACTCGACTATCATGAGGCGGCGCATGCCGGTGGTCGGCGGCAAGCTGAGCCACAGCTGGTGCGTCAACGACGCCGACCCGCCGGGCGAATGGCGCTTCGAGATCCATGTCGACGGCGTCTTCGTCGCCGAGTTCCGCTTCTGCGGCATCAAGCTGCCCGAAGGCGAGCCGTTCAAGCTCGAAGACCTGGCGTGCCGCAACACGACTCCATCTTCCTCCCTCTCCCCGCCCGCGGGGAGAGGGTCGGGGTGAGGGGCTGACGCAAGTGGCGCACGGCCATCCTGCGCAACCTCAGGCAGCCCCTCACCTGAACCCTCTCCCCGCTCGCGGGGAGAGGGAGCCAGACGCGTGACCCGCGCCACGCCCCGCCTCACCGACCGGCGTATCGGGCTGCTCGGCGGGTCGTTCAATCCGGCGCATGCGGGGCATCTGCATGTCTCGCTGGAGGCGCTCAAGCGGTTGGACCTCGACGAGGTGTGGTGGCTGGTGTCGCCGCAGAATCCGCTCAAGGCGGCGGACGGCATGGCGAGCCTGGAGCGGCGCCTGGCCGGCGCGCGCGCGATCGCCGCGCCGCACAAGCGGCTGCGCGTCACCGATCTCGAACGCGTGCTGGGTACGCGCTACACCATCGACACGGTGCGCGCGCTCTTCCAGCATCACCCCAAAGCGCGCTTCGTCTGGCTGATGGGCGCCGACAATCTGCGGCAGTTGCCGCGCTGGAAGGGCTGGGCGGCGCTGGTCGAATCCATCCCCATCGCCGTGATCGACCGCCCGGGCTTCGCGCCGGCGGCGCTTTCCGGCGCGCCGGCGCGCCGGTATGCTAAGGCCCGGCTCGCGCCCGAGGCGAGCCGATCCCTGTCCGATCGCGCGGCGCCGGCCTGGACGTTTCTCTACACACGGCTGAACCCGCTCTCGGCCACCGCGATACGCAACCACAAGACCTGACCCGGAGATCGCCATTCCGACCCGCCCCAAGCCGGCCAAGGCCCAGTCCAACACGCTGAAGGACCTGATCGTGGCGTCGCTCGACGACGACAAAGCCGAGAACATCGTGGCGCTCGACATCGCCGGACGGACGGCGATGGCCGACTGGATGGTGATCGCCAGCGGCCGCTCGACGCGCCAGGTGGCCGCCATGGCCGATCACCTGCTGGAGAAGCTGAAAGAAGCCGGGCACCGCGCCTCGAGCGAAGGCAAGTCGGTGGGCGACTGGGTGCTGGTCGACGCCGGCGACGTGATCGTGCACGTCTTCCGCCCGGAGATCCGCGAGCTCTACCAGCTCGAGCGCATGTGGTCTTTCCCCGACGACGCGGCGGACGCCAAGCCGAAGCGCAAGCGCAAGAAGGCCGCCGCCGCCGAGGACGCCGCCTGATCCGTCTCACCATCGCCGCCGTCGGCCGCGCGCGGCCGGGACCCGAGCGCGATCTGTACGAGCAGTACGCGCGGCGCACCACCTGGCCGCTTACCCTGCGCGAAGTCGAGGAGCGCCGCCGTTTATCGCCGCCCGAGCTGATGGCGCGTGAAGGTGAGCTGCTGCGCGCCGCCTGCCCTTCGGGCGCGACCCTGGTGGCGCTGGATCGGCGCGGCAAGGTTCTCGACAGCACCGGCTTCGCCAAGCGCCTGGGCAAATGGCGCGACGATGGCGTCTCGGATCTCGCCTTCCTGATCGGCGGCGCGGATGGTCATACTGAGGCATCGCTGAAGGACTGCGCGCTCACGCTGTCCTTCGGCGCCATGACCTGGCCGCATCTGCTGGCGCGCGCCATGCTGGCCGAGCAGATCTACCGCGCGCAGCAGATTCTCGCCGGCCATCCCTATCATCGCGAATGAGCCTCGGAGGTTCAGCATGACCACGGTCACCCGCGCCATCCTCGTCACCGGCGCATCCTCCGGCATCGGCGCCGCGACTTGCGCGGCGCTGGCCGCGTCGGGCGTCGGCATCGCCATCCACGCGCGCAAGAACATGGAAGGCGCCGAGCGCATTGCGCGGTCGGTCGAGGCCCTGGGCGGTGTGCCGATGACGGTCCAATGCGACCTCGCGCAGCCCGACGCCGCGGCGCGTCTGGTCGAAGACGTCGGCAAACGTTTCGGCCGGCTCGACGTGCTGGTCAGCAACGCCGGCTTCGCCGACCGACGGCCGATCGGCGAGATCGACCGGCCGGGCTACGACGCCTCGATCGCCAGCATGCAGAACGCCTTCTTTGACCTGCTGGGCGCGATGCGGCCCTGGCTGGAGAAGGCGAATCATGGCCGGGTGGTGGCCGTGTCGTCCTTCGTCGCCCATGCGATGGGTCGCGGCCTGCCGATCTTTCCCGCCACGGCGGCGGCCAAGGCCGGCATCGAGGCCATGGCGCGCGCCTTCGCGGTGCAGATCGCACCCTATGGCGTAACGGTGAACTGCGTGGCGCCGGGCTTCGTCGAGAAGGACCCCGGCGCGCACTCGGCGCTCACAACGGGCCGCCGCACCGAGCTGGAGCGCATGATCCCCGCCGGCCGCTTCGGCAAGCCCCAGGACATCGCCGCCGCCATCGCCTTCCTGTGCTCGCCCGCCGCTTCCTACATCACCGGGCAGACGCTCCACGTCGATGGCGGCGTGACGCTGTAATCTTTCTCCCCGCGAAGGTCAGGGGCCGCGGACGGCCCCGAGGGAGAAGGACGCTTCAGCTCCTGGGCCTCTGGCCCTTCTTGTAGTTGTCGATCGCGGTCTTCAGCATGCGGTGCTCCTGGCAGCCGAAGGTGCAGAACGAGTCGAGACGCTTGAGCAGGATCTCGGCGTTGGCCAGGTCGCCAAGCATCAGGTAGGCCTCGCCCATGTACTCGTGCGCGCCGAGATGCTTGGGATCGATCTCCATGGCCTTCTGGTAGTGCGCCAGCGAGCCGCGCGGATTGCCAGACTTGCGCGTGGCGAAGCCCAGCAGGTTCCAGGCTTCGGGGTTGCGCGGCTCGGCCTGGGTCACCCGGTTCAGCGCGGCGATGGCGCCGGCGTAGTCCTGGCGGTCGATCGCCGCCTTGGCGTTGGCGAAGTCGGGATTGGCCGGCTTGGCGGCCGGCGCCGAGGAGCGCGGCGCGGCGGGCTCGGACGTGCCGGCGGCGAGCGCCGGCAGAGCGGGCAGGGCGAACGCGGCCGTGATGGCGGCGGCGCAGGCGAAACGGATCGTTGGATGCATGGTCCCTCCGTGGTTGGACGTCGTCACCATAGTACCCCTGTTCGGGGACGTTTGTTCCCCAGGGCACACCGCATCACACGACTTCGTGACGCCATTATGTCTCGGCCAGCAATGCCGCTTCTTTGACCACGTGCACGCGCAGGCGCTCCTCGCGGCCGCGCACCTCGACCTCGTGGCGTTCGCCGACATCGAGCTTCACGCCGGCCAGGTCGAGCAGATCCTGCGACACCACGAGCTGGGCGGCGAAGTCCTTGCTCTGCGCCTCGAGCCGGCTGGCGGTGTTCACCGTGTCGCCGATCGCCGTGAGCGTCGTGGCGCGGCCATGGCCGAGATCGCCGACGATCGCCGGTCCGGCGTGGATGCCGATGCCGATGCGCAGCGGCTCGTCGATCTCGCCCGTCAGCGACTCGTTGAAGTCGCCGATGGCCAGCGCGATGCGGCGCGCGGCGTCGAGCGATTGGCGCGCCGCGCGCGCGCCATCGACATCGAGGCCGAACAGCGCCATGACGCCGTCGCCGATGAACTTGTCGACGCGGCCGCCGGCATCCTCGATCGCCTGGCCGACGGCTCGGAAATAGCGGTTGAGGATGAACACCACGTCGTAAGGCAGGCGCTTCTCCGAGAACGCCGTGAAGCCCCGTAGATCGACGAACATCACCGCGATCATCCGCTCGCCGCCCAGCGACAGCTTGGTGCCTGAATACGCATCCGAGGGCTGCGCGCCGGCCGGCAGCAGCGGCGCCACGCGGTACTCGCCCGGTGGCGGCCGTAACTGGCAGGCCAGACGCACATTGGCCGGCGCGCCGAAGCGCGACAACACGCGTGCCTCGGCCGCATCGGGCGGCGGCAAGGCCGCGCTGTCGGGCCCGACTATGCGCACGCGACAGGTCGAGCACCGGCCGCGTCCACCGCAGACCGAGGCGTGCGCGATGCCGTTCAGCCGGCTGATGTCGAGCACCGTGAGGCCGGTATGCGCCACGACGGCACGGCCGCTGGCATAGTTCAGTCGCACTTCGCCGCCGCGTCGCGCCACCCAGGACCTGACGCGACGGGCACCAAACACCCCGATCAGCAGCGCACCGGCGACGAGCTTGAACGTGTCGGAGATCGCATAGATCCGATCGACCCCCTCGCGTGTCGGCGGATTGGTCGTGGCGATCGCCGTCCGGAAGCGCTCGTCGTTCTCGCGCAGCTCGACGACCTTGCCGACACCGACACCGACGCCGGCCAGGGCCAGCGCCGGTATCACCAGCGCCGCGCCATAGAGCGCAGGCAGCGCACCAAGGTACCAGGGCTTCAGGCGCCAATAGAAATGCAGGCCGATGCAGCCATGGATCCAGACGACCAGCAGGAAGCTGGTCTGCCGCGCCGCCGCCCAGGGATCGAGCGCCATCGGCAGGAACACCCAGAGATAGTTCGCGTTGACGTCGAAGAGCTCGTGGGCGCCGCGCGTGGCGACAATATGCGTCATGCCGAGCGGCACGACCGCCAGTCCCAGCACGAGCTGCGCCCATTCCCACCGCGTCAGCCTGAGCGAGCGACGGCGGAACAGCGCCCAGAAAGTGAGCGCGACGTGCAGGAAAAAGGCCCCGTAGAGCACAGCCGTGCCCGGCGGGCTGTGCCAGACCGCGACAGCCACCCGCAAGATCGCGTCGGCCGTCTGCACCGAGGCGAGCACCGCAGCGTGGTTAAGCAGGTGCAGCGTGACGTAGGCGAACAGCACGATGCCCGACCACAGACGGATGCGGGCGACCATGGATCTTTCCTAGCTTCGCACGATCGCCAGAATCGCCTCGGGCGGCCGGCCGATCGCCGCCTTGCCGTCCGACACGACGACGGGCCGTTGCAGCAGGATCGGGTGCGCGACGATCAGCTCGACCGCGTCCTTGCGGGTGAGCGTCGCGGCTTTCTTGCCCGAAGCCTTGAACTCGGCCTCGCCATCGCGCACCAGCGCACGCGGCTCGACGCCGAGCTGATCGAGCAGCGTCTCGACCTCCTTCTTGGACGGCGGCTCCTTCAGATACTCGCGCACGACGGGCTCGACGCCCTTCTGGCGCAGCAGAGCCAAGGTTTCGCGCGACTTGCCGCAGCGCGGGTTGTGCCAGATGGTGACCGTCCTGCCCTTGGCCATGCCGTTCCCCTCAGCTGCACTTGTATTGCCACGGCGTCTCGGCGCCATTGCCGGTGAAGCGGCCATCCTTCACCGTGTAGACGCCATCGGGTCCGTGATTCCACACGGCCCGGATACGATCCGGCCGATCGCGCATCAGTGCGAAGGTGCGAATCTGCCCGCCGAGCGACTGGAAGTCGACCACCAGGGTCAGCGAGCGGTCGGCGTTGATCGTGGCGTTGATGACCTCGTTGCTGTCGTTACGTTTCGGATCACCGTAGTCCCGTTCCGTCATGACCTTGCCGCCCATCCATTCGACATAGCGAATGTGGATGTGGTTGGCGCTGGGTGGCCGGGCGCAATCGACCGACCAGGTGCCGAGCATGCCCCACTGCCGCAAGGTGTCGGCGACTGCGGCGCCCTTCCTGTCCATGGGTTGCGGTGCCTGGGCGAAGGCGGCCCCCAGGCCGATCGCCAGACCCGACAGCACGACAATCACACGCATCGTCATCGACATCGGCTCACTCCCTCAAAGCGTCCTCATCCTTGGCATCGATCACGCGGCGCGCAAGGCCCAACGCGAAACCGGCGCGGCCCATGGCGGCAAGGTGCTTGTCGCGCCGCTCGCGCCGGACCGCCGGATCGGCGAAGGGTCCGAGCCGGCGGCGACGCGCCAGCGTCACCGCCGCCGCGAACTCGCTGTCGCCGTCGTCGCGCAGGATCGTCAGGGCATGGTCGACATCGTCGCGCCCGACTCGAGCCAGCGCCAGCTTCTCGCGGATGCGCCGCTGCGAGGTGCCGCGACGGCTGAGCGAGTCCGCCTTGCGCTCGGCGAAGCGCCGATCGTCCAGCACGCCGTTCCTCACGTACTTCGCGACGATGCCATCGATCACCGACTCGGCGTCGTCCACGACGGGCGCGTCGGCGTGGCGCGCCTTGCGCACGCGGCGCAGCAGCACGTCGCGCAGCCGGCCCGAGGAGCTGGCGTAGCGATCGATGTAGGCGGCGGCGATATTCTCCAGCCGCTTCACCGTGATCGGCTTGACGATACGGCGACGCGGCGTCGCCTCGCTCACGGCCGGTAGCCGAAGGAACGCGGACCCGTCTTGCGCATCGGCGCGGCGAGGTTGGCGAACTCGCACAACAGCTTGCGCGTGTCGCGCGGGTCGATGATCTCCTCGACGCCGAAGGCCTCGGCGGTGCGGAAGGGCGAGCGCACCTTGTTCAGCCGGCCAAGAATCTCGGCCAGGTGCGCCTCGCGGTCGGGCGCCGCCTCGAGCTCGGCGCGATAGGCCGCCTCGATGCCGCCTTCGACCGGCAGCGAGCCCCAGTCGCCCGATGGCCAGGCGTAACGGAAATTGTAATGGCCCCAGTTCTGGTGCGCGGCGCCGGCCACGCCGAAGGCCTTGCGAATCAGGATCGAGCACCACGGCCCCTTGGCCTGGTAGATCGCGGTCATCGCCCGCGCACCGTGACGGATGGTGGCCGCAGTTTCGGCGGCGACGCCGATGACGAAGCCCGGGCAGTCGACGAAATGCACCACGGGCAGATGGAACGTTTCCGCCAAGTCGACAAAACGCGTCACCTTGTGCGCGGTGTCGGCGGTCCAGCCGGCGGCGTAGAAGTACGGATCGCCGCCCAGCACCGCGACCGGCCAGCCATCGAGGCGCGCCAGGCCGGTGATCATCGAGCGGCCATAGAGCTTGCCGATCTCGAAGAAGCTGCCGGTGTCGACGCACGAGCGGATGATCGCGCGCATCTGGTAGACCTTGCGCCGGTCGCGCGGCACCAGGTCGATCAGCTTCGCATCGGCGCGGTTGGGATCGTCGGTGATCGGCCCGCGCGCGGCGAGGCTGTCGATCGACGACGGCAGGTAGGAGAGGAACTTGCGCGTGCGCGCGAAGGCCTCGTCCTCGCTCTCGACCTCGTCGTCGACCGAGCCGTTGCGGCAATGGATGTCGGTGCCGCCCAGCTCCTCCTTGGTCACCGGCTCGCCCAGGCGCGCCACCACCGGCGGGCCGGCGGCGAACATCTGCGAGATGCCCTTGACCATCAGCGAGTAATGGCTGGTGACCAGGCGCGCGGCGCCCAGGCCGGCGACCGAGCCCAGGCCGAGCGCGACGACCGGCACTTTCGAGAGATTGTCGCAGACCTCCTCCCAGCCGGGATTGCGCGGCACATAGGTGCGGCCTGTCTCTTCGTACGATTTGACCGAGCCGCCACCGCCGGTGCCGTCGACCAACCGCACGATGGGAATGCCGAGCTCGCCGGCCATCCGCTCGGCGATCACCTGCTTCTCGTGGATCGCCGCGTCGGCGGCGCCGCCGCGTACGGTGAAGTCGTCGCCGCCCACCGCCACCGGCCGGCCCTCGATGCGGCCGCGACCACAGACGAAGTTCGAGGGCTGGAAGTCGAGCAGCTCGCCGTTCCCGTCGTACTGCGCCTTGCCGCCCAGCGCGCCGATCTCGTGGAAGCTGCCGGGATCGAGCAGCTTATCGATGCGCTCCCGTACCGTGAGCTTGCCGCCGTCGTGCTGGCGCTTGATCTTGTCCGGCCCGCCCATGCGTCGGCCCATCGCCTCGCGGCGGCGCAACTCGTCGATCTCCGGCTGCCAGCTCATGGCGCGTTTCCTTTCCCATTCATCGGATGCCCCCTCAGCGCAGCGCGAAGCCGACCATCGCCTCGAGCTCGGCGATGGCGAGGGCCGGATCGCCGACCTTGATGGTGCGCATGCCCATGGCGCGCGCCGGTTTCAGGTTGACGCCGAGATCGTCGAGATAGACGCAGGCCTGCGGCGCCACGCCCAGCAGATCGCAGGCGTGACGGTAGATGCGCGGGTCGGGCTTGCGCATGCCGAGCTTGCTCGACTCCACGACATGCTCGAACAGGCCCATGATCTCGGCGACCCGTCGCGCCCGCTCGGGCGAGCCCGCCATGCCCGGCCCGTCACCCGACTTCATGTTGTTGGTGACGCATGCGACGCGGTGACGCGTCCGCACCCGGCGCAGCGCCTCGACCATCTCCGGCCGGATCTCGCCGCTGATCGAGGCGAGCACGCGGCGGCCGTCGATCGCATGGCCGGCGGCGCGCGCCTCGGCCTCGAAGGCGACGACGAATTCGTCGCGGCTGATGTCGCTTCTTTCCATTCGCGCCCAGGCGTTCGTATCGGGGTTTCGCGCATTGAGGCCGCGAATGAAATTTTCGGGAAGCCCGGCTTCACGCTCATAGGCGGCGAAGGCGTCGAATGGCGAACTGAGAATCACCCCACCGAAATCCCACAACACCGCGTCGATCTTGTCCGGCATCCAGCCCTCTCCGATCCTCGAATGTCTGACGTGACGAATGCTGAAGCCAGCAGGCCTTGATCCGACCACAAAGCCCGCCTAGATGGCAGGGATCGTCGATACCCCGCCGTCCTGACGCGCTGCGGTGGGCAGCGTATCGCCGCGCGCGACATGGCGCGAGCGACACGACGGACGTCACGCCGCGTCTTTCCGATCTGCGGACAGCCGTTCGCCGCTGAAGAAGTCAGCCCGGGAATTCGTGATTCCGGGGCCATGCGTCATCGTTGGAGACATCGCCGATCATGTCGATTCACGCCGCCCCCGATCTGTCCGCCACGCCGCGCATCGATGGCCGCAACCTCAGGGCCGAGAGCACCCGTCGCAAGATCATCGTCGGCGCCCGCGCGCTGGTCGAGGAGCAGGGCCGCCTGCCCAAGGTCGCCGATGTCGCGCGCCGCTCCGACGTATCGGTGCGTTCGGTGTTCCAGCACTACCAGGATGTCGAGACGCTGTTCGTCGCGGTAGTCGACGCCATCGCCGACGACCTCGAGGGTACACGACGTGATATCGACCAGCGCGGCACGCTGGACGAACGGGTGCGGGCGCTAGCCGAACAGCAGGGGTGGCTCTACGAAGGCCTGATGCCGGTGGTCCTCGCCGCCCGCCAGCTCAACCCGCCGCCGGCCTCGCTGATCGACCGTGCGCGGCAGCACAGGGAAGCCCAGCATCGGCGCCTGGAGACCATTTTTCATGCCGAACTCGCGTCTCTGGGTGAAACCGCCCAGGTCGAAGCCCTTGAGGAATTGCAGACCGTTACCGGCTGGGATTGCTGGATCGCGCTGCGTCAACGCCAGGGAATGGCGGCGGAGCGGGCCACAACCACAATGGGTCGATTGATCCTCGCAGTGTTGCGGTCGACAACAAATAACGCTGGATTCATGATGACTTAACATTCGACCTTGTCGCAGAGGATAACGTCATTCGATATTGCAGTTGAAAATTATATTTAAGGTTTACCATGAGCAGCAATTTTTGGATGGTCGAGGATCCCTCCATCCGGCTTGATCGGTCTGTCCTGGTCGATCCCAAGCCGGTCCACGCTACCAAGGTCGATGGGCGTACCCTCCGGTCAGAGCGGACGCGCGAGCGCATCGTCGGTGCCGCTCTGGACCTCATCCGCGAGGGCGAGGCCCAGCCGCGCACGGCCGTGATCGCCGATCGCGCCGGTGTGTCGGTTCGCTCGATTTTCCAGCATTTCGCCGATACCGAAGCGCTGTTCATCGCCGTCGCCGACCGCGTCGTGCGCGACGTGCTGAAGCTCGCGCGGGCGATCCCCGAATCGGCCTCGCTCGACGATAGGGTCGCCGCCCTGCTCGAGCAGCGGGCCGAGATCTGCGAAACCCTGATGCCGCTGTTGCGCTCGGCCGCGATCCACCAGTCGAGCTCCACCTCGCTGGCCGAGCGGGCGCGCGCCGGCCGCATGTACGCCCGTTTCCGTTCCGAGCAGGTGCTGCGGCCCGAGCTCGACCGCCTGCCGCCCGCGGTCCGTCAGGAAACCCTCGACGCGATCACCGCGGCGATGGACTGGGAAACCTGGGCCAACCTTCGCCTGCAATATGGGCTGGAGCCACGCGCCGCCGCCTCGGTCATGCGCCGTATGCTGGTCTCGATTCTAGGCCACGCCTTGGCCGAGGCCGGGACGGCCCGGGCCGCCGAGTAGATCGCCGGCTGTCTTCGGGCCGCGTCGCTGAAGCGACGCGGCGCTCGGAAGGCTGACAAACGACATGTGATCGCCCCGCCCTCGCGCGGCGGCAATCGGGTAACGCGGCCTTACATGGCTTGCCTCGCCGCCAACCGCCGGTTAGTGACAGGGGCATGCAAGGGGTTGCGCGCGCGGCTGGCCATTGGATTGTGCTCGCCGCGGGGGTCTTTTCCGGGATCGCCATCGGCATTCTGACCCTCCACTCGATGGTGTGGGCGGCGGTTTTCGCCGCCGTCGGCGCGGTGCTCGCGGCGGTCTTCCTCAATACGCGCGCGGTCCGCAACACATCGGTGACGTTGGTCACCGTCTTCGTCTGCCTGCTGATCGGCGAGGGCGTGATCGCCTACAGCCAGCGCCCGTCACCACCACCCGCCAATGGCGCCACCACCGCGCCGCCGGCCACGCCGCCAACCGGCCCGGCCGCCACGCCCGCCGCGGCACCGGCGGTCGCGCCGACACCGGCGCCGGTCGCGAACCTGATCGCCCACTTCGAGCCGGAATCGCTGTTCGTCCCCGATCCCGCGCTGGGCTGGAAGCTGCGTCCGGCCTCCGTCATCCGCGCCGTGCGCGCCCGGGGCCCGCACACCATCTACGACGCGCGCTACACGATCGACGCGCGGGGGCAGCGGGTGACGCCCGACAGCAACCCCGACGGCGAAACCGTGTTGTTCATGGGCGATTCGTTCATGTTCGGCGACGGGCTGCCCGACGGCGAGACCGTGCCGCAGCTCTTCGCCCTCAAGACCGATCGCCGCTTCCACGTGGTCAATCTCGGCGTCTCGGCCTACGGCCCGCACCAGGTCCTGAGGCAGATCGAGGAAGGCGTCGTCGACCGCGCGATCACCCGCGACGACGCAGGCAAGCGCAAGGTGCGGGCGGCCTTCCTGTACTTCAACGACGACCAGCTGCCGCGCGCCGCTGGCGACAAGAACCAGGAATGGTGGTGGCGGGTCGCGCCGCAATATGAGCGCACCGCCGACGGCCTGCGGCTGGCCGGCACGGCCGCCGAGGTCTGGGACCGCCGCGGCTACGTCGAGCGCGCCGTCGCCCAGGCGGTCCGCGATTCGGTGATCGCCCCCCACATCCGGCGAGTCGTGCGCGCTTATCCGCAATTGAAGCTGTCGGAAGCCATCATCGGCCGTGTCCGCCAGCAGCTTCGCGAGCGCTACGATGTCGAGCTGGTGGTGATCTACTGGAGCAAGGACCCGTCGCGATTCTATCCGACGACCATCTCCTGGATGATCGAGCGCACCGGCGCGCCCATGATGTTCATTCCCGACCTCATGCCGCCGCTGGGCTTGACCCTGGAGAACGCCCTGATCCCCGACGATGGTCATCCCAACAGGCGGCTCAACGAGGCGATCGCCGCCGCGCTGGCCACGCGCTACATCCGCTAGCCGATGTATGATACGGCACGGCCACTGAAGACCACGGGAGATCGGCCAGGATGGCGGCACGCCACGGCTTGCACGAGGATCTGACGCGCGAGGAAGACGTCCAGGGCAGCTCGAACCGTTCGTTCGGTCTGGTCTTCGTCGGCTTCTTCGCCATCGTCGCCGGCATCTCGGCCTGGCGCGATGGCTGGATGTGGCCGTGGTCGGCCGGTATCGCGGGCGCCTTGCTGGTCGTCTCCCTCGCCATCCCCGGCATCCTGGCGCCGCTCAACCGCGGCTGGACCAAGTTCGGCCTGCTGCTGGGCAGGATCGTCGCGCCGATCGTGCTGGGCCTGCTGTTTTTCCTCTCGGTCGTGCCGATCGGCCTGATCATGCGGGCGCGCGGCAAGGACCTGTTGCGCCTGAAATTCGACCGCGCCGCGCGCAGCTACTGGATCGAGCGCGATCCGCCGGGCCCGCCGCCCGAGACGATGCGCAAGCAATTCTGAGGGGATGCCCTGAGATGTGGTTTCTGAAAGAGGTCTGGGACTTCCTGAAGGTCCGCAAGAAGTTCTGGCTGCTGCCGATCATGATCATGATGGTGCTGCTGGGCGGGCTGCTGGTGCTGACCAAGGGCAGCGCGATCGCGCCCTTCATCTACACGATCTTCTGAGATCAGATGCGTATCCTGGGCCTGTCCGCCTTCTATCACGACAGCGCCGCGGCGCTGGTGGTCGACGGCACGCTGGTGGCGGCCGCCCAGGAGGAGCGCTTCACGCGCAAGAAGCATGACGCGCGCTTCCCGGAGCACGCCGTCGCCTACTGCCTCGACCACGCTGGCCTGAAACTCCAGGACATCGACCACGTCGCCTTCTACGACAAGCCGTTCCTGAAGTTTGAGCGCCTGCTGGAGACCTATCTCGCCTTCGCGCCGCGCGGCTTCCGCTCCTTCAGCATGGCCATCCCGCTGTGGCTGCGCGAGAAGCTGTTCCAGAAGACCTTGCTGCGCGACGAGCTGAAGAAGCACGCGCCGGACTTCGACTGGCAGAACAAGCTGCTGTTCGGCGAGCACCACCAGAGCCACGCCGCCTCCGCCTTCTTCCCCTCGCCCTTCGAGGAAGCCGCCGTGCTGACCATGGACGGCGTCGGCGAATGGGCGACGACATCGCTGGCGCACGGCAAGGGCCATGACCTTCAGATGCTGCGCGAGTTGCACTTCCCGCACTCGATCGGCCTGCTCTACTCCGCCTTCACCTACTACACCGGCTTCAAGGTGAACTCCGGCGAGTACAAGGTGATGGGGCTGGCGCCCTATGGCGAGCCGCGCTTCCTGAAGACCATCCTCGACAATCTGGTCGACCTGAAGGAGGACGGCACCTTCCGCCTCGACCAGTCCTACTTCGACTATTGCACCGGCCTGCGCATGACCAACGCCAGGTTCGACGCGCTGTTCGGCGGCCCGGCGCGCACGCCGGAGAAGCTGCTGACCCAGCGCGAGATGGACCTCGCCGCCTCGGTGCAGGCGGTGACCGAAGAGATCGTGCTGCGCCTCGCGCGCTCGGTCCGCAAGGAAACCGGCCTGAAGAACCTCTGCCTCGCTGGCGGCGTGGCGCTGAACTGCGTCGCCAATGGCAAGATCCATCGCGAGGGCATCTTCGACCAGATCTGGGTACAACCCGCCGCGGGCGACGCCGGCGGCGCGGTGGGCTCGGCCTTCGCTGCCTATCACGGCTTCCACCGCCAGCCGCGCAAACTCAACGGCACGCTCGACGGCATGGCCGGCTCCTATCTCGGCCCGAACTACGACGATGACGCGGCGTCGCGCCTGAAGGCCGCCGGCGCCGTCGTGCACGAACTGTCCTACGAGCAACTGATCGAGCGCACGGCGCAGGCGCTGGCCGACCAGAAGGCGGTGGGCTGGATGCACGGGCGCATGGAGTTCGGCCCACGCGCGCTGGGCGGCCGCTCGATCCTGGGCGACGCGCGCTCGCCCTCGATGCAGAAGATGCTCAATCTCAAGGTGAAGTACCGCGAATCGTTCCGACCCTTCGCGCCGGCCGTGCTGCGCGAGGATGTCGGCCAGTACTTCGAGTTCGAGGCCGACAGCCCCTACATGCTGATGGTCGCGCCTGTGCGTCGGGAGCGCCGTCGCGCGATGACGGCGGAGGAACAGGCGCTGTTCGGCATCGACAAGCTCAACGTGCCGCGCTCGGACATCCCGGCGGTGACACATGTCGACTACTCCGCGCGCATCCAGACCGTGCACCGCGAGACCAACGCCGCCTATCACGACCTGATCGCGCGCTTCCGCGACAAGACCGGCTGCGCGGTGATCGTCAACACCAGCTTCAACGTGCGCGGCGAGCCGATCGTCTGCACGCCCGAGGACGCCTTCCGCTGCTTCATGGGCAGCGAGATCGAGGTGCTGGTGGTCGGCAACTGCCTGCTGCTCAAGGAAGAGCAGAACCCGGCGCTGAGGATCGACTACAAGGACGACTTCGAGCTCGACTAAGGCGAAATCGGATTTCTATTCGAGCTGTCATTCCGAGCGGAGCGAGGAATTTTGGCGTGCTTGCTGGATTGCTGGCTGCGCCTGGAGTGATGAAGCGGATGTAACTTGCGTCGCCGTTTGACCGGCGGAATTGCGCCGTTCCGCTCCTCCTACCGGCCCGCTATCGTCCGCGCGACATTCACGATCAAGGTTCCGCATGCGCGCGGTGTTGTGCGAACAACTGGGCGATCCTTCTGTCCTGAAGATTGTCGACCTGCCGGCGCCGACGCCGGGCAAGGGCGAAGTGTTGGTGCGCGTGCGTGCGGCAGCGATGAATTTTCCCGACGTGCTGATGGTGGCCGGCGGCTATCAGCACAAGCCCGCGCTGCCGTTCACGCCAGGCATGGAAGCGGCCGGCGAGATACTCGTGCTGGGCGAAGGCGTCACCGGTTGGTCGGTCGGCGACAAGGTGATTTTCGGCAAGCGGCCGGGCGCCTTCGCCGAGCAGGTCGCGGTGCCGGTGAGCGGGCTTGCGATGAAGGTGCCGGAGGGCTGGTCGTTCGCCGAGGGCGCGGCGTTCCGGGTCGGCGCGCAGACCGCTTATCACGGCGTGGTCCATCGCGCGGCGTTGAAGCGAGGCGAGACGTTGCTGGTGCATGGTGCGACCGGTGGCGTCGGGCTCGCCGCCGTTCAGCTCGGCAAGCATCTCGGCGCGACGGTGATCGCGACCGGCGGCGACGATGAGAAGTTGAAGGTCGTGCGCAGCTATGGCGGCGCCGATCATGTCGTGAACTATCGCACCGCCGATTTCGTCGCCGTGGTGAAGGAGATCACCAAGGGCCGCGGCGCCGACGTGATCTACGATCCGGTCGGCGGCGACGTGCTGGAGAAGTCGGTGCGCTGCGCGGCGTTCGGCGCGCGGCTGGCAGTGATCGGCTTCACCTCGGGCGGACCGTCGAAGCTGATGAGCAACCACATCCTGATAAAATGCCTCACCGTGCTGGGTGTACGCGCGGGCGAGGCGGCGCGTTACGATCCGCGCTATGCCGAGGACTACAAGGTGACGATGCCCAAGCTCGCCGCCCAGGGCGTGATGCGCCCGCATATCTCGCATCGACTGCCGATGGAGCGCGTGGCCGACGCCATGCGCCTGCTGCTCGATCGCAAGGTGGTCGGCAAGGCCGTGCTGGAGTTTCCATGAGTTCCGCAAAGCTGACGGTCGCGCGCCTGAAGACGGAGCTGGCGCTGCCGGTGATCTGTGCGCCGATGTTCCTGATCTCCGGTCCCGACCTCGTGGTCGCGGCGTGCAAGGCCGGCATTGTCGGCTCGTTTCCGCTCTTCAATCGGCGCACGACCGCCGATCTGATCGTCTGGTTCGATGAAATCGTCGCACGGCTCGACGAGGCGCGGCGCGCCGATCCCTCGGCCTACATCGCGCCGTGGTCGGCCAACATCAATACCCACACCAGCAACCCGCGCTTCGCCGAGGATCTCGAGCTGATCGTGCGCTATCGCGTGCCTGTTGTGATCTCAGCGCTGGGCAGTCCCAAGCGCATCGTCGAGCCGGTGCACGCCTATGGCGGGCTGGTGATCGCCGACGCCGCCAGCCCGGCGCTGGCGCGCAAGGCGGCCGATTTCGGCGTCGACGGTCTGGGGCTGATCGCGTCGGGCTCGGGCGGCCATACCGGCTCGGTCTCGCCCATCGCCTTCGTGCGCGAAGTGCGGCGCTGGTGGGATGGCGCGATCGTGCTGGGCGGCGCGATCGGCGACGCTGTCGGCATTCGCGCCGCCGAGGTGCTGGGCGCCGACTTGGCCTATATGGGCACGCGCTTCATCCCGACGCCGGAGAGCCTGGCCGAGCCCGAGCACAAGCGCATGATTATCGAGAGCGGCATCGACGATCTGATCATCAGCAACGCGCTGACCGGCGCCACGGCGAGCTGGCTGAGGCCCAGCCTGATCGCGGTCGGCCTCGATCCCAAGACCTTGAAGCCGCGCGAGGACGGCTATCGCTATCGCGGCCTGCTGGGCGACGAGCCCAAGCCGTGGAAGGGCATCTTCAGCGCCGGCCAGGGCATCGGCTCGATCGATCGCGTCGAGACCGTGGCCGACATCGTCGGCGCGCTGAAGCGCGACTATCACCAACGCTACAACGGGAGCGGCGCATGAGCGGCAGACTGGCCGGCAAGGTCGCGATGATCACCGGTGCCGCCAGCGGCATCGGCAAGCGCACCGCCGAGCGCTTCATCGCCGAGGGCGCCAAGGTGCTGCTCACCGACATCCAGGACGCCAAGGGCGAGGAGGTCGCCAAGTCGCTGGGCGGCAGCGCCGCCTATCGCCGCGCCGACGTCACGCGCGAGGAGGACATCGCGGCGGCCGTCGCCGAGGCCGGTCGGCGCTTCGGGCCGCTCGACATCCTGCTCAGCAACGCCGGCATCCGGGGACAGGGCGCGACCCCGATCGAGCAGCTCGACATGGCGGCGTGGGATCGCGCGATGGCCGTGCTGCTGCGCTCGGTGGTCTACGGCGCCAAGCACGCCGCCGCCGTGATGAAGCCCCGGCGCAGCGGCAGCATCGTCAACCTCGCCAGCGCCGCCGGGCTCGTGGCTGGCGCCACGCCGCACGACTACTCCACCGCCAAGGGCGCGGTGGTGCATTTCACCAAGGGCCTGGCGCTGGAGCTGGGCGAGTTCGGCATCCGCGCCAACGCGGTGTGCCCTGGTTACACCATCACGCCGATGGTGCTGGAGGGCCTCGGCATCGGCGCGCAGGCGATCGAGGCCGAGCCGGCGAAGGTCGACGCCGCTTTCGCCGCCGTTCATCCAATCCCGCGTGTCGGCCGCGTCGGGGACATCGCCGATACGATCCTCTTCCTCGCCAGCGACGAGTCACGCTTCGTCAACGGTCAGGCGATCGGCGTAGATGGCGGATTGTCGGCCGGCGCGCATTGGAGCGGCCATCGCGGCAAGATGGCCGGCATCCGCACCAGCCTGGCGGCCGACGGTTAGCCAATTTCAACAGACATACGAAAAAACCCCGCGCGGTGTTTCCCACGAAACAGTGGGGATCGCCGTCATGGCGGAATATTCGCGCATCAAACGCGAAGCGGGGGACAAGATGGGTGACTATTCGAGCTGCTGGTTCGGGGTCGGCTTCAAGGGCGGCTTCTCACTGGGGCCGGGGTTCGAGGACGTCGAAGGCTTCATGTTCAACGTCGGCGATCCGAGCGCGTATTTCTGGTGCGGCGTCAGCAGCCTGCGAGTCGGCATGGGCCTGGGCGGCTCGGTCGGCCTGACCTTGATGATGCTGACCGGCTGCCCCGACGTGAAGAAGATGAACAAACGGCAGATCACCGATTGGGGCATCGACCTGTCGATCGGCGCCAAGTGGAGCACGCTGATCGGCTGCGTGAAGCACTGGGACAAGTACAAGGCGCTCGCCGAGTGGGGAAAGGCGCAGGACAACATCCTCAATCCCAAACGGGTCGACCTGATGAACCAGATCTTCAACAACGGCAAGTCGGCGTATCAGGGCTTCACGTCGAAGGAACCGGAGCTGCTGACCGTTGACCTACCGGCGAGCTTCGGACTCGAAGCGTCGGCCTCCTACAAGCTCGGCACGTTCCGAGTCTACAGCGAGACCGAGGGCTGGAGCCGTCGCGCGCGCTACGTCCAGGAACTCAAGCCCTCCGACTACGCCGGCCAGACCTACACCAACCCGTCCGGCCAGAAGATCGGCACTTTCGCCAGCGACGGCGCGCTGATGATGAAGGGCGGACGCATCCCCGTGAAGTGAACGCCGCTCTCTGGCCTAGCGATTGAACACGATCGAGACGCGCCGGTCGGCCTTGTTGCGATCAACGTCGCCGAAGTTGAAGCGGCCGTACGCTTCGCCACCGGTGTCCATGATGATGTTATTGGCCGAGAAGCCGTCGCTGACCAGGAGGTTGGCGACGGTGCCCGCGCGGGCCAGGCCGAGTCGCTTGTTGGCGGCTGGGTCGCCCACCTTGTCGGCGAAGCCGACCAGGCAAATCTGGGTGACGTAGATGTCCTTGGCCTGCTTGGCGCGCTTGCGCACCTCGGCGATCTGCTGTTGATCGAGCACCGACTTGCCGAAGTCGAAATAGACGTTGTAGGGGCCGGGATACGGCGTGCCGCCCAGGCGCGGCGGGCACACACCAATGGTCTGTGCGACGCTCGGCGCCGCGACAGAAAGGGCGACCGCGACGGCGGCCAAGATTGAGCTCATGCGGCGCAAAGGCACCTCCCTCGAACGCTCCAGTGGGGCGCCGGCGCTCGCGACCTCAGGTCGTCGGCCTCGATGCCGGCTTTGCCTTCGTGGTGGTTCTTGGTGGCGATTTGACGGCCTTCCGGGCCGGACCGGACGCCACAAGGGTCGTCGGCTTGGCTTTGACGGGCGTCGGCTTGGCCACGGCCGGCGGCGCCTTGGTCTGCGGCTTGGCGGTCGGCGCGACCGGCGGCGCGATCGGCGGCGCGACACCCTGGGTCACGGCGGAGGGCCGGGGGCCGGGCTTGGTGAGATCCAGCGTCTGCAACGGCGGCGCGGCCTGGCCCGGCTCCAGGCCTCGGGCATGCGACGCTTGCGTGGCCAGAACGAGCCCCATCAGACCAAGGGCCAAAAGAACACAAATCGAACGTGCTTTCATGTCTCCGCCCCCCGGGGGTGGGATTGGCCGGCGGCGGCGCCTTGAGGCTGCCTGTCCATTCTTGTTCGCCGGGAGATTAGCCGCATTATCCCGCGAACCCGGCACGGGGGCAATCATTTCATCAGGTTGCGGGCGATTTCTCAGTTTGCGCCAAGGCGCTTCTCGTGCGACGGAAGCTCCGTGAGCCCGCCTTGCCGCTTTTCTGCCGGAAAACTTCGCTTACATTTGCCATCATGCGCACACAGCCCTTCTTCCTCCGCCGTGCCGGCGTCCTTGCGGCCTCGGCCATCGGCCTTTCGGCGCTCCTGTTCCTAACCATCGCCGGCGCCCAAGCGCAGGATCGTAGCCGGGGCAAGCAACGCAGCATTCCCTACGTGTCGATTACCAAGAAGGACGGCACCACCCGTTACTTCGAGACGAACGCGATTCCGCTGCTGATCAACAAGGCGTGCTTTGGCTGGCGCATGTGGCTGGGCGGGCCTGACCGCAGCGTGCAGATGGTCGAGGTGTTGCAGACCTCGCAGCCGGCCAAGGACGTGATCGCCGGGCCGGAAACCGAGGTCAATCCCGAGAAGACGCGAGCCACCACACGCATGCGCGAGATGGTGCGCGACGGCTTCATGCAGCGGTCGTGGTGCATCATCGAGGGCGACCCGCCGGGCACCTATACCTATCACATCACCATCGACGGCGAGCCGCGTGGCGAGTTCGTGTTCTGCGCCATCGAGGTGCCGAGCCAGGACGAGAACACCGATCCCACCGAGCTGAACTGCCCCAACAAGTTCCAGTCGGTCGAGGATCCGCGGGCGCGCCCGACCATCGTCGCCGGCGCGGCGCAGGGCCGGTGATGCCCGCCGCCAACGAGTCGGCGCCCCGTCCCGTCGTGCTGTGCATCCTCGACGGCTGGGGCCATCGCCCCGAAACAGCCGACAACGCGGTCGCGGCGGCGCGCAAGCCGAACTTCGATCGCCTGGTCGCGACCTGTCCCCAGGGGCTGATCGACGCCTCCGAGCTCTATGTCGGTCTGCCATCGGGCCAGATGGGCAATTCCGAGGTCGGCCACATGAATCTCGGTGGCGGCCGGGTCGTCATGCAGGACCTGCCGCGCATCGACCAGGCGATCCAGGACGGCTCGCTGGCCGCCAATCCCGAGCTGCTGGCCTTCATCGACAAGCTGAAAGCGTCCAGGGGCACCTGCCACCTGATGGGCCTGATGTCGCCGGGCGGCGTGCACAGCCACCAGGACCAGATCGCCGCGCTGGCCAACATCGTCGCCGCTTCGGGCGTGCCGGTCACCGTGCACGCCTTCCTCGATGGCCGCGACGCGCCGCCCCGCAGCGCCCGCGGCTATCTCGCCGCCTTCGCCCAGTCGCTGAAGCCTGGCCTGCCAATCCGCATCGGCACGGTGGACGGCCGCTTCTACGCCATGGACCGCGACAAGCGCTGGGACCGCGTCACCAAGGCCTACGAGACACTGGTCGACGCCAAGGGTGAGCGCGCGGCGACGCCTGACGAGGCGGTCGCCCAGGGCTATGCCGCCGATCTCACCGACGAGTTCGTCCTGCCCACGTCGATCGGCGACTACGCCGGCATGAAGGATGGCGACGGCGTACTGATGGGCAATTTCCGCGCCGATCGCGCGCGCGAGATGCTGACGGCGCTGCTCGATCCCATGTTCGACGGCTTCAACCGCGGCCGGCTGGTGTCGTTTGCCGCGGCGCTTGGCCTGGTCGAGTATTCGACCGCGCTCAACGCCTTCCTCGGCACGCTGTTCCCGTCGATGTCCGTGACGATGGGCCTGGGCGAGACGGTGTCGCGCGCCGGGCGCACGCAATTGCGCATCGCCGAGACCGAGAAGTACGCGCACGTCACGTTCTTCTTCAACGGCGGCGAGGAGCGGGTTTTCGACGGCGAGGAGCGCATTCTCGTGCAGTCGCCCAAGGTCGCGACCTACGACCTGAAGCCGGAGATGAGCGCCCTCGAGGTCACCGACAGGCTGGTCGAGGCGATCGACTCGAAAAGGTTCGACCTGGTCGTGGTCAACTACGCCAACGCCGACCAGGTCGGCCACAGCGGCGTCTTCGCCGCCGCCGTGCGGGCCGTCGAGACGGTCGATGCCTGCCTCGGCCGTCTTATGGAGGCGGTCCGGCGCGTCGGCGGCTGCCTGTTCGTCACCGCCGATCACGGCAATGTCGAGCAGATGTTCGACGCCGAGACCGGTCAGCCGCACACCCAGCACACGCTCAACCGCGTGCCGGCTCTGCTCTATAACGGCCCGGCCGAGATCCGCTCGCTGGCCGACGGCCGGCTGGCCGACGTCGCGCCGACCGTGTTGCGCTTGATGGGCCTGGCCCAGCCGGCCGAGATGACCGGCGCCTCGCTGCTGCGCACGACGCCGCGCATACCGGTCCTGCCAGTCCCCACGGCGGCGGTCGCGTGAGGAGCACGCCGCTCACGAGTTCGCGCGCCCTGCCTGCCGGCCTTGAGGGGACACCGGTCGCGCTGTAGTTTTCGCCCCAGAACCTTCACGTCCCGGTCATCGGGCAAAGGTGGATCAAAGCCCATGACACTCCGTCGTTTGACGGCCGCCACGGCGGTCGCCCTTTTCCTCACCGTTCCCGCCGCTTTCGCCCAGACCAAGGCGCCCGACGACAAGGGCAAGCCGCGTCAGGACCGCAGCGAGATCTACCAGCAGCTCAACCTGTTCGGCGACGTGCTAGAGCGGGTGCGCAACGACTACGTCGAGCCGCCCAACGAGAAGGATCTGATCGAGAACGCCATCAACGGCATGCTGTCCTCGCTCGATCCGCACTCCTCCTACATGAACCCGAAATCGTTCCGGGACATGCAGGTGCAGACGCGCGGCGAGTTCGGCGGGCTGGGCATCGAAGTCACCATGGAGAACGGCGTCGTCAAGGTCGTCTCGCCGATCGACGACACGCCCGCGGCCAAGGCCGGCCTGCAGCCCGGCGACCTGATCGTCACGCTCGACGGCCAGCCGGTGATGGGTCTCACCCTGCAGGAGGCCGTCGAGAAGATGCGCGGCCGGGTCGACACCACGATCAAGCTGGGCGTCCGTCGTGCCGGCCGGGATCCCTTCGAGGTCACCCTGACGCGCGCCGTGATCAAGGTCCGCTCGGTGCGCGCGCGCGTCGAGGGCGGCGACATCGGCTATATCCGCATCACCTCGTTCACAGAGCAGACCACCGCCGGCCTTCAGGAAGCGCTCAGCAACTTCAAGAAGGAGCTGGGCGCCAAGTGGAAGGGCGTCGTGCTCGACCTGCGCAACAACCCGGGCGGCCTGCTTGACCAGTCGATCTCGGTGTCCGACGCTTTCCTCGACCGCGGCGAGATCGTCTCGACGCGTGCGCGCAAGACCGAGGACGTGCAGCGCTGGGAGGCCAAGCCTGGCGATCTCGCCGAGGGTCGGCCGGTCGTGATCCTGATCAATGGCGGCTCCGCCTCGGCCTCGGAGATCGTCGCCGGCGCGCTGCAGGACCACAAGCGCGCGATCGTCATGGGCACGCGTTCGTTCGGCAAGGGATCGGTGCAGTCCATCATGCCGGTGAGCGGCGGCGGCGCGATCCGCCTGACCACGGCGCTCTACTACACGCCCTCGGGCCGCTCGATCCAGAAGGACGGCATCAAGCCGGATATCGAGGTCGAGCAGTCGAAGATCGAGACCATCCGTACGCAGGACCGCATTCGCGAGGAGAACCTGCGCGGCTCGATCAACAATCCGCGCGGCAGGCCCGACGGCGCGGCGCCGGCCAAGCCCCCGGCCGACGCGGCCAAGCCGGATGCGGGCAAGCCCGACGAGGCCAAGCCAGGCGAAGGCCAGCCGCCGGCTGAGCAGGCCATCGACTACCAGCTGCTGCGCGCGCTCGACCTGGTTCGCGGGATCGCGCTTTACGGCAACCGCGACAAGTGACGTGAAGGCCGGAGGCGACCGATGAGCGAGGACCCCGCTCTCGACCGCCCATCGCCCGCGCCTCGTACGCGCCGTGGCGCCGGCGTCTACGTCGCCTACACGATCGCCGGCGCCCTGCTGCTGGGCGCCGGCGCATTGAGTCTCGGCCACTTCTCGAACTACCGGTCGTCGAGCTCCGGCCAGCCGACGAAGGCCGGCCAGCCCGTCGCGAAACCACCGGCGCCGGGCTCCGCGTCCGGGCCCGCGCAGCCGCCGGCTCCCACCGCCACCGTCCAAGTGCCGTCGGTGACGGTGAAGATGCCGGAGCCCCAGGGCGCCGACGCGTCGCCACCCACCCCGGCGGCCGCACCTACCGCGCCGCCGGCGGTGGCGGCACCCGCCGCTGTCGCGCCGACGCCCCTGACGACGACGCCCGCGCCGCCACCGGCCTCACCGGCCGCCACGGCCGACGCCAGTGACGCGCCGGTCAATCTGATCGCCGCCAACGGCCTGCCGCTGCCGCCACCCGAGAAGCCGCGCGTGCCCGGCCGCCGCGTCGGCAAGTGCCCCGCAGGCACCGATCCCGCGGAGTTGGTCGAGGCCAGCCCGGGTGGACGCCTGCCGCGTATCGCCGGCAACGGCTGCATGCCATGGCTGGCCTATGCCAGCGAGTTCGATCATCTCGATCGCGAGCGGTTGCGGCTGGGCTTGGCGGTGATCGGGATCGGGCTGAACGAGCCGGTCACCCAGAAAGCGGTCGAGACGATGCCGCCGGGCACGACCTTGGTCTTCATGCCGGAGACGCCGAACCTGGATCGCTGGATCCAACGGGCGCGCGAGCGCGGCATGGAAGCCGTGCTGATGCTGCCGGTCCAGAACCAGCAGGGCGCCGCCGAGCGCGGCATGCCGCCGCTGCAGAAGGGTCTGGCGCCAGCCGAGAACGTACGCCGCTTGCGCGCGGCGCTCGAGAAGGCGACCGGCTATGTCGGCGTGGCGCTGCTTTCCGGCCCCGTGGTGGAGGACGACGCCACGCTGCGGCCGTTGCTGGCGGAGATCCGCGATCGCGGCCTGCTGGTGCTGGAATTCGAGCGCTGGAGCGGCAAGTCGCTGGTGCACCCGATCAGCCGCGAGCTTGGCATTCCCTATTCGACCGACATCGACAGCCCGATCGCCTGGGTCGATCGCTTCAACGCCAATGGCCGAGAGACCACCGCGGCCGATGTCGATGCCGGCCTGGGCGAAGTCGAGAAATACGTCCGCACGGCGCGCTTCGGCCTGGGCTGGTCGCTGGCACGACCGCTCGCGATCGACCGTATCACCGCCTGGGCCGCCGGCGCGCGCACACGCGGCTTTCTGCTCGCGCCGGTGACCGGTGTCACCGAGTGCGCCGAAAGCTGCCAGAAGCGCTTGCCGCGGCCCCAGCAGCCACCGGCGCCGGCCGCGGCGACGCGCTGACGGCGGATGTTCCGCTCGGCCAACGTTCCCCCGGGCTATCGCCCGAACGTCGGCATGATGCTGATCGGGCCCGACCGTCGCGTCTTCGTCGGCCAACGCCTCGATACCCGCATGGACGCCTGGCAGATGCCGCAAGGCGGCATCGATCGCGGCGAGACGCCCGAGCGGGCGGCGCTGCGCGAGCTCGCGGAGGAGATCGGCACGGCCAAGGCCGAGCTGCTGCGGATGAGCGCCGACTGGTTCGCCTACGACCTGCCGACCGAGCTGGCGCGCACCATGTGGAAGTGCCGCTATCGCGGCCAGGCCCAGAAATGGGCGGCGCTGCGCTTCACGGGCGTCGACGACGACATCCGGCTCGACACGGCGCATCCGGAGTTCCGCTCGTGGCGTTGGGCGCGCGCCTCGGAGCTGCCGAGCCTCATCGTGCCCTTCAAGCGCGACGTCTACAGCGCCGTGGTCCGCGAATTCGCCGACCTGGTGGACTAGGACGACGTCAGGCCGCCGCCGCGGCGCGGTTGAACTTGGCGATGCGGCTGCGCAGGAGGCGATAGCCCAGCCGCGTGACCCAATCGCGCAGGCGGCCGTTGGCCGGCAGTCCGGCGGCCTTCAGGATCATGGCCACGCCGCGGTCAAGGTGGCCAGGCTTGTAGATCGCGTAGGCGCGGCGCATGTACTCGCGGGTGAAGCGCCCGCGGTCGTAGGCCTCCCCCGGCGCGGCGTTGGCCGCATAGTAGGCGCAGGCCAGCTCGTCGTCCTCCACCTCGCGCAAACGACCCAGGCCAACGCGCATACGGCCCCAGCGGCCCACTTTCTCGACCTCGAGATAGCGGCGCATGTGGGTGTAGAATAGCTTGTAGTGCCGCAACTCGTCGGCGGCGATGAAGGCGCAGACCTGCTTCAGCACCGGCTCGTCGCTGCGATCGCGCAGCGCCGCGTAGAATGTGCTCGTGCCGCTCTCGACGATGCAGCGCGCCATCAGCTCGCCGGCGCGCGTGCCGCGCACCGATGTGGTGGCGTCGAGCGGCAGGCTGTAGCTCTCGGTGAACGTCTTGAAGGCGCCGTCGAAGTCGAAGGACGGATCGGCCATCCGTGCCCAGCGGCCCAGCGCCATGCCGTGCACGACCTCTTCCTGCGCCCAGATCGGCGCCAGGGCTTTGAACTCCTGGTCGTCGGCGAACACATTGCCCAGATAAACGCCATAGTCGACGCCGTTGCGCTCGACCATGGCCGCCGCCTTCACGATCTTCAGGATCTCTGGATCGACCTTGCTCGGGTCGAACCGGTCCCAGTCGATGTCGTCTAGCGTCCAGTTCTTCATGGATCACGCCTTGGACGTATCCCGCCCCCGCCCCTATCGGTAGGGCGGGCGAGAAACCAAGTCCACTGAAATAAAGTTGCTTAAGGCTGGAATTTCAACCCGCTAGGCCATGCGGGTATCCGCCCGGACGGGGATTCAGCGCGCGGCGTAGTAGGCGTAGGCGCGCTGCAGGTCCTGCGCCACGGACACCGCCTTCTCGGCTCCGGACCGGGTCGCCGGCGTGGCCTCGGCCAGCGCCTCCCGCGCATCGCGCAGGCGCTTGGCGAGCTGGTCGGCGGACACGTCTTCGAAGGGCTGCGCCTCCTCGGCCAGCACCGTGCAGCGCTCGCGGGTGACCTCGGCGAAGCCGCCGGCCACCATGAAGCGCCTGACGGTCTTGCCGCCGTCCTGCACCTCGATGACGCCGGGGCGGACCGTTGAGATCATGGGGATATGTCCCGGCAGGACGCCGAAATCGCCGTCGCCGCCGGGCACGATCACCATGTCGGCCTCGGTCGCCGCGAGCTCGCGCTCGGGCATCACCAGGGAAAACGCCACCTTGGCCATTCAACGGCCCTCCGCGACCGGTCGCTCTGCTCAGGCCGCCTCGGCCGCCATCTTCTTGGCCTTGGCGACGGCCTCCTCGATGGTGCCGACCATGTAGAACGCCGCCTCCGGCAGATCGTCGTAGTCGCCGGCGACGATGCCCTTGAAGGCCTTGATGGTGTCCTCGAGCTTCACGAACACGCCGGGCGTGCCGGTGAAGACCTCGGCGACGTGGAAGGGCTGGCTGAGGAAGCGCTGCATCTTGCGCGCGCGCGCCACGACCAGCTTGTCCTCTTCCGACAGCTCGTCCATGCCGAGAATGGCGATGATGTCCTGCAGCGACTTGTACTGCTGCAGCACGCGCTGCACGGCGCGCGCCGTGTTGTAGTGCTCGTCGCCGACGACGCGCGGATCGAGCATGCGCGAGGTCGAGTCGAGCGGATCGACGGCCGGGAAGATCGCCTGCTCGGCGATCGAGCGGCTGAGCACGGTGGTCGCGTCCAAGTGGGCGAACGAGGTCGCCGGCGCCGGGTCGGTCAAGTCGTCGGCGGGCACATAGATCGCCTGCACCGAGGTGATCGAGCCCTTCTTGGTCGAGGTGATGCGCTCCTGCAGTGCGCCCATGTCGGTCGACAGGGTCGGCTGATAGCCCACCGCCGAGGGGATACGGCCGAGCAGCGCCGACACTTCCGAGCCGGCCTGGGTGAAGCGGAAGATGTTGTCGACGAAGAACAGCACGTCCTGGCCTTCGGCGTCGCGGAAGTACTCCGCCACGGTCAGCCCCGACAGGCCGACGCGCGCGCGCGCGCCCGGCGGCTCGTTCATCTGGCCGTAGACCAGCGCCACCTTCGAGCCGGCGGTCGTGCCGTCGTCGTTGAGCTTGATGACGCCCGACTCGATCATCTCGTGATAGAGGTCGTTGCCCTCGCGGGTGCGCTCGCCCACGCCGGCGAACACCGACACGCCGCCATGCGCCTTCGCGACGTTGTTGATCAGCTCCATGATCGTCACGGTCTTGCCGACGCCGGCGCCGCCGAACAGGCCGATCTTGCCGCCTTTGGCATAGGGCGCCAGCAGGTCGATGACCTTGATGCCGGTGACCAGGATCTGCGCCTCGGTCGACTGGTCGACGAACTCCGGCGCGCCACGGTGAATCGGCAGGCTCTGCTTGGCGCCGACCGGGCCGCGCTCGTCGACCGGCTCGCCGATGACGTTGAGGATGCGGCCCAGCGTCTCCGGGCCGACAGGCATGGCGATCGGGCCGCCGGTGTCGACCGCTTTCTGGCCGCGCACGAAGCCGTCCGTGGTGTCCATGGCGATGGTGCGCACCGTCGACTCACCGAGGTGCTGGGCGACCTCAAGCACGACCTTGCGGCCGTCGGAGTCGACGTTGAGCGCGTTCATGATGGCCGGCAGCTCGCCCTCGAACTGGACGTCGACGACGGCGCCCGTCACCTGGGTGATCTTGCCGATGTTGTTGGCGGCCATGGCTCTACCTCTTATCGATCGGTTCGTGTCGTCTCGGGCCGGGCATCAGATCGCTTCGGCGCCCGAGATGATCTCGATGAGTTCCTTGGTGATCGACGCCTGACGCGAGCGGTTCATCTGCAAGGTCAGTCGTTTGATCATGTCGCCGGCGTTGCGCGTGGCGTTGTCCATCGCGGTCATGCGCGCGCCCTGCTCGGACGCGGCGTTCTCCAGCAGCGCGCGGTAGATCTGTACCGCGAGGTTGCGCGGCAGCAGCTCAGCGAGGATGGTCTCCTCGTCCGGCTCGAACTCGTAGGGGCTCGCGCCGGCGCCGGCCTCGGCCTCGGGCACCGCCGGCGGGATGATCTGCTGGCGCGTGAGGATCTGGCTGATCGCCGAGCGGAAGCGGTTGTAGATGATGGTGGCGACGTCGAACTCACCGGCCTCGAACATCGCCAGAACGCGGTCGGCGACCTTGCGCGCGTCGGCGAAGCCCAGTCGCGGCTTGCCCAGATCGGTGATCGAATCAACGATCAGATTGCCATAGTCGCGGCGCAGCTGGTCGCGCGCCTTGCGGCCAACGGCCAGCACCTTGACCGTCTTGCCGTCGCCCTGCAACGCGCGGATGGCGCGGCGCGCCTCGCGCACGATCGAGCTGTTGAAGCCGCCGCACAGGCCGCGATCGGCGGTGGCGACGATCAGCAGATGAACCTTGTCGGAACCGGTGCCGGCCAGCAGCTTGGGCGCGCCGGCCTTGCCGAGCATGCCCGACGCCAGCGAGGCCAGCATGCGATCCATCGCCTGGGCGTAGGGCCGGCCGGCCTGCGCCGCTTCCTGCGCGCGCCGCAGCTTTGCGGCGGCGACCATCTTCATCGCCTTGGTGATCTTCTGCGTCGACTGGACGCTTCGGATCCGCAAGCGGAATGATTTGAGGCTGGGCATCGCGGTGTCCGCCTGGGCTCGTCAGCTGTGATGCGGGCTCAGGCGAACTTCTTGACGAAGTCGGCGAAGAAGGCCTTCAGCTTCTCTTCGGTCGCCGGCGAGATCTGCTTCTCGTTGCGGATCGCGTCGAGCACAGAAGCGTCGCTCGCCTTCAGCGCCTCGAGCGCGCGGCGCTCGAACTCGCCGACACGCGCCACCGGCAGCGTATCGAGGAAGCCGCGCGTGCCGGCGAAGATCGAGATCACCTGCTCCTCGACCGCCATCGGGCTGAACTGGCCCTGCTTCAGGAGCTCGGTCAGGCGCTGGCCACGCGCCAGCAGCCGCTGCGTCGAGGCGTCGAGATCGGAGGCGAACTGCGCGAAGGCCGCCATCTCGCGATATTGCGCCAGCTCCAGCTTGATGGTGCCGGCGACCTGCTTCATCGCCTTGATCTGCGCGGCGGAGCCCACGCGGCTGACCGACAGGCCGACGTTGATGGCCGGGCGGATGCCCTGGAAGAACAGTTCGGTCTCGAGGAAGATCTGACCGTCGGTGATCGAGATCACGTTGGTCGGGATGTAGGCCGACACGTCGCCGGCCTGGGTCTCGATGACCGGCAGCGCGGTGAGCGAGCCCGAGCCGTTCTTCTCGTTGAGCTTAGCGGCGCGCTCCAACAGCCGGGAGTGCAGGTAGAACACGTCGCCGGGATAGGCTTCGCGGCCCGGCGGGCGGCGCAGCAGCAGCGACATCTGACGGTAGGCGACGGCCTGCTTGGAGAGATCGTCGTAGACGATCACGGCGTGCATGCCGTTGTCGCGGAAATACTCGCCCATCGCGCAGCCGGTATAGGGCGCGAGGAACTGCAGCGGCGCCGGGTCGGACGCGGTGGCGGCGACGACGATGGAGTATTCCATCGCGCCGGCGTCCTCGAGCGTCTTGACGATCTGCGCCACGGTCGAGCGCTTCTGGCCGACGGCGACATACACGCAGTACAGCTTGCGCGACTCGTCGCCCGAGGCGTTGATGGTCTTCTGGTTGATGAAGGTGTCGACGGCGACGGCGGTCTTGCCGGTCTGGCGGTCGCCGATGATCAGCTCGCGCTGGCCGCGGCCGATCGGCACCAGCGCGTCGATCGCCTTCAGGCCGGTCTGCATCGGCTCGGTCACCGACTTGCGCGGGATGATGCCCGGCGCCTTGAGCTCGACGAGGCGACGCTCGGTCGACGCGATGGGGCCCTTGCCGTCGATCGGGTTGCCGAGGCCGTCAACCACGCGGCCGAGCAGGCCCTTGCCCACCGGCACGTCGACGATGGCGCCGGTGCGCTTGACGGTGTCGCCCTCGCGGATGCCGCGGTCGTCGCCGAAGATCACGACGCCGACGTTGTCGGTCTCGAGGTTAAGGGCCATGCCCTTCACCCCGCCCGGGAACTCGACCATCTCGCCGGCCTTGACGTTGTCGAGGCCGTGCACGCGCGCGATACCGTCGCCGACCGACAGCACCTGGCCGACCTCGGCGACTTCCGCCTCGACGCCAAAGCCTTCGATCTGCTGCTTGATGATGGCCGAAATCTCGGCGGCCCGGATGTCCATCACGCAACCCCCTTCATCGCAAGCTGCAGGCGCTGCAGCTTGGTGCGTATCGACGAGTCGAACATGCGCGAGCCAACCTTGACCACGAGCCCCCCGAGGAGATCGCCGTCGACCCGCGCGTTCACGGAAACCTTGTTGCCGACCAGACGGCGCAGCGTCTCGGTCAAGGCGTAGAGCTGAGCCTCGGTGAGCGGCGTCGCCGACACCACGTCGGCGGTCGTCTCGCCTCTGCGGCGCGCCAGCTCGGCGAGGAAGGCCGAGATCATCGCCGACAGATCGCGCGCGCGGCCGTTCTTCGCCACGGTGCCCACGAACTTGGTAACCAGCTCGCCGATGCCCGCCTGCTTGACCAGCGCGGCCAGCGCTTTGCCCTGCGCCTCGCGCCCGATCACCGGGCTCGACAGCAGGCGACGCAGATCGCCACTCGCGCCGATCATGGCGCGCAGGCTGGTGAGATCAGCCGCGACGGCATCGAGCGCCTTCGCCTGATCGGCGAGGTCGAACAGTGCGCTCGCGTAACGCCCGGCAAGACTGGCCGGACCGGTAGCTTCCTGCGCCACGGTGATTTCGTCCCCAAAGCCTCTGGAGAAAGGGCCTGAGCCCTTAAAATAAAAGAGTTTTTCCGAAGAACTGACACCCCCGGAAAAACGCGAGGCGTTGCTAGCACAGGGGATAGGGGCTTGCAAGCAAACGGGCCGGGACTCGTTGGCGCGGCGAAACCCTCACATGAACGAGTACGGATCGATATCCACCTGCACCCGGACCGTGCCCGGCACCTCGGCCACGGCCAGCCACTCCAGGATCACAGACTGGATATTCACCGAGCGCTCGGCACGCAGCAGCAGGCGGCGGCGGAAGCGGCCGCGCAGCAGCGATAGAGGCGCCGGCGCCGGTCCCAGCACCCGCAGCCCCTCGCCCGAGGGCGCCAGCCGACCCAGCCGGGTGGCAACGGCGTCGACCGACTGCTCGTCGGTCCCTGATACGATCAGCGCCGCCAGCCGGCCGAAGGGCGGCCATCCGGCGTGACGGCGCTCGGCCGCCTCAGTTTCCAGGAAGCGCTCCCGATCGCCGCTGGCCAGCGCCCGCATGACGGGATGGTGCGGCTGCGCGGTCTGCAGCAGCACGCGGCCGGGATGCTCGGCGCGGCCGGCGCGGCCCGCCGCCTGATACAGGAGTTGGAAGGTGCGCTCTGCCGCGCGCAGATCGCCGCCGCTCAGGCCGAGGTCGGCGTCGACTACCACCACCAGGGTCAGGTGCGGAAAGTGATAGCCCTTGGCCGCCATCTGCGTGCCGATCACGAGGTCGACCTCGTTATTGGCGATGCGCTCGACCAGAGCCTGCGCCTCGCGCCGTGTCGGCACGGTGTCGCTGGCGAAGATCTCCAGGCGCTTGTCGGGGAACAGCGCCATCACCTCCTCGGCCAGCCGCTCGACGCCGGGGCCGCAGGCGACGAAGGAGTCCTCGGCGTCGCAGGCCGGGCATTTCTCCGGCAGCGGCGCGCCGTGGCCACAATGATGACAGACCAGCTTGCGGCGGAAGCGATGCTCGACCAGCCAGGCGCTGCAATGCGGGCATTGCAGGCGATGGCCGCAGGCGCGGCAGAGCGTCAGCGGCGCGTAGCCGCGCCTGTTGAGGAACAGCAGCGCTTGCTCGCCGCGCTCCAGCGTGTCGCGGATCGCCTGTGCCACCGGCGGCGCAAGCCAGCGATTGCGCGCCGGCGGCGTGCGCCGGATGTCGACGATCTCGATGCGCGGCACCTCCATCGGACCGTGACGCTCCGGCAGGTGCAACGTGTCGTACCTCGCGCCCTGCGCGTTGACGACGCTTTCCAGCGACGGCGTCGCCGAGGCCAGCGCGATCGGGACCGCCTCCAGCCGCGCCCGCACGACAGCCATGTCGCGCGCGTTGTAGATCACGCCGTCTTCCTGCTTGAAGGCCTGGTCGTGCTCCTCGTCGACCACAATCACGCCGAGGTCGACGAAGGGCAGGAACAGCGCCGAGCGCGCGCCAACGACCACGTCGACGCGGCGCTCGGCGATGTCGCGCCAGGTCTGCCGCCGTTCGGCCGAGGTCATGTCGGAATGCCATTCGGCCGGCCGCGCGCCGAAGCGGCGCGCGAAGCGCTCGAGCCACTGCGTCGACAGCGCGATCTCCGGCAGCATGACCAGCGCCTGCCGGCCTTCCGCCAACGCTGCCGCCACCGCCTCGAAATACACCTCGGTCTTGCCGGCGCCTGGCACGCCATCGACCAGCGTGACGCTGAACTTGCGCGCGCGCACCTTGACGGCGAGATCGTCGGCCGCCGCGCGCTGCGCCTCGGACAGCGCCGGGCCCGTCATGCGCCAGTCGGGTTTGGCACGCTGGCCGATGCGCGGACGCTCGATGGTTTGAAGCGCGCCGTTGGCGACGAGTCCCTTGATCACCGACGTGCCGACGCCCGCCTCGCGCGCGAGATCCGAAAGCGCCATGGCCGGCCCGTCGCGCAGCAGGTCGAGCACGCGGCGGCGCGCGGGCGTGAGCTTCAGCGCATCGGCGTCCGCTGGGCCGAGGCGATAGAGCGTCTCGGTGCGCGGCGCCTCCAGCGCGGCGGGCGCGCTCATCGCCATGCGCAACACCGAGCCCGGCGGCGAGACCGTGTAGCTCGCCACCCATTCGACGAAGCGGCGTGTCGCTTCGCGCATCGGCGGCGCCGGCATCACACCCACGATGTCGCGCAGCTTGGCCGGATCGACTTCGCCACTGGCCGGCCCCCATACCACGCCGATGGTCTCGCGCTTGCCCAACGGCACGATGACGAAGTCGCCCGGCGACACGAGAAGCCCGTCGGGAATCGCGTAGTCGTAGGCTTCGCCCAGCGGCAACGGCAGCAGCACGGACACGACTTTGCCTCCGTCCACGGCGGCTTGCGGGCCTTGCCGGGCTTCTGGGCTTTCGTTAGAAACGATGTCGCGTCGTCGTGACGTCATACCCCACTGTAATCGGCGCGACCCGGCCGTCCCAGACCGTCCTTTCGCGCCCCCGACCGGATTGGCGATCGCACCATGAAATTCTTCGTCGATACCGCCGATGTCGCCGAGATCAAGTCGCTGGCGGCCAGCGGCCTGCTCGACGGCGTGACCACCAATCCTTCGCTGATCGCCAAGTCGGGCCGGCCGATGCTCGAGGTCATCCGCGAGATCGCCGATGTCGTGCCCGGCCCGGTGAGCGCCGAGGTCACCGCCACCGACCACACGACGATGATGAAGGAGGCGCACAAGCTCCACGCCATCGGCCGCGGCCGTAACGACAACATCACGATCAAGGTGCCGCTGACGCCCGACGGCTTGCGCACCTGCAAGACGCTGGCCGGCGAAGGCGTCATGGTCAACGTCACGCTGTGCTTCTCCGCGGCACAAGCCATCCTCGCCGCCAAGGCCGGCGCCTCGTTCATTTCGCCCTTCATCGGCCGCCTCGACGATATCGGCGAGGACGGCATGGTCCTGATCGACGATATCGTTCAGATCTACCGGAACTATCCGGCCTTCAAGACCGAGGTGCTGGCCGCCTCGATCCGCCATCCCATGCATGTCGTCGACGCGGCCAAGATCGGCGCCCATGTCGTGACCGTGCCGCCCAACATCCTGCGCATGCTCTTCAACCATCCGCTGACCGACAAGGGCCTCGACGCCTTCCTGGCGGACTGGAAGAAAACCGGCCAGTCGATCCTGTGATGGCGATCCTGTGACCATGAGCGGGGACCCGGCCAAAGCGGTCACGCGGGACGACGTTCTCGCCTATCTGCGCGCGCATCCCGATTTCCTGGTCGAGAACGCCAGGCAGCTCGAAGGCCTCCAGCCCATGCCGCGCCACAACGGCGCCGGTGTGGTCGACATGCAGGCGGCGATGGTCAAGCGCTTGCGCGGCGACATCGACAAGCTGCGCGCCCGCCAGGAGGAGCTGATCACCACCGGCCGCGCCAACCAGATCACGCAGAACCGGATCCATGTCGGCGTGCTCAGCGTGATCCAGGCCAACAGTTTCGAACGCCTGATCCACGTTGTGACGCACGAGCTGCCGGGGCTGCTCGACGTCGACTTCATCGCGCTCGCCATAGAGGGCAGCGAGGACGCGCCGCGCCGCGTGCCGGTGCGCGGTGTCTACGTGCTGGCGCCCGGCGCCATCGACGCTGCCCTCGGCCCGGGCGCCAATAGCCGCCTGCGCGCCGACATCCTGGGCGAGGAGGCCTTCTTCGGCGCGGTGGCGCGCCATGTACGCTCCGACGTGCTGGTGCGGCTCAAGGTGTCGAGCGGCTCGCCCGACGGCGTCATCGCCTTCGGCTCCAAGGACGCGCAGACCTTCGGGCCCAACCAGTCGACCGAGCTGCTGTTCTTCCTCGTGCGCGTGCTCGAGAACACGATCCGCGCCTGGCTGGACCTGCCGGAGTGACGGCGCTGGCCCGCCGTGCGCTCAAGCGCGTCGAGTCGCCGCCGCCCCTGCCGGCGCCCGAGACCGCGCTGCCCGACGACACCGCCGCCGTCATCGCCGGCTGGTGCGAGTGGCTGGCCTCGGAGCGCCGCGCCGCCGACAAGACGCTGATCGCGTATCGTCGCGACATCGCCGATTTCCTCGCCTTCGTCGCCAGCCATCTCGGCGAGCCGCCCACCGTGCGGGCGCTGGACGGGTTGCGCGCCGGCGATTTCCGGGCCTGGCTGGCGCGGCGCGCGCGCGACGGGCTGGCGCGCACCTCGACGGCGCGCGCGCTGTCCTCGGTGCGCGGCCTGTTCCGCCACATGGAGCGGCGCGGCGTCGCCGCCAACGCCGCCATCGGTCTGTTGCGTACGCCCAAGCTGCCGAAATCGCTGCCGAGGGCGCTGAGCGTCGCGGAGGCCGCCGATCTGCTGTCGGAGTCCGAGGCCGATGCCGGCATCGAGTGGGTCGCACGCCGCGACGCGGCGATCCTCACCCTGCTTTACGGCGCCGGCTTGCGCATCGCCGAGGCGTTGGCACTGACCAAGCGGCAGGTCGAAGACTTGTTGCGCAGCCGCGCCGACGTGCTGTGGGTGCGCGGCAAGGGCAACAAGGAACGGCTGGTGCCGCTCTTGCCGGCGGTGGTCGCCAAGCTCGCGGTCTACCGCGCCGCCTGTCCTTTCCTCGCCAAGGCCGCGCCCGGCGACCGCTTCTTCGTCGGCGTGCGCGGCGGCGCGCTCGATCCCGGCATCGTGCAACGGGCCGTACGCCGTCTGCGCGAGCGGCTCGGCCTGCCGCAGAGCGCCACGCCGCACGCGCTGCGCCATTCCTTCGCCACGCATCTGCTGGGCGCCGGCGGCGATCTGCGCACCATCCAGGAGTTGCTCGGCCACGCCTCGCTGTCGACCACCCAGCGCTACACCGACATCGATGCCGAACGCCTGCTCGAGGTCTACGACCGCGCCCACCCGCGCGCCAAGCAATAGCGGCCCACTGTCATCCCGAGCGCAGCGAGGGATCCAGGCGACTTCCCTGGATTCCTCGCTGCGCTCGGAATGACTGAGGTGACCTAACGCAGAGTGCGCGCCAGGAAAGCCTCGACGTCGCGCTGGAAGGCGGCCCAGGCCTCAGCGTTGTGGCCGTAATGCGCGCCGCAACAATTGTTCGGCTTGCTGCGGTTGCCGGCCGAAGCGAGGTAGCGCACAGGCAACCCGACCGCGTCGAAGCTGTGATGCGCGCCGAGATAGATTCGCGTCTCGATCAGATCGCGGCCGTTCCTTACGCGCGACAACAAGGCCTCGCACTGGCGCACCGGCGTCCAGTCGTCGAGTTCCGCCATGGTCAGCAGCAGCGGCCGGCGATTGCCGAGCGTCGGGCCGAGCCGATCCTGCAACGCGCAATCCGGATAGACCGCGATGGTGGCGCGCGCCGCCGGCTCGCCATCGAGCGCATAGAGCAGCGCGACGCCGCCGCCGTAGGAATAACCCATGACGGCGATGCGCGTGGCATCGACGTCCGCGCGCGCCGCCAGCCACTGCACTGAGGCGCGGATATCGCTGACGCGTTCGACCGCCTGCTCCACCGTCGGCCAGCGACTCGTGCAGGCGTCGCGGATGGCGCGCGCGCCGAAACTGTCGACGACAAGCGCGGCGTATCCACGACCCGCCAGGATCTGCGCCATGCGGTTGACGTTCTGGCCGACGCCGCCACAGCCGTGGAACAAGGCTACGGCCGGCGCCTTCGACGCGGCGGCGGGGCGATAGAGGGTGGCCGAGAGCTGCAAGGTACGGCTGTCGGTCTCGACCGGCACGCGTACCGCCTGCTGCGCTTGCGTCGCCGAGGCGAGCGAGGTCAGCAGGATCGCCGCGAGAAGTGCGCGCCACATGGTCAGTTCGGCGGCCCGAGATGCAGCCGCCAGAACGCCTCGACGCGCTTGAGCGTGTCGCGATAGGCCGTCTCGTCGTGGCCGATCCAGGCGCCGCAGCAGCCGCCGGGCTTGTTGCGGTTGGAGACATCCTCGCGGTAGCGCAGCTTGCTGCCGGGGTTGTCGTAGGCGTGCACCGCGTCGGCGTAGGTATGCAGCTCGAACGGCTTGCCGGAGAGCCTGGGCATCAGCTCGCGGCACTTGTCGGCCGGCGTCCAGTCGTCCTTCTCGCCGATCAGGATCAAGAGCGGCCGCTGCACCTCGAAGCGCTGCGAGGTTCGGCCGCGCAGGGTGCAATCGGGATAGAAGGCGATGGCGGCGACGAAAGCCGGCGATGGCGGCGGCGACTTGTCGGCGCCATCGCGCAAAGTGGCGAACAACGTCGCCGCGCCGCCATGCGACTGCCCCATCAGACCGATGCGGTCGGCGCGCACGAAGGGCTGCGCCTTCAGCCACGACGCCGCGCCGTCGATGTCCCAGGCGCGGTCGTGTGCAGCGACGCGGCCGCCGGCGCGCGTGCAGACTTCCTTCACGCCGCGACCGGTGAAGCTGTCGATCACCAGCGCGACGTAGCCCCACTTGCTCAGCACGTCGCCCCAGGTGCGTGCCGCCGATCCCGGCCCGCTGCAGCCATGCACCACGATCACCGCCGGACGCGGCGACGTAGTCGCGGGGCGATAGAGCTTGCCGTCGAGCGTCAGCTGATCATGCCGCACGGTGACCGGGAACTTCACGTTCTCGGGCGCGGCCATCGTTTCGCCTCCAAGCGACGCCGCCGTCACAAGGAAGAGAAGAAACCTAATTGCCGCCACGCGCATCATGGGATCTCGGGTTGCCGGATCGCGACCACCACAATACCAGAGGACCGCACAGGATGCCGCCGGCCATCACCGCGAAGGCGGCGAGCCACGCCGTGGCTTCGCCGGTGCCCCCGGCGGCGTCCAGCGCCGCGCCGACAAGCCAGCCGCCCAGCGCCGACACGCCAAAGCCGACGGTGGAATGCAGCGCCATGGTCGCGCCGCGATAGCGCGGATCGGCGGACGCGGACATGCCCGACGTCAGCGAGCCGGAATCCGCCGGCACCGTGATGGCGTAGATCGCCATCAGGCCGAGCAACAGCCAGGGCGAGGTCCCGGCGGCGAGCCCGATGGCGAGCGCGACGACGGCGGAGAGGAGCTGGATGGCGCTGATGGCGCGATGGCGGCCAATGCGAATGGCGACCTCGTTGCCGAGGATGCTGGCGGGCATCGCCAGCACGGCGACGGCGACGCTGATAGCGATCGGATCGAGCGGCGTGGCGGCGCCATGGCGCGCCATCACGAAGGTCCAGAACGCCACGATCCAGGTGCGCATGCCGTAGAGCTCGAAGCAATGCGCGCCATAGCCCAGGATGTAGCCCATGGCGGTGCGATTGCGCAGGACCGGGCGGAAATCGAGCAGCTTCCCGCTCGGCGGCGGCGGTGGAACCGGCTTCATCAGAAGCGCGATGATCGCCATCGCCGTCGGGCCCAGCCCGGTCAGGATGAACGCCAGGCGCCAGCCCCAGGCGTCGGCGATAAGCTGCGACGCGAGGAACGACAGCCCGACCCCGAGCGAGAAGCTCGAGGTGTAGAACGTGATGCTGCGCGAGGAGTCGCCGGGACCGAGCCGGTCAGTCAGCGCCTTGAGCCCGGGCATGTAGGCGCCGGCGAAGCCGATGCCGGCGACGCACCAGATCACCATCGCCGACACCAGGCCATCGGCGAGCAGACCAAAGGCGATGGTGGCCAGACCGCTCATCAGGGAGCCGGCAAGCAGAATCTGGCGCGCGTCCATGCGATCGGTCAGGGTGCTCAGCACCGGGACCGCGACCATGTATCCGGCGGCGTAAGCGCTGGCCATCAGGCCGGCTTCGGCGTTGCTCAGACCCCACGGCCCGATCAGGTGGCCAACCATCACCGCCGGCACCACGGCGTGCGGCAGCAGGTTGCCCACCTGCCCCAGGCACATCGCCACGACCAACGCCCGTCCCCGCATGCGGCGACGGTACAGGGGCGTGACTTGTCCCTACAAGTGGATCGGCTTATCCCAGGCCGCGAGCGCGGCTTCCTTGAGCGCCTCGTTGACGGTGGGATGGGCGTGGCAGACGCGACCGATATCTTCGGCCGAGGCGCCGTACTCCATCGCCAGTGCAGCTTCGGCGATCATCGTGCCGGCCTCGGCGCCGATGATGTGCACGCCCAGCACCGTGTCGGTCTTGGCGTCGGTCAGCACCTTGACGAAACCCTCGGTGCGGCCGTTGGCGCGGCTGCGTGGGTCGGCGAGGAACGGGTACTTGCCGGACTTGTAGACGACGCCAGCGGCCTTGAGCTGCTCCTCCGTCCTGCCCACCCAGGCGACTTCGGGCTGGGTGTAGACGATCGAGGGCACAAGGTCCCAGTTCACGTGGCCCTTCTGGCCGGCCAAGGTCTCGACGCAGGCGACGCCATCCTCGCTCGCCTTGTGCGCCAGCATCGGTCCGTCAATCACGTCGCCGATGGCGTAGATGCCCGGCACGCTGGTCTGAAAATGCGCGTCGACCGCGATGCGCCCGCGCTCGGTCAGCTTCACGCCGACCTTGTCGAGACCCAGGCCTTCGACGAAGGGTCGCCGGCCGATGGAGACCAGCACGACGTCGACGTCCAGCGTCTCGGCCGCGCCACCCTTGGCCGGTTCGTGGGTCAACGTCACGCCGCTGGCGCCCTTGGCCGCGCCCGTGACCTTGCGGCCGAGCTTGAACTTCAGCCCTTGCCGCGTCAGCGAGCGCTCGAACTGCTTGACCACCTCGTTGTCGATGCCGGGCGCGATGCGGTCGAGGTACTCGATCACCGTCACCTCGCTGCCCAGCCGGCGCCACACCGAGCCCAGTTCCAGCCCGATGATGCCGGCGCCGATCACCGCCATGCGCTTCGGGACTGCCTCGATCTCCAGCGCGCCGGTCGAGGACACGATGGTCTTCTCGTCGATGCTCACGCCGGGCAAAGGCATGACCTCGGAGCCCGAGGCGATCAGGATGCTCTTGGCCGCCAGCGTGTCCTTGACGGCGCCGTCGTCACCCAGCACCTCGACCTTGCCCGCGGCGGCGATGCGACCGGTACCGGTCATCGAGGTGATCTTGTTCTTCTTGAACAGGAATTCGATGCCTTTGGTCGTGGCGCCGACGACCTCGCCCTTGCGCTTCATCATCGCCGCGAGGTCGAGCTTCACCTCGCCGACGACGATGCCGTGCGCCTTCAAATCGTGCGCCGTCTCCTCGTAGAGATGCGAGGATTGCAGCAGCGCCTTCGAGGGAATGCAGCCGACATTGAGGCAGGTGCCGCCGAGCGTCCGGCGCTTCTCGACGCACGCCACCTTCATGCCGAGCTGCGCCGCGCGGATCGCGGCCACATAGCCGCCGGGCCCGGCGCCGATGACAATGAGATCGCAGGTTTCGGTCGTCATTCATGCCCCGTCGGTTTCATGTTGCGCAAGCCCGCGCCCGGCCAATAACTTCCCTCGTGTGCCGCAGGGAACAGCTTCCGCGAACAGCGGCGTCTACATGACGCACACGACGTGTCGCACACGGTGTGCGCCAAGCATCGGCCACCGGAGGAATCAATGGTCTCACTCGCCCCCCTGCCCCCCGATGACATCAGGAAGATGTACCCGAAGGCCGGCAACCCGGCCAAAGCGCTGAAGACCAACATCGCCCAGATGCGCAAGGCCTTCCAAGAGTGGAAGATCACCAAGTCCAACGCCCAGCTGGAGCCGCTCCTCATCGAGGTCGTCGAGTCCGTCGACTCGATCTACACCCTGCTGAAGAAGCATCACCCCGCCGAATTCCAGTAAGCCCTACACCTCGAGCAGCAGGCGCTCGGGATCCTCGATGCACTCCTTGACGCGCACCAGGAACGTCACCGCCTCGCGACCGTCGATGACGCGGTGATCGTAGGAGAGCGCCAGGTACATCATCGGACGCACCTTGATCTCGCCGCCCACGACCATCGGCCGCTGCTGGATCTTGTGCATGCCAAGGATGCCGGATTGCGGCGGGTTGAGGATCGGCGTCGACATCAGCGAGCCGTAGACCCCGCCGTTGGAGATGGTGAAGGTGCCGCCGGTGAGGTCGGCGATGCCGAGCTTGCCGTCGCGCGCGCGGCGGCCGAGATCGCCGATGGTCTTTTCGACAGCGGCAAAGCCCAGCATGTCGGCGTCGCGCACCACGGGCACGACGAGGCCCTGCGGCGTGCCGACGGCGACACCGATGTCGTAGTAGTTCTTGTACACAAGATCGTCGCCGTCGATCTCGGCGTTGACCGCCGGCAGCTCTTTCAGCGCGGCGATGCAGGCCTTCACGAAGAACGACATGAAGCCCAGCTTCACGCCGTGCTTCTTCTCGAAATCGTCCTTCAACCGCTCACGCAGCGCCATCACGGCCGTCATGTCCACCTCGTTGAAGGTGGTGAGCATGGCGGCGGTGTTCTGCGCGTCCTTCAGACGCGCGGCGATGGTCTTGCGCAGGCGCGTCATGCGCACGCGCTCCTCGCGGTCGGCCTTGGCGCGCGGACCGGACGGAGCGGCCGGCTTGGCGGCGGCGGGCGCCGGGGCCGGCGGCGCGGCCAGCACGTTCAGCACGTCGGCCTTGGTGATGCGGCCATCCTTGCCGGTCGCGGCGATGCCCGACGGATCGACGCCACTTTCGGCCACCAGCTTGCGTGCGGCGGGGCCCGAGGCGGCGAGGTTGGCCGGCGCGGACGGCGCCGGCGCGGCGGGCGCCGGCGCGGGCTTGGCGGCAGGAGCGGCTGCCGGCTTCGCCGAGGCGGCGGCGCCGGCCTCGATCACGCACAGTACCGCGCCGACCTGCACGGTCTCGCCCTCGGCGGCGATGATCTTGCCGATCGCGCCGGCCGCCGTGGCGTTGACCTCGACCGTGACCTTGTCGGTCTCCAGCTCGCACAGCGCCTCGTCGACGGCGACGGCGTCGCCCTCGCGCTTGAACCATTTCGCGACCGTCGCCTCGGTGACCGATTCACCCAGCGCCGGAACCTTGATCTCGACAGCGGCCATAGTGATGTCCTCAGGCGACGGTGAGCGCGCGGTCGACCAGATCGGCCTGCTCGGCGAGATGCACCTTCAGCAGGCCGACGGCGGGCGACGCCGATTCCTTGCGGCCGACATAGATAGGCCGCTTCGCTTTGACGTCGGCTTCGGTCAGCGACTTCTCGATGCGACGATCGACGAAATGCCAGGCGCCGGCGTTCTCCGGCTCCTCCTGGCACCACACCACGTCGGCGTTGCGGAAGGCCGACAACCGCTTGGCGAGGCGATGGAACGGAAACGGATAAAGCTGCTCGATTCGCAGGATGGTGATGTCGTCGATCTTGCGCGCGCGACGCTCGGCCAGCAGATCGTAGAACACCTTGCCCGAGCACAGCACAACGCGCCGGATCTTGTCGTCCGCCGCGATCGGGTCGGGGTCGCTCAGGATGCGGCGGAACGAGGTGCCCTCGGCCATGTCGGCGAGGCTCGACACCGCCTCCTTGTGGCGCAGCAGCGATTTGGGCGTCATCACGATCAGCGGCTTGCGGAACGGCCGGCGCATCTGACGGCGAAGCGCGTGGAAATAATTGGCCGGCGTGGTGATGTTCACGACCTGCCAATTGTCGTCGGCGGAGAGTTGCAGGTAACGCTCCAGACGCGCCGAAGAATGCTCCGGCCCCTGGCCCTCGTAGCCGTGCGGCAGCAGCATCACCAGGCCGCACATGCGGAACCACTTGCTCTCGCCCGAGCAGATGAACTGGTCGATGATGACCTGCGCGCCGTTGGCGAAGTCGCCGAACTGCGCCTCCCACAGCACTAGGGCGTTAGGTTCCGCCAATGAGTAACCATACTCGAAGCCCAGCACGCCGGCCTCCGACAGCGGCGAGTCGATCACCTCGTAGCGCGCCTGGCCCTCACGGATGGCGTTGAGCGGTACGAAGCGCGAGTCATTCGTCTGGTCCACCAGCACCGAGTGGCGATGCGAGAAGGTGCCGCGGCCCGAATCCTGGCCCGACAGGCGCACCGGCGTGCCCTCGACCAGCAGCGAGCCGAAGGCCAGCGCCTCGCCCATCGCCCAGTCCAGCCCCTCGCCGCTCTCGACCATCTTCCGCTTGTCCTCGAGCTGGCGCAGGATCTTGCGGTTGGTGTCGTGGTTCTCCGGCTTGCGCGCCAGGGCGAGGCCGATCTCGCGCAAGGTGTCGGCGGGCACAGCGGTGTGGCCCTTGCGGTCCTCCTCGCCGGGCGCGGTGGTGAAGCCGGTCCACTTGCCTTCCAGCCAGTCGGCCTTGTTGGGCCGGAACGAGGCCGCGGCGGCGAAGGCGTCGTCGAGCTTCTGGCGGTAGTCGACCACAATGCGGTCGAGATCGGCCTGGGCGATCACGCCGGCCTCGATCAGGCGCTTGGCGTAGACGTCCTGCACCGTCGGGTGGCCGCCGATCTTCTTGTACATCAGCGGCTGGGTGAACATCGGCTCGTCGCCTTCGTTGTGCCCGTGCCGGCGGTAGCACCACATGTCGATGACGATGTCGCGCTTGAACTGCTGGCGGAACTCGACCGCGATGCGCGCGCAGTGCACGACGGCTTCGGGGTCGTCGCCGTTCACGTGCAGGATCGGGCACTGCACGATCTTGGCGACGTCGGTGCAGTACGGACCCGAGCGCGAATAGGTCGGCGACGTGGTGAAGCCGATCTGGTTGTTGACCACGAAATGGATCGTGCCACCGATGCGATAGCCGCCGAGATCGCTGAGGTCGAGGCTCTCGGCCACGAGGCCCTGGCCGGCGAAGGCGGCGTCGCCGTGCATCAGGATGGCCATGACCTGGCTACGATCCTTGTCGCCGCGCTGGTCTTGCTTGGCGCGCGCCTTGCCCAGCACCACGGGGTTCACCGCCTCGAGATGCGAGGGGTTGGCGGTCAGCGACAGGTGCACGACGTTGCCGTCGAACTCGCGGTCGGCCGAGGCGCCGAGGTGGTACTTCACGTCGCCCGAGCCGCGCATCTCCTCGGGGTGCGAGGGCTTGCCCTGGAATTCCGAGAACAGCGCCTGGTAGCCCTTGTGGAGCACGTGGACCAGCGTGTTCAGCCGGCCGCGATGCGGCATGCCCAGCACCACGTCGCGGATACCGAGCTGGCCGCCGCGCTTGAGAATCTGCTCCAGCGCCGGGATCAGCGATTCGCCGCCATCGAGACCGAAGCGCTTCGTGCCGACGAACTTCACGTGCAGGTATTTCTCGAGGTTCTCGGCCTCGACGACGCGCTCCAGGATGGTGCGGCGTCCCATCACCGTGAAGTCCGTGCGGTTGCCGTCGTTCTCGATGCGATCCTCGATCCACGCCTTCACGTCGGGATCGCCGATATGCATGTACTCGACGCCGACTTTGCCGCAGTACGTTTGTTGCAGGCGCTCCATGAGCCGGCGCAGGGTCGCGCTCTCGCCCAGGCCGAGCACATGATCGACCAGGATCGGCCGGTCCCAGTCGGCGTCGCCGAAACCATAGGTCTTGGGATCGAGCTCCGGGTGATAGGGCTGAGGTGTCAGGCCCAGCGGATCGAGGTCGGCCTGGAGATGGCCGCGCACGCGGTAGGAGCGGATCAGGATGCGCGCGCGCACCGCGTCGAGCGCCGCGGCGCGCAGCTGCTCGGCGGTGATGCCGGCCGGCGCCTCGGCCTTGGCCGCCGCGCCGTTGGCCTTGACGTTGCGATTGGCCGCGGCCGGCGGCGCGTCGGGATCGGCGACGCCGACGACGCGGGTGCGCTTGGGTGCCCAGCTCGCGCCGGTGACCTCGCGCAGCACCTCGCGCTGCTCGCTCGAAAGCTCGGAGAAGAAGGTCCGCCAGCTCTCGTCGACCGACTGGGGATCCTGCGCGAACCGTTCGAAGAGACCGTCGATGAACGCCGCGTTGGCGCCATAGAGGAAGGAACTGCGTTCAGCGTGCTGCATGACGGCGTAGCCGGCGCCTTATCCGCGCCGCCTCCTGGAATCGGGCCTTGCAAGAATCGGCCCCGCCGGCCGCTATCGACCCGAAGAAAGTACGCACAAGATGGCGACGCCGGGCGTCGCCGCCCGTCCTCAACGTTTCTTGCCCATCGCCTCGACCATGCCGGTGCCCAGGGCGGCCGGCGAATCGACGACATGCACGCCCACTTCGCGCAGGGCGGCGACCTTGAATTCGGCAGTGTCCTGGCCGCCGGAGATCACCGCGCCGGCATGGCCCATGCGGCGGCCCGGCGGCGCGGTGCGACCGGCGATGAAGCCGACGACCGGCTTGTTCGAGCCCGAGGCTTTGAGGAACTCGGCGCCCTTGACCTCGGCGTCGCCGCCGATCTCGCCGATCATGATGATGCCCTCGGTCTCCGGATCGCGGACGAACATCTCCAGGCATTCGACGAAGTTGGTGCCGTTGACCGGATCGCCGCCGATACCGATGCACGAGCTCTGGCCCAGGCCGGCGGCCGTGGTCTGCGCCACCGCCTCGTAGGTCAGCGTGCCCGAGCGCGAGACGATGCCGATCTTGCCGCGCTTGTGGATGTGGCCGGGCATGATGCCGATCTTGCATTCGCCGGGCGTGATCACGCCCGGGCAGTTCGGCCCGATCAGCCGCGACCTCGACCCGGCCAGCGCACGCTTGACCACCACCATATCGAGCACCGGGATGCCCTCGGTGATGGTGACGATCAGCGGGATCTCGGCGTCGATCGCCTCGAGGATCGCGTCGGCGGCGAAGGCCGGCGGCACGTAGATCACCGAGGCGGTGCAGCCGGTCTTCTCGCGCGCCTGCTTGACGGTGTCGAACACCGGCAGGTCGAGGTGCTTGGAGCCGCCTTTGCCCGGCGTGACGCCGCCGACCATCTTGGTGCCGTAGGCGATCGCCTGCTCGGAGTGGAAGGTGCCCTGCGAGCCGGTGAAGCCCTGGCAGATGACCGTGGTGTTCTTGTCGACGAGAACGGCCATCACTTGGCCTCCTTCACGGCCTTGACGACCTTCTCGGCCGCGTCGGCGAGGTTGTCGGCGGAGACGATCGGCAGGCCCGAATCCTTCATGATCTTCTTGCCGAGATCGACGTTGGTGCCCTCCAGCCGCACGACCAGCGGGACATGCAGGCTGACCTCGCGCGCCGCGGCGACGACGCCCTCGGCGATCACGTCGCAGCGCATGATGCCGCCGAAGATGTTGACCAGGATGCCCTCGACGTTGGGATCGCTGAGGATGATCTTGAACGCCGTGGTGACGCGCTCCTTGGTGGCGCCGCCGCCGACATCGAGGAAGTTGGCCGGCGAGCCGCCATAGAGCTTGATGATGTCCATGGTCGCCATGGCAAGACCCGCGCCGTTGACCATGCAGCCGATCGTGCCGTCGAGCTTGATGTAGTTCAGCCCGTGCTTGCCGGCCTCGAGCTCGGCGGGATCTTCCTCGCTCTCGTCGCGAAGCTCCTCCAGCTCCTTGTGGCGGTAGAGCGCGTTGTCGTCGAGGTTCATCTTGGCGTCGAGCGCCAGCACGTCGCCCGCGCCGGTGATCAAGAGCGGGTTGATCTCGACCAGCGAGCAGTCGAGGGCGGTGAAGGCCTTGTAGAGGTTGCCGATGAAGCGCACGGCGGCGTTGACCTGCTTGCCCTCCAGCCCCAGCCCGAAGGCGATCTTGCGGCCGTGGTATTGCTGGTAGCCGGCGGCCGCGTCGATCGCGACCTTGATGATCTTCTCGGGGTGTTCGTGGGCGACCTCCTCGATCGCCATGCCGCCCTCGGTCGAGGCGATGATCGTCACCTTCGAGGTGGCGCGGTCCATCAGCAACGACAGGTAGAGCTCGCGCTTGATGTCGACACCTTCCTCGATATAGACGCGCTTGACCTCTTTGCCCGCCTCGCCGGTCTGCTTGGTGACCAGGACCTGGCCCAGCATGGCGCCGGCGTTGACGCCGACGTCGTCGACCGACTTGACGACGCGGACGCCGCCCTTGCCGTTGGGGTCGCTCTTGAAGCGCCCGGCGCCGCGGCCGCCGGCATGGATCTGGGACTTCACGACATAGATCGGCCCCGGCAGCTTGCGCGCGGCGTCGACGGCCTCGTCCTTGGTGTAGGCAACGAAGCCCTTGGGCACCGCGACGCCGAAGCGGGCGAGCAGGGCCTTGGCCTGGTATTCATGGATGTTCATGGAACCCCGGTCGGCAGAAGCGGCTACGGGCGGGAGGGAGACAGGCGCCCGTCGAAAACAGGGGCGAACGTCAGTCTTTTGATGAAACGGACCCTCAAGCCGCGCCAATCTAGCACTTTGCGTCCTATTCGCAATGCAAGATTGGCGACAGTTCGACGATGGTAGGGGGTCGAATCACGAACGCGACCTGCCTTCCCCCGCTGTACGGGGGAAGGTGCCCGAAGGGCGGTCAGGGGCCGCGGACGGCCCCGCGGGGGTGCCAGCATCGCGGCCAGACACGACGATGGGAGTGGTCGCACCCCAAGGCCGTCCGCGGCCCCTGCCCACCCTGATCCGGCGCTTCGCGCCATCTTCCCCCGCCTGCGGGGGAAGAAAAGACATCAGCCAGCGGCGACGATCTTCTTGGTCGCCTCGACCAGGCCCTTCACGGCGGCGACCGACTTGTCGAACATCGCCTTCTCCTCGGCGGTGAACGACACCTCGACGATGCGCTCGATACCGCCAGCGCCAATCACGACGGGAACGCCGATGTAGAGGCCATTGACCCCGTACTGGCCGGTCAGCAGCGCGGCGCAGGGCAGCAGGCGCTTCTTGTCCTTGAGGTAGCTCTCGGCCATCGCGATGGCCGACGCGGCCGGCGCGTAGAAAGCCGAGCCGTTGCCCAGCAGGGCGACGATCTCGCCGCCGCCATCGCGGGTGCGCTGGACGATCTTGTCGAGCTTCTCCTGGGTGGTCCAACCCATCTTCACCAGGTCCGGCAGCGGGATGCCGGCGACGGTCGAGTAGCGCGTCAGCGGCACCATGGTGTCGCCATGGCCGCCGAGCACGAACGCCGAGACGTCCTCGACCGAGACCTTGAACTCCTCGGCCAGGAACCAGCGGAAGCGCGCCGAGTCGAGCACGCCGGCCATGCCGACGACACGGTTCGCCGGGAAGCCGGTGACCTCCTGCATCAGGCCGACCATGGCGTCGAGCGGGTTGGTGATGACGATGACGAAGGCGTCGGGCGCGTTCTCCTTGATGCCCTTGCCGACGGCGTTGATTACCTTGGCGTTGATGCCGATCAGGTCGTCGCGGCTCATGCCCGGCTTGCGCGGCACACCGGCGGTGACGATCACCACGTCGGCGCCGCGGATGTCGGCGTAGTTCGAAGTCCCGCTATAGCCCGAATCGAAGCCGCTAACCGGCGACAACTCGGCAAGGTCGAGCGCCTTGCCCTTGGCCGTGCCCTCGGCCGCGGGGATGTCGAGCAGAACGATGTCGCCCAACTCCTTCTGGCCGGCCAGCAGGGCCAGCGTGCCGCCGATCTGCCCCGCGCCGACAAGCGCGATCTTCTTGCGTGCCATGGTGATCTCTCTCCGTGTCGGGAAGGCGCGTCGCTGAGGCGGCGCAGGAAAATGACGCGGCGCCATAGCGCGATTCGCCCACAGCGGCAAGGCGGGGCGCGGCAAGGCGGACCACCTTCCCCTGCCGGCGTGTCCAGAGCGGACACAGGTTCAGGGCCAGGCCCCGATCCTGGCGCGCCGGCCGCAGGACGCTGTCGGAGCAGTGCCGCCGACGCCCGCTTTGGTACGCTCGAGCGTCAATGTCGGCGCAGGAACGCCGACACACGCGCAAGGCCCTCGCGCAGCACCTCGGTGCCGTTGGCGTACCCGATGCGAATGTAGCCTTCGCAGCCGAGAGCCGAACCGGGCGTGAACATGACCCCGGTCTCCTGAAGCAGCGCGACACAAAACGCGCGCGACGGCATGGGCAGGTCGTATCGGACGAACGCCGTCGTGCCTGAGCGCGGCCGCACCCATGAGAGCTTCGCCTCGCCGGCGATCCAGTCGTCCAGTATCGCGAGATTGCGCCGCGTGATGGCACGCGAGCGCTCCAGCACGCGTTCGCGGCTCTCGAGCGCCAGCGTCGCGAGGTGGTCGTCGATCACGCCGACACTGATAGTGTCGTAGTCACGCTGGATCATTACGGCCTCGATCATCGGGCGCGGCGCCACAACCCAGCCGAGGCGCAGCCCGGCGAGGCTGTAGGCTTTCGACATGCTGGCGGTGCTGATGCCCTTCTCGTAGATGTCCGCCATCGACGCCGTGTATCCGGACCCGTCCTGATCGATGCCGCGATAGACTTCGTCCGCCAGCACCCACGCCCCCGCGGTCCGTGCGATGGCGGCGACCTCCTCCAGCATCTCGCGCGACATCAGTGCGCCGGTCGGATTGTTCGGATTGGTCAGAGCGATCAGCTTTGTCCCGGGTTCGCAGAGGCTCCGCAGCTCGTTCAAGTCCGGAAGCCAGCCATTCTCCTCGCGAAGTCGCAGCAGCCGTACGTCGGCGCCGATGCTTTCCGGAATCGAGTAGTGCTGCTGATAGGTCGGCACGATCGACACGACGCGGTCGCCACGCTCGACCAGAGCGCGATGCACCAGCATGTTGGCGCCAATGGTCCCATGGGTGACGACGACGTTGTTCGGCGTCTGCCGATCATGGAGCGCGGCGATCGCGGCGCGTAGTCGCTCAGAGCCCTCGATCGCGCCGTAGGTCATCTTGAGCGGCAACAGCGCGTTCAAGTCGCTCGAGTTCCGGCCGGTGATCTCCAGCAATTCTGAGATCGTCAGGCTTTCGACACAGGTCTCGGCGAGGTTGAAAGCGCACTTCGTCTCCCACTCGTTCATCCAGATCTCGACGCCAAACGGCTCGATCTTCACGGTGCTTCTCCTTCTGGCGTCCGCGCGCGATGACGAACCCCTCGCGCTCTTCCATCCGTGTTCGCTCCCGCTACGGTATCGATCCGCGCCTCCTTCCGACCTCCCGTCGCAAGAAGTGTCCTCGAAATCCCCGATCCATGCACGGAGGACGGTAAGGTTGACCGCGTCATCCCCGAAGTCAGATCAGCGAAACGGCGGTTTGCCTGGCGGGCCACCACCAGGCGGGCGACCGCCCGCCGGCGGCGCCTTCATGAAGCCGGGATCGGGTGTGCCGACATAACAGCGCGGCACGAACGGGAACGTCGTCGTCACCACGTAGTGGTACGTGCCACCGGGAAACTCCGGCGTCGGGCCTTCGCGGCCATTGCACTCGTCGAGATCGCCGGAACCGGCGACATACTCGTAGTCGCGCGTGTAGGTGCCGTCGGGCCGGCCGCCAGGCCCGCCCTCGCGCGTGCCTTGCCGCAAGCGCCAGCTCGACTTCAGCTCGACCATGCCGCTGGCGGTGTTCGTCGCGTTGCGATAGCCCCAGTGGGCGTACATCGGGAAGCCATCGGCCGCCCAGCCGATCAACGCCGGTCGCTCGCGAAAGGGCAGCCGCTCGACGAGACCCAACGGCAGGCCGTGATAGTGATAGGCGCCGTCGGGCTGCACATGAGCGTTGTTGCGATCGATGCCCAGCGGCACCGCGCCCGAGAGCGCCTCGATCATCCAGCCCGAGGCACGATCGTTGTTCCAGAACTCGGCCGTGCCGGGATCGAACACCACGCCGTTGATCGCCACGCCGAAGATCATGCGCGGCACATAGGGCGTGCGCTGCGCGGCGCGCACAGGCTTGAGCGGCATACGGAAAGCGTAGGACTGCGTGGCGATGGCGTGCGGATTGCCGCTGTTGGGGAACTGTCCGGTGGCGTGGTCAGCGCGTCCGTCGGCGCGGACATAGCGATAGCCGCCGCGCTCATCGATCTCGATCCGCGCGGCGGCGGCGGCCGAGGGAATCAGGCCACCGCGCGCGGAGTGTGCATGTCTATGCGAGCCGGTATCGTGTTCGCCATGGGCCAAGGCGCCACCAGCGGCCACGCTCAGGACTATCGCGAGAATCGAACTGCGCATGTCCACCTCCGCCGGGACAACAATCGAGCGGCGCCGTGCGTCTCGAGCTCTATGCCGGTCTGGCCAGCAGGATCGACAGAACCGCGATCGCCAGCAGGCAGACAAAGAAGGCCACGAAAGCACGCACGAACATCCGGCGGATCGGCGCCGCTTCGGGCTTGAAGTTCGCCGCGTTGAACCACTCGACGCCGCGAAACATCATGGCGCCGGCTGACAGCCGCCCGTTCAGCATGCCCATCATGCGGATGCCGCTGATCAACGCCGCCAGCCAGGAGACAAGGGCGCCGCCAGCGAAGACGTAAAGGAGGTAGGTCATGCCCTGTGCGCGCCGATGTGCTCGAGCAGCAGCGCGTTGACGCGCGCCGGCATCTCGTCGGTCGAGAAGTGACCGACGCCTGGCAGGCTGACGAACCGATACGGCCCGCTGACGAATGCCGCCGTCCCCTCCGCGGCCATGCGGGTCACCGATTGGTCCTCGTCGCCCCAAACGTAAAGCGTCGGCGCGGCGATGCGGCCGAGGTCGGTACGCAAACCCTCGGTGCGGTACCACGTGAGCGCCGCCTCCATGGCCTCTTGCGCGCCCAGTACCGAGACATAGAGCTCGACCGCGTCAGGCGGCACCTTGGCCTCGCTGAGGTTGCGACGCAGCCGGCGTGCGCCGTCCTCGGTCAGCATGCGCGCCGTATCGGGGTCGAAGAACGCGCGGTGATGGCGCGAGCGATGCTTCTGCTCGCCATCGGCCGCCTGCAGCGCGCGCAGGAACGCCGAAGGATGCGGCCGCGAGAGGACGGTAAGCGAGGCCAATCGGTCGGCATGGCGCGCCGCGACGCCCCACGAGACCTGTCCGCCCCAGTCATGGCCGACGAGATGGAAGCGCTTCCCCGCGCCGCCGCAGGCCGCGACGATGTCGATCGCGTCCCCGATCAGTCTGTCGTAGGCGTAGTTGGCGACCGTCGTCGGATCGGGCCGCGCACCGGGCGAATAGCCGCGCTGGTCCGGCGCGATCACGCGATAGCCGGCGGCGGCCAGCGCCGGCACCTGCTCGCGCCAGGTGTGTCTGGATTGCGGGAAGCCGTGCAGCATCAGCACGATCTCGCCGGACTCCGGGCCTTCGATCCAGGCATCGAAGGTCAGGCCGTCCTTGGTGGTAATCTTGCGAAGTTCGGGCATCGGCGGACTCCCCGGAACGCGATACGCGAGCCTCGCACACGCGAACGGGGGCGTCGATGCCTCGACGCCCCCGCCTCGGAAACGCTACGCCAGCGCGTGGCGCGCGATCAGACGCCGTTAGCCTTGAACCACTCCACGGCGCGCTTCCAGCCGTCCTCGGCCTGCTCCTTGCGGTAGCTCGGTCGGTAGTCGGCATGGAAGGCGTGCGGCGTATCAGGATAGGCGTGGATGGTCGACTTGCTCGCCGCTGGCGTGCCGGCCGCCTTCAGCGCCTCGCGCATCTTGTCGACGGTGTCGTTGGGGATGCCGGTATCGGCACCGCCATAGAGACCGAGCACCGGACCCTTGAGGTCCTTGGCGACATCGATCGGATGCTTGGGAGTCATCTCGTTGGTCTGACCCACCACGCGGCCGTACCACGCCACGCCCGCCTTCACGCCGGGATTGTGCGCGGCATAGAGCCAGGTGATGCGACCACCCCAGCAGAAGCCGGTGACACCGAGTTTCGCGGTGTCGGCCTTGCCCTCACCCTTGGCGAAGTCGACGCAGGCGTCGAGGTCGCCCATGACCTGCGCGTCCGGCACCTTGCTAACCAGCTCGCTGATCAGCTTGGGGATCTCGGTGTAGCCCTTCGGATCGCCCTGGCGGAAATAAAGTTCGGGCGCGATGGCGTACCAGCCGGCCTTGGCGAAGCGCCGCGCGGTGTCGGCGATATGCGCGTGCACGCCGAAGATCTCCTGGATCACCAGCACGACGCCAAAGCCCTGGCCGCTGGCCGGCATGGCGCGATAAGCCGCCATCTCCTTGCCGTCCTTGGTCTTGACCTTGACCTCGCCGGCGGTCAGCCCGTCGGCCGGCGTGACGATCATCGTCTGCGCCTGCACCGGATGCGCCGCCAACGCGATGCCCACGCCCAGCGCGCCACCCGTGGTGGCCAACAAATCGCGCCGTGACGCGATAAACCGATCTCCGTCCATGTTCGCCTCCTGCACTGGAACACCCGGATGGATGAACACGCGCGCGGCGAGCCTATTTCGCCCGCCGGACGAACGTCCATCACTTTCCGGTCAGATTACCGATCGGTAACGACGGAAGCGGCCGTCAGATTTTTGTCGGCTCCTCGTCGCTTTCGGCGATGTGGTCGAGCGCGAGGTATTCCGGCGACTGCATCTCCATCAGGCGCGAGACGGTGCGCTCGAACTCGAAGGTCCCGTCGCCTTCGGTGTAGAGCTTGTCCGGCGCCGCCTCGGCCGAGCAGATCAGCTTCACCTTCTTCTCGTAGAACGCGTCGATGAGCGTGATGAAGCGCCAGGCGCGGTCGCGATTCTTGGCCGTGAGCCGGGGGATGTCGCGCAGCAGCACGGTGTGGAAGTGCTCGGCGATGCAGAGATAGTCGGCGGCACCCATCGGCTTGCCACACCAATCCTCGAAGCGCGCCATGGCGACGCCGGGCGCGGCGTGCGGCACGATCACGTCGCGACCCTGGGTGCGCAGCACCCGCTTCGCGCCCTGCGCGTCGTTGGTCAACGCGGCGAAATCTTCGTCGAGCTTGCGGTCGGCCCAAGGCCCCGCCGGCACCAGGTACTTGTCCATCTCCCGCAGGCGGGCCATGCGGTAGTCGCGGCCGGTGTCGAGCGCGTGGACATCGAGCTTGACCTTCAGCAGATCGATGAAGGGCTGGAAACGATCGCGCTGCAGGCCGTTCTTGTAGAGATCGTCGGGGATGCGGTTCGAAGTGGTGACCACCGTCACACCTTCCTCGAACAAGGTCGCGAAAAGGCGCCACAGGATCATCGCGTCGGCGATGTTGGTGACCTGCATCTCGTCGAAGCACAGCAGGCGCGCATCGACGGCGATCTCGCGCGCGACAGGCACGATGACGTCGGCCTCGGGCGGCGCGCCCTTGGCGGCCAGCGCCTGGCGGCGCTCGAACAGCCTTTGATGGACCTCGAGCATGAACTCGTGGAAATGCGCACGCCGCTTCTTCTCGACCGGCGCCTCGTTGAAGAACAGGTCCATCAGCATCGACTTGCCGGTGCCGACGGGCCCCCAGATGTAGAGGCCCGGCGGGCCGGCGACCGGCACCGGTTTGCGGGCGAAGAGCCGGGACAGAAGGCCACCGCCGCCGCTCGGCTTTTCCGGCTGGATGCCCTTCAGCCGCTCCCACAAGCCCTGCAGCCGCTCCGCCGCCTCGCGCTGGCGCGGGTCGGGCTTGAAGATGCCGGCCTCCAGACGCGCCTGCAGCGCCGCCAACGGGCCCTTGCCCGTGGCGAGCGGCGGCGGAACGGCGGAAGACGCTTCAGCGACGCTCATGATGCGTCGCCATACCTAGCGGATCGCGACACCGGCGCAAGCGCTCAATGGCAACATGGATCAGGCATCGGCCGGCGCGGCGCCCTGTGGACGCAGGACGTCGTAGTTCCGGTTTTGGTACCAGACCATGTAGTCGGTGTACGACGTCGCCGGATACTTCGCCGGCCTGTCGGCGGTGACGCAGGTCGGCACAGGCTCGATCGGCACGTCAATATTGGCGTCGACGAAGAACGGCAAAGCGTAGCGCTCGCCGCCGGATCGATTGATCACGCGATGTGGCGTGGCGAGGAACCGGTCGTTGGTCCAGCGCTGCAGGAATTGCCCGCCATTGACGACGAATGTCCCCGGGATCGCCGGCGCGTCGATCCAGCGGCCGTCCTGGGTCTTGATCGCCAGGCCGGGCACGTCGTTCTGCGGCAGCAAGGTCATGAAGCTGGTGTCGGTGTGCGGCGCCAGGCCGAACTCGCCATTCACCAGCACCTCGTGCCTGGGATAGTGCGTCATGCGCAGCGTGTACTGCGACTCACGGAAGGCCGCTGCGAAGTAGTCCGCCGGCAGATCGAGCGCGCGGGCGTAGATCGGGATGAGCGACACCGCCAGCCGCTCCATGCGCTGGCAATAGGCCAGCACGGTGTCGCGGAAACCCGGCAGGCCACGCGGCCAGCGATTGACCCCGCGGAAGCGCCGCTGGGCCAGCACATCAGGGTGGTCAGCCGGCAGCTCGCGCTTGACGAAGAACGCTTCGTTCAAGTTCGGCTTGGTGTCGGCCTGTACCGTCGAGGTGCGTAGCGTGTTGCCGCGCATCGGCATGTAGCCGGCGTTGTGCTGGTCGATCTTCAGCGCCAGCTTGTCCTCCAGCTTCTGGGCGTGAAAGGCGCGCGCCGCCCAGAACGCCGCGTCGATCTGCGCCTTCGGCACGCCGTGATTGGCGATGAAGTAGAAGCCGACATTCTCCAGCGCGAAGCGCAGCTCGGCGGCCAGCTTCTCGAGCGCGCCCGGCTCGCCTGCGAGGTACAGCCCCAGATCGAGCAACGGAATCTCGCCGTCGCGCGCCGGCACCGAACTCATCGAGGCCATCAACCCGTCCATCGCCGCCTCCCCTTACTGGGCGGCGATACGCGCCGCCGGTCCGAAGCCGCTCTCCAGCTCGCGACGAATCCGCACCGCCAGAAGTGATTCATCGATCGCCACGTCGGCATAGGTCAATGACTGACCGGCCTTGATCGGACGCAGCAGCTTCACGTTGTGCGCAAGGCCCAGCGGCAGCGCGCCGACGCCGAGCGACTTGGGCGCCGGGAACAGCTTGCCGTAGACCGTGTAGCCGCCCTCGCCATCGAGCATCTCGCCGGCGGCGAGGTCGCGCTTGGCGGTGGCGATCACGTCGGCGTGGAAGCCGATGGCGCAGCCCGTCGGCTCACGGCGCAGACCGACCGAGGCGACGGAGATGCCGACCTCCAGCCCGATCAGGTGCCAGCGCTTGTACATCACCGAATGCCGACCGCTGGGGTCGGTGCACAGCATGTACTCCTCGAAGCAATTCTTCTGGTACTCGGTCGAGGCCTCGAAGACGACCCACACGCCCTTGCGGATCTCGTACTCGATCGGCGTGCCGTCCAGCCGCATCGAGCTGGCACATTCGACCTGGCCCTTGTGGTTCAGCAGCCCGCCCTCGGCGCGTGGCCGCATCACCGTCGGCAGCTCGTCGACCGCGCAGGGCGGGAAGGCGAGACCATCGGGCGCCGGCGTCAGGCCGGTGGCGTTGCACACCGCCGTGCTCTCGATCGCCGGCTTCGAGCCATCGAGGAAGGAGTTGAACATCTTGGGGTTCAACCCGCCGCGCCTGGCCTGCTCCTCGTTCAGCCCCCAGTGCTGCCAAACCGTCTCAGGCGTCGATTGCGCATAATGCGGCAGCCATTTGTGGCCGCGCCCCGCCGCCGTCACCGAGAAGCCCGAGGCGCGCGCCCAGTCGACCAGCTCGCAGATCAGCGCTGGCTGATCGCCATAGGCGAGGCTGTAAACGACGCCCGCATCCGCAGCACGTTTGGCGAGCAGCGGGCCGCAGAAGGCGTCGGCCTCGACCGTGACCATCACCACGTGCTTGCCGTTGCGGAACGCTTCGAGCGCGTGCTCGACGGCGGCGATCGGATCGCCGGTGGCCTCGACAATAATGTCGATCTCCGGATGCGAGACCAGCGCGCGCCAGTCGTCGCCCAGATGCGTGTTGCCGTGCTTGCGCGCCTCGGCCAGCGAGATCGCGCCGGTGACGTCGGGCTTCCAGCCCAGACGCGCGAGGTTTTCTTTCGCCCGCGTCGGCGAGAGATCGGCGATACCCACCAGATGGATGCCCGGCGTGGTCGGGATCTGCGACAGGTACATCGAGCCGAACTTGCCGGCACCGATGACGCCGATGCGCAACGGCCTGCCCTCGGCCGCGCGGCGCTGAAGCATGCTGTGGAGATTCATCGTCCGACCTTTCGTTTCGCCTTATCATCCCTTCTCCCCGCCTTCGCAGAGAGAAGGAAGCATACACCTACTCCGCCGCGCGGCGCGTCGCGGCCTGGATGACGCAGTCCTCGCTCCAGGCGTCGATCGGCGTGAAGTCGCGATGGGCTATGTAGTCCGGGCGCTTGAAGCGGCGGATGGCGTTGGAGACCGCGTTGTAGGTGACGTAGACGATCTGGCGATCCCAGGGCGACATGTTGGGCGGGCTGCCGTGCACCAAAGTGCCGTGGAAGAAGATCGCCGAGCCCGGCCCGCCTTTGGGCGCCACGATGCCGCCCTGCTTCACCAGCCGGGCGATGGTGTCGTTGTCGATCACCCACAGCGGATAGGACGTCGTCGTCAGGTCGTGCTTGGCCTCGATCGCGCCCTTCTTGTGCGACTTGGGGATGAACCACAGCGGGCCGTTGAACTCGTTGACCTCGTCGAGGAACACCGCAAGGTTCATGGCGCGCGCCTCGGGCATGTCGTCGTCGGCCTTCCAGGTGCCGTAGTCCTGGTGCCACTGCCAGACGTCGCCGTCGAAGGCGGCCTTTCCGTTGAGCTTGAACTGATGGATGTAGGTCTTGTCGCGCAGCATCTGCTCGGCCGGCGCGACGAAGCGCGGATGATGGATCAGCGCCTCGAAGACGCGGTTGTAGGTGTGCACGGCGAAGGCGGTGCGCACCACGTCGCCGGTCTTCTCCCTGACATTCTCGGGGCGCCGCTGGGACAGGACGCCAGGCACCTCGCCCTTGAGGATCGCCATCTCCTCGGCGGGGAAATAGTCGGGGAAGAAGAGGTAGCCTTCCTCGTCGAACTGCCTGAGCTGCTCCGCCGTGAGTTTCATCGTTCCGCTCCCTTCGATTCGAGTGACGGCGCCAGCCGTTCGGCCCCGCCATTGGCATGCGCGATCGCGAGCGTCGCCGCACGCTCTCCATCGCCTTCGACCAGCGCGGCGAGGATCGCCGCGTGCTCGCGCCAGACCCATTCGTAGGCTTCAGGCCCACGCAGAACCGCGCCCATCACCCGGCGCAGGTGCCGCCAATGCGGCGCCGCCGTCTCGACGAACAGCGGATTGCCCGAGGCCTCATAGAGAAAGAGATGGAAGTCGATATCGGCGGCCAGCAGCGCCGCCGCGTCGCCCGAGCGCATCGCCTGATCGCCGGCGTCGAGCAGCCGGCGCCCTCTCGCGCGCAGCCCGTCGTCCATGCGCGCCGCCGCCAACCGGCAGGCGGCGCCATCCAGCGCCGCGCGCACTTCGTAGAGCCGTCGCACATGAATCGGGTCGAGCGGCGCTACCATCACGCCCTTGCGCCCGGCATCGACGATCAGGCCTTGCCGCTTCAGCAGCAGCAAGGCCTGCAGCACCGGCTGGCGCGACACGCCGAAGCGCTCGGCCAGCCCCTCCTGCGTCACCCGCTCACCCGGCGCCAGCGCACCCGAGCCGATGGCGTCGGACAGCGCGTCATAGACGCGCTGCGCGAGGTCCGCAGGCGCGGTGAGGCGGTCCAGAGGCATTTCCGTATTCTGTATACAGAACGTGGGAGGCGCAAGCCCCTATCTGATCCCGAGATTGCGCAGCCGATCGATGCGGGCGCCGGTGTCGGGATGGGTGGCCATCAGGGCCGAGGTCGTCTCGGTCATCTTGTGGACCGGATTGATGATGAAGAGGTGCTCGGTGGCCTTGCTGACACCGGGGAAGATGTTGGTGCCGGAGTCGATCTTCTGCAGCGCCGAGATCAGGCCGGCGGGGTTGCGGGTGAAACGCACCGACGTGGCGTCGGCGAGGTACTCGCGCTGGCGCGACACGGCCATGCGCACCAGGTTGGCCGCCAACGGCGCCAGGAGCGCGATGATGAACAGGATCAGCATCAGGATCGCGGCAGCGCCGCCACCCTTGCTGTCGCTGCTGCGCCGGCCGCCGGTTCCCCAGCGCGTGCCGCGCAGGATCATGTCGGCGATCAGCGCGATCAGGCCGACGGTAACGCCGACGATGGTCATGTAGCGCGTGTCGAGATTGGCGACGTGGCCCATCTCGTGGCCGATCACGCCCTGCAGCTCCTCGCGGTTCAGCGCCTTCAGCAGGCCGCGCGTCACGCCGATCGCGGCGTTCTGTTCCGACGTACCGGTGGCAAAGGCGTTGAGCGCGTCGGTCTCGACGACGAAGACGCGCGGCGGCCGGCGGCCGGCGGCGATCGACAGCTCATCGACGATGTTGTGCAGCTGTGGTTCCTGCTCCTTGGTGACCTCGTTGCCGCCGGTCATCGCCAGCACCATGCGGGCGCCGAAGCGCAGCGAGATCCAGCTCCAGCCCAGGCTCGCCACCGCGATGGCGATCGCCAACCACTGTCCCCAGGCGCTGAAGAACCAGATCGAGCGCGGCGCCGAGTACGACGACGGCGCGGCGTGGTTGGCCTCGAGCGCCCAGCCGGCGAGGTAGCCCAGCCCGCCCGCCAACGCCGTCAGCGCCGCCAGCAGGATGTTGGTCGCGCGCTGGTTGGCGCGCTGGGCGGTGAGGAAGTCTGTGGCGCCGACCGCCGCCGTCGCGAGCTGGACCACTTCTGGCCTAGCGCAGCTTGACCTGCGGCACCGACTTCTCGGTCTCCGGCACCGCGAAGTGCTCGCGCGGCGTGAAGGCGAACTGGCGCGCGATCAGGTTGTTGGGGAACATCTGCAGCGCGTTGTTAAACCCCATGACGCTGTCGTTGTAGAACTGGCGCGCGAAGGAGATCTTGTTCTCGGTCGCGGTCAGCTCCTCCTGCAGCTGGCTGATATTGGTGTTGGCCTTGAGGTCGGGATAGGCCTCGGTCAGCGCCAGCAGCTTGCTGGTGGCGAGCGTGAGCGCGTTCTCGGCCTGCGAGATTTCGGCCGGCCCCTGGGCGGTCAGCGCCTTGTTGCGCGCCTCGATCACGGCCTTGAGCGTCTCCTGCTCGTAGCCCATCGCGTCCTTCACCACCTGCACCAGGTTGGGGATCAGGTCGTGCCGGCGCTTGAGCTGCACGTCGATCTGCGACCAGGCGTTGTCGGCCTGGTTCTTGGCCGCGATCATGCGGTTGTACGTCATGATCACCCAGATCACGATCGCCGCGATCAGACCAAGAATAATCCAGCCGCCGGTACCCATCAGGTCTCTCCCGCTGTCGTAGTCAATGTGAGCATGCGCCCATTTCGCCGACTATGCAGCCCATTTCGGCGGGCCGCCGGCGGAAGCCGATAGCTGGCAAGGGGTTCATTTGACAGGAATAATGTAATATAATGACTGTGGAGGGCCGGCGTATGGGGTTCCTTCCGACGATGTTGGGGCCACGACACATGAACAAGTTCCTAACCTGCCTAGCCATCGCGCTCGCGCTTGGCGCCTGCGAACCGCGCGGCGGCGGCACCGCAGACCCGGACAGCGCGTCGGTCGCGACGCCCACGATGCCGCGCTCGATCGTCTACGACTCGCCGCAGGGACCGCAGACCTACGTCGTACCGGCGACCGACAACACCTGCGCGCCCGAGCCGCAGCGCTTCATCTCGGTGATCGGCGAAGTCACCTAACGGGTGAAGGACTGCGTCAAGGATGAGTGGGACTACTATCCCGAGTCGCAGCGCGCTCGCATCGAGCGGCTGGTCAATCAGTGCCGCGCCAAGTGCGCTGGCCGCTGACGCGGCGCCTTCCCCGGATCGATCGGGGGACTGAGATCACACCGCCCGCTCGACCATCATCTTCTTGATCTCGGCGATCGCCTTCGCCGGGTTCAAGCTCTTCGGACAGGTCTTGGTGCAGTTCATGATGGTGTGGCAGCGATAGAGGCGGAAGGGATCTTCGAGCTGGTCGAGCCGCTCGCCCGTCGCCTCGTCGCGCGAATCCACGATCCAGCGATAGGCCTGCAGTAGCACCGCCGGCCCGAGATAGCGCTCGCCGTTCCACCAGTAGCTCGGGCAGCTCGTGGTGCAGGAGAAGCACAGGATGCACTCCCACAAGCCGTCGAGCTTGGCGCGCTCCTCCGGCGACTGCAGCCGCTCGCGCTCCGGCGCCGGCGACTCGTTCTTCAGCCACGGCTCGATCGAGGCGAGCTGGGCGTAGGCGACGTTCAGGTCGGGCACCAGATCCTTGACCACCGGCATGTGCGGCAGCGGGTAGATCTTAATGTCTCCCGGCACGTCGGCGATGTACTTGGTGCAGGCCAGCGTGTTGGTGCCGTCGATGTTCATCGCGCACGAGCCGCACACGCCCTCGCGGCAGGAGCGGCGGAAGGTGAGCGAGCTGTCGGTCTCGTTCTTGATCTTGATCAGCGCGTCCAGGATCATCGGCCCGCACGAATCCATATCGACCTCGTAGGTGTCGATGCGCGGATTCTTGCCGTCGTCGGGTGTCCAGCGATAGACCTTGAAGGTCTTGATGTTGGTGGCGCCTTCGGCCTTGTAAGTGTCGCCAACGCCGATCTTGGAATTGGCGGGCAGGGTAAACTCGGCCATCAGTAGACTCGCGCCTTGGGCGGGAAGGATTGCACGTCGTTGCTCATCGGCTGGAGATTGACCGGCCGGTAGTCGATCCGGGTCTTGCCCGTCGCATCGTCGACCCAGACCACCGTGTGCTTCAGCCAATTCTTGTCGTCGCGCTCGGGGAAATCCTCGTGCGCATGGGCACCGCGGCTCTCCTTGCGGTTCTCGGCCGAGTAGATCGTGGCCTGCGCCTGGATGATCAGGTTCTCGAACTCCAGGGTCTCCATCAGGTCGGAGTTCCAGATCATCGAGCGGTCCTTGACCCGGATGTCGCCCTTGCCGGCGAACACCTTGTCCATGTTGGCGCAGCCCTCGGCCAGGCTCTTGGAGGTGCGGAACACCGCGCAATCGTTCTGCATGGTGCGCTGCATGTTGGCGCGCAGCTCCGCCGTCGGCGAGCCGCCATTGGCGTGACGCGCGCGATCGAGGCGCGCGATCGCCGCCTCGCCGGCGCGCGGCAGGTCCTTGTGCGCCTGGCCAGGCGTCATCTGCGCGGCGACGCGGTCGGCGGCGGAACGGCCGAACACCACCAGTTCGAGCAGCGAATTCGAGCCCAGGCGGTTGGCGCCGTGCACGCCGATCGAGGCCGCCTCGCCCAGCGCCATCAGGCCGTGCACCGGCGTGTTCGGATCGCCGTTCTTCACCGTCATGACTTCGCAGTGATAATTCGCCGGGATGCCGCCCATGTTGTAGTGGCAGGTCGGCAGGATCGGGATCGGCTGCTTGGTGACGTCGACGCCGGCGAAGATGCGCGCGGTCTCGGCGATGCCCGGCAGACGCTCGTGGATGACCTTCGGATCGAGATGCTCGACGTGCAGCTCGATGTACTCGCCCTTCGGACCGCAGCCCCTGCCCTCGCGGATTTCGATCGTCATGGAGCGCGAGACGACGTCGCGCGATGCCAGATCCTTGGCCGACGGCGCGTAGCGCTCCATGAAGCGCTCGCCGTTGGCGTTGGTGACGTAGCCGCCCTCGCCGCGCACGCCCTCGGTGATCAGGCAGCCCGCGCCATAGACGCCGGTAGGGTGGAACTGGATGAACTCGAGATCCTGCAGCGGCAGGCCGGCGCGCAACACCATCGCGCCACCGTCACCCGTACAGGTATGGGCCGAGGTCGCCGTCGCGTAGACGCGGCCATAGCCGCCGGTCGCCAGCACCACCTTGTGGGCGCGAAAGCGATGGATGGTGCCGTCGTCCAGGTTCCACGCCATGACGCCGCGACACACACCGTCGTCCATGATCAGATCGAGCGCGAAATACTCGATGAAGAATTCGGCGTGATAGCGCAGCGACTGCTGGTAGAGCGTGTGCAGGATGGCGTGACCGGTGCGATCGGCGGCGGCGCAGGTGCGCTGGGCGATGCCCTTGCCGTACTCCGTCGTCATGCCGCCGAACGGCCGCTGGTAGATCTTGCCCTCGGGCGTGCGCGAGAACGGCACGCCGAAATGCTCGAGCTCGATGATGGCCGGGATGCCGTCGCGGCACATGTATTCGATCGCGTCCTGGTCGCCGAGCCAGTCGGAGCCCTTTACCGTGTCGTACATGTGCCAGCGCCAGTCGTCCGGGCCCATGTTGCCCAGCGCCGCCGAGATGCCGCCCTGCGCCGCCACGGTGTGGCTGCGGGTCGGAAACACTTTGGTGATGCAGGCGGTCTTGTAGCCCTTGTGCGCCATGCCGAACGTCGCGCGCAGACCCGCGCCGCCGGCGCCGACCACGACCACGTCGTAGAAGTGATCGACGACCTTGTAGGCGCGGCCACCGATATTGACGGCGCCGGGCACACCGCCGGTCTTGTTGGCCTCGTCGAGGGGCATTTCACTAACCTCCGAACGCCATGCGGAGCATCGCGACGACGGCCGATACCGCCGCCAGCACCGCCAGGCACTTGATGAGCAGGATCAGGCCGATCTTCATGCCCTCGCTGTGGACATAGTCCTCGATCACGACCTGCATGCCGAGCGCCGCGTGCCACAGCCCGAACAGGATGGTCATGATCAGCATGACCATGGTGACCGGAGAGGACACCCAGGCGCGCACATTTGCCTGGCCAGCCGGCGCGTTGAGGATCAGCGATACTACGAACCAGGTGACCAAAAGGATCAGGGCGACGGCAGAAACGCGCTGGTGCCACCAATGATGCGTGCCCGACTTGGCGGAACCGAGGCCGCGCACACGCGCGACGGGGGAGCGGAGATCGGTCATCGGCTCACCTCACCGCGTAGGCCAGCAACCAGGCGCCGACGGTCGACACCGCCGTCGCGCCGACCACGGCCCAGCCCGAGTTGTAGGCGGCCTTCAGCTCGAAGCCGTAGCCCGCGTCCCAGAACAGGTGCCGGATGCCGTTGTAGAGGTGGAAGAACAGGCAAAAGGTCCAGCCAAACAGCATGATGCGGCCGACCACCGAGCCGTTGAACCAGGCGAAGATCGCGTAGGTGTCGGCCGACGAGGACGCGGCGCACAGCCAGGCCACCAGGTAGAGAATGCCCACGCTGAGGGCGATGCCGGTGGCGCGATGCGTGATCGACAGGACTGATGTCAGCTGCGGCTTGTAGACCTGAAGATGCGGCGAGAGTGGTCTCGCCGACCGGTTGGCTGAACTCATGCCGTCCTCGAGAACTCAATGTGCCGGGCCGCGCGGATCATACGATTCAGCGTGGGCTCCGGACCGACGCGGCGCAATGTACGCCTTGGCTCTCGCAAGTCAACGCAAGGGTCCGTTGCGTGGACGAACTCGGGCTGCTTGGCGGCCCTCGAACAGGCCGATCGTCGACGATGCTATGGTTTGCCATGGATCCAGCATGTGCGTCCGGCATGGTGTCATGCCACGCGGGGCCTAATCGCGGCTGGCGCGCGGTGTTCCATAGGGTCTTCCCCGGCGCGGGACCGGCGACACGCGGCGGTGGCTGCGGCAGATCGGGCGGTGGGTTTTCCTTCTCCCCGCGAAGGTCAGGGGCCGCGGACGGCCCCGAGGGAGAAGGAGAGACATCCCGGCCGGAGGCGAGCGCCGCCAGCGCCGCGTCGCGCTCAGCCTCGGCCTGCTCCAGCCGGTTCATCCTGTCCGCCAAATCCTCCCGGAGCTTGGCGATCACCGCCTCATAGCGCGCGCGATCCGCCGATGGCGGCGCCGGCTCGGGTTGTTTGCCGAACAGCGCGATCCGGCGCGTCAGCGCGTCCAGCGCCCGCAGCTTGCCCAGCCTCAGGGTCACCGTTTGCTCTGGTTTGCTATGGTTGGCGATCTTGAGCTCAACGATGCCAGCGCGCTGCGCCCTGCTGGCTTTTTCCAGGTCGATACGCGGGCGGCCATCCGCCTCGACCTGGATATAGTCGTCGATATTGGCGAAGGCGATCCGCGCATACTCCCGCCCCACGCGCTCGACGCCCACCTCCAGCGCCTGCGCGACGCGCCGCTGACCGGTGACGACGGCAGCTTCGATATGGGGTTGGCGCAGCAGCCGCGACGCACTGGGCTGGGCGCCGCGCGGCGAGTAGCCGGCGCGGATATAAGCCTGGGTGGCGTTGCCGTCCTTGAGGAACTCCAGGACGAAGCGTTCGTGGCGGGGCGAGAGAGGGGCCGGTCGGTCGGGCATGCCGACCGGAATACGCCCACTCTCGAAAACGCGCCGTTTTCCGCCCCTAGCAGCGTCGAACGGAGGCCAGAAGTCGCTGGGAGACGGGCTTTTCCGTCTTCGGACCTCAGGTCAGCATCGGCACGTGGCCGGGCTGGGCCGCGACCCGGGCGAGCCAGGTGCGCACCGCCGGGAACGGGGCGAGGTCGATGCCGGCCTCGTCGGCGCGGTGCGTGTAGGCGTAGAGCGCGATGTCGGCGATCGAGTAGCCGCCGGCGAGAAAGTCGTGCCCGGCCAGGTGGCCCTCCATCACCCCCAGCGCCGCCCTGCCCTGCGCCTGGCGCGCCGGCAGCTCTGCCCGGCGAGGATGGTCGGCGCCGAGGTGGCGCAGGATGAAGCGCGGTGTCGCGACATAGGGCTCGTGGCTGTACTGCTCGAAGAACATCCAGTGCAGCGCCCTGGCGCGGCCGAGGCGATCGGCCGGCACGAATGTCGAGCCCTCGGCGAGGTACCAGATGATGGCGTTGGACTCGGCGAGGAAGGTGCCGTCCTCCAGCTCCAGGGTCGGGACGCGCCCGTTGGGGTTCTTGGCCAGGAATTCCGGCGTGCGCGTGGCGCCCTGCATGATGTCGAGTTCGACCAGCCTGTAGGGTGTACCGAGCTGGGCCAGCAGCAGCCGCACCTTGTAGCCGTTGCCGGAGTCGAGATAGTCGTAGAGCGTCAGCATCGGAATCTCCTGTCGCTGTGCACTCTCGCGCCCACACCGCAAAGCCGCAAACGGGAAGCCCTGTCGCCGAGAGCAGGAATTTCCTATGCTCCCGCCATGCCGCGCCGCCTGCCGCCGCTCAACGCCCTGCGCGCCTTCGAGGCCGCCGCCCGCCACGGCGCCATCGCCAAGGCGGCCGAGGAACTGTCGGTCACGCCCTCGGCGGTGAGCGAGCAGGTGCGCCTGCTGGAGGCGCGGCTCGATGTGAAGCTGTTCCACCGCCGCGCCCAGGGCGTGACCTTGACCAGCGAGGGCGCCGCCCTCCTGCCCGGCCTCACCGACGCCTTCGATCGCCTCGCCGCCGTCGGTGAGTCGCTGGGCGAGCGACGCAAGCGCACGCGGGTAGTGGTGAGCCTGCTGCCGTCGGTCGCCGCGGCCTGGCTGGTGCCGCGCCTGCCCGCGTTGCGCGTTGACCTGCCCGGCATCGAGCTGCATGTGCGCGCCGAGCGGCTGCTGGTCGACTTTGCCCGCGAGGACGTCGACCTGGCGATCCGCTTCGCGGCGGGCCCGTTCCGCGATCTGGTGGCGGAGCGCCTGATGGGCGAGACGGTCTTCCCGGTGTGCAGCCCGACCCTGGCCTACGGGCAACGCCCGCTGCGCCGCTTCGGCGATCTGCGGCGTCATACCCTGCTGCACGACACCGATGCCCATCCGCGCCAACCTTGGATGAGCTGGCCGGCGTGGTTCGCGCGCGAGGGCATGCCGGCCGGCGCCGCGTCATCGGGCCTGTTCTTCAACGACTCGATGGTGATTCTGGCGGCGGCCATCGATGGCCAAGGCGTCGCGCTGGGCCGCGGCCCGATGGTGCACGAGCACCTCGCGCGCGGCCGCCTGGTGCGCGTGCTGGAGCGCGAATGGCAAGCGGAGTGGAGCTACTGGGCGGTCGCGCCGCCGACCCACATGCGCCGCCCCGCCGTGCGCGACTTCGTGGCGTGGCTGAAGGTTCAGGCCGCCTAACGGCGTACCTTCAGCCGGAGTTGTCATCCCGAGCGCAGCGAGGGATCTCTACAGCGACGAAAGATCCCTCGCTGCGTTCGGGATGACAGAAGGGGCTCGACTACCCAATCAACGCGGCATCAGCGCCCAGTAGTCGAGGTCGAGCACCACCGACGGATCGGCCTTGCCATCGGCGCCCTTGTCGGGGAACGACGCGGCGTCGGCGTTCTTCACCGCGCGCGTACGCAGGCGCAGGGCGCCGATATCGTCTCGGCCGTCGAGCGCGGCCTTCTCCACCACCTCTGACCAGGCGTAGATCGTGTCACCGGCCAAGGTCGGGTTGGTGTGGCTGCCGGCGTTGATGGCGGCGATCTTGAAGGCGTTGGCGAGACCATTGAACGACAGCGCGCGCGCCATCGAGATGACATGGCCGCCATAGATCAGCCGCCGGCCGAATCGCGTGCCTGATGCGAGGCGCTGGTCGAAATGCACCTTCGCGGTGTTCTGGTAGAGGCGCGTCGCCGTCATGTGCTCGGCCTCCTCGATGGTCATGCCGTCGACATGATCGATACGCTCGCCGATCTCGTAGTCGCACCAGCGATAGGGTGAACCGGCAAGGATCGCGTCATAATCCTCCAGCGTGAGCGCCTCCGGCACGACGAGATCGTTGGCCGCCACCGACGTCGCGAGTTCCGGGACACTGGCGGCGACGACAGATGCCTGCTTGTCGCGCTTGCGCACCATTACCCAGCGCACGTAGTCGAGCACGGTCTCGCCCGCCTGGTTGACGCCCTCGGAGCGCACGTAAACCACGCCGCTCTCGCGGTTGGCGTTCTCGCGCAGGCCGATCACGGTGGAGCGCGCCGTCAGTGTGTCGCCCGGATAGACCGGCACGCCGAATCGGCACTCGGCGTAGCCGAGATTGGCCACGGCGTTGAGCGAGATGTCGGGGACGGTCTTGCCGAAGACGATGTGGAAGACCAGCAGGTCGTCGACCGGCGCGCCCGGCAGGCCGACCGATTGCGCGAAGGCATCCGCGCTTTGCACGGCGAAGCGCGTGCCGTAGAGCGCGGTATAGAGTGAGACATCGCCTTCGGTCACGGTGCGTGGCGTGGCGTGCGCCAGCTCCTGCCCGAGCGTGAAGTCCTCGAAATAGTTGCCTGGGTTGGTCTTGGCCGGAGCGTTACGCGACATGATCGCCTGCACGGGTCTGCGCTCGCCCTATCGGGCGGTCGCGGGTGGTGCTCAGGCGATGCTTCCCTGTCCCGCCGTCGAAACGCGGCGTTGGGTTCGGCCTATAGCCACGTCGGCAACGGGAGTCACCGTGACGTTTTGCCGTTCGGGCCGCGCCGCTCCCGCGGCGCATGTCTCGCTGTAACCCCGAGCGCAGCGAAGGATCTAGGCCGACCTGGATCCCTCGATGTGCTCGGGATGACAGATGCGTTCGACGAAGCGATCGGGGTCTCTACGCCGCCAGCTCCTTGATCGCGGCAGCCAGCGCCAGTTGTCGCTGCGCCTGCTCGACGTGCAGGTTCTCGATCATGCGGCCGTCGACCACGACCACACCCTTGCCCTCGGCGCGCGCCGTCTCGAAGCCGGCGACGATCTTCTCGGCCATCACCAGCTCGGCAGCGCTGGGCGCGAAGATCTCGTTGCAGGGCTCGACCTGGGTCGGGTGGATCAGCGTCTTGCCGTCGAAGCCGAATTCCAGCCCCTGCCGGCACGCGGCCTTGAAGCCCTCGATGTCCTGGATGTCGTTGTAGACACCGTCGAGGATCGCCAGCCCGGCGGCGCGCGCCGCCAGTAGCGCAAAGCCCAGCGGCACCACCATCGGCAGCCGGACGGGCGTGTGCTGCGCGCGCAGATCCTTGACCAGATCGTTGGTGCCCATGATCAGGCACGCAAGGCGCGGCGAGGCCGAGGCGATCTCCTCGGCCCTGAGGATGCCGCGCGGCGTCTCCATCATGCCCCACACCGCCATGCCCGACGGCGCGCCGGCGGCATCGAGCAGGGCGACGATGTTGGTGACGTCGGCGGCGCTCTCGAGCTTGGGCACCAGGATGGCGTCCGCCCCCGAGGTGGCGATCGCCGCGACGTCGGCGCGGCCCCATTCGGTGCCCAGCCCATTGCAGCGGATGATGATCTCGCGCTTGCCATAGGCCTTGCTGCGCGCGGCGGCCACGACATTGGCGCGCGCGGCTTCCTTGGCGTCGGGCGCGACGGCGTCCTCAAGATCGAAGATCAGCACGTCGGCCGGCAGGGTACGGGCCTTCTCCAGCGCTCTTGTGTTGGCGCCGGGCATGTACAGCACGCTGCGGCGTGGACGGACGGTCGTGATCATCGCTGCTAAATCTTCTCCCCGGTCTGGGCGCGGCGGACTATATATAGATGGGGCCGGGCAATGCCATCGCCGGCCGACGGTGATGCGCGTTCTATCGATCCAGTCCCACGTCGCGTACGGCTATGTCGGCAACCGCGCCGCGACCTTTCCCCTGCAACGGCTGGGCCACGAGGTTTGGGCCGTGAACACGGTCGAGTTCTCCAATCACACCGGCTACGGGGCATGGAAGGGTCGCGTCGCCGCACCCGACCAGGTGCGCGATGTCGTCGCGGGCATCGCCGAGCGCGGCGCGCTTTCGACCTGCGACGCGGTGCTCACCGGCTATCTCGGCGACGCTACTCTGGGCGAGGTCGTGCTCGAAGCCGTGGCGATGGTGCGCGCGGCCAATCCGCGCGCCGTGTGGTGTTGCGATCCGGTGATCGGCGACATCGACCGTCAGGTCTATGTCCGGCCGGGCATCCCCGAGTTCTTCCGCGACCGTGTCGTGGCGCGAAGCGACATCCTGACGCCCAACCATTTCGAGCTCGAATGGCTGAGCGGTCGCAAGGTCGCGACGCTCGAGGACACGCTGTCGGCGGCGCGCGCGCTGATGGGCGGCGGACAGAACCCTTCGATCATGCTGGTCACCAGCCTGCGCCGCCGTGACGCGCCCGCCGGCACCATCGAGATGCTGGCGCTCACACGCGACAGCGCGTGGCTGGTGGCGACGCCGGAGCTCGCCTTTCCCGTCGCGCCCAATGGCACGGGCGACGCTGTGGCCGCGCTATTCCTGGCGCATTGGCACGCACATCGCGATGTCGGGCGCGCGCTGGAGGCGGTCGCCGCCGCGATCTACGCCGTGCTCGAGGCGACCTTGGCCTCGGGCGAACGCGAGCTCCGGCTGGTGACGGCGCAGGACGCGCTGGTGTCCCCCTCGCGGCGCTTTGGCGCCACGCGGCTGGATTGCTGAGGCGCGGCGCGTGTCGGGATCGGGAGTCGACCCCCTGCTGCTCTTCATCGAGGGCGCCATCATCGGTTTCCTCATCGCCGTGCCGGTCGGTCCCGCGGCCATTCTCTGCGTACGCCGCACGATCTCGAACGGCATCGTCGCCGGCGTGGTCACCGGTATCGGCGCCTCCTTGGGCGACACGTTGTTCGGCGCGGCGGCGGCGTTCGGCCTGACGTTCGTCAACGACTTCATCGTGCGCAACGAGCAATGGATTCGCGGCGTCGGCGGCATCGTGCTGTGCATCATGGGATGGTCCTACATCACCCATCGCCCGCCCAGCGTCGGCGATCCGGTGGCCGCCGACCGCGCGCATCCCTATCTCACCACCCTGCGTTTCATGAGCTCGAGCTTCTTCATCACCGTGTTCAATCCGTTGACGGTGATGGCTTTCGGCGCGGTCTTCGCCAGCCGCGGCTTGAGCAACGTCGGCAGCGATCTGACCGCGGCGCTGGTGCTGATCGCCGCCGTGTTCGTCGGCGCCTTCGCCTGGTGGACGTCGCTCTGCGGCATCGCATGGGTGGCGCGCGTGTGGTTCACCGGCGGCGGCCTGATCTGGCTCAACCGCGTCTCGGGCATCGCGCTGGCCGGCTTCGGCGCCGCCGCGGCGATCTCGGTGATTCCGATCAACTGGCGCTGGTTCGGCGACGCGCTGGGACTGAACTGAGCGCGCACGACGGGAGGAACCCACCATGACGACGATTCTCACCGACCGCGGCGACGCGCGGGTCGACGCCAGCGACGGCCTGCGTGTCAGCGCCGCCGATGCCGAGCGCGCCGTCGGCTGGACGCTCAAGCCCGAAGGCATGTGCCACGACGAGATCTGCGTGCCGTTGCCTGAGGGCATGGCGCAGGGCGGCCGCGTCGATCTCGCGGCCTTCTGGCGCCATCTCGGCAACCCGGTGCTGTCGAGCGAGGCGGGCGATGCCTGGATGCTGGGCACTGGCGTGGACGCGCGCCGCGCCGCGCTGGAGGGGCTCGAAGCGCCCGACTTCACCCTGCCCGATCTCGCGGGCAAGCCGCACACGCTCTCCTCGCTGCGCGGCCGCAAGGTGTTCCTGGCCACCTGGGCCAGTTGGTGAGGCTGCCGGTTCGACTTGCCCGTGTGGCAGCAACTGTACAGCGATATCAAGGACACCGGCGCGATGATCGTCGCCATCGCCGAGGAGAGCCGCGGCGCGGAGCACGCGCGGCAATGGATCGAGGCGGCCAAGGCCGAGTACTGGTGCCTGATCGACACCGACCATCGCGTCGCCGATCTCTACGGCATGGTCAACGTGCCGCAATCGGTGTGGATCGACGAGACCGGCCGCATGGTGCGCCCGCCCGAGACGACCGGCTCGACGGATCATTTCCGCCGCATGGACCTGAAGACGCGCACCATGACGCCCGAGGACCAGGCGGCGCGCAATGCCGCGCGCGTGGCCTACCTCGACGCCGTCAAGGCCTGGGCGAGGACGGGCGCGCACGCGCTGCCGGCCGACGCCGCGCGCAAGCGCCTGCCGGCGAACACGCCGGAGATCGCACGGGCGCACGCGCATTTCCGGCTCGGCGTCTGGCTACGCGCTCAAGGCCGCGTGGCGGAGGCCGACAAGCATCTGGGCGAAGCCAGCCGGCTGCATCCGGACTCGTGGAACATGTGGCGCCAGGCGGCCGACCTGGTGGAGGTCGGCAAGGCCAGCGGCCCCGGCTTCTGGCAACGCGTCCACGCGCTGGGCGACAAGCCCTACTACCCGCCGCCGGATTTCACGGCGGTGTAGAGCTGGGGGCGCGCCCCGACCAAATTTCCTACGCCCGCGGAATGGTCACTTTCAACCTCTCCAGTTCCGCCGCGAGCTGCGCGAACACCGGGTCCCAATCGCCTGATGTGGTCTGACGGAAGAGGCGCAGGCTGGGATACCAGGGGCTGTCCCCGCGGCCCTGCTGCCAGCGCCAGTCCGGCACGGTGGGCAGCAGCAACCAGGTCGGCATGCCCATGCCGGCGCCGAGATGGGCGATCGGCGCGTCGATCGTCACCAGCAGGTCGAGCTGCTCCAGCGCGCTCGCCGCCTCGGCGAAATCGAAGATGCCGCGACCGACATCGTGCACCAGGCCGCTGGCGCCATGCGCCTGGATGTCCTTCTGGTGCGCGCCGCCCTGCAGGCTGAAGAACAGGATCTCGGGATCGCCGGCCAGCGCCATGAAGTGCGGGAAGGGCACCGAGCGCTGGCGGTCGAGCGCCTGGCCGGGCATCGCCGCCCAGTAGATGCCGACGCGCAGCTTGGCGCGCGGCAGGCGGCCGAGCTTGATGCGCCCGCGCTCGGGCGGCAGCAGGTAGGGCTCGCTCCCGCCAGCCATCGGCAGATCGCCGCCGCACAGATGCGGCAGCGACAGCAGCGAGGCGTGCAGGTCGAACGCCGGCAGCTGCTCGCCCTCGGCGACCACGCCGTCGAGATAGTCGAGCCGCGTCAGCAGCTCCTTGAGCAGCGCCTGGCACAGCACGATGACCGAGGCGCCGCGGTGCTTCAGCGCGCGCGCGTAGCGCACGAACATCAGTACGTCGGCCAGGCCCTGCTCGGGATAGAGCAGGATGCGCTTGCCCTTGGGATCGTCGCCGGTCCAGGCCGGCTAGCGGAACTCCGGCGCCGGCACGTCGTCGAGCTGCTTGCGCAACTCGTACTCGTCGAAGCCGCGAGCCAGGTCGCCCTGCGCCAGCCTCGTGATGGCGATCTCGACGCGCGCGCGCTTGTTCTGCGGGCTGAGCGTCAGCGCCCTGGACAGACAGGCCAGCGCCTCGTCGGAGCGGCCGAGGTCGCGCAGGCAGAGGCCGAGATTGAAGAAGCCCTCGGCGTAGTCGGGCTTCAGCGACACCGCCTGCAGGTGATGGCGCACCGCCTCGCGGGTGCGGCTCGCGACACGCAGCGCGTTGCCAAGATTGCTGTGCAACGCCGCATTGTCTGGGTCTAGCTCGAGCGACTGACGGTGGTGGGCGATGGCGGCATCCAGCTTCCCCATCAGGCGCAGCGCCACGCCCAGATTGTTGTGCAGCTCGGCATTGTAGGGCTTGACCGCCAGCAGGCGCAGATAGGCGCTGATCGCCTCCTCGAGCCGGCCGGCGCGCTGCGCCGCCGCCGCCAGCCGCACCTGCTGTTGGAAGCTTTCGTCCTCGTTGCGGAACAGCACATGCGGCTGTTCGGCCGACGCGATAGCGACGTCACCGTCGTCCAGGGCCGAGTTATCCTTCACGGTGCGTTGTTCTTTCCGGCGAAGCCGAAGTGACACGCTAAGTTTACACCCTATTCCGATGGATTCGGCGAGGAAATTCCGTGGTGCGGAGTTTCAGCCGCGGCGTACCTCCGCGACATGGCGCGAAAGCTCCCGTGCCGCACGCTCGAAGACATCGTCCCAATCGCCCGGTTTCTTCTGCCGGAACAGGCGCATCGAGGGGTACCAGGGCGAGTCCTCGCGCTCCGTGAAGTAGATCCAGTAGGTGTTGAAGTTCAGCAGGTCCCAGATCGGCACGCCGAGGCTACCGGCGAGATGCGCCACCGAGGAATCGGTCATCAGCACCAGATCGAGCTGGCGCAACGCGGCGGCGGTGTCGGCAAAATCCTCGAAGGTCGAGCCGAGGTCGACGACCAGCGGATGCGGCGCCAGCCAGCGGTACTCCTCGAAAGGCGGGCCCTTCTGCAGGCTGAACAGCTGCACGCCGGGCACCTCGGCGAAGCGCAGGAAGCGGTCCAGGGTGACGGCGCGCCTGAGATTGCCGCGGAAGGTGACGCTGCCCGACCAGACGATGCCGATCTTGAACTTCGAGCCCGACGCGGCAATACGCGGCAGCGCCTTGGCGCCGGCGCCGGCGGGGATGGAGAGCTTGGCCGGCGGCAGGATGTCGTCGATCGAGCGCGTGTAGCGGCCCAACAGGCTCATGATCGGCAACGCCAGGTCATGCCTGGGCGCCGGGTCCTTGGCCGAGGCCAGCGCGTCGTAGCCCTCGACGCCCTTCGCCAGCCGCATCAGGTCGGGCTGGCAACGCAGGATCACGGTGCCGTCGAGGCCCTTGAGCCGCGGCAGGTAGCGCAGCGCGAAGAGCGTGTCGCCGAAGCCCTGCTCGGAATAGACCAGCAGCGTACGGCCCTCGAGCTTCTCGCCGCGCCACACCGGCGCCTTGGTCGGCGCGACGTAGTCGCCGAGCTCCTGCAGCTTCCAGCGCCATTCGTAGTCGTCCCAGGCCTGGCGGCTGAAATCGCCCAGGCGCAACGAGCAGATGGCGCGGTCCCAATGCGTGTCGACGTGATCGGGATCCATCTCCAGGACGCGGTCGAAGACGCGCCGCGCCTCGACCGGCATGCCGCCCTCCGACAAGGCCACGCCGTAATTGTGCAACAGGCCGACCGACATCGGATCGAGCGCGATGGCGCGCTGGTGCGCCGCCAGCGATTCGTCGAAGCGCTCCAGATCCTTGTAGGCGTTGCCGAGATTGCCGAGCACGCCGGCGTTGTCCTCGTCGCCCTCCAGCGCGCGCATGTAGCAGGCCACCGCCATGTCCGGCTTCTTGGCCTTGCGGTAGACGACGCCGAGATTGCCCCAGGCGATGCGGTTGGTCGGCTGCGCCGCCAGCACCCGGCGGTAGTCGACCGTCGCGCCCTCGAGGTCGTCCTTCTTCTGCTTTTCAAAGGCCTCGCGCAGCCAGCGCTTCACGTCGACGGCGGCTGCCGGGCCGGGCTGCGGCGCCTTTGGCGCCGCCGGCAACAACGGAATAGTCGCGATGGGTGCGATACCGCGCGGCGAAAACGCGGTCGGAGACGAGGACATGACCACAGAGTACCCTCTCTCCTCGCGCGCGGGGAGAGGCAGAACGCGCTACGCCGCCTTGCGCACCATCTCGCCCTTGATCATGTGCTCGGCGATCTCGATGGCGTTGAGCGCGGCGCCCTTGCGCACGTTGTCGCTGACCACCCACATGTTGAGGCCGTTCTCGATCGTCGCGTCGGCGCGGATGCGGCTGACGAAGACACCGTCCTCGCCGGCGATCTCGGCCGGGGTGACGTAGCCGCCGTCCTCGCGCCGATCGAGCACGCGCACGCCCTTGGCGCGCGACAGGATGGCGCGCGCCTCGGTTTCGTCGATCGGCCGCTCGAACTCCATGTTCACCGCCTCGGAGTGGCCGACGAAGACCGGCACGCGCACGCAGGTGGCGGTCACCTTGATCCGGGGATCGAGGATCTTCTTGGTCTCGACCACCATCTTCCACTCTTCCTTGGTCGAGCCGTCGTCCATGAACACGTCGATATGCGGGATGACGTTGAAGGCGATGGGCTTGGTGAACTTCTTCGGCTCGACCGGGTTGGCGACGAAGATACCCTTGGATTGGGCATGCAGCTCGTCGAGCCCTTCCTTGCCGGCGCCCGAGACCGACTGGTAGGTCGACACCACCACGCGGGTGATCGTCGCGGCGTCGTGCAGGGGCTTGAGCGCCACGACCATCTGGATGGTCGAGCAATTGGGATTGGCGATGATGCCCTTCCGGGTCCAGCCGGCGATGGCCTGCGGGTTGACCTCCGGCACGACCAGCGGCACGTCGGGGTCCATGCGGAAATACGAGGTGTTGTCGATCACCACGGCGCCGGCCTTGGCGGCGCGCGGGCTGCTCTCGGCCGAGACCTTGGCGCCGGGCGAGGACAGCACGATGTCGATGCCCTTGAAGTCGTAGGTCGCCAGATCGCGCACCTTCAGCTTCCCGGACTCGCCGAAGGAGACCTCCTTGCCGACCGACCGCGAGGAGGCCAGCGGAACGATCTCGTCCGCCGGGAACTGGCGCTCGGCGAGGATGTTGAGGAACTCGCGACCGACATTGCCGGTGGCGCCGACGATGGCGACCTTGTAGCCCATGACTGACGCTCCTGATGAGAGCCGGCGGTTTACCCGCGCGCCAGGGGGTTGGCAAGCCGGCCACCAGCGACGACATTGACCGGCAAGACCTCCAGGAGGCCCGCGATGGCCGGCAAGCTGCAGACCTACGCCGAGTTCTGGCCGTTCTATCTGCGCGAGCACGCCAAGCCCGAGACGCGCGGCATCCATTACGTCGGCACGGTACTGGCCCCGCTGGTGCTGGTCTGGGCGATCGCCACCCAGAACTGGTGGTGGCTGCTGGCGGTACCGGTGTTCGGCTACGCGCCGGCCTGGATCGCGCATTTCTTCGTCGAGAAGAACCGTCCCGCGACCTTCACCTATCCCGTCTGGTCGCTGATCTCCGACTACAAGATGTTAGGGCTGTTCGTATCGGGCCAGCTGGGCAAGGAACTGATGAAGCACCAGATTCGCTCGCCCTGACCAGGCGTTTTCCGCCCTACCCGAATCAGGAGGAGCCCATGGCGACACGAACGCTCGAAGGCGGCTGCCAATGCGGCGCCGTGCGCTACCGGATCAGCGGCGAGCCGGTCTTCGCCGCGATCTGCCACTGCTCGATGTGTCGCCGCGCCGGCGGCGCGCCGGCCGTGGCCTGGGCGATGTTCGCCGAGGACCAGGTTGAGTTTCCCAAGGAAAAGCCCAAGACCTACGCCTCCTCGTCGGAAGGCAGGCGCGGCTTCTGCCCGCATTGCGGGACGCCGCTCAGCTTCACCGCCAGCTTCATCCCCGGCCTGATCGATCTGACCATCGGCAGCCTCGACGACCCGGCGGCGATCCCGCCGCAGCTGCACTACTGGGACAGCCGACGCCTGCCGTGGATGAAGTTCGCCGACGGCCTGCCGGTGTTCCCCGAGTTCCCGCCTCAGGGCTGATCAACAGCGCGTGACCAGGGCGTCGGCGCGACCCCGCCGCGCGTATCCTGCCTGTCACGATCGCGAGGGACCGGATGCGCGCGTTTCGACTCCTGCTGGCATTGGCCACCCTGCTGCTCGCCGCCCCGTCGCGGGCGGGCGAGGACCCCAAGACGCACCCCATCGGCTGGCAGCAGTGGAGCCCGGCGATCTTCGAGCGCGCCGCGCGGGAGAACCGCTACATCGTGCTGCACATGGCGGCCGTCTGGTGCCATTGGTGCCACGTCATGGAGGGCACGACCTATCGCGATCCCGCCGTGCTGAAGCTGATCGGCGAGAAGTACATCCCGGTGCGCGTCGACCAGGATTCCCACCCCGAGCTGTCCTATCGCTACGAGAACTGGGGCTGGCCGGCGACCATCATGTTCGACAAGGATGGCAACGAGATCTTCAGGCGACAGGGCTACCTGCCGCCCGAGCTCTTCGCCAGGCTGCTGGTCGCGGTGATCGAGGATCCCTCGGCCCTGCCCGCCTCCGGCCTCGATGCGAAAGCCGACGCCGGCCGCCACGCGCTCGACGAGGAGACACGGCGCAAGCTCGAGGCGAGCTTCCGCGGACAGCTCGACGTGGAGAACGGCGGCTTCGGCCGGGTGCATCGCTTCATCCACGCCGACACGCTGGAGTACACGCTCGATCGTGGCCGCGCGCTGAAGCGCAACGTCGATCGCGCCTTCTTCGCGTCGGTCACGCGCAAGACGCTCGATGGCGCGCGCCGGCTGATCGACCCCGCGTGGGGCGGCATGTACCAGTATTCCGACACGCTCGATTGGTCCTCGCCGCATTACGAGAAGCTGCTGAACATCCAGCGCGACGCGATCCGGGCCTACGTGCTCGCCTACCAGATCGACAGCAACACCGCCGACCTTGCCGCCGCGCGCGACATCGCGCGCTGGCTGATGGAGCGGATGCGATCGCCCGAGGGTGCGTTCTATGTCAGCCAGGACGCCGATCTCGACCGCGCGATCACCGGCAAGGTGTTCTACCCCCTCGACGACGCTGGCCGCCGCAAGCTCGGCCGTGAGCCGACCATCGATCGCAATCTCTACGCCCGCGAGACCGGCTGGGCCGCCGCGGCGTTGGCGACGCTGCACGACGTAACCGGCGAGGCCGCCTATCTCGACGCCGCGATCCGCGCCGTCGACTGGGCGGTGACGCATCGCCGGGCGCCCAACCGCGCCTTCGGCCACGCCCGTGCGACCGACGACGACACGCATCTCGGCGACACGCTGGCGATCGGCGAGGCGGCGCTTGCGCTGTGGCGCTCAACCGGCGAGCGGCGCTGGCTGACCCTGGCGATCGAGGTCGCGCGCGCCATCGACACACAGTTCCGCGACGCTGACGGCGGCTTCGTCGTTCGTCAGCCCGATCCGAAGGCGATCGGCGTGCTGCGCAAGCCGGTGAAGCAGATCGACGAGAACGTCGGCGTCGTGCGCTTCCTCAACCTCGCGCGCCACTACAGCGGCGAGACGGCCTTCGACGCGGCGGCGCGCCACGGGATGGCCTGGCTGGTGGCGCTGGCGGTCAACGACATCGTGCTTCCGGGCGCGGCGCTGGCCGACGCCGAGCTGTCGCGCGAGCCCATGCATGTCACCATCATGGGCCGCAAGGACGATCCCGAGGCGCGCGCGCTCTACGCCGCGGCGCGCCGTTACCCGACGCGCTACCTGCGCATCGAATGGATCGACAAGCGCGAAGGGCCGATGCCCAACCCCGATGTCGAGTATCCCGATCTGCCGCAGGCCGCAGCCTTCGCCTGCGCCAATGGCGCCTGCTCGCTGCCGGTCTTCGCGCCCGGCGAGATCGCGACGATCGTGCGCCGGATCGAGGACCGCTGACCACCCCGTCGTCTAGAGCGCGGGAATCAGCCCTCGGCTTTCACGCCGGCGATCTCGATGACCTTCTTCCAACGCGCGATCTCGTCCTGCAGGAACTGGCCGGTCTTCTCCGGCGTGTAACCGCCGGGGATGATGCCCAGCGCCTCGAACCTGGGCTTCAGCTCGGGGCCGGTCACCAGCTTGGCGATCTCCTGCGACAGACGATCGACGATGGCCTTGGGGGTGCCGGCCGGGGCCAGCGCCATCATCCAGGTCGACGCTTCGATGTCGGGGCCGCCCGCCTCGACGATGGTCGGCACATTGGGCGCCGACGGCAGGCGCGCCTTGGACAACATGGCCAGCGCCTTGATCTTGCCGCTGTTGACATGCGGCATCATCGAGGACGGCACGTCGATCAGCACCTGGATGTTGCCGCCCATCAGATCCTGCAGCGCCGGCGCCGTGCCGCGATAGGGCACATGCTCCATCTGGATGCCGGTGACCTGCTTGATCAGCTCGCTGGTGAGGTGCGCGGCGGCGCCGACGCCCGAGGAACCATAGGAGACTTTCCCGGGATTGGCCTTGGCGTAGGCGATGAGGTCCTTCACGTCCTTGGCCGGGAAGTCGTTGTTGGCGACGAGGATCACCGGCGCGATGCCCATCAGCGACACCGGCTCGAAGCTCTTCACCGGGTCGAATGTCATGCGGCCGGCATAGAGCGTGGCGTTCGCCGAGTGGCCGGCGATCACGGTCAGCAGCGTGTAGCCGTCGGGCGCCGACTTGGCGACGATGTCGGCGCCGATCATCGAGTTGGCGCCCGGCTTGTTGTCGATGACGATCTGCTGACCGAGGACGGTCGAGAGCCGCTCGGCGACCAGCCGCGTCGTGGTGTCGGTGATGCCGGCGGCGGTGTAGGGCACGACCCAGCGCAGCGGCTTGTTCGGCCAGGCCTGGGCGAAGCCGGCGCCCGTGGCCAGAGAGGTGGCGGCGCCGGCGGCGCCTGCGATCGCATGACGGCGGCTGATTCCGGTCATCAACTGCACTCCTGAAATGAAAGGGCGGCGCGCTTCTAGCAGCCGCGACGGGCGGCGGGCAATCGCCTCAGACGTGCTGGCCGCCATTGATCTGGATCTCGGCGCCGGAGACGTAGGACGAACCCTGTTCGCAGAGGAAGTGGATCACGTCGGCGACCTCGTCGGTCGTGCCAAGGCGGCGCATCGGGATCTGCTCGGCGACGATCTTCTCGGTGCCCGGCGAGAGGATGGTGGTGTCGATCTCGCCCGGCGCGATAGCGTTGACGCGAATGCCGCGCGGGCCGAAATCATGCGCCATCTCGCGCGTCAGCGCCGCCAGCGCCGCCTTGGAGGTGGCGTAAGCCGAGCCGGCGAAGGGATGCACGCGCGAGCCGGCGATCGAGGTGACGTTGACGACGCAGCCCCGGGCCGCCGACAGCTCCTCGATCAGGCCGCGCGCCAGCATGACCGGCGCGAAGAAATTGACGTTGAAGACCTGCTGCCAGAGGTCGAAGGGCGTGTCGACGGCGCCCAGACGGCGGCCACCCGGCCCCTTGGGCGAGATCGCGGCGTTATTGACCAGCGCGTCGAGCCGGCCGTCGCGCAGCTTGGCGCGGATCATCTCGACGCCGCGGCCGATATCGACCGGATCGGCGAGATCGAGCTGCACATGGTTCTCGCCGCCGCCAGGCCACGGGCAGAGCGCGCTGAACGGCTGGCGCGAGATGGTGACGATGCGCCAGCCGGCGGCGCCGAAGCGCTTCACGGTGGCGTGGCCGATGCCGCGGCTGGCGCCGGTGAGCACCAGGGTCTTGGTATTAGCGGTGGGCGAAGCCTGGGGCGCGGCGGCCATGCGCGATCTCCGGGTCAGTCCCCCTCATGTGAGGCCACCGCCCGGCCAAGTCAATCGCCGCGAACCTAATCGTCTCTCGTTCGCATCCCCGGCGCCGGCTAAGGTCGTATTCGACCCGACATCACAGCGGACCGCGAGACATGGCCGATATCATCCTGCACCACTATCCGACGTCGCCCTACGCCGAGAAGGTACGGCTGGCCTTCGGCATCAAGGGCCTGACCTGGAAATCGGTGATCATCCCCAACATCATGCCCAAGCCCGACCTGATGCCGCTGACCGGCGGCTATCGCAAGACACCCGTGATGCAGATCGGCGCCGACATCTTTTGTGACACGCAAATCATCATGCGCGAGCTCGACCGGCGCTTCGCACCGATGCCGCTGATGCCGGCGGGGCTGGCGGGCATCGCCGAGGCTTTGTCGTTCTGGGCCGATCGCACGCTGTTCTGGGCGGCGGTCGGCGTGGTCATGGGCCAGATCGCCGATCAGCTCCCCGACGCCTTCAAGAAGGATCGCAGCGCGTTCTCCGGCCGCGACTTCGACGCCGCGGCGCTCAAGAAGACGACGCCCTTCGCGCGCGACCAGCTATACGCCAGTCTCAGCCACGCCGAGGCGATGCTCGCCGACAAGCGCCCCTACCTGCTCGGCGAGCAGCCCACTTTGGCCGATGTCGCGGTCTACAACCCGGTGTGGTTCGTGCGCCAACGCCTGTCGCCCGCCGCGCCGCCGATGGATCGCCTGCCATTGCTCGGCGAATGGGCGACGCGCATGACGCGCTTCGGCCATGGCGTGAACAGCGAGCTGAGCGGTCCCGACGCGCTCGAGATCGCCCGCGCCGCGAGCCCCGACACGCCGGCGGGCGTCGACGCCAACGACCCCAGCGGCCTGAAGGCCGGCGCAAGCGTTGCCGTGACACCCGACGACACCGGCAAGATCCCGGTGAAGGGCCAGCTGGCGACGCTCAATGCGCACGAGATCGCCGTGCGCCGCACTGACGAGAAGGCCGGCGAGCTGGTCGTGCACTTCCCGCGCGCTGGCTACGTCGTCACGGCGGCGTAGAGCCTTCCTGGAAGCGCCGGCGATCCACTCAATCGACCTCGACGCCGAGATGCTCGGCGAGGTGGCGCAGGGCGTGCACGTTCTGCCGCGTGGCGTTGCGCGGATCTTCGGGCACATGCGTCTCGATCGAAGCCAGCACCTCGCGCGATTTGGTGCCGGCGAAGATCACCGGCAGCAGCTGGGCGTAGGGCACGTCGCCCTGCCCGACCGGCACGGTCCTGCGCTCGGCCAGCTTGCGGTCCTTGAACGAGAGGTGATCGGTGCGCGGCGCCAGCGCCTTGAGCTCCTCGACGGTGGGCGGCTGGCCCATGCTGTAGGCGTTGCAGATGTCGAGCAGCGGCCGGATGCGGCGATGCGAGAACGTCTCCATCACCGCCTTGAGATCGGCGATCGACGCGACGTTGCACACCGGCTCGTTCTCGACCTGCAGGTCGACGCCGTATTCGTCGGCGAGATCGCAGAGCTGGCCCAGCGGCCCCGCGAGATCGCCGGGCTGGTAGTCGTCGTATTTCAGCCAGCTGAAGATGCGCAGGCGGGTCGCGCCCAGCATGATGCAGATGTCGAACGCATGCTGGAACGGATCGCCGGTCGGGCACATGTCAGGATCGAAGGCGAAGTCGACCTTGCCGCCCTTGTCGGTCTGGCCCGGCGCGCGCCATTTCAGCACCGGCGAGACGAAGGTCGGCACGGTGAGGCGCGCCTGATGGATGCGCGAGGCGATCTCGGCGATCTCATCGAGCTCCATGCCCAGGAGATTGCGCCCGCCAACCGTGCGCATCTCCAGCCGGCCGACGGCGTTCTCGGCGCAGAAATCGATCATGTCGTCGAGCGACGGACTGATCTCGTCGCCGATCACCGCCAGCTGCAGGCGGGGCATTTCCAGCGGCGTTCCGGTCATTGATGTACCGCCTCGATCTTGTAGCCGTCGGGATCCAACACGAAGGCGGCGTAGTACGTCGGGCCGTAGTGCTCGCGCAAGCCGGGCGCGCCAAGATCGCGGCCGCCCTGGGCCATGGCGGCAGCGTGGAAAGCATCGACTGCGGCGCGATCCGGCGCGTCGAACGCCAAGTGGAAGCCGGCGCCCGGCGCCACGACCTGGCCGGGCCGCGGAAACAACGTCAGCTTGTCGCCCTTGCCAGGCGGACCGTAGCCCACGCCCTTGACGCTGTCCCAGACCCTGACCCAGCCGATCGGCGCCACCACAGCGTCGTAAAAGGCGGCGGCGCGCGCGAGGTCCTCGACGCCGAAAGACACATGACCAAGCATTGGACCCCCCTGCCCCCAATCTGGTTTACTGCCACCGTGCGGGACAGGGAACCGGAGACTCCATGAGCGACGACCTCTCGATCTTCGTCGGTACGAGCAAGGCCGACAACGACCAGTTCCTGCTGCTGAAATACGGCAACCGGCACGGCCTGATCGCCGGCGCCACCGGCACCGGCAAGACGGTCACCCTGCAGACGATCGCGGAGGGCTTCGCGAGCTTCGGCGTTCCGGTGTTCATGGCAGACGTCAAGGGTGACCTCGCCGGCATCTCGCAGAAGGGCGGCGACAATCCGCGCGTCGTCGAACGCGCCAAGCAGCTCAAGATCGACGGCTTCGCCGGCCGCGCCTTCCCGGTCGTGTTCTGGGACCTGTTCGGCGAGAAGGGCCATCCGGTGCGCACGACGGTGTCGGAGATCGGCCCGCTGCTGATGTCGCGGCTGCTCGACCTCAACGCCACCCAGGAAGGCGTGCTCAACATCGTCTTCAAGATCGCCGACGAGCAGGGGCTGCTGTTGCTCGATTTCAAGGACCTCACCGCGCTGCTGCAATGGTGCGGCGAGAACGCCAGCCAGCTCACCACGCAGTACGGCAATGTCAGCAAGGCCACCGTCGGCGCCATCCAGCGCGCGCTGCTGGTGCTCGAGCAGCAGGGCGGCGAGCATTTCTTCGGCGAGCCGGCGCTCGACCTGCGCGACATGCTGCGCCGCGATTCCAGCAATATCGGCTACATCAACGTGCTGGCCGCCGACCGGCTGATGCAGAACCCCCGGCTCTACGGCACCTTCCTGCTGTGGATGCTCTCGGAGCTGTTCGAGACCATGCCCGAGGTCGGCGACCTGGACCGGCCGAAATTCGTGTTCTTCTTCGACGAGGCGCATCTGCTGTTCGACGACGCGCCCAAGGCGCTGGTCGAGAAGATCGAGCAGGTCGTGCGCCTGATCCGCTCCAAAGGCGTCGGCGTCTATTTCATCACCCAGAACCCGCTCGACGTGCCGGAGACGGTGCTGGGCCAGCTCAGCAACCGCGTGCAGCACGGACTGCGCGCCTTCACGCCCAAGGATCAGAAGGCGGTGAAGACGGCGGCGCAGACCTTCCGCGCCAACGACGCCTTCGACGCCACCAAGGCGATCCTCGAGCTGGGCGTGGGCGAGGCGCTGGTCTCGTTCCTCGACGCCAAGGGCGTGCCGAGCCCGGTCGAGCGCGTCTTCGTGGCACCACCGCAATCGCGGCTGGGCCCATTGAGCGACACCGAGCGCAACGCCATCGCCGGCGCCAGCCCGGTCGCCGGCAAGTACGACCACATGGTCGATCGCGCCTCGGCCTTCGAGGTGCTGATGGGCCGCGCCCAGGCGCAGCCCGCGCCGGCCGAGTCCGGCGGTCCGCGCCGGCGCGGCCAGTACGGCGCGCCGCCACCGCCGCCACCGCCGCTCGACACGCCGCCACCATCGTCGCCCTGGGGCCGTAGCGCGCCACCGCCAACCGAAGAACCGCCGCCGCCGCAACGCGGCCAGCCACGCCTGCGCCAGTCGCTGCCGCCCGAGGAACAGCCCGAGCCGCGCGGTCGCGCGCCAGCGGCGCGGCGCAGCGACAGCCTGGGCACCACCATCGTCAAGAGCGCGGCGCGCACGGCGACCAACATTGCCGTGCGCGAGGCGACCAAGGCGGTGATCGGTGGCCGCGGCGGCGGCATTGCCGGTTCGTTGCTGCGCGGCGTGCTGGGTTCGATCCTGAAGTGACGTCCTTCTCGCCGCGCAGGCGGAGGAAGGATCAAAGCGGCTCGCGCTCGTCGTAGATCGACACCCAGCCTTCGCTGTCGGAGGCCACGCCGCGGTACATGCCCGCGGTGTTGAACGGCAGCGCGATCGCGCCGTCGCGGCCGATGGCGATCAGTCCGGCGCCGCCGCCCAGGCGCTTGAGCTCGCCGAAGACCATGGCGTCGCAGGCGGTCGCGAGACTCTCGCCCTTGTAGGCCATGCGCGCGTGCAGTTCGTGGCCCAGCACGCTGCGGATGAAGATTTCTCCCTTGCCGGTGCCCGAGTACGCCAAGGTCGCGTCGTTGGCGTAGGTGCCGGCGCCGATCAGCGGCGTATCGCCGACGCGGCCGGGCAGCTTGTTGGTGTAGCCGCCGGTCGAAGTCGCCGCCGCGAGATGACCCGCGCGATCGATCGCCACCGCGCCCACGGTGCCGTGCTTCAAGCGTTCACTGGCCCGCGAAGCATCGCCCTTGGCCTGCAACGCCTTCATCTGCAGCAAAGAAGCGCGTCGTTCCTCCGTCGAGAACCAGTCCGGCGCCACCAGCTCGAGCCCGGCGCGTGCCGCCAGCGCTTCGGCGCCCCCGCCGATCAGCAGCACATGATCGGTGCGCTCCATCACGGCGCGCGCCGCGCGGACCGGGTTACGCACGCGCGCGATGCCGCCGACGGCGCCGGCGCTGAGATCGCGCCCATCCATGATCGCGGCGTCCATCTCGTGCTTGCCGTCAGAGTTGAACACCGCGCCGCGGCCGGCGTTGAACGCGGTGTGCTCCTCCAGCGCGACCACCGCCGCCTCGACCGCGTCGAGCGCCGCGCCGCCTTTGTCGAGCACCGCCCATCCCGCGCGCAGCGCGCCCTTCAGCCCCCCGCGCGCGTGACGCTCCTGCGCGTCGGAGAGGCCGCCCCGGGGCGCAACACCGCAACCACCATGGATCGCCAGAACAGGTCCGCTCATTTACGAAAACTCCCCGGCCGCCTACGGTTCGGTCCTTCGACTGGGAGATAGCATACATGGTTCCGCTGACGGGCTACGCCGACAAGGTCTCCGGCGCATCGGGCGACCACATCGCCTTCAAGGTCTCGAGCCAGACGCCCGGGCCGTGCACCGCCTCGCTGGTGCGCATCATCCATGCCGATCCTAGTCCCGCAGGACCCGGCATGAAGATCGAGGACCTGTCGTCGGTGTTCTCGACGACCTTCGAGGCGCGCGAGCAGAAGATCGAGATGGGCTCCTACATCCGCGTCGACGGCGCCACCGCGCTGTCGCCGCTGGGCGCGATGAGCTTGAGCGTGCTCGCCTGCCCCACCCTGCAGGACACCGGCGACCAGTGCGTGATCGCGCGCTGGGATCCGGATACCGCGACCGGATTCGCGCTGTTGGCCACCGCCGATGGCTTCACCGCCGAGGTCGGCCGCATCGGCGCGCCGACCCTGCGCCTCTCGATCGGTAAGCAGCCGCGCGCGCGCGCCTGGTATCGCGTGTGGCTGATCGTCGATCCCGAGGCGCGTTCGGTGCGCCTTGGTCAGCGACCGTTGCGCGCCGAGGCCGGCTGGGACGACGCCGGCGACGCATGGGCGCCCCTCGACGCGACCTTGGCGCACGACGCACGGCGGCCGGTCTTCATTGGCGCGCAGCAAGCGCGGCCCTCGGCGCGGCATTTCAACGGCCGCATCGAGGATCCGGTCATCGTCGCTGGCGCCCGCCCGGAAATCATCGAGCAGCGCCTCGATCCGATACGGCCGCCACTGGGCACGCTCGCGGCTTGGGACTTCTCCCGCAGCATCGACACGCTCGACGTCGAGGACGTCGGGCCCAACCACCTGCATGGCGTGCTGGTGAACCTGCCGACGCGCGCGGTGACCGGCTCGGCCTGGACCGGTCGCGCCCATCGCTGGACCGACGCGCCGCGCGACTACGCCGCGATCCATTTCCACGCCGATGATCTCGACGATTGCCGCTGGTCGACGGATTTCAGCGTCACGATTCCGGCGAGCCTGCGCAGCGGCATTTACGGCATGCGCCTGAAGACCGCCGACAGCGTCGACACCATACCGTTCTACGTGCGGCCACAGGTCGGCAAGCCGACGGCGAAGATCGCCGTGCTCGCCTCGAGCTTCACGCATCAAGTCTACACCAATCACATGCGCGGCCAGTTCGACGAGGCGTTCCGCGCGCGCATGACCGCGTGGGGTGCCTCGCCGTGGAATCCGGACGAGTATCCGCAGTACGGCCGCTCGACCTACAACTTCCATCGCGACCGCAGCGGCGTCTGTTACTCCAGTCGCCTGCGCCCGCAGCTCACCATCCGGCCAGGCTTCCTCACCTTCAACGACGCCAAGGGTTCGGGCCTGCGCCACTTCCCGGCCGACACGCATCTCGCGGACTGGCTCGAGCGCATGGGCATCGCATTCGACGTGATCACCGACGAGGATCTCGACGATTTCGGCCTCGATCTGATCAAGCCCTATGCCTGCCTCGTCACCGGCTCGCATCCCGAGTACCACACGCCTGCCACGCTCGATGCGATCCAGGCCTTCGTCGATGGCGGCGGCAAGCTGGCCTATCTCGGCGGCAACGGCTTCTACTGGAAGGTCGCGCGCTCCTCGCGACTGCCGGGCACCTTGGAGATCCGCCGCGTCGGCCCGGCGATTCGCACCTGGGCGGCCGAGCCGGGCGAGCACTACAACGCGCTCGATGGCGGGCTCGGAGGTCTGTGGCGCCACAACGGCCGGCCGCCGCAGCGCCTGGCCGGCGTCGGCTTCTCGGGCCAGGGCCGCTTCGAGGGCTCCTACTACCGCCGCCAGCCCGCGTCGTCCGATCCGCGCGTGGCGTGGATCTTCGATGGCGTCGGCGACGAGATCCTCGGCGATTTCGGACTGAGCGGCGGCGGTGCGGCGGGCTTCGAACTCGATCGCGCCGACGTGCTGCTGGGCACGCCGCGCAACGCCATCGTCGTGGCCTCGTCAGAGAAGCACCAGTCGCACTTCGTCCCCGTGCCCGAGGACGTGCTGGGGATCTACAACACGACCAACGGCGAATCGGCCGAAAAGCTGATCCGCGCCGACATGACCTATATGGACGTCACCGGCGGCGGCGCCGTGTTCTCGACCGGCTCGATCACCTTCTGCGGAAGCCTCAGCCACGCCAACTACGACAACAACGTCTCGCGAATCCTGTTCAACGTGCTGAACCGGTTCGGTGGGCTGCGGCTCGGCTGGCCAGCAGAGTCTATGCGTAGATAGCGCATGCTCAAGCCGTCGATGTGGAAGCTGTTCTCAACGGATGGTGATACCGTCACTGCAAGTATTGATACACCCGCCCACGATCCGATCGGGACCTGGCCGCCGTCGAGAAGGCGCTCTCGACGGCCGCCTGAGGCTCAGGCCAGCCGGTCGAGCTCCTTGACGATGGCATCGCCCATTTCCTGGGTGCCGACCTTTTTGACGCCCTCGCTCTTGCCGCCTAGCAGGTCGGCGGTGCGGTAGCCGGCCGCGAGCACGTTCTCGATCGCCTTCTCGACCAGATCGGCCTCGGTGCCGAGGTCGAAGGAAAAGCGCAGCATCATGGCGAAGGAGAGCGCCTCGGCGATCGGGTTGGCCAGGCCCTTGCCGGCGATGTCCGGCGCGCTGCCGTGGATCGGCTCGTAGAGCGCCTTGCGTCTTCCGGTGGCGTCGGGCGCACCGAGCGAGGCCGAGGGCAGCATGCCGAGCGAGCCGGTCAGCATCGAGGCTTCGTCGGAGAGGATGTCGCCGAACAGGTTGTCGGTGACGATCACGTCGAACTGCGCCGGCCAGCGCACCAGCTGCATGGCGAGCGCGTCGGCGTACATGTGGCTGAGCTCGACGTCCTTGTAGCTCTCCTGGTGCAGCTTCGTGGCTTCCTGGCGCCACAGCACGCCGGTGTGCATGACGTTGGCTTTCTCTGAGCTGCACACCTTGTTCTTACGCTTGCGCGCCAGCTCGAAGGCCACGGCGCAGACGCGGCGGATCTCGCTGCTCTTGTAGCGCTGCGTGTCGATCGCTTCCTTCTCGCCGTTGGGCAGCGTCGTCACGCCGCGCGGCTCGCCGAAATACACGCCGCCGGTCAGCTCGCGGATGATCATGATGTCGAGGCCCTTGACGATCTCGGGCCGCAATGCCGAGGCGTCGACCAGCGCGTCGAACACCTTGGCCGGACGCAGATTGGCGAAGAGATCCATCTCCTTGCGCAGGCGCAACAGGCCGCGCTCCGGCTTCTTGTCGAACTCGACATTGTCCCATTTCGGGCCGCCGACCGAGCCGAACAGCACGGCGTCGGCCTCGAGCGCGGTCTTCATCGTGGCGTCGGAGAGCGGCACGCCGTGCTTGTCGAGCGCCGAGCCGCCGACCACGTCCTCCTGGATGTCGAAGCCGACGGCGCGCTTCTTGCCCATCCAGGCGATGACCTTGCGCACCTCGTTCATCACCTCCGGCCCGATGCCGTCGCCCGGCAGCACGAGGAGATTGCGGTTGGAGCCGGCCATGTTCGTTTCCTCCGAAAGAGCGCGAGCGCCCCAGTGGGCGCTCGTCACGGTACGAATGGATGATGAGGACTAGGCGGCGATCGACGGCACCAGCCAGGGCTGGCTGGCGTTGCGCTGCGCCTCGAAGCCGTCGATGGTCGCGCCGCTTTGCATCGTGGTGCCGATCTCGTCGAGGCCTTCGAGCAAGCACTTCTTGCGGAAGGCGTCGATCTCGAACTTCACCGTGCCGCCGTCCGGTCCCTTGATCTCCTGGTTCACCAGGTCGACCGTGACCACCGCGTTGGCGCCGCGCTCGGCGTCGTCCATCAGCTTGGCGATGTCCTCGCGCGGCAGCTTGATCGGCAGGATGCCGTTCTTGAAGCAGTTATTATAGAAAATGTCGGCGAAGCTCTCGGCGATGACGCAGCGAATGCCGAAATCGAGCAGCGCCCAGGGCGCGTGCTCGCGGCTCGAGCCGCAGCCGAAATTCGGGCCGGCGACGATGATCTTGGAATTCTGGTAGGCCGGCTTGTCGAGCACGAAGTCGAGCTTCTTGCCGTCGGCCGACCAGCGCATCTCGTAGAACAGCCCGTCCTTCAGGCCGGTGCGCTTGATGGTCTTGAGGAAGTTCTTGGGAATGATCATGTCGGTGTCGACGTTGACGATCGGCAGCGGCGCGGCGACGCCCGTCAGCGTGGTGAACTTGTCCATGATCCCTTCCTCCCGGCGGAACCGGGGCACTTAGCGGGCGAAGCCGGTCCCGGTCAAGCCGGGAGCGGGCTACTTCAGACCTTCACCACCACCGTATCGGCGATCATGTCGTGCAGGGCGCGCTTGCGGTCGGTGAAGCCGGCCATGATGTAGCCGATGCCGAACGGGATGAGGCCGGTGATGAAGGCCTTGGCGAAGAAGCGGCCGGTGGCGCGGCCGAAGCTCAGCCGCGTGCCGTCCGACTTCACGACACGCAGGCCCAGCGCGCGCTTGCCGAGCGTGGCGCCGCGCTCCGAGCTGGTCATCAGCGCTTCGTAGAGCCAGACGCCGACGAAGGCGACAATGAAGATCAGGAAGATGATGCCGCCCACCGCCGCCGCGGCCGCGACCTGCTCCTGCTCGGTGCTGGTACCACCCAGGCTCGCCACCGTGCCGCCGGCGAAGACCGCGATGAGGATCCACATCGGGATGCCGACGATGAGACCGTCGAGGAAGTAGGCGACGAAGCGGACCCAGAAGCCGCCGAACTGCGCGGCCGGCGCCGCGGCGTAGGGCGCGCCGTATTGCTGCGGCGGATACGGCGGCTGCTGCTGATACGGTTGCTGTTGATAGGACTGCGGCGGGTAAGGCTGCTGCGGCTGCTGCTGTTGCTGCCAGTTGGGCGGCGGTGGCGGCGGAATCTGACTCATCGGCTCCCCCCGGGAGGTCCGACGGCCGCAACAGGCGGCCGTCGGGATCAGGCTATCACGTCACTGATAGTCGCGCACGTCGGCGAAGGTGCCTTTGATCGCCGCCGCGGCCGCCATGCCCGGGCTGACGAGATGGGTGCGCCCGCCGCGGCCCTGGCGGCCCTCGAAATTGCGGTTCGAGGTCGAGGCGCAGCGCTCGCCGGGTTTCAGCTTGTCGGCGTTCATGGCCAGGCACATCGAGCAGCCGGGCTCGCGCCACTCGAAGCCGGCGGCCGTGAAGATCTTGTCGAGCCCCTCGCGCTCGGCCTGCTCCTTCACAAGGCCGGAGCCCGGCACGATCATGGCGTGCACGTGATCGGCGACCTTGCGGTCGCGGGCGATGGCGGCGGCCTCGCGCAGATCCTCGATACGGCCGTTGGTGCACGAGCCGATGAACACCTTGTCGATGCGGATGTCGCTCATCCGCGTGCCCGGCTTGAGGTCCATGTAGTCCAGCGAGCGCGCCCAGGCGGCGCGGCGATCTTCGTCCGGGGCGTCGTCCGGGTTTGGCACCACGCCGGTGATCGGCACGACGTCCTGCGGGCTGGTGCCCCAGGTGAGTTGCGGATCGATGTCGGTGACCGGGATGACGATCTCGCGGTCGTACTTGGCGTCCTTGTCGGACGGCAGGCGGCGCCAGGCCGACAGCGCCATCTCCCAGGCGCCGCCCTTGGGCACGTTCGGCCGGCCGGCGAGGTAGCGGAAGGTCGTCTCGTCGGGCGCGATAAGCCCGGCGCGCGCGCCGCCTTCGATGGACATGTTGCAGACCGTCATGCGGCCTTCCATCGACAGGTTGCGGATCGCCTTGCCGGTGTACTCGATGACGTGGCCGGTGCCGCCGGCGGTGCCGATGGTGCCGATGATCTTCAGGATAAGGTCTTTACCATTCACGCCCAGCGGCAGATCGCCGTCGACCAGCACGCGCATGTTCTTGGCCGGCTGCTGGATCAGCGTCTGGGTGGCGAGCACGTGCTCGACCTCGGACGTGCCGATGCCGAAGGCCAGCGCGCCGAAGGCGCCGTGCGTCGAGGTGTGGCTGTCGCCGCAGACGATGGTCATGCCCGGCAGAGTCAGGCCCTGCTCCGGCCCGATGATGTGCACGATGCCCTGGCGCACGTCGTCGACCGGGTAGTACGGGACTCCGAATTCCTTGACGTTGGCCTCGAGCGTCTCGACCTGGATGCGCGACTCCTCGTCGTCGATGCCGGCCGCGCGGTTGAGCGTCGGGATGTTGTGGTCGGCCACCGCAATGGTGAGGTCGGGCCGGCGCACCTTACGGCCAGTCATGCGCAGCCCCTCGAAGGCCTGCGGGCTGGTGACCTCGTGCACGAGATGGCGATCGACGTAGATCAGGCACGAACCGTCGTCGCGGCGTTCGACGACATGGGCGTCCCAGATCTTGTCGAACAGCGTGCGCGGCGGACCGGCGGGTGCCGGCGGCGGCGGCGCGGGCTTCTTCGCCATCTTGATCTTCCTCCCCACTGCGATGGTCACTCATATTCCCTTCCCCCGCGTCGCGGGGGAAAGTGCCCGAAGGGCGGATGGGGGTGCGGACATCGCGGCCAGTCTCGGAGGCCGATGTCGTCGCACCAGCCACCCCCATCCGTCGCGCTTCGCGCGCCACCCTCCCCCGCGAGCGGGGGAAGGAAAAACTACTTCTTGCCGCCGCCCTTGGCGGCGCGGACGCTGCCCTTCTCGCCGGCCGGACGCTCCTTCTTGATCTTCTCGCGGCGCTGGTAGCCGGTGGCCACCTGCTCGGCGATCATCTCGCGCTGCGCCTCGGTGTCCTCGACGATGCGGGCGGCCTTGCCGCGCAGATCGCGCAGGTAATAGAGCTTGGCGCGGCGCACGATGCCCTTGCGCACCACCTCGACCTCCCAGATCTGCGGGCTGTGCAGCGGGAAGACGCGCTCGACGCCCTCGCCGTAGGAGATCTTGCGCACCGTGAACGACGAATTGACGCCGTCGTTCTTGCGCGCGATGCAGACGCCCTCGTAGACCTGAATGCGCTCGCGCGAGCCTTCCTGCACCTTGAGATGCACCTTCAGGGTGTCGCCCGGCTCGAAGCGCGGCACCTTGCGCTCGGCCTCGACCTTGGCGATCTGCTCGGCTTCGATCTCTTTGATCGCGTTCATCGTGTGGTTCCTTTCTTCTCTATCTCTCGTTCCTTGCGTCGCGCGTCGTACCGGTCCCACAGGTCCGGCCGCCGCCGCCGCGTGATCTCTTCCGCCATCGAACGCCGCCAGGCCGCGATCTTCGCGTGATGCCCTGATTGCAGCGCCTCCGGCACCGCCCTTTCGCCGCCATCCGGGCCGGTCCAGGTGGCCGGCCGCGTGTACAGCGGATACTCGAGCAAACCGTCCTCGAAACTCTCCTCCGCCAGCGACTGCGCCGTGCCCATCACACCGGGCAGCAGCCGTACGCAGGCATCCAGCAACGCCAACGCCGCGATCTCGCCGCCTGACAGCACGAAATCGCCGACACTCACCTCCTCCAGCCCGTGCGCCTCGATCACGCGCTCGTCGATCCCCTCGAAGCGGCCGCAGACCAGGGTGACCCCTGGCCCCGCCGCCAGTTCCCGCACCCGCGCCTGTGTCAGAGGCACGCCGCGCGGGCTGAGATAGATCGCCGGCGCGCCGGGAAGCCGGCTGGCCTGGATCGCGTCGGACAGCACGTCCGGGCGCATCACCATGCCCGCCCCGCCACCGAACGGCGTGTCGTCGACGCTGCCGTGGCGATCCCTGGCGAAGCCGCGGATGTCGATGGCGTCGATCGACCATGTCCCCTCGCGCAGCGCCCGACCGGCCAGGCTCATCGCCAGCGGCCCCGGGAACATCTCGGGGAAGATCGACAGGGCCACCGCCCGCCACACAGGTCCTACCTCTCTCCTTTCCGCACAGGCTCGAGCAATCCCACCGGCGGATCGATCGTCACCACGCCTCCCGCGATATCGACGGTCGGCACCGCCTGATCGCTGAAGGGCAGCAGGAACGAGCGTCCGCCCGCTTTATCGCCCACCTCCAGCAACGTGCCCGCGCCGAAATCCTCGACCGCCAGCACCTTGCCGTACTCCTTGCCGTCGACCCCCACGGCGCGCAGGCCGATGAGATCGACGTGATACCACTCACCCTCGGCCGCCGGCGGCAGCGCGGCGCGCGCCACATAGAGCCGAAGACCGCGCAGCTTCTCCGCCGCGTCGCGATCCGCCACCCCGTCGATGCGCGCCAGCACGTTGCCGCGCACCTCGCCCAGCGGATGGATCGTGAAGCCGCGCCTGCCCGACTCGTCGGTCAGCGCGCCATACGATCCGATATCGGCGGGATCCTCGCAGAAGCTCTGGATACGCACCTCGCCGCGAACGCCATGCGGCGCGACGACCACTCCCAGCAGCACGCGTCGGTCAGCCGACATCCGCGGTCAGCCGGCGGCTCTAGCTCGCCGCCGCCTCTTCCGTCTTGCCCGCCGCCTCGGCCGCGGCCTTGGCGCGTTCCTGCGCCTTGGCCTTGGGCAGCGGCTTCTTGGTCTGCTCGCGGCGCACGCGCGGCTTCATCAGCTCGGCGCCGGCGAGGAACTTCGCCACGCGATCGCTCGGCCGCGCACCGACGCTCAGCCAATGGGTCAGGCGCTCGGTGTTGAGCTTGACGCGGTCGGCGTGCTCGCGCGGCAGCATCGGGTTGTAGGTGCCGACCTTCTCGAGGAAGCGGCCGTCGCGCGGCGAGCGCGAGTCGGCGATGACGATGTTGTAGTAGGGGCGCTTCTTGGCGCCGCCGCGAGCCATGCGAATAGCCAGCATTCCGTCTTTCTCCTTCGAAACCGATCAGCCGCGCGGGAAGCCCGGCGGCATCATGTTGCCCATGGAGCGCATGAAGCCCTTCTCGCCGAGCTTGTTCACGCGCTTCATCATCTTGACCATCTCGGCGTGCTGCTTGAGCAGCTTGTTGACGTCCTGCACCTGCATGCCCGCGCCCGAGGCGATGCGCTTCTTGCGCGAGGCATGGATGATGTCGGGGTTGCGCCGCTCCTTGGGCGTCATCGAACCGATGATCGCCTCCTGGCGCTTCAACAGCTTCTCGTCGAGATTGTTCTTCGCCATGGCGGCCTTGGCCTGGGCGGCGCCCGGCAACATGCCGAGCAGACCCTGCATGCCGCCCATCTTGCGCAGCTGCTGGAGCTGCTTGCGCAGGTCGTCGAGATCGAACTGGCCCTTGCGGACCTTGGCGGCGAGCTTCTCGGCGTCTTCCTGCTCGATCGTCTCGGCTGCGCGCTCGACCAGCGAGACGATGTCGCCCATGCCGAGGATGCGGTTGGCGATGCGGTCGGGATAGAACTGCTCGAGCGCGTCGAGCTTCTCGCCGACGCCGATCAGCTTCACCGGCTTGCCGGTGACGGCGCGCATCGAGAGCGCCGCGCCGCCGCGCGCGTCGCCATCGACGCGGGTCAGCACGATGCCGGTGACGCCGACCTTCTCGTTGAAGGCGCGCGCCGTGTTGACCGCGTCCTGGCCGGTCATCGCGTCGGCGACCAGCAGGGTTTCCTTGGGCTTGGCCAGATCGCGCACGGCGGCGACCTCGGCCATCAGCTGCTCGTCGATCGACAGGCGGCCCGCCGTGTCGAGCATCACCACGTCGTAGCCGCCCTTGCGGCCCTCGTCGATCGCGCGCCGGGTGATCGCCAGCGGCATCTCGAAGGGCACGATCGGCAGGGTGGCGACGCCGGCCTGCTGGCCGAGGATGGCGAGCTGCTGCTGCGCCGCGGGGCGGCTGACGTCGAGCGACGCCATCAGCACCTTCTTGCGCTCCTTGAAGGAGCCGCCGAAGGCGCCCGCGGCCATGCCCTGCGGGCCGAGCGTGAGTCGATGGGCGATCTTGGCCGTGGTCGTGGTCTTGCCCGAACCCTGCAGGCCCACCATCAGGATCACCACAGGCGGCACGGCGACGAGGTCGAGCTCGCTGGCCTGGCCGCCGAGCATCTCGATGAGATGGTCGTTGACGATCTTGACGACCATCTGCCCGGGCGTGACCGAGCGGATCACGTCGGCGCCGATCGCCTTGGCCCGCACGCCGTCGATGAAGTCACGCACGACCGGCAGCGCCACGTCGGCGTCGAGCAGCGCCACGCGCACCTCGCGTAGCGCGGTGTCGACATCGGCTTCGCTCAGCGCGCCGCGACCGCGCAGGCGGTCGAAGACGTCACCGAGCTTCTTGCTCAAACCCTCGAACATCGACCTTGCGGCCTCCAAACCTCGTCCAAACGGCAATTGCGCCGATGCGCGAACACTCGCGGATCGACGGGGCCCCTCCGGCCTGAAGCCGGTGCGGACCGGGAAAACTGCTTCCCGATTGGACGGCCGGGGTATACGCCGCTGGCACGCTCGGAGTCAATTGGCCGGCGCCACTGTCATCGGCGGCGCTCGGACCGGAGTAAACCTTTGACTGAGAACATGAATTCGCCCCCGCGCCACCTGCGATTCGTCGACCTGCTGATCTTCCTGGCGAGCCTCCTCGGGCTGGCCGTGGGCGCGGCCGTGCTGCTGGCCGCCTGGATCGGACCGGAACGGCTGGCCAAGGCGATGCCGGAGGCGGGCGGTGGCGATCCGATGGCGATGCTGGCCCTGCTGGCGACGTTCTTCCTGATCGGCCTACCGGCCGTGGCGATCGCGGTCGCGCGCCATGGCCGCGCCGCCCCAGCGCTATTGGCGCTGCATCTCAGCGGCGGCCGCTGGCTGTGGCTCGCGCCGATCGCGGTGCTGATCGTCTCCTTCTCCATCGACGAGGGCATCCTGCGCCTGGTGCGCGAATTCGCCGGATCGGACGTCCTGCCCACGGTCAACGCGGTCATCGCCGAGATCGCCACCACGCCCGGCCGCGTGGTTCTGGCGATCCTGGTGATCGGCGTGCTGGCGCCGCTGGTCGAGGAGCTGGTTTTCCGCGGCCTGCTTTACGGCTATGTCGAGGGCCGCTTTGGCGCCATGGCGGCGCTGATCGTCAGCTCGCTCGCCTTCGCCGCGGCGCATGTCGAGCCGATCCATGTCGCGCTGGTGCTGCCAATCGGCGTGCTGCTGGGCTGGACGCGCCTGCGCACCGGCTCGCTGTGGCCGGCGATCGCCGCCCACGTCGCCAACAACACCGTGGCGGTGCTTGCTTCGTACCTGCTGCGCTCGGGATGACGGAAGGCCTTAGCCCCTCGCCAGCTTGCGCTCGACGAAGTCGACGCGGTCCTGGCCCCAGAAGATCTCGCCGTCGATGACGTAGCTCGGGGCGCCGAACACGCCGCGCTCGATCGCCATCTTGGTGTCGGCCTCGCGCCGGGCCGCGATCTTCGGGTCCGCCGCCATCGCCGTCACCTTCGCGGCATCGAGCCCGACCGAGGCGATGATGGCGTCGAGCGTCGCGGCGTCGCCGGGATTCTTTTCCTCCTCCCACAGCGCCTTCAGCACCGCGTGCGCCAGCTTGATCGCCGGCGCATGGCCCATCGACTCGCGCACGGCGATCACGGCGTGCGCCGCCGGCACCTCGTTGGACGGGAAGAATTTCGGCTCGAGCTGGATGGGAATGCCGAGATGATCGCGCCAGCGCTTGAGCTCCATCATGCGATAGGCCTGGCGCTGTGGCGCGCGCTTGGGCAGCGGCAGGCCGCCTGAGACGGCGAAGACGTCGCCGAACGACACTGGATAGATCGCCACGTCGGCACCGTGCTTGGCGCACATCGCGTCGAAACGCGCCGAGCCGAGATAGGTCCACGGCGAGTTCAGCGAGACGTAGTAGTCGACGTGCTTCTTGGCCATGACGTGGTCCTTCGCTGGAGCGGCGCGCATCCAATCATCGCCGCCGACGATCCGCAACCATGGCGCCGCGACGGCGGCCTCCCGACGATCATCGTTGTCCCCATGGGGCCGCGCTGTGGCATACCGTCAGCCATGCGCGAGAAGGTCCTGATCCTCACCGCCGCCGACGCCGGCTATTTCGAGCTGCTGCGCGGCATGCTGCGCTCGCTGCGCGACAAGCCCGAGGGACGCGACGTGCCGATCGCCGTTTTCGACGTCGGCCTGACCGACGAGCAGGCGCGATGGTGCCGCGACATCGGCGCGACGCTCTTGCGCGCCAACTGGGACTTCGAGTTCCCCGGCCGCGAGCGTGTCGGCGAGGCCTTCAAGTCGCTGACCGCGCGACCCTTCCTGCCGCGCTACGCGCCGGGTCACGACATCTATCTGTGGCTCGACGCCGATGTCTGGGTTCAGGAGTGGATCGCGATCGAGCTGTTCCTCGAGGGCGCGCGGCGTGCCGACATCGCCGTGGCGCCGGAGATCCATCGCGCCTTCCGCAACTACTATCACGCCTGGGCCGAGTTCAGCGGCGTCAACGGCGCCGCCTATGCCGAGGCCTTCGGCCAGGCAAAAGCCGACAAGCTGATCCGCTATCCGCTGATCAATGCCGGCGTCTTCGCCATGCGCGCCGATTCACCGGGCTGGCGCATCTGGGAAGACACGCTGCACGAGGGGCTTCAGCGCTCGACTAACATGGTCGACCAGATCGCGCTCAACGTCGCGATCTACGAGCGCGGCCTGCGGCACGAGCCGCTGCCCAGCCTGTGCAACTGGCCGGTCCATCACGCGCTGCCGGCCTGGGACGAGACACGCGGTCTCTTCGTCGAGCCGTCGTTGCCGCACCTGCCGCTCGGCATCCTGCACCTGACGATCTACACCAAGACCACACCCAGCTTCGAGATAGCGCAACTGGGCGGCGGCACGCGCTGGATGACCGTGCGCTATGTTCCGCCCGGCGAGGACCGCACGCGGCCGCCAACGCCCGGTGGGTTCAACCCATAGCGCCATTCGCTTCGGCCTGATGGGATCCGGTGAACGAGGATGGTATCGACCCGCTGCCGACCGGCTCCAAAGGAGAGCCAAGGGCCGCCGCCGTCACGGACGCGCAACGCCGTGAGTTGCGTTTTCGCCTGGCGCATCACCGGGCCTATCCAGACGAGCCGACCATGCCCCTGGCCGAGATACGCAAGAGCCTGGGTGTCGAGTAGCGACGCGGCAATGACCGGCCGCGAGACGTATCCGACGAAGTTACAAATTGTAACTTTGGCAAAGGTCCAGCGATGGACTCGCACCCGGCCGCACGCCATATAGCCGCGCATGACCGCCGCCGGACTGCCATTCCGCAAGATGCATGGGCTGGGCAACGATTTCGTCGTGCTCGATGCACGCGCCCATGCGCTCGGCCTGTCGCTCGAAAGCCGCCGCCGGGTCGCCGATCGCAAGCTGGGCGTGGGCTGTGACCAGCTGATCGTGCTCGAGCCGCCGGCCGAGCGCGACGCCGACGTCTTCATGCGCATCTACAATCCCGACGGCAGCGAGGCCGGCGCCTGCGGCAACGCCACGCGCTGTGTCGCTTCCGTCCTGATGGCCGAACGCGGCGGCGAAGCGGCGGTCGTGCAGACCGTCGCCGGGCTGCTCGAAGCCGAGAAGGTCGGCGTCGGCGGCAACGGCCTGCCGGTGATCAGCGTCGACATGGGGCCAGCGCGGCTCGACTGGCGTGACGTGCCGGTCTCGGTGGCCTGCGACACGCTGCACCTGCCGCTGGCGATGGGCCCCTACGGCGACCCGGTCGGCTGCTCGATGGGCAATCCGCACGCGACGTTCTTTGTCGACGACGTCGCCTTGCTCGATGACAAGCCCATCCGCGAGTTCGGCCCGCAGTTGGAACAGCACAAGCTGTTCCCCGAGAAAGCCAATGTCGGCTTCGCGCGGTTGACCGGCACCGATCGCCTGCGCCTGCGCATGTGGGAGCGCGGCGCCGGCCAGACCTTGGCCTGCGGCTCGGGCGCGTGCGCGGCAATCGTCGCGGCGGCGCGGCGCGGGCTGACGTCGCGCAAGGCCGAGATCGTCATGGATGGCGGCACGCTCACCATGGAGTGGCTGCGCGACGGCCACGTCCTGATGACCGGCGGCGTGGCGCAATCCTTCACCGGCACGCTCGATCCGGCGCTGCTGGCATGAGCCATGCCGTCGAGGTCGTGACCTTCGGCTGCCGGCTCAACGCCGTGGAGTCCGAGGTGATCCGCGCCAAGGCCGCCTGCGCGCGCGACACGATCGTCGTCAACACCTGCGCCGTGACGGCGGAGGCCGAGCGCCAGGCGCGGCAGAGCGTGCGCAGATTGCGGCGCGAGCGGCCGGGCGCGCGCATCGTCGTCACCGGCTGCGCCGCGCAGATCGACCCGGGATCGTGGGCGGCGATGCCCGAGGTCGATCGCGTGCTGGGCAATGTCGAAAAGCTCGACGCGACGGCCTATGCCGAGGACGGCGCGCGTACGCAGGTCGACGACATCATCAGTGCGCGCGAGACATCGGGCCATCTGCTGACCGATCTCGCCGGCCACAGCCGTGCCTTTCTGCAGGTGCAGAACGGTTGCGACCACCGCTGCACCTTCTGCGTGATCCCCTTCGGTCGCGGCCCGAGCCGTTCGGTGCCGGCCGGCGACGTCGTCGCGCAGACCCGCGCGCTGGTCGACGCCGGCTACAACGAGGTCGTGCTGACCGGCGTCGATCTCACCGCCTGGGGGCGGGAGCTTCCCGGCGCGCCCAGCCTCGGCGCGCTGGCGTGGCGGCTGATGAAGCTCGTGCCCGCGCTGCCGCGGCTACGGCTGTCGTCGCTCGATCCGGTGGAGATCGATGAGGAGCTGCTGGCGCTGCTGGGCGACGAGCCTCGGCTGATGCCGCATCTGCATCTGAGCGTGCAGGCCGGTGACGATCTCACGCTCAAGCGCATGAAGCGCCGCCATCTGCGCGACGACGTGTTGCGCCTGGTCGAGCGCGCGCGCGCACGCCGGCCGGATGTCGTGTTCGGCGCCGATCTCATCGCCGGCTTTCCGACCGAGACCGAAGCGATGTTCGAGAGCACGCTGCGGCTGATCGACGAGGCCGGGCTGACCTGGCTGCACGTGTTTCCCTTCTCCGCGCGCCCCGGCACGCCGGCCTCGCGCATGCCGCAAGTGCCGGGCGACGTCAGGCGCGAACGCGCAGCGCGGCTACGCGCGGCGGGCGCGCGGCGCGCCGAGGCTTTCCTGCGCGCGCAGATCGGCCACATGGTCGAGACGCTGATCGAGCTTGACGGCACTGGCCGCACGGCGCATTTCGCGCCCGTCCGTCCTTCGCGCCGGTTGCCCGCGCGCGCCATCGCGCCGCTACACGTGGCTGATGTCGTCGAAGGTCATCTGATCGCCGATTCGGTGGAGCGCGTCGCGGCATGAGCGAGCCCAAGAAGTCCTGGTTCGGCCGACTGAAGGAAGGCCTGACCAAGTCGACGCAGCGCATCACCCAGAGCATCACCGGGATCTTCACCAAGAAGAAGCTCGACCAGAATACGCTCGACGAGCTCGAGGACGTGCTGATCCAGGCCGATCTCGGCGTCGCCGTCGCCGGCCAGCTGGTCGCCAACCTCAAGCGCACACGCTTCGACAAGGAAGTCACCGACGAGGAGGTGCGCGGCGCCTTCGCCGACGACATCGCCGGCATCCTCGCGCCGGTGGCCCAGTCGCTCGCCATCGACGTGGCGAAGAAGCCGCATGTCGTGCTGGTGGTCGGCGTCAACGGCAGCGGCAAGACCACGACCATCGGCAAGATGGCGCGCCAGTTCAGCGACGAGGGCCGCAAGGTGATGATCGCCGCCGGCGACACCTTCCGCGCCGCCGCCGTCGAGCAGCTCAAAATCTGGGGCGAGCGCTCGAAGGCGCCGGTGATCGCGCGCGAGACCGGCGCCGACGCCGCCGGGCTGGCTTTCGAGGCGCTGAAGGTGGCCCAGGATGCGAAGGCCGACGTGCTCTTGATCGACACCGCCGGCCGGCTGCAGAACAAGAGCGGCCTGATGCAGGAGCTGGCCAAGATCGTGCGCGTGATCCGCAAGCTCGACGAGAGCGCGCCGCATTCCTGCCTGCTGGTGCTCGACGCCACGGTGGGTCAGAACGCCCATAGCCAGGTCGAGGTGTTCCGCGAGATGGTGCGGGTCGACGGGCTGGTGCTGACCAAGCTCGACGGCACGGCCAAGGGCGGTGTGCTGGTGGCGCTGGCCGAGAAGTTCAAGGTGCCCGTCGTGGCGATCGGCGTTGGTGAAGGTATCGACGATCTGCGGCCGTTCGACGCCCGGCAGTTCGCGCGCGGCCTGATGGGCCTGGAGGCTGCATGAGCGAAAGCACCGAGAAGGCCGAGGTGCCGGCCTGGCGCAAGCTGGTGCCGCCGCTGCTCGAACTGGGGCCGCTGCTCGCCTTCTTCCTGACCAACGGCAATTGCCAGCGGATCTTCGACTCCTGCGCCGATGAGAAGCAGCGTCTGTTCGTCGGCACCGCCGTGTTCATGATCACGACGATGATCGTGCTGCCGATCTACCGCGTGCTGGAGCGGCGCTGGCCGATCATGCCGCTGGTCGGCGGCTTCTTCATCCTGGTGTTCGGCGGCCTCACGCTGTGGCTGCAGGACGAGATCTTCATCAAGATGAAGCCGACCATCGTCAACACGCTGTTCGCGACCATCCTGGGCGCCGGACTGCTGTTCGGCCGGCCGCTGCTGAAGATCATGTTCGCCGCCGCCTTCCGCCTGACCAACGAGGGCTGGACGATCCTCACCAAGCGCTGGGCGGTGTTCTTCCTGGTGCTGGCCTGCGTCAACGAGGTGATGTGGCGCTTCTTCAGCACCGACACCTGGATCGCCTCGAAGATGGCGCTCAGCATGCCGCTGACCATCATCTTTGCACTGGCGCAGACGCCGCTTCTGAAGCGCCACTGGGACGGCGACGACAACCCCTTCGCGCCCGAGCGCAAGGAGTGAACGCCTCGGTTACAGTACGTGACCGCAATACCGCGAGGTCCTTCGCTGCGCTCAGGACGACGGCGGTGACCTACCGCAACCCGGGATAATCCGCCGGCGACACGAACGGTGTGAAGGACGGGAGGTGGCGGGTTTCGCGCCAGTGGTTGAGCGCCCAGGTGACGCTGGGGAAGGCCAGCTCCTTCCACGGGATCTCGTCCCAGGCGAAGAGCGCGACCTCCAGGCTCTCGGGGCCGGGCGCGACGTCGGGCGAGACCAGCTTGGCGCGGTACATCATCTGCACCTGGCCGATGCGCGGCACGCTGTAGACGCCGAGCAGCGCGTCGATCTCGATCCTGGCGCAGGCCTCCTCCCACGCTTCGCGCGCGGCGCCCTCCTCGGTCGTCTCCCTCAGCTCCATGAAGCCCGCCGGCAGGGTCCAGTAGCCCTTGCGGGGATTGATCGCGCGGCGCGCCAGCAGAATGCGGTCCTCCCACAGGCAGACCGCGCCGACGACGATCTTGGGGTTCTCATAGTTGATGAAGCCGCAATCGTCGCAGACCAGCCGCTCGTGCGTGTCGCCATCGGGCACGCGCCGGCGGAAATTCTCGGGGGGCGCCCAGGCGGGGCGCGGTGGTTTGCTCTGGGGCGTCTCGGACATGTCGGATCATCGGACCCGACCGGCACGCTTGTCCAGTCGCACCGGCTTCACCGTCCCTGCGGCGCGAAGCGCCAGATCGTGCCGCCGACATCGTCGCTCAGGAACACCGCGCCGTCGGGCGCGATGGCGACGCCGGCCGGCTTGCCCCAGATGGTCGCGCGCTCGTTGCCCGAGACCCAGAAACCGCTGGCGAAGACCTCGTAGTCGCCCGATGGTTGTTCGACGCCGGTGCGCGGATCCTTCACGAAGGGCGCGAAGGCAAGGAAGTAGCCACGCGGCTTGTCGGCGTTCCACGAGCCCTGCAGGGCGATGAAGGCGCCACCCCGATAGCGCTCGGGCAGCAGCGTGCCGTCGTAGAAGGCGAAGTGGATGGGCGCGGAGTGGGAGCGGATCAGCAACTGCGGCATCACGCTCTTGGCCACCAGGTCACGGCGCTTGTCGGCCAACCCGGGCTGCGGCCGGCCGCCGACATAGGCGTAGGGCCAGCCATGGAAGGAGTCGCGCTCGACCAGGGTGAGATAATCCGGCACCAGCTCGTCGCCCAGGCCGTCGCGCTCGTTGACGGCGGCGTAGAGGCGTTGCGTGCCGGGATAGAAGGCGATGCCGATGGCGTTGCGCAGGCCCGACGCGAAAGTCGCCTGGCCCGAGCCATCGCGGCGAAATTCCTGGATGGTGGCGCGCGGCAAGGGCTCCTCGCCGATATTGCCGCGCGAGCCGACACCGACATAGAAGCGCTCGCCGTCGGGGTGGAAGACGAGGCTGCGTGTCCAGTGGCCGGAGCCGGGACCCAGCGCGCCTTGGGCCGTGACGCGCACCGGCGCAGCCCGCGCCTTCAAGTCACCCGGCTTGTAATCGAGGCGCCAGACGCCGGCGATGTCGGCGACATAGAGGCCCTCGGGCCGGATCGCCAGGCCGAAGGGGCGGTCGAAGCCCTCGAAGAAAACCGCGCGCGTTTCGGCGCGTCCATCGCGATCGGCGTCGCGCAGGATGCCGATATGGCCGGCGCTCGAATCGGCGATCAGGGCGTCGCCATTGGCGGCGAAGACGATCGTGCGCGCGTTGCCGACATTGTCGGCCCACAGCTGGGCGGTGAAGCCCGGCGGCGCGCGCAAGGTCGCGTTGGCCGGCCGACGCACACGATCGGCGGGGTTGGCGACGCTGGGACTGGCGAAGGGCGCCGGCATGGTCGCGGCGTCGATGCGGATACGCGTGCCTGGCGGCAGGTTGCGCTCTTCCTGCGCGGAGGCTGTGGTGCAGAAAAGCGCGGCGGCAAGTGCGAGAAAGAGGCTTATCCGCTTCTCCCCGCGAAGGCGGGGAGAAGGAGCAAGACGAAGGTTCAACATCGTTGCCTCCCGCCGCGGCGGTTCAGGCCGCGCGTATCAGCGCGGCGACACCCGGCAACTCCTTGCCTTCCATCCACTCGAGGAAGGCGCCGCCCGCCGTCGAGATATAGGTGAACTTCTCCTCGACGCCAGCGTGGATCATCGCCGCGACGGTGTCGCCGCCGCCAGCGACCGACAGCAGCCCGCCCTCCTCGGTCAGCTCCGCCGCGGCGCGCGCCACGGCCACGGTGCCGGCGTCGAACGGCGCGACCTCGAAGGCGCCGAGCGGGCCGTTCCACACCAGCGTGGCGCATTGCGCCAGCTCGGCCTTCAGCGCCGCGACCGATTTCGGACCGACATCGAGGATCATCATGTCGTCGGGCACCGCCGCGATGTCGACGACACGATTGGCGGCGCCGGCCTTGAACGCGCTGGCGACCACCGCGTCGACCGGCAGCAGGATCCGGCACTTGGCCTTCTCGGCCTTGGCGAGGATGTCGCGCGCCGTGTCGGCGAGTTCCTTCTCGCACAGCGACGTGCCGACGGCGATGCCGCGCGCGAACAGGAAGGTGTTGGCCATGCCGCCGCCGATCACCAGGCGATCGACGCGGCTCACCAGATTGCCCAGCAGCTCGAGCTTGCTCGACACCTTGGCGCCGCCGACCAGCGCCATCACCGGCCGCTTCGGCTTGCCCAGCGCCGCCTCGAGCGCCTCGAGCTCTGCCTGCATCAGGCGACCGGCCAGCGCTGGCAGACGACGCGCCAGGCCCTCGGTCGAGGCATGCGCGCGATGGGCGGCGGAGAAGGCGTCGTTGACGTAGATGTCGCCCAGCGTGGCGAGCTGGTCGACGAAGCCCGGCTCGTTCTTTTCCTCCTCCTTGTGGAAGCGCACGTTCTCCAGCAGCACGATGTCGCCGGCCTTCATCGCCTCGACCGCCCGCTTGGCCTTGTCGCCGACGCAGTCCTCGGCGAAGCCCACCGGCCGCTTCAAGGTCTTGGCCAGCGGCTCGACCAACGGGCGCAACGACATCTCGGGGACCGGCTTGCCGCCAGGCCGGCCGAAATGGCTCAGCACCACGACTTTCGCGCCCTTCCCCGCCAGCTCGGCGATGGTCGGCGCCACACGCTGGATGCGGGTCATGTCGGTGACGCGGCCGTTTTCCATCGGCACGTTGAGGTCGACCCGGATCAGCACGCGCTGGCCGCTGAGCTTGGCGCCGTCGAGAGTCCTGAAATCGGGCATCACATTTCCTGCTGGCTATACGGAAGAGGGATGGCCTACGCGGCGCGCTTGCGGATCACGAACACCAGCGTGGCGCCGTCGTTGGCCGTGGCGAGAAGCTCGTGGCCGGTCTGGCGGCAATAGGCCGGGAAGTCCTGCGCCGCCGCCGGATCTGTCGCCAGCACCTTCAAGGTCTGGCCGGGCGCCAGCGCGCGCAGCGCGCGGTTGGCGCGCAGCACCGGCAACGGACAAAGCAATCCTTTGCCGTCATAGGTCTGGTCGGCATCCATGACATCGGCCATGGCGACGATCTTAGAGCAGAGTCCTCGCGGGCTGAACATCCGTCATGCCGAGTACTGCGGAACATCCGGACATCAGACCGCGGATCCGGCCCGTCGTCGTTTCAGCTCGCCGCGCGCTCGCGCGCCACGCTCTCCAGCAGCCACGAGACGAAGGCCTTGATCTTGGGCCGGCGCATGCGCTCGGCCGGCGCCACGACGTAGTAGGCGCTGTCGCTGGGCAGCGCCACGTCGAAGGGCGCCACCAGTCGGCCGGCCTTCAGGTCGGCGGCGACCAGCGGGCGGTGGCCCAGCGCCACGCCGACGCCGTCGATCGCCGCCTGGATCGAGGCCAGCGCCAGATCGAACAACAGACCGCGCGAGGGATCGACGCCCTTGACGTTGGCCGCCGTCAGCCAGACCTGCCAATCGTCGCGAAAGGTCGAGACGTGCAGTAGCGTGTGGTTCTTCAGGTCGGACGGCTTGCGCAACGCCTTGGAGCCCTTGAGCAGCGACGGCGCGCAGACCGGAAAGACATCTTCGGCGACCAGGAACTCCGCCTGCAGCCCACCCCAATGGCCGCGGCCGTAGCGGATGCCAACATCGATGTCGTCGCGGCCGAAGTCGACCAGCGCCGTGCCGGTCGAGATGCGCACGTCGATATCGGGATGCTTCTGCTGGAAGCCGCCCAGGCGCGGCACCAGCCACTTGGTGGCGAACGACGCGGTGGTCGTGACGGTGAGCGGGCCCGAGGCGTCCTTCTGCAGCAGGCGCTCGGTCGCCTCATGCAAGAGGTCGAAGGCCTGGCGGATGCCCGGCAGGTAAGCCTGGCCCGCTTCGCTCAGGAGCAGCGCGCGGTTGCGGCGGATGAAGAGCTTCAGCCCGAGGCGATCCTCCAGCCCGCGGATCTGATGGCTGATCGCCGCCTGCGTGACGTTGAGCTCGCCGGCCGCCTCGGTGAAGGAGAGATGGCGCGCGGCGGCCTCGAAGGCGCGCAGCCCGTTCAGTGATGGTAGCGCTCGACGCATCGGACGGTCCCGCGTTTCATAAGATTCCCTCATCTATGAGGGACGAGTCGTCGTTTGTAAAGAGGCCTGTAGGAGCGCAGGTTTGACGCATCAAAGAGCCAAACAAGGAGGTCGCCATGACCACCGTTCGCAGCATCAACCCACATGACACAGCACAAACCGATCTCATCCGATATCTCGACCGTGACCTGGTTACGTCAGGCACGATCGACCGCCACGCCATCGAGGCCAGGGCGCACGAGGCGAGGGCGGCCGCGATCGGCGAGTTCATCGGCGCGGGCGTCGCCTGGCTGTGGCGGCGCGTGACGCACCTCAGTGAAACCAGGTCACCGGTGCCCCGCCTCCACGTCGAGAGCCGTGCCCAGTTCTGACCCTTGGCGCCGCTCCCACCACTCGAATTCGCAGGAGACTTCCATGACCATCTTCACCGTCGCCGATCTGCGCGACCATCCCGCCGAGAGCATTGTCGAGCGCGTGTCCGGCACCCTGGCGCTGTGGCGCAAGCGGGCGCGCGAGCGGACGGAGCTCACCAAGATCACCGCCCGCGACGCGCGCGACCTCGGTCTCGACCCGGGCATCCTCGCCATCGAGGCGAGCAAGCCTTTCTGGCGGGCCTGACGCGCCCCACGGCGTCGCCCGTCAACCCCGCCGGCGACCGGTCGCTCCCACCGGTCGCCGGTTTCGTTTCGGATAATCGAAGAGACTTCTACGCCTTCGCCTTGCACACCCGCAGGCCGACCATGCCGGTGTAGTCGACCGGCGGCGGCACCTGCGAGACCGACGTGACCTTCTGGCTCAGTGCCCAGTCGAGCGCCCGGCTGGCGCGATCGCAGAACTGCCGGTCGGCGCTCATCTGGGCGGCGGCCTGGTTGGCCATGTCGGTGTTGAGCACGTCGAAGTTCCGGCCGCGGCGCGCCGCGATCTGGCGCACCGTGCGGGCGTTCTCGGCGTATTCCGAATTGTAGCGCTGGACGAACTGGTTGTACTTCACCTCGAGCAGCCGCTTGCGCTGGGCATCGAGGCAGCTCAGCGTCGCCGTCGCCAGCGAGTTCTGCAGGATGCGCGCGCGCACCGCGTTGTGCTCGGCCTCGTCGAGGCAGCCGGCGCCAGGCCCGGTGTTGGCCTGTGTCTGCGCTGCCACCGTGGCGTAGTTGGGCGACGGCTCGTAGCTCGCCGTCGTCTGGCAGGCGGCCATCGCCAGCGCGGCCACGATGGCCAGTGGCCGCGCCAATTCTATCGTCACCATCGGTCGATCCCCTTGCGCGCCGACGGTCAGACGACCGAGTTGATCCACTGCATCAGGCGCTGCTTGGGCTCGGCGCCGATCTTGGTCGCCGCCACCTGGCCGTTCTTGAACACCAGCAGGGTCGGGATCGAGCGCACGCCGTACTTCGAGGGCGCCATCGGGTTCTCGTCGATGTTGACCTTGACCACCTTGAGCTTGCCTTCCAGCTCGCCGGAGATCTCCTCGAGCGACGGCCCGATCAGCTTGCAGGGGCCGCACCACTCGGCCCAGAAATCCACCAGCACGGGCTGGTCCGACTTCAGGACCTCCTGCTCGAAGGTCGCGTCGCTGGCCTTGATGGTCGCCATGGGAAACTCCGGTTGAACGAGGTCGGAATCTAGGAAGGCGCCATAAGGGGGTCAAGCGAGGGCCGGCACAAGACTAATTCAGCCCGGCATGAGGGCGGCGTCGAGCAGCGCGGCCGGCACCTCCATCAGCCTGGGCCCATCGGTCCACAGCAGGAAGCCGCGCACCGGCCGGTCGGGATAGAGGCCGGCGAGCAGGGCGCGGTAGAGCGCAAGCTGGCGGCGATAGATGCGCGGCACATCCTCGACGCGCGAGGGCGGCGGGCGGTTGGTCTTGATATCGGCGAACAGCACGGCGCCGTCGGTGACCGCCAGCCGGTCGATCTGGCCGCTGATCGCCACGCGGCCCGCCGGCGTCTCGACCAGGCCGACCACCGGCACCTCGGCGCGCGAGCCGGGCGAGAACAGCGCCGCGGCGTCCGGCAGGCCCAGCACCGCCATCGCCTCCGCGGCCCAGCCGGCCAGCGTCGCGGCGTCGAGGTCGGCCGCCTCGCGCGCCAGCCACGCCGCGGCGAAGGCCAGCCGCGCGGCCGCCGGCAGGTCGGGCAGGCGCTGCAGCAGGCGGTGCAGCAGGGTGCCGCGACGGAACCGGCCGGCCTGCGGCGAGAGCGCCGCCGGCTCGGCCCAGCCGCCCTGCGCCGCGCGCGCCGCACCCTCGTCCTCGTCGTCGGGCCGCGAGGGCATCAGCGGGCGCGGCGGCACCGTCTCGGCCGGCGCGGGCCGAAGCGCCCAGGCCGGCAGGGCCCGTCGGGCCGGCGGCGTGGCAGGCGGCAGGGGGGCATCGGATGAATGGCCGCGAGTCAGGCGCAGGCCGGTGGCAGATGAAGATGCGAATGAGACGGATTCGCTGACCGGACCTAGCCCGGTCGCCACCAGGCTGTACCAGTTGCCCGCGCGCGGTGGCCGCTTGCCGTGATAGCCGCCGATGTAGAGACGCTCGCCGGCGCGGGTCATGGCGACGTAGAGCAGGCGGTGGTGCTCTTCGCGCTGGAGGCGCGCCGCAAGGCCCTTCAGCGTGTCGATGGTCGGCACGCGCGTCTCGTCGGCGCGGAACGCCCACAGCGGCGGCCCTTGCGGCACCCACAGCACGCGCTCGCGATCGTCGACCGCCGCGCACGTATCAGGCAGGTAGACGACCGGCGCCTGCAGCCCCTTGGCCGCGTGCACGGTCAGGATGCGCACCTCGCGGCGCCGCAGCCCGTCGAGGTCGCGCTTGATCTCGCCGCCCTCGGTCGCGATGTGGTGCAGGAAGCCTTGTAACGAGCCATGGCCGGCGCTCGACCACGCCAGCGCCTGCGCCAGGAACTCGTCGATCGGATCGAGCGCGTCGGGCCCCAGCCGTTCGAGCAATGCGCGCCGGCCACCCTCCGGCCCGAGGACGCGCGCATAGAAGGCGTAGGGCGGCAGAAAATCGGCGCGCGCGAAGATCGCCGACAGGCGTTCATGCGCACGCGCGAACGGCGCCTCGCCTTTCGCTGCTCGCGTGCGCAGCGCGCCCCACAGATCGCCCGCCCGACCATGCGCCAGCGTGAACAGCGCCGCCTCGTCGAAGCCGATCAGCGGCCCCTTCAGCACGCAGGCCAAGGTCAGATCGTCGGTCGGCAGCAGCGCCGCGCGGCCCAGCGCCACCAGATCCTGGACGCCCAGATCTTCGAACAGGCTCAACCGGTCGCGCCCGGCGACATCGATGCCGCGCGCCTTGAGCTCGCCGATCAGCGCGCCGACGAAGGCGTTGCGCTTGCGCACCAGCACCATGATGTCGCCGGCGTCGATCAGCCGCCCATCGGCCAGACGCTCGTGGCCGATCAGCGATTGGCAGTGCGCCGCGACCAGCCGCGCCATGCGCCGCGCCGGCGGCACCTCGTCGCTCTCGCCCTCGGGCTTGCACAAAGGCCACAGCTCGACCAGCCCGGGCTCGCCTTCGCGCGTCGCCAGATGCTCGATCGCACCCGCCTCGCCGACGCCCTCGTTGGCCGGCAGGCCCGCCGCGAACACCGCGTCGACCGCCGCCAGCACCGCCTCGGTCGAGCGGAACGAGGCGGTCAGGCCCACGGCGCCAAAGCGCCGTCCCACGAGGCGCGCCGCCTCGTCGAAATGCGCGCGCATATCCATCAGCTTGCGCGGATCGGCGCGCTGGAAGCTGAAGATCGACTGCTTGGCGTCGCCGACCGCGAACACCGTGCGGTCGTGTGCGACAGCGCTGGAGTCGCTGAAGAACTCGCCGGTCAGCGCGCGCACGATATCCCACTGATCGGGATTGGTGTCCTGCGCCTCGTCGACCAGTACATGGTCGATGCCGCCATCGAGCTTGTAGAGCACCCAGGCGGCGGCGCGATCGCCTGAAAGCAGGCGCCGCACGCGCAGAATGAGATCATCGTAGTCGAGGGCGGCGCGCGCGCGCTTGGCGGCCTCGTAACGGCCGGCCATGTCGAGCGCCAGCCGCAACAGCGCGCCGCTCATGTCGGCGAGCACCGCCGCGCGTCGCCGCTCCTCGGCGGCGATCAGCCGCGCCGCTTCGCGCTCGATCACCGGCACGAGACCAGGATTGGCGTCGCGCCACTTCTTGGTCGGCGCGTCCTTGCGCGGCTCGTCCTTGGCCGTGAGAAAGGCGCTGCGATACTGCGGCCACAGCCGGTGCGCTTCGGCCTCACCGCCCTCACCGCGTTCGAGCCAACCCTTGATGCCGTCGGCCATGGCGTCGTTCTTCGCCCCTGGCGCACCCGCCAGGCCTCCGACGATCTCGTACAGCGTCGACGCCATCGCGTCGGTCTCGCGCCACGCCGCCGACAGCACCGCCGCCTCGTCGTCGCCTTCGCCGAGGCCCAGCCCCTCGCGCAGCGCCGCGATCACCACCTCGACATCGTCGCCCAGCGCCGCCAGCCGCCCGCGCTCGCGCAGCAGCCGGTCGAGCGCCGTGGCATAGTCGGCTTCGCTCACACGGCGAGCCACGGTGTCGAGCGCGGCGACCAGCGCCGGATCCTCGCCACGCGCGATGGCGGCGATTTGCACGTCGCGCGCCTGGTCGAGCAGCTGACGCGCCTCGGTCTCGTCGAGCACCTTGGCGTTGGGCGCCACGCCGGCCTCGAGCGGAAAGCGCGCCAGCAGCCACTGCGCGAAGGCGTGGATGGTCAGGATATGCACGCCGCCGGGCGCGTCGAGCACATGCGCGAAGAGCTGGCGCGCGCGCCGCAAGGTCGCCGCGTCGGGCGACGGCAGCGCCAGTTTCGCGAGCTCCGCCGAGAGCGCCGCGTCGTCCATCAGGGTCCAGCGGCCGAGCCGGCCAGCGAGCCGGTTGCGCATCTCCGCCGCCGCGGCGCGCGTGAAGGTCAGGCAGAGGATGCGCTGCGGCGCGGCGCCACCCAGCAGCAGGCGCAGGATGCGGTTGGTCAGCACATGCGTCTTGCCGGTGCCGGCATTGGCCATCACCCAGGTCGACCGGCCTGGATCGATCGCCAGACGCTGCTGCGCGTCGGCGGTGGCGCGCACGGCGCTCACGAGGGCTCCTCCTCGTCGCCATCGATCCGCGTCGCCCATTCGTCGATGCGCTCGAGATGCGCGTAGTCGTTGAACACGGGCGCATAGGCCGGCTGCGGGATCGCGACATAGGCCGCGCCGTCGCGGTAGAAGGCGTCGATCATCTCGCCCAGCACACGCTCGGTCTCGCCGATCACCGCCGCCGGGTCCTTCACCGCGATGGCGCGCTGCGCCTCGCCGCCGCCGGTACGCCAGTAGCTGAGCGCGATATCGTCGCCTGCCGTCTCGCCATAGCCGCCGGCGCGCGCGATCAGGGCCTCCAGAGCGAGCTGCGGCGCGTAGACCGCGTCGATCTCGTCGCGCGTCGGGATGCGACCGGTCTTGTAGTCGATGATCTCCCAGGCCGAGCCGTTGCGATCGATGCGATCGGCCATGGCGTTGATCGTCACCGGGCCGATACGCCGTTCGCCGCGCCTCTCCAGCGCATAGGCGCGCCATCCCTGGGCACGGCGCTGACGCTCGACATCGCAGAACCAGCCCGCCAGGCGCTCGAAGCGCGGCCACCAGAAGGCGCGATCGGCCGGTCGCGTCAGCAACGCCCCCAAAGTCTGGCGGCCGAGCTCGATCAGCTTGGCCTCGGCGTCGTCGGGCAGGTCGTTCGGCCACGCCCGCACGAAAGCCTCCAGCGCGTCGTGGATCGCCGTGCCGCGCTCGGCCGCGCCGTAGGGTTGCTCCAGAGGGTCGAGCGGCTCGAGATTCAGGATGCGGCGCGCGTAAAGGCCGTAGGGATCGCGCCGCCACTGCTCGATCGCGCTCGCCGACAGACGCGTCGGGCGGGTCGCCAGCGGCGGGCTGTAGGCCGGCCGCACCGGCGTGGCGCGGCTCGTGGCGGCGTCGAGGTCGAGCGCCCAGTCGAGATAGGCCAGCCCCGCCGCGACATAGGCCGGCGGCCTGGCGTCCTTGTCCTGCGCATCGTAGCCCAGCCGCGCGTCGAGTCGCGCCAGCCAGCGCGCCGGCACGGTGGGCGTGCCGCCGACGCGGTTGCTACGCACCAGGAAGACCTCGTCGGCGGCGAAGGCCTGGGCGAAGTCGTGCGCCGCCTGGCCGATGCGCAGTTCGGGCTGCGGCAGGCCCAGCGCGCGGCGCATCGGCCGGTTGAGCCACGGTCCGGTGTCGACCGTCGCCGGCCAGGTGCCTTCGTTCAGCCCACCGAGCACGACGCGATCGGCGCGCTGCAAGCGCGCTTCGAGCGGCCCGAGAATCGCCAGGCGCGGATGACGCCCGTAGCGCGGCCGCACGACCGGCCCGGCGAGCAGCTCATCGAGCAGATCGGGAAACTGCGCCAAGGTGACCGGCGGCAGCGCGTCACCCCGACCCTCTCCCCGCTTGCGGGGAGAGGGAGTCACATCCGGCCGGCCCTCGTCGCGGCGCGCCGCGATCATGCGCGCCAGCGCCTCGCCGGCATCGCCGCGCCACATCGTCGTCGCGCCGGGCTGCGCGTCGGTGGCGGCCAGCGCTTCGAGCGCCTGCGCCATCGCCGTGAGCCACGCCGATACCGGGTGCGCCGCGCTCTCACCCAACGCCAACAGCGGTGCGCAGGCCCGATCAAGCGCGGCCAGCAGCTCGGTGAGCGTGTCGCATCGAGCGGCGTCGCCGCGCGCCACCAAGTCGCGTAGCGCGTCGAGGCCGGATGCGGGCTTCGGGCCGCGCAGCACGCCGGCGTCGAGCAGGTGCGCGCGCTGCCGGCAGGCGTCGCGCGTCATGCCCAGGGAGACGAAGGGATGTTGCAGCACCGACAACGTGGCCACGGGGGCAAAGCCCTCGGCCATCATCGCCATCAGCAGCCGTGCCAGCGCCGCCGGCGGTGTCTCGGCCAGCGGCACGCCGGCGGAATCGTCGATGTCGATACCCCAGCGCTCCAGCTCGGCGGCGACGCGCCGCGCCAGGCCGCGGTCGGGCGTCACCAGCGCCGCCGTGCGCTCGGGCGTCTCCAGGGTCTCGCGCAGGGCCAGCGCGATGGCGACGGCCTCGGCCTGCTCGGTCGGACAATCGATGCGCGTGACCTTCGCGAGCGCGCTGTCGGCGTCGGTCATGCCGCCGATCCAGCGATCCGTCGTCGCCGCCGGCCGCATCGATTCCGATAGCAGCGCGGCGCGCGCGTTGTCCTTCTCCCCGCGAAGGCGGGGAGAAGGAAACGGCTTCACTTCATGTCGTGTCCGATCGAGAGCGGCCAGCAACTCGCGCAGCGCGAACTGCGGATGCGTCTCGTCGAGCGCCGCCCAACCGTCTTCGTCGAGGTCGAGGTCGAGTCCGGGCAGCACCACGCAGCCCCGCGGCAGTTCGGCGATCGCCGCCAGCAGCTCGCGCGTCGCCGGCTGGGTGCCGGTCGAACCGGCGGCGATCACGGCGTGATCCGGCGGATGCGCGCGCCACTGCGCCGCCTGGGCGCGCAGTGCGTGGCTGCGCCGCTCAACCGGGTCCATCGCGCCCAGCCGGGCCAGTTCCGCCGGCCAGCGTGTGCGCAGGATGTCGAGGAACTCCAGGGTGCCGCGCCAGTGATCGGCGTGATCGTCAGCCACCAGGCCCGACAGGGCGTCGAGCGACACGCCGGCGATCTGCAACTCGTCGAGCAGACCCGCCAGCTCGCGCGCCAGGCGCAGCGCCTGCGCCGGCGAGAACGACGATGCCTCGAGGCCGGACAGACGCGGGCCCTCTTCGAGGACCAGGCGCGCCAGCAATGCCTCGCGCCCCTCCGCGGCGACGGCCGGCGGCAGATCGTCGATGCGTTCGACATCCTCGCCCAGCGCGGGCGCGGCGGCGGACGCGAGCTCGTCGTCGTCGATATCGCCGATCGGGCGGATGCGCGGCAGCAGCAGCGGGCGGCCGTCGGTGGCGCGCAGGAAGGCGTCGCGCAGCGCGCGCACGGCGCGGCGATTGGGCAGCAGCACCAGCGCGTCGGCGAAGGCCAGCCTGTCGCCGCCATAGGCGTCGAGCAGGCCAGCCGCCAGAGCGTCGACGAAGGCGTGGCGCGGCGGGATGTGGAACAGGCCGCGCATCGCGCCTACTCCATCGCCTGGCGCGGCGCGCCGCCGCTGGTGAACCACGCCCGCGTCTCGACCAGGGCTTGCGGCGTGCCGACATGGAAGAATTCGCCGTCGTGGCGCATGCCGTAGAGCCGGCCGCGCGCCTCGGCCTCGTTCCACAGCTTCAGTTGCGAGAAGGCGCCCGTCGGCGCGCCCGCGAACAGCCGACGATCGCACAAGGTGACGCCGGCGAAGACGAAGGGCGCCACGCCGACGCGCCCGCGCCAGCGCGCGCGGCCATCGGCGGCGAGGTGATAGTCGCCCGCCGCGTGGCTCTCGTAGGCGTGCGCGGTGATGGTGGCGTGCAGCAGCAGGAGCGCGTCCATGCGCCCAGCATCCCATTGCGCCGCCAGCCGCGCCAACATCGGCGTGCGCCCGTCGAGCCAGAAGGTGTCGGCGTTGACGGTGAAGAACGGCTCGTCGCCGAAATGGGCCAGCGCCTTGACGACGCCGCCGCCGGTATCGAGCAGCGTGTCCTCGGGCGAGAGCACGATACGCGGCGTCGTCCGCGACGCGAGGTGCCTCGCCAGCATGTCGCCGAGATAGTGCGTGTTGACGACACAGGTCTCGACCCCGGCTGCGGCCAGCGAGTCGAGCGCGCGATCGATCAAGGTGCGGCCGGCGACCTCGATCATCGGCTTGGGCAGGCTGTCGGTGATCGGCCGCATGCGCTGGCCCAACCCCGCCGCCAGCACCATCGCCCGCCGCGGCACCGCGCTCATTTCGGGATACCGCGGTGGCTGCACCCAATCCTCAAGAGGCTAGGGGCGCGCCACTCCAGCGGCGCGGCGGACGATCGAGAAGACGCGCCACTGGAGTGGCGCGCCCCGACCTTGCAGTCAACGATCCCCATGCGAACGCCCCGGCTCATGTCGGAATGCCGCGACGGTCGGGTGGGATGTGCGTGTCGATCCAGTGGCGCAGTGGCGCCAGCGCCTCGTGCTTCAGTGATCGTTCGAGCAGGTGCCAGACGCGCGGCAGGTGCGGCAGGTAGGTCGGCTTGCCGTCGCGACGCAGCAGGCGGACGAACAGCCCGACGACGCGGGCATGGCGCTGCGCGCCGAGGATCGCGAAGGCGGCCATGAAGCCCTGATGATCAGCCACGCCGGCGCGGGCGAGGTAATGCTCGATCATCGCCGCGCGCAGATCGTCGGCGATGTCGCGCCGCGCGTCCTCGACCAGCGACATCAGGTCGTAGGCGGGATGGCCGGTGGTCGCGTCCTGGAAATCGAGCAGGCCGCAGGCGCGCACGCCGGGCCGCTCGCGCAGCCACAGCAGGTTGTCCTGATGATAGTCGCGCAGCACGAGGGTCGTCGGCGACGAGGGCAGCGCGCGCAGGCTTTGGCGCCACGCCGCGCGATAGGAGTCGAGCTCCGCTTCAGAGGCGGGCCGACCGGCGACCTGTGGCAGGTACCATTCCGGCAGCAGCATCGCCGCGTCGATCAATGGCTCGCCATCATAGCGCGCGAGCCCGGGCAGGATGGCGGCGGATCCCTGCGCGGCCAGGTGCACCAGTACGTCGGTGGCCAGTGCGTACATCGCGCGCTCGTCGCGAGCGGCGTGTCCCGCGTTGAACCAGCGGGCGTAGGTCGAATCACCGAGGTCCTCCTCGAGCAGAAAGCCCTCGGTCTCGTCGACGGCGAGGATCTCCGGCGCGCTCAGTCCGAGCGCGCGCAGATGGCGCGCCAGGCGCACGAACGGTCGCACATCCTCCTGCGGCGGCGGCGCGTCCATGACCACGGCGGTCCGATCGCCGCGCGTCAGCCGATAATAGGTGCGGAACGAGGCGTCGCCGGCCAGCAGCGACTCGCGCGCGTCGCCCCAGCCGCTGGCGACGACGAAAGCGCGCCGCGCGTCGACACGGTCAGCCATGCGCGACCTCGCGCGCCAGCAACGCCAGACGCTCGGCCCACGTGGCATCCGCGGTCAACACAGCGTCACGCCTCTCGCCTTCGATGATGCGCAGCGTCACGTCGAGCCGCTTCGCCGGCAACAGCGAACCGATGCGCTCCGGCCATTCGATCAGGCTGATGCCGCCGGCCAACGCCTCCTCGAAGCCCAGCTCCCAGACCTGCTCGGGCGCGTCGAGGCGATAGAGGTCGAAGTGCCAGATCGGCCCGCGCGGCGTGTCGTAGGTCTCGGCCAGGGTGAAAGTCGGGCTGGGCACGGTCAGCGCCTCCTCGCCCGAAGCGGCGCGGATGATTGCGCGCGCCAACTCGGTCTTGCCGGCGCCGAGCTCGCCATGCAGCGCCACGACGTCGCCGACGGCCAATCGACACGACACCGCCGCGCCCAGCCGCTTGGTAGCGGCGAGGTCGGGCAGCGCCAGGTTAACGACCATTGATGAGGGGCCGGACACAGCGGCCGATTTAACACAAACAAGCGTCGCCGAGGCGACGCCTGTTCTGTGGGATTTCCCATACCTTCCCCCGCTGGCGGGGGAAGGAAGTCCGACTCCCCTGATCAGTACCGGCCCAAATCAGTACCGATACGTATCCGACTTGAACGGCCCGGCTTCCGGCACGCCGATATACTTCGCCTGGTCGGGGCGCAGCTTGGTGAGCGTCACGCCGATCTTCTCGAGGTGCAGCGCCGCGACCTTCTCGTCGAGGTGCTTGGGGAGCGTGTAGACCTTCTTCTGGTACTTGCCCGGGTTGGCCCACAGCTCGATCTGCGCCAGGGTCTGGTTGGCGAAGGAGGACGACATCACGAAGCTCGGATGACCGGTGGCGTTGCCGAGGTTCACCAACCGGCCCTCTGACAGCAGGATGATGCGCTTGCCGTCGGGGAACTCGATCTCGTCGACCTGCGGCTTGACGTTGGTCCACTTGTAGTTCTTCAGCGCCGCGACCTGGATCTCGCTGTCGAAGTGGCCGATGTTGCAGACGATGGCGCGATGCTTCATCGCCCGCATGTGGTCGACCGTGATCACGTCGACATTGCCGGTGGCGGTGACGAAGATGTCGGCGCGCGGCGCCGCCTGCTCCATGGTCACCACCTCGTAGCCTTCCATCGCCGCCTGCAGGGCGCAGATCGGATCGACCTCCGAGACCATGACGCGGCAGCCGGCCTGGCGCAGCGAGGCGGCCGAGCCCTTGCCGACATCGCCGAAGCCCGCGACCATCGCCACCTTGCCCGACATCATCACGTCGGTGCCGCGGCGGATGCCGTCGACCAGCGATTCGCGGCAGCCATAGAGGTTGTCGAACTTCGACTTGGTCACCGAATCGTTGACGTTGATCGCCGGCCACAGCAGGCGGCCGGCCTTCTCCATGTCGTAGAGACGGTGCACGCCGGTGGTCGTCTCCTCGGTGACGCCGCGGATGTTCTTGCCCAGGGTGGCGTACCAGCCGGGCTTCTTCTTGTTGGTCTCGAGGATCGAGGCGTAGAGCACCTCTTCTTCTTCGTTAGTCGGCTTGGCGACCAGCGACGGATCCTTCTCGGCGCGCATGCCGAGATGCACCAGCAGGGTGGCGTCGCCGCCGTCGTCGAGGATCATGTTCGGCGTGCCGCCATCGCCCCACTCGAAGATGCGGTGGGTGTAGTCCCAGTACTCCTTCAGGGACTCGCCCTTGACGGCGAAGACCGGTGTGCCGGTCGCCGCGATCGCCGCCGCGGCGTGGTCCTGCGTCGAGTAGATATTGCACGAGGCCCAGCGCACGTCGGCGCCCAGCGCCTTGAGCGTCTCGATCAGCACGCCGGTCTGGATCGTCATGTGCAGCGAGCCGGCGACACGCGCGCCTTTGAGCGGCTGCGACGGACCGTATTCCTTACGGATCGCCATGAGACCGGGCATCTCGGTCTCGGCCATGTCGAGTTCCTTGCGGCCCCAATCGGCCAGCCCGATATCCTTGACGACGTAGTCTTTGGCCATGGAACGGCTCCTGAATGGTGGAGCGCCCTATATCAGCGCCATCGGGCAGCGACAACGCGGGCGATATAAAGACATGCTGATGTGGGAATGGGCCGCAAAGCAAGAAAGTCGAGCAGATAGATCGCGCCGGTCATCCCTCGCTGCGCTCGGGATGACAGCGGATTCTAGTCCTCGCCGAACTTCAGGGTCACCAGCTCGCTGAGCGCGGCCATCGCTTCGGTGGCCTGGGGACCGGAGGCGCTGATCTCGATGTCGCTGCCGATGCCGGCGGCGAGCATCATCAGGCCCATGATCGACAGGCCGGACACCGACTGGCCGCCGTGGCTGACGCGCACCGCGGCGTCGAACTGACCGGCGGTGCGCACGAACTTGGCGGCGGCGCGGGCATGCAGGCCGCGCTTGTTGAGAATTCGCAGCGTGCGTTTCTCGCCATCCGCGCCGCCGGCATCCGCCATCAGCTCGCGTCCTTGGCCATCAGGCGCGAGGCGACGGTGATGTACTTGCGGCCGGCGTCCTGACAGGCGGCGACGGCCTCGGCCATGGTGCGATCGACCCGCACCGAGGCGAGCTTCACCAGCATCGGCAAATTGACGCCGGCGATCACCTCGACGCGCGCGCGGTCCATGACGGAGATCGCGAGGTTGGAGGGCGTGCCGCCGAACATGTCGGTCAGCAGCACCACGCCCTGGCCCGAATCGCAGGCCGAGACGGAGGCGAGGATTTCCTCGCGCTTCTTTTCCATGTCGTCGTCGGCCTCGATGCAGACCGCGACCGCCTGCTTCTGTGGACCGACAACATGTTCGAGGGCGGCCACGAACTCACGCGCCAGCTTGCCGTGCGTCACCAGCACGATGCCGATCATCCCGTTCTCCCAATCCCCGCCACCGGCCGCGCCGCGCCCGCTTCCAGGTCGCGATGGGTCAAGGTGACGACACGCCCCCGCCGCCGCAGCCAGTCCGCCAATTCCTCGGCCACCAGCACCGAGCGATGCCGGCCGCCGGTGCAGCCCACCGCGACGGTCAGGTAACTCTTGCCCTCAGTATCGAAGCGCGGCAAGAGGGGTTCGAGCAGCGACGTAATGCCCCGAAAAAACCCCTTGAAGTCCTTGTCGGCCTTCACGTACCGCGCCACGCCCCCGTCCCGCCCGGTGTAGGGCCGCAAGGCCTCGACATAGTGCGGATTGCGCAGGAAGCGCGCGTCGAACACCAGGTCCGACTCGCGCGGCAGGCCCCGCCGGAAGGAAAACGACATCACCGCGATGCGCAGGCCGGCTTCAGCGCGCCGCGCGAAGTGGCCCAGCATCAGCGCCTTGAGTTCCTGCGGCGCCAGCTGCGAGGTGTCGATGGTCACGTCGGCATGATCGCGCAACGGCTGTAACAGGCGACGCTCGTCGATGATGCCATCGAGCACCGGACGGTCCCGGGCCAGCGGATGGGCGCGGCGCGTCTCCGTGAAGCGCCGCAGCAGCACGTCGTTGTCACAGTCGAGATAGAGCAGGCGCACGTCGAGATCGGCGCGCGCCCTCAGGTCGCGCACGTGGTCGACCACCGCCGGGGTGGTGAAGCCGCCCGAGCGCACGTCGATGCCGAGCGCCAGCGGGTGCGCGTCGCCGGTGCCGGGACGCAGCAGGTCGTCGACGAGGAACAGCGGCAGATTGTCGACGGCGACGTAGCCGTGATCCTCCAGCGCGTTGAGCGCGGTGTTGCGGCCGGCGCCGGACAGGCCGGTGACCAGCACCACGGGCCGGCGCGTCGGTGCCGGCTTGCGGCGACGCGATGGCGGCTTGGTCCCGCTTGCGGCTGGTCTCTTCACGGCGGCGATGATGCTGATCCCGACGCGCGCAAGGCAAGCCTGATCTTGGCCGGCGTCGACGCCTCGAAAGCCGAGAGCGCGACGCGGCGCAACGACACGCCCAGCAGATCCTCGCATGTCGCCTCGGGCAGACGCTCGACGGCGGCGGGGTCGACCAGGTCAACGATCAGGACGATGGCCGCTTGCGGCGCGAGCCGTTCGGGGGGCAACCGCAGGATGCCGACGCCGCGCGCCTCGATCAGGCCGGCGATGGTCGCGGGCGGACGTGCGATCAATCGATCGCCGTCGCGCGACAGCTCGACGCGATCGTCGGCGACCAAACGCGCCCCGTTGTCGATCAGGCGCAACGCGAGATCGGACTTCCCGGATCCCGACCGGCCACGCAGCAGCACGCCACCCTCGGGCAGCGCGACACAGGTGGCATGGATCTGGCTCGACACCGCCGAACCCTGCTGAGCGGCGCGTGCTCCGTCAATGAAGATGCGTTGATACCTTCCTCCGCTGGCGGGGGAAGGGAGATAGCTTGATCGCCCGCGTCCCCGCCCGCATGGTGCGGCGCGCATGACTCTCGACCTGATCGGCCAGCTCTTCACCATCATCGCGCCGGTGCTGCTGTGCGTCGGCATCGGCTATGGCTGGACGCGGCTGGGGCGGCCGTTCGATCCGGGTTTCGCCACCGCGCTGGTCTCCGGCATCGGCGCACCCTGCCTGATCTTCAGCGCGCTCACGCGGGTGGAAATCTCGAAGGACATGCTGGGCACGATCGCGGCGGCGGCGCTCGGCTGCTACGCCGGCATGGCGGTGCTCGGACTCCTCGTGCTGCGCCTGGCGCGGCTGCCGGCGCATTCCTACCTGCCGGCGCTGATGTTTCCCAATGGCGGCAATGTTGGCCTGCCGCTCTGCCTGCTCGCCTTCGGCGCCGAGGGCCTGGCGCTGGGCATCGCCTGGTTCGCGATCGGCGCGCTGGGCCAGTTCACCGTCGGTATCGGCATCGCCGCCGGCAGCTTCTCGCCGCGCTCGCTGGCGCGCCAACCGCTGATCTACACGCTGATCGTCGCGCTCGCCTTCATCCTCAGCGGCACCAAGCCGCCCGAATTCGTCGCCAAGACCACCGAGATCCTGGGCGGCATGCTGATCCCGCTGATGCTGCTGTCGCTGGGCGCCTCGCTGGCCAGCCTCACCGTCGGCCGACCGGGCCGCGCTTTCGCGCTGTCGCTGCTGCGGCTGCTGGGCGGCTTCGCCGTCGGGTGGCTGGTGGCCTGGGCGTTCGGGCTGAGCGGCGCGGCGCGCGGCGTGCTCTTGATCCAGTCCTCGATGCCGGTGGCGATCTTCAACTACCTCTTCGCGCTGCGCTACGAGCGCGAGCCGGCCGATGTCGCCGGCATGATCGTGATCACCACCTTGCTGTCCTTCCTCACCCTGCCGGCGCTGCTGCTCTACGTGCTGCCGTAGGCACGCTCTGGCAATCCTCGACGGTGAAGGTCCGGCTCAGCAGCTGACGCGCGCCGAGCCAGAGCTCCTGGATCCAGTCGCCGCAGCGGATCTGCCACGGACGGGCGAAGCTGAAGCCGCGCATGGTTTGCGCGCCCGTGCTCGTCGTGAACTCGGTGACGCTCTGGCGGTAGACGATGCCGGTTTCGGGGTTCTGGATGCCCGGCTCCGGGATGCGCCAGATCGAGCGCAGCGTGACCGGCTGGTCCGCCGGCGTGCCGACGACGCGAAAGCGCGTGCCGAAGCGGATGCCCTGGCGCGCCGGGACTTTGGCCGTGGCGCTGTAGAACTCGATGTCGACGATTGTCTGCGTCTGGCCGTTCACCGCCAGCGGCGCGGGGACATAGCCGGTGGTGCGCGCGCGGTAGAGGCCACTCTCGACGATCTCGATCGCCACGACGTCGGCCGCCGCCGCCGGGCCGGCGAACAGCACGGCAAGAACGCAGACCAGCCAACGCGCCATGCGGCAGCAACCCCGATGTTCCTGATGCGAGGATAGCATGTGGCCGCTAGGTTTGGTCGGATCAAGGGATCGGGAGGAACGCGTATGCTGCCGCTGGAGGGCATCAAGGTCGTCGAACTGGCGCAGAATCTCGCCGGGCCGTTCTGCGCGGAGATCCTCTCGCATCTCGGCGCCGAGGTGATCAAGGTCGAGAAGCCGAAGATCGGCGACGACGCGCGCCACTGGGGCAAGCTCCTGACCGAGGACGCCGGCGCCTCGTTCAACGCCATCAACATCAACAAGAAGTCGATCGTGCTCGATCTCAAGGACCCGGCCGAGCGCGACCGGCTCTTGACGGTGATCGATGGCGCCGACGTCGTCGTGCAGAACATGCTGCCCGGCGTGCTGGAGAAGATGGGGTTGGGCGCGAAGGAGCTGATGGCGCGCAATCCCCGGCTGATCTACTGCTCGGTCAGCGCCTACGGCAACGCGGGCCCGAAGAAGAACGAGCCGGGCTACGAGCCGATCGTGCAGGCCTTCTCGGCGATGTGCATGATGTCGGGCTGGCCGGGCGGCCCGCCGATCCGCATGGGCACGCAGGTGCTCGACCACGGCAGCGCGATGTGGGCGGCGATCGGTGTGCTGAGCGCGATCATCGAGCGCGGCCGCACCGGCCGGGGCAAGCTGGTCGAGACCTCGCTGTTCGAGACGGCGACGGCGTGGTGGATGAACCCCTACTCCAACTACGCCGCCACGGGCGAGGTGCCGGAGCGCCATCCCTCGGGCAGCAACGGCGTGGTGATCTTCAGCGGCTTCGACACCGCCGACGCGCCCATCGTCATCGCCGCCGGCAGCGACCGGCTGTTCCACAAGCTGGCCGACGTGCTGGGCAAGCCTGAGTGGAAGGCCGAGCCGGCCTATGCCAACAACCGCGGCCGCGTCGAGCACAAGGAGCACCTGCTGGGCGAGACCCAGCGCATCCTCAAGACCAGGCCGCGCGCGCATTGGCTGAAGGCGATCACCGAGGCCGGCGTGCCGTGCACGGCGGTCAACACGCTGCCGGAGATGCTGGCCGAGCCGCAGACCCAGGCCATGGGCATGCTGCAATCCGTGCCCAACCTGGGCAGCAACGTGAAGCTGATCGGCCTGCCGATCCAGCTCGACGGCCAACGCCCGAAATTCCGCCAGCGCGCGCCGCGACTGGGCGAGCACACCAGGGACGTGCTGGGTTAGCGCTATCCCGGCCGGTCGGCTGCTCGCTTCAGCCGCGTGGCGAGCGTGCGCGCGGCGCCGAGCGCCTCGCGGATGGCCTCGAGCGCAGCGGGCTGTAGCTCGGGTGCCTGGTTCTCGGCGAGTTCCAGCGCCACCACCGATTCCTCGGCGATCGCCAGCTCGCCGCTGCGCTCGGCGAGCGTCATCAGCGCCGCGCCGATATTGCGCTGGGTGTTGATCCAGTTGCGCGGATCGGTCTTGGGCGAGCGCACCGACTGGGCGCGCTTGAAGGCGGCGACCGCGGCGCGCAGCGGTTCGGGGTCGTCGCGCCCCTCGGCGCGCACCAGATGCGCCACCGCCAGGTTGTTCTGCGCCGCCGACCAGTTGGCGTCGCGCCGCTCGAAGCCGTTGGCCGCCGCCTCGAGCATCGCCGTGGCGCGCTCGAGATCGTCGTCGTTGTCGCGCTGCTTGCCACGCCGCAGCAAGGCGGCGCCCAGCGCCATGCGCGCCTCGGCCAGCGGCCGCGCCACGTCGGGGCCGCGCGGCACCGACAGCGCCCGTTCGAGCATGCCGATCGCCTTGTCGAGCCGCTCCTCGTCGTCGTCGAACATCGACAGCCGCGCGTGCGACTGGCCGAGCTCGGTGCACAGCTTCACGAACAGGCGGGGCTCGTCCTTCATCGACACCAGCGGCAGCGCCTGGTCCCAGCTGGCGATGGCGCGCTCGGAGTAGCGCGGATCGTCCTCGTGATGGGCGATGTCGTTGAGCGCGCAGCCGCGGCGGAAATAGGCCTCGGCGCGCTCGATGCGCAATTCCCCGCCGACCAGCCCGTTGAGCGAGCGATCGTAGTGGTCGATCGCGGTGCGCAGCGCCTCGACGTCGTTATCGTGGCGCGCCAGCGCGTGCGTCGCCTCGCCGGCGTAGCGCTCGATCAGGCCGACGCGCATGGCGTTGTCGGGACCGCGCAGGATCTCCAGCGCGCGCTCGGCGGCCTCGATCGCGGCGGCGTAGAGATCGAGATCGTCGTCGGCGCGCGCCGTCATCACCGCGCCCTGCACGCAGGCCAGCCACAAATCGGGCATCACCGAGGCGTCGGGCATCTCGCCCAGGCGCTCGAGCGCTTCGGCCATGCGGCCCGCCTGCAGCGCGTCGAACAAGACACGCAGCGCGGCCACGGTTTCGCCGCGGTCCATGTCTCGTTCCTAACCGGATTTTCGCGCCGACGCATCCGCAAACCGGGCGCCCGCCATTCCACAGAGCGATAGCTGCCCCGCTATCCCGCCAGCGGCATGCGCACGGTGAAGCGCGCGCCCAGCGTCCTGCCCTGGGCGTCCTTGATGTTGCCGGCTGTGATCGAGCCGCCATAGGCGTCGACGATCTGCCGGCAGATCGACAAGCCCAGGCCGGAGTGGCGGCCGAACGCGGCCGACGGGCGCTCCGAGTAGAAGCGGCGAAAGATCGTCTCGACATTGACGTCGGGAATGCCCGGGCCCTGGTCGTCGATCGTGGCGACGACGGCGCTCTTCTCGCGCATCAGCCCGACGACGATGCGCGCGTTCTTGGGGCTGAAGGAGATCGCGTTGTCGATGACGTTGCGGAACACCTGGCCGTAGCGCCCCTCATGGCCCAGTACGCGGAACGGCCCACCGCGCAGGGCGTTGAGCTCGACGCGCACACCCGCCTCGCTCGCCGTGGTCGCGGCATAGGCTTCGACCAGCGAGCGCAGCAGCGCCTCGATATCGACGACATGCAGCTCGCCGCGCATCAGCTCGGCGTCGAGCCGGGAGGAGTCGGCGATGTCGCTGATCAGGCGGTCGAGCCGGCGCGTGTCGTCGAGCACGATCGCCATCAGCTTGGCGCGCTTCTCGGGATCCTCGATGCGCGCGGCGATTTCGGCGGCCGAGCGCAGCGAGGTCAGCGGGTTCTTCAGCTCGTGCGCGACGTCGGCGGCGAAGCTCTCGATGGCGTTCATGCGCAGCCACAGCGCGTCGGTCATCGAGCGCAGCGAGTCGGACAGGTCGCCGATCTCGTCGTTGCGGGCGCCGATGTCGGGCATCGTCGGCTTCGAATCGCGTGCCAGGCGCACGCGATCGGCGGCGCGCGCCAGCCGCGTGATCGGTCGCGCGATGGTGCGCGCCAGAAAGAACGACAGCAGGATGGTGCAGCCCAAGGTCACGCCGGCGATGCGCAGCAGGTCGAGGCGCACCAGATGGATGCGGTGGGCGATGTCGGAATCATCGCGCTGCAGCATCAGCGCGCCCAACACCTGCTTGTAGCGCTGCACCGGAATCGCCACCGAAAGAATCAGCCGGCCGTCGTCGGCGCGCCGCACGGTGCGCGTGTTGTAGCCGCGCAGCGCCTGCTCGACCCAGGGGTAGTCGCGCGCCACGGGATCGGCGATCTCCTTGTAGGGCCCATCGGAGCGGCCGGCGCGCAACTGCCGCTCGACGTCGTCGATGACGCGGCGGAACCAGCCATCGCCCGCGCCTGCGTCGGGCGGCGGCAGCGCCTGCTTGACGATGCGACGCTGACGGTCGCCGAGATTGGCGGTGTCGCCGAACATCTCGCCGGTCTCGCCGAAGATGCGACCGCGCGCGCCGATCGGCGTGGTCAGCCGCGCCATGAGCAAGCGCGCCATCTCCGGGTCGACGCGGTTGATCGTCGCCTCGCCGCCGCGCACCGCGCTCTCGCCGATCGCCGCCGCCACCACCTCTCCCTGCAGGGTGAGCGCGGCCAGCTCGGTATCAATCAGCGTATCTTCGTAGTCGCTGAGAAAAACGATCGAGCCGGCGAGGAACGCCACCGGTAGCGTGTTGACCAGCAGGATGCGCCGCGTAAGAGGCGAAAAGCGACGGGCGCGGCCGCGTCGGCTCCACAGGGTCGCGCTGCTGGCCGCCTCCGCGTCGCGCGGCGGCGATCCCGCGCCGCGCCGCGCCGGAAAGAGCCAGTCGGTCGTCCAGCGACGCCACCAGCTCGTCGCGGAGCGCGTCGTCTCCGGTGGCCGTTTGGGGTCCGGAGGATCAGCCGTCGCGGTACCGGTATCCGATGCCATACAACGTTTCGATCTGCTCGAAGTTGTCGTCGACCTCGCGGAACTTCTTGCGCAGGCGCTTGATATGGCTGTCGATGGTGCGATCGTCGACATAGATGGTCTCGCCATAGGCGGCGTCCATCAGCTGGTCGCGGTTCTTGACGTGGCCGGGTCGCTCGGCGAGCGATTTCAGGAGCAGGAACTCGGTGACCGTGAGGTTCACCTGCTTGCCCTTCCACACGCACAGATGCCGCGACGGATCGAGGGTGAGTTCGCCGCGCACCAGCCGGTCGGCCTCCTTGCCCTCGCCCTCGGCGCCGGCCGGGCCGCGATCGCCGCGCCGCAGCAGGGCGCGGATGCGCTCCAGCAGCAGCCGCTGCGAGAACGGCTTGCGGATGTAGTCGTCGGCGCCCATGCGCAGCCCGAGCACTTCGTCGATCTCCTCGTCCTTGGACGTCAGGAAGATGACCGGCAGGGTCTGGGTCTTGCGCAGCCGGTTGAGCAGCTCCATGCCGTCCATTCGCGGCATCTTGATGTCGAGGATGGCGAGGTCGGGCGGCGCCTGACTCAGCCCTTCCAGGGCGCTGACGCCATCGTTGTAGGTGCGAACCTGGAAGCCCTCGGCTTCCAGCAGCATGGACACGGACGTCAGGATGTTCCTGTCGTCGTCGACCAGGGCGATCGATTTCTTCACGGCATGTCTCCAGGCTGGTCGCGCCCCAGGCGCGCGTGGCCCCGTTTGACCACAGGAAGCTGCGAGGCGAAAGGGGTTGGGGCCGCTCCCGGCGCATAAGCTGTTGACCCGACCCAACCCCTGATTCAGGTTTCCTGCGAATGCCGGCCTCCCTCGACATACCGTCGGCGACCCGAGCGCAAGACCTGATGCGCAGGCTGGACCGCGTATCGCTGGCGACCTCGTTGCCAGCCGACGGATCGGCTTGGCCCTACGCGTCTTTGGTGCTGACGGCGGTCGACCACGACCTGGCCCCGATTCTGCTGATCAGCGACCTGGCCGAGCACAGCAAGGCGATCGCCTCGACCGCCCGGGTCTGCCTGCTGTTCGACGGCACCGGCGGGCTGGACCAGCCACTGACCGGTCCGCGGCTCTCGGTCCTGGGCGTGGCGGCGAAAAGCCACGAGACGCGGCTGCGCCAACGCTTCCTGGCCCGGCATCCTGATGCCGAGATGTATGCCGATTTCCGCGACTTCAACTTCTACCGGATCGCCATCGAACGCGCCCATTTCGTCGCCGGTTTCGGCCGCATCGACGCCATCGAGGGCGCCGCGCTGAAGGTCGATCCGACGCCGTGGCAGGCGCTGGTCGAGCGCGAAGCCGACGTCGTCTCCCACATGAACGAGGATCACGCAGAGGCCGTCGGCCTCTATGCCACCCGGCTGCTGGGACTCGCCCCGGGCGAGTGGCGGATGACCGGGATCGATGCCTTCGGTTGCGACCTGCGCTGGCGTGGCCAGGTGGCGCGCATCAACTTCGACTCCCCGGTGTTCGATGCAGAGGCGGCGCGCACGGCGCTGGTGGAACTGGTGCGGCGAGCCCGGGCCATGGCTCACTGAGACGCATCTCGCAGTCGCAGCAAGTACCTTGTGCGGCGGCGAAAAAGCCGCCACGCGGAAGACCCGGGCGACGGGGTGTCGCAGTCCGGAAACTTCTCCACGTCCATCCCGATAAAAGCCGTGTTTTCGGCTTCATTGCGTCCCCGGTCGCCAGTATGGTCGCCGGCCTTAAGTCCAAGGGCGGAAACGAATACCCCCTCGCGTCGCGCCATACGACGAGCAAAGCCCAGGAGAGCTTCACGTGCATCAGGCAGGACCGGTCATTTCCAAACATGGCCTCGGCGCGCTCGGCGCCGGTGTCCCGGGCAACGCCTCGTTTCGGCTGAACAACCTCGGCAACGTCTACTGGAACCTCTCGGTGCCGGCCCTCTACGAGGAGGCGCTGCGCCGCAAGGAAGGCGTGCTCGCCGCCGGCGGCCCGCTCTGCGTGCTCACGGGCGTGCACACCGGCCGCTCGCCCAACGACAAATTCTTCGTGCGCGAGCCCGGCAGCGAATCGAAGATCGACTGGGGCAAGACCAACCGGCCGATGGAGCCCGCGAAGTTCGAGGGCCTCTTGGCGCGCATGCTCGCCTACGCGCAGCGCCGCGATCTCTTCGTGCGCGAGTGCTACGGCGGCGCCGATCCGGCGCATCGCATCAAGGTGCGGGTGATCAACGAGACCGCCTGGCACAACCTGTTCGCCATGAACATGTTTCTGCGGCCGCCGATGGCCGATCTGGCCGACTTCGAGCCCGACTTCACCATCCTGCAGCTGCCCGGCTTCCAGGCTATCCCGGAGATCGACGGCACCAACTCCGACTGCGCCATCGTCTGCGATTTCGGCCGGCGGCTCGTGGCGATCTGCGGCACCTGGTACGCTGGCGAGATCAAGAAGTCGGTGTTCACCATCCTGAACTACCTGCTGCCCGAGAAGAACGTGCTGCCGATGCACTGCTCGGCCAATATCGGGCCCAAGGGCGACGTCGCGATCTTCTTCGGCCTGTCGGGTACCGGCAAGACCACGCTCTCCGCCGACTCCTCGCGCACCTTGATCGGCGACGACGAGCACGGCTGGGGCGAGAGCACGGTCTTCAACTTCGAGGGCGGCTGCTACGCCAAGGTGATCAAGCTCAGCCGCGAGGCCGAGCCCGAGATCTACGCCACGACCGAGCGCTTCGGCACGGTGCTGGAGAACGTGGTCATCGACCCGAACACCGGCCTGCTCGATCTCGACAGCGCGAAATACGCCGAGAACACGCGGGCCTGCTACCCGCTGAACTTCATCCCGAACACCAGCCTGACCGGCATCGCCGGCACGCCCGAGAACATCATCATGCTCACGGCGGACGCGTTCGGCGTGCTGCCGCCGATCAGCCGGCTGTCGCCCGAGCAGGCGATGTACCACTTCCTCAGCGGCTACACCGCGCGCGTCGCCGGCACCGAGAAGGGTGTGAAGGAGCCGCAGGCGACCTTCTCGACGTGCTTCGGCGCGCCCTTCATGCCGCGCCATCCGACCGTCTACGCCAAGATGCTGGGCGAGAAGATGAGCAGGCAGAACGTAAAGTGCTGGCTGGTCAACACCGGCTGGTCGGGCGGCGGCTTCGGCGTCGGCGAGCGCATGGCGATCAAGCACACCCGCTCGATGGTGCGCGCGGCCCTCGACGGCCGCCTGGCGCAGGTCGCCACGACGTCCGATCCGAACTTCGGCATGCAGGTGCCGTCGGCCTGCCCCGACGTGCCGGCCGACGTGCTCAACCCGAAGAGCGCCTGGAAGGACAAAAAGGCCTACGACAGCGCCGCGCGCGACGTGGCGCAGCGCTTCGAGTCGAACTTCAAGCAGTTCGAGCCGGCGGTCGACGACAAGGTCAAGAAGGCCGCGATCCGCGCCGCGGCCTGATCCGGATCACGCGCAACGCCGCGAAGGCCCGCACGCCGTGCGGGCCTTTCGTTTGTCCGCTACTCCGCCGCCATCCGCTTGGCGAGGCCTGGCACCGGCGCGTGGGTGATCTCGCTCTGCCGCGCGCGCACGTCGAAGATGCGGATCTGCAGCTCGCCCAGCGCCGTGTTGGCCTTCATGCGTGCCACGATCGGGCCGTCGACGTAGGCCTGGGCCTTGGCGCGGTCCTCGAAGCAGTAGATGCCGCCCGAGCGCAGCTCGGCCTCGTCGTCGAGCCAAATCTTCCATTGCAGGCCGTCGACCGACAGGAACGGCTTGGCCGTGTCGTCGGTATAGCGGGCGTTCCACTCGGCCTTAGGCATGTCGGGACGGCGGTAGTTGATCTGGACGATGACCATCGGGTCCTCCCAGGTTGGCGTTGCGCAAGCAGTATCACGGTTTGCAGCCAACCCGGCAGGCCCTAGTTTTTTGCGCCAAAGGAGACCCGCCGATGTACGCCCTGCCCCAGCCGATCCCGGCCACGATCTTCAGCTCGATGCCGGAGCGGTTTCGCAAGAAGCGGCGCTCCAAATGGGGCGACTTCAACGCCGCCGGCCAGGAGCTCGACAGCTTCCTCGAGGGACCGAGCTTCGACCGCGCCGGCAATCTATGGGTCACCGACATTCCCTTCGGCCGCGTCTTCCGCGTCTCGCCGCAGGGTGAGTGGACCCTGGTGACGGAGTACGAGGGCTGGCCCAACGGGCTGAAGATCCATCGGGACGGCCGCATCTTCATCACCGACTATCTGCGCGGCATCGTCCTGCTCGATCCGGCCAGCGGCAAGGTCACGCCGCTGATCGACACGGTGAAGTCCGAGAGCTTCAAGGGCGTCAACGACCTGTTCTTCGCCGCCAATGGCGACCTCTATTTCACCGACCAGGGCCAGACCGGCCTGCACGATCCCACCGGCCGGGTCTATCGCTACGACACGGCCGGCCGGCTCGACCGCTTGATCGACACTGTGCCCAGCCCCAACGGGCTGGTGATGAACCTGCACGAAAACGTGCTGTACGTCGGCGTCACCCGCGACAACGCGATCTGGCGCCTGCCGATCATGCCCGACGGCACGGTCAGCAAGGTCGGCCGCTTCATCCAGCTCTCGGGCAGCCATGCCGGCCCCGACGGCATCGCGCTCGACGCCGAGGGCGGCGTGATCGTCGCCGTGCCCAGCACCAGCGTCTGGCGCTTCGATTCGCTTGGCCGGCCGACGCACCTGCTGGACGCCGGCGACGACATCTTCTGCACCAACATCGCCTTCGGCGGCGCGGACAATCGCTCGCTGTTCTGCGTCATCTCGCGCTCCAGCCGCAAGGTGCCCGGCGGCACCATCCTCAGCGCCGAGATGCCGGTCGCGGGCAAGGCGATGTACGCGCACCTGTAGGCGATCAAGTGGCGGCGTCAGCGGTGGCACCCCATGTTATACTGAGGACCCGCCACTGGCTGAACCCGCCTTGTCGCTCGACACCGAACCCCGCGAAGGCCGCCTGCGACGTTTCCTGCGCGTCGGCGACAGGACTGCGCGCGTCAGGCGCCTGCTGCGCGCCCAGCTCGCCGAACGCAAGATACGCATACGCATCGTCACCGCGCTGACGTTGGGTTTCCTGGTGGTCACCGGCATCGCCGTCGCGTCGTTCGCCTGGACGGTGTTTGGCGCCGGCGACACCACCGAGCGCCTGCTGCTCGATCGTAGCCGCCGTATCCTCGACGCCGAAATCCGCCTCCTGCACGATCGCCTCGATCCGGTCGCCGACCAGCTTGCCTATGTCGCACGCCTCGCGGCGCGCGGCCGCATCGACATCACGTCGTCGGCGGCAATGTCGGATACGCTGGTCACCTTCGTCGAAAGCCTGCCGCAAACCTCGGGCGCCGCCTTCGCCGGGCTCGACCTGATGAGCTACCGCGCACGTCGCCTCGAAGGCCGGGTGGTATTCGACGCCGTGCCGGTGTTCGAGGTCCCCGGCGGCTACGAGCGTCTCGTCAAGCTGCGCGGCGAGAGAGGGCCGGTCTGGGGCGACATCTTCTGGAACCCCGAGGCGCGCCAGCCGATGCTCAATGTGCGCATCCCGGTGCGGCGCGACGACAACGCATTTCTGGGCGGGCTGGTCGCCGCGGTGACGATGGGCGATCTCTCGCGCCAGGTGTCGGATCCCGAGCTGGGCGGCCAGGACGGCAGCTTCATCCTGGTCGACCGCAAGTTCGTCATCGCCCACCGCCGCCTGGTCAATCCGGTCGGGTTGGCGCTCAGCGATGAAAATCCCTTGCCGACGATCGATCGGGTCGGCGATTCGGTGCTGGCGGCGATCTGGCGCAAGCCGGTCACCAGCCGTCTCGGCCCGTCGCTGCAGGGCACCGGCCATATCGTCGAGGTCGACGGCCGGCTATGGGTCTTCCTCTACCGCGAGGTCACGGCTTTCGGCGGCAACTGGCTGGTCGGGCGCTATTTCCCCATCGAAGTGGCGGCGCAGGATCTCGAGCGGCTGCGCTGGGGCGTGATCGGCGGTGGCTCGGCGCTGCTGGTCGCGCTCCTGCTGGCGATCGTCATGGGCGTGCGCGTCGGCGGCTCGATCCGCGAGCTCGGCGGCGCGGCGCGGGCGCTGGAGCGGCTCGATTTCGAGACCGCGCCGCGGGTGCGCTCGCGCCTGCGCGAGCTCGACGACGCAGGCGAGGCGCTGGAGAAGGCGCATGGCGCGCTGAAATGGTTCGGCCTGTACGTGCCGCGCCGGCTGGTGGCGCGGCTGATGGAGGAAGGCAACGACAGCCTGGTGTCGCGCCGCCGCGTCGTCACGGTGATGTTCACCGACATCGTCGGCTTCACGCCGCAGGCCGAAGACATGGACGAGATCGGCACCGCCGAGCTTCTCAACCAGCACTTCGAGATGCTGGGCGGCGCCATCGACCGCGAGCATGGCGTGATCGACAAGTACATCGGCGACTGCGTGATGGCGGTGTGGGGTGGCATCCGCCGCATGTCCGATCACGCCGACGCCGCCTGCCGCGCGGCGCTGGAGATCGCCCGCCTGATTCGCGAGGACAACGCCAGACGCCGCGACCAAGGCCTGCCGCCGATCCGCCTGCGCATCGGTCTGCATTCCGGCCCGGTCGTGGTCGGCAATATCGGCGCGCCCGGCCGGGTGAACTACACGGTGGTCGGCGATACGGTGAACGTGGCGCAGCGTTTCGAGCAGCTCGGCAAGCGCTTCATGGGCGAAGCCGACGAGGTCATCGTGCTGGTCAGCGGTGAAACGCTCAACATGCTGCAGGATCGCGCCGCGCTGGGCGTCGAGCCGCTCTTCGTCGGCGAACAGGCCGTGCGTGGTCGGCAGGAGCCCGAGCTGGTGTATCGGCTGGTGTGATTTCTTTCCTTCTCCCCGCGAAGGCGGGGAGAAGGTGCCGAGCGTCAGCGAGGCGGATGAGGGGCTTCCTCGTGCCACAACCAATGCCGTCGCCGTTGAAACTCCGCGAAGCCCCTCATCCGCCCTTCGGGCACCTTCTCCCCGCCTTCGCGGGGAGAAGGAAAAAATCATCGCCGTTGGTTCTCGCGCGGCGGCGGCGCGGAGATCGCCGTCGAGGGTGGCGGCGGCACCGGCGGCATGCGGCGCAACTCGTCGTAGCGCGCCGGCGAGGATAGCACCGACGTCACCAGGGCCAGCCTGAATCCGACGGTCGGCGCGCGACGCGCGCCCTTCTCGTCGAAGGGCGAGAGTTCCTGACGATACGACGAGCGGATATCGGGTTCCGCCGTCTGATAGCTGCCACCGCGAATGGTGTGGCCGCCGGCCTGGCCGCGCGCCTGCGATTGCCGCACGATACGGAAGGGCTCGAGCACGATCTCGTCGGCGTTGCCCAGCATATCGTGCAAACCCAGCGGATTGGGCTTCAGCACGCCCGCGATCTGCAGCTCGCTATTGGAGGAGCGCGTGCTGCGGAACCAGACGTATTGCTCGATACCGCCCGGCATGGGGAAGGCGCGATCGGCGAACTCCTTCGGCGAGACCTCCAGGCCGCCGCGCGCGGCGAACTCCCACTCGGCTTCCGTCGGCAAGCGCAGATAGCCGATGGCGTTGGCCTCCCGCGGCAGGCGATGCGGCACGTGCCGCATCAGCCACTCGGAATAGAGATGGCCGGCCTGCACCGCGTCGAACCAGCTCACGCCCGTCGCCGGCAATAACCGTTCGCGTCGGGGGGCGAGGCATTCGTCCCGCAGCGCCGCCATCTGCAATCGCGTGGTCTCGTACTTCGCCAGATAGAAATAGCGCCGCCTGGGATCGCCGCCATCGCTGAACGCGCCTTCGATCGGCTCCTCGCGGCTGCCCTCGGAGACGGCGTGGCGCGGGTCGTCGCCGCCCAGCACCACCAGGCCGCGAAGTCGCCGGGGATCGGCTCGCGGTACCTCGACGCGGCGGAACGCCATCGCGCCGCCGCAGGGCATCGGCAGGATGAAATCGTCGGCCAACGGCATGGGATTGTAGGCCGCCGGTTCCCACTCGCCGCGCGCGACAATCCCCGACAACGCGATGGCGCCAAGCGCCAGAGCGGCGGTGCACAGCGAGGCGATGGCGCGTAGCGCGAGCAGCGGTCACTCCCCAATGTCCGGACAATCGATTCAAGGAACGGCAATACGGCGCCAAAAAGGCGTGCGAGAGTATAACGGCCGCAAGGAGGCGCCGATGTCCTTCGAGATCCGCCGTATCGATCACGTCGTGCTGCGCGTGCGCGATATGGCTGCGATGATCGCGTTCTACGAACAGGCGCTGGGCTGCAAGGTCGAGCGTCGCCTCGATCGCATCAGCCTGGTCCAGCTGCGCGCCGGCGATTGCCTGCTCGACCTCATCGCCAACGATCAGCCGCGCACCGGCAGGAACATGGACCATCTGTGCTTCCGGATCGATCCGTTCGATCCGAATGACATCGCCGCGCGGCTGAAGCCGTACGGCATCGAGCCTGGCGAAGCGGTCGACCGCTATGGCGCCGAGGGCGATGGCCCGTCGATCTACTTCGACGATCCCGAGGGCAACCAGATCGAGCTCAAGGGTCCGGCGCACACGCCGGCGCGCCGGCCGGCTTAGTCGTCGGCGAGAAGGCGACACTCGTTTACAGCGATCCATCCTCCCGCCACGATCGCCCGAGGCAATCGCCGCGACGCGGCCGATCGGGAGATGGACACGTGACACTCAAGCGACGCACCGCGATGCTGGCGGCGCCGGCGTTCATCGGGCTCGGCGCGGTGGCGAAGGCGCAGGCCTGGCCGTCGCAGCCGATCCGCATCGTGCACGGCTACGCCGCCGGCTCGAACCCCGACACCATCGCGCGCCACATGGCGCCGGCGATGGGCGAGGCGCTGGGCGCGACGATGATCGTCGATCCCAAGCCCGGCGCCGCCGAACGGCTGGCGGCGGCGCAGGTCGCCAAGCTGCCAGCCGACGGCTACACGCTTTACATGATGACCGGCGGGCAGGCCGTGGTCTCGGCGACCGATCCCGAGCTGTCCTACAAGCTGGACAAGGAGTTCGACTTCCTGTCGATCGTCACGCGCTTCCCCTTCAACTTCGTGGTCACCGCCGAGTCGCGCTTCAAGACCTTCAAGGATTTCGTCGACGAGGCCAGGCAGCGGCCGGGCAAGCTGAGCTACGGCTCCTCCGGCATCGGCTCGACCCTGCACATGGCGATGGAGTTGCTGCGCGCGCAGATCGGCATCGACATCGTGCACGTGCCCTATCGCGGTGGCATGGCCCAGCCGCTGGCCGACCTGACCAACGGCCAACTGGACATCCATGTCTCGACCCTGACGCTCAGCACCCAGCTGGTGCGCGCCGGCAAGCTGCGCAGCCTGGCGGTGACCTCGAAGGAGCGCTCGCGCTTCGAGCCCGACGTGCCGGCCGTGTCGGAGACGGTACCCGGTTTCGACGTCGTGTCCTGGCTCGGCTTCGCCGCCCCGGCGGGCCTGCCACAGCCAGTCCGCGACAAGCTCGTGGCGGCGATCCAGCGGACCGCGGCGCGGCCCGACGTCAAGGGCAAGCTGGAGGAGCTCGGCAACGACGTGCTGGCGGACGGCCCCGACGCCTTCCGCGCGCGCGTCATGGCCGATATGGCGAAGTGGAAGCCTTTGGCGCACGTGGTGCGCTAGGATCGGATTGGAATCGGGAGATCACGCGTCATGGCCAAGTACGGTATCGGGCAACCCGTCCTGCGTTTCGAGGACCCCAGGCTGCTGCGCGGCGAAGGCCGCTACATCCATGACGTCAATCTGCCGGGGCAGGCCTACACCGTGCTGGTGCGCTCGCCGCACGCGCACGCGAAGATCCGCTCGATCGACGTGGCCGCTGCGCGCAAGGCGCCGGGCGTCGTCGCCGTGTTCACGGGCGCGGACTACGCCGCCGACAATCTCGGCGTGCCCAAGGTCAACATGCCGCGCAAGAAGGCCGACGGCTCGCCGATGTTCGCGCCGCCGCGCCCTGCCTTGTGCGTCGATCGCGTGCGCTATGTCGGCGATCCGGTGGCCATGGTGATCGCCGACACTCTGGCCCAGGCGAAGGACGCCGCCGAGCTGGTCGAGGTCGACTACGAGCCGCTGCCCTCCTCGACCGACACCGGCACGACCACGCAACCTGGCGCGCCGCCGGTCTACGACGAATGCCCCGACAACGTCTCGCACGTCATGGAGCGCGGCAACAAGGCGGCGACCGACGCGGCCTTCGCCAAGGCGGCGAAGATCATCCGCCGGCGCTACGTCGTGACCCGCGTGCACGCCCAGTACATGGAGCCGCGCGGCGCCATCGGCAATTTCGACGCCCAGGAGAACCGCCTGGTTCTCTACGCCGACGTGCAGTACCCCCACCGCGTGCGTACCATGCTGGCGCAGTCGATCTTCCGCGTCCCCGAAGGCGACATGCGGGTGATCGCCGGCGATGTCGGCGGCGGCTTCGGCAGCAAGGGCTGGCAGTATGTCGAGCACCGCCTGACGGTGTGGGCGGCGCGCAAATTGCGCCGGCCGGTGAAGTGGACCTGCGAGCGCTCCGAGGCGGTGATGGCCGACGAGCACGGCCGCGACAATATCGGCGATATCGAGCTGGCGCTCGATGCCGACAACAGGTTCATCGGCCTGCGCCTGCACATGCTGGCCAATATCGGCGCCTATATCGGCTCCGACCGCAACTTGCTCACGCCGTTCGGCCAGATCGGCACGGTGGTCGGCGTCTACGACATCCCGGCGGCCTACGTGCACATCACCGGCCTGCTGTCGAACACCAATCCCACCGCGCCCTATCGCGGCGCCGGCCGGCCCGAGGCGATCTACCTGATCGAGCGCCTGGTCGACGACGCGGCGCGCGAGCTGGGCGTCGATCGCGTCGAGCTCAGGCGCAAGAACATGCTGCCGGCCTCGGCGCTGCCCTATCAGTCGCCGCTCGGTCCCTACTACGACTGCGGCGCGTTCGAGCAGAATCTCGACATGGCGCTGAAGCTGGCCGACGTCCCGGGCTTCGCCGCGCGCAAGGCCGCGTCGAAGACGCGTGGCAAGCTGCGCGGCCTGGGCATCGTCAACGCCATCGAGCAGGCCGCCGGCACGGTGCAGCCGGAATACGCCGAGGTGCGCTTCACGCCCTCCGGCACCGCGCTGCTGCTGATGGGCACCAAGGCCCAGGGCCAGGGCCACGAGACCATGTACAAGCAGATCCTCAACGAGAAGCTGGGCATCGATCCCGCCGATGTGAAGTTCATCGACGGCGACACCGACCGCGTCGCCTTCGGCATGGGCACGATGGGCTCGCGCTCGACGGTGATCGGCGGCTCCGCCCTGTTCCTCGCCGCCGACAAGGTGATCGCCAAGGGCAAGAAGATCGCCGCCCACATCCTCGAGGCCGGCGAGCAGGACATCGAGTTCGCCGACAACACCTTCACCGTGGCCGGCACCGACAAGAAGGTGTCGCTCAAGCAGGTGGCGATGGCCGCCTTCCAGCCCGGCCGCCTGCCCAAGGGCGAGGAGATGGGGCTGTTCGAGAACGCAACCTACCTCTCGCCGCGCGACACCTATCCCAACGGCTGCCACATCTGCGAGGTCGAGATCGACCCCGAGACCGGCGAGGTCAAGCTCGACCGCTACGCCGTGGTCGACGATGTCGGCACGGTGATGAATCCCATCGGGCTGAAGGGCCAGATCCATGGCGGCGTGGCGCAGGGCGTCGGCCAGATCCTGATGGAGCGCGTGGTGTGGGACCGCCAGACCGGCCAGCTCTACACCGCGAGCTTCATGGACTACGCCATGCCGCGCGCCGACACGCTGTGCAGCATGGAGATCAAGAGCAACCCGGTACCGACCAAGTTCAACCCGCTGGGCGCCAAAGGCGCCGGCGAGGCCGGCACGGTGGGCGCCATGCCCGTGGTGATGAACGCCGTCATGGACGCGCTCGCCGAGCTGGGCGTGCGCGAGCTCGACATGCCGGCGACCAGCGATCGCGTCTGGGCGGCGATCCAGAACGCCCGACCAGGCGCGTAGGCGGCACGCTCCCGCCGTACGAGCCGGCAATCACCGACATGGCTTGACGGCGCGCCTATCGCGATGGATCGATGGCGTCACCACGAGGGAGACAGCGACATGACCTGGCGGCGCAGCATCGAGATCGACGGTTTCAAGCACAGCAACCCGATTCCAGGCGCCAGCATCGTCGGCAACCTGATGATGTCGAGCATCATCGCCGGCCGCGATCCCAAGACCGGCAAGCTGCCCGAGACGCTCGATGGCCAGCTCGCCTGTCTCTTCGCCCATGTGCGCGCTCTCGTCGAAGCGGCGGGCGGCACGACCAACGACATCGTGAAGATCAATTTCTGGCTGCGCGCGCCGCACAAGCGCGACGCCATCAATGCCGAATGGGTGAAGATGTTCCCCCACGCCCAGTCGCGGCCGGCGCGTCACACCCAGAGCCTGACGGGCGAGGGCGACGCCCTGGTGCAGTGCGACGTCACGGCGGTGATCACCGCCAGCGCCCCCGTGACCAGCACGAAGTAGCGCCATGCCGGCACGCACGGGCAAGCAGTTCCTCGAAGGCCTGCGCGGCGCGCGCCAGGTCTGGGTCGACGGCGATCGCGTCTCCGACGTCGTCGACCACCCGGCGCTCAGTGGCGCGGCGCACGCGCTGGCCGAGGTATTCGACCTGCAGTATCGCCACGCCGACGAGTGCCTGATGCCGGATCCGGAGACCGGCGAGACGATCGCCGTCAGCCACATAATCCCGCGCTCGCGCGCCGATCTGGAGCGCCGGCACAAGGCGCTGCGCCGCGTGTCGGAGTATTCCGTCGGCCTGATGGGCCGCACGCCCGACTACATGAACGTCACCTACGCGGGATTCGCCGGAAGGCCCGACGAATGGGGCGCGCACGGCAACGAGGAAGGCGCCGCGCGGCTGGTCGCCTACCAGAAATTCCTGCGCCGCCACGACATCTCGCTGACCCACACCATCGTGCAGCCCACCGTCGACAAGGCGCTGGGCGACGCGCCGCAGGCCGGCAACCAGCAGGCGCTGCGCGTCGTCGGCGAGACCGAGCACGGCATCGTCGTGCGCGGCGCGCGCATCCTGGCGACCCTTGCGCCCTTCGCCGACGAGATCGCGGTCTATCCCGGCCTGCCGCTGCCGCCGGGCGCGAACGACTACGCGCTCTCCTTCTGCGTGCCGATGTCGGCGCCGGGGCTGAAGTTCCTCTGCCGCGACAGCGTCAGCGCGGGCACCAGCCGCTTCGACCATCCGCTGTCGAGCCGCTTCGACGAGCAGGACGCCTTCGTGATCTTCGACGATGTCGAGGTGCCGCGCGAGCGCGTGTTCATCGACCGCAACATGGAAGCCTACAACACGGTCATGCGTTCGAGCTGGCCGGCCAATATCCAGCAGCAGACCATGATCCGCGCCGCGGTGAAGCTGGAGTTCGCGTGGGGCGTGGCGATGCGCATGGCCGAGGCGATCAACGCCGCCGATCCCAACACGATGCAGATGATCGGCGAGATCTGGACCTACGCCGAGTTCACGCGCTCCGCCGTGCTGGCGGCCGAGACCGGCGCGCGCGAATGGGGCGCCGGCATGGTCGCCTGCGACCCGCGACCGCTGCACGCCCTGCGCTGCACCCTGCCGCTGTGGTTCCCGCGCGTGAACGAGATCATCCGCCTGATCGGCTCGCACAATCTCTTCGCCACACCGACGGCGTCACAGTTCGCCGACAAGGCGCTGCGTCCGCTGATCGACACCTACCTGCCCGGCGCCAAGGGCATGCCGGCGGAGCAACGCGCCCGCATTTTCCGTCTCGCCTGGGACTACACCGGCAGCGCTCTGGCCAGCCGCAACGAACAGTACGAGCGCTTCTACCTCGCGTCGTCGGCCCGCAACCTCGCGCGCCACCTGGTCTTCACCGACCGAACCGGCGCTGACCGGCTGGTCGACCGGTTCCTCAACGAGCCGCTGTAGAACGGCGCCCCTGCTGTCACGTCAGGAACACGCCGCCGTTGACGTGAATGGTCTGCCCGGTGGTGTAGGCGCCTTCCGGCCCGACGAGATAGCGCACGGTGCCGGCGATCTCCTCGACCGTGGCCTTGCGCGCAAGCGGAATGCCGCGATCGGCCAGGGTGGACGGCATCGGGCCGGCGGTCGCGCCGCGCGTCGTGTCGACCGCGCCGGGCGCCACGCAGTTGAAGGTGATGCGGTGCGACGCCAGCTCGATCGCCAGCGCGCGCATCAACCCCTCGAGGCCCGATTTCGACGCCGAGACGTGGCAGCGATTGGGCGTGCCGACATGGGTCGAGATGCCCGACATGGCGACGAAAGCGCCGCCGCCGCGCTTGATCATCGAGGGCACCGTTGCCTTGGCGAGGATGAAGGCGCCATCGAGCGCCACCGAGATGATTTCGCGCCACTCCTCGAGCCGCATGTCGAGGAACGACGTCTGGCGGCGCAAACCGGCGTTGCTGACCACGATGTCGACGCCGCCCATCCGATCGATCACGGCCCCCATCATCTGCTCGACCGCGCGCACGTCGGACACGTCGCCCATCGCCGCCATCGCCTTGCCGCCGGCGGCCGTGATCTCGCCCACGACCGCATCGACGATGGGCCGGTCCGACCGGCCGTTGACCACGATCGTCGCACCATCGGCCGCGAGCTTGAGCGCGATGGCGCGGCCGATGTTCTTCCCCGCGCCGGTGATCAGCGCGACCTTGCCGGCCAGCGGCTTCGTCATGGTGCTCTCCCCTTGTATCAGTGGCCGCCGAGGCGACGGGCCAGCGGTGCCGACAGGCCGGTACTCTCCACCGCCGGCGTTGGCGCGAGGCTGCCGCGTGTCGCCTTGCCGACGCCAAGGCCGACGAGCGCGACAGCCTGACCAACGGCGGCAAGAACGCCGTCGACGAGCGGCACGGGCACGCGCTCGCGCATCCGCTCGGCCAGGCCCGCCAGTCCGGCGCCGCCGAGGATCACAACATCGGCGCCCTCTTCCACCGCAGCGGTACAGGACTGCGCCAGCAGCGCCAGCGAGCCGTCGGGATCGCGCGCGATGTCCGCACCCGTGGGCGCCACGGTGCGGATCGAGGCGACGCGGTCGGCGAAACCACGCGCGGCGACGAACTCGCGCAGCATCGGTCCCCAGCGCTCGCCGCCGGTGACGACGCCGATTCGCGCGCCGAGCTGCGCCGCGACCATCAGAGAGGCGTCGGCCATGCCGACCACCGGCACCGGGCAGATCTCGCGCAACGCGTCGAGGCCTGGATCGCCGAAGCAGGCCAGCACCACCGCGTCGAAGTGACCCTCGGCGTTGGCCCAGGCGTCGAGCGCGGCGTGGCCGGCGATGGCGTAGGCGGCGCGGCTGGCGACATAGGCGGCGCCGAAACGACCGGTGGCGCCCACCAGCTCGACCTTCTCGCCGACGCCGGCGCGCGCGACCGCCAGCACTTTGTCGGTCATCGCCTGTGTCGTGTTGGGATTGATCAGCAGCAGACGCATCAGCCGAGCTCGAATGTGGTGACGCCGAACAGGCCCGCGGCATCGACCTCGGGGTCGGTGCCGGTATACATGCGCGCGGTTTCGAAGGCCGGCACCATGCCCAACGATTCCGCCAGATGCACCGCCGCCGCGTTGTTCTCCGGCACGTCGAGCGCCACGACGCCCGGCCCGGCTCGCTCGCACAGGCCGCTGATCAGAGCGGCGGCGATGGCGGCGTCGGCGGCATAGAGTGGCCCGATCTTGAAGCCGGCGCGGCATGGGCGGACGACACCGAGGCCGGCGAGCGCGCCGTCGCGTATCGCCGCCAGCGCGACATGACCCGGCGCGCCGATCCAATTGGCGAGGAAGCCATCGCGCGGCGCCGGGAAGAAGCGGCGGTCGTATGCGGCGACACCGTCGAACGGCAGCGTCTTGGCGTCGACGAGCGCGACGCCCGGCGGTGGCAGGCCGCGCGCAGCGGCCGGACCCTGGTAGCGGATGTTGCGCCAGGCGAGCCGGAATCCCGATTTGCGGTAGTTGTCCTGCTGCGCCGGCACGCCGTCGAGGCCGATGTTACGGCCCTGAAGCCGCGCCATGCCGGCGTTCCAGAGCTGGATGCCGTAGCCCTTGCCGCGCGCTTGCGGCGTCGTGATGTAGAAACCGAGGAAAGCGAAGTCGTCGCCATAGCGTACGGCCGACACGCAACCGACCGGCTCGCCGTCGTCCAGGCCGACGAGGAAACCCCGGGCATCGGCGATCTGGAAGGCGCGCGCGTCGTCGAGGCCCGGATTCCAGCCCTCGGCGGCGGCCCAGTCGAGCGCGCGCGCCAGGTCGATGGCGGACATCACCCGAACGTCGAGCCGACCTACCACTGCGTCGACTCGCCGCCGGCGGGCACGCGCGCGATGTTCACCGTGACGTCGCCAAAGGTCACGCTGGTGCCGGCGGCGATCGTGACCGGCTGGCCCGGCGTCAGACGTCGGCCGGCGATGATTGTGCCGTTCGTGGAACCGAGATCCTCGACCGACAGCGCCTCGCCCGAGACCTGGCGTAGTCGGAAATGCCGACGCGAGACGCTGATGTCGTCGATCGTCAGATGGCATTGATCGGGCACGCGGCCGACGATGATGCCCTCGGCCGTGGCCAGCGCCGCGGCGTCCAGGGTGACGTCGATCGGCCCGCCGTTGCGCCGGCGGCCCACGACGCGCCAGCGCTCGCGCACGATGTTGGTGCGCACGTGACCGGCGGCGTCGACGGAGATCTCGTAGACGCGCACAGGCCGGGCGATGTTCTTCAGCGACAGATCGCCGCGATCGGTGAAGGCGTAGCCCTCGGGATCGCCCATCTCCTCGCGGACCGCGGCCGAGACGAAGATGGTGCCGGGCGAGGCCAGCGACTGCAGGCGGGCTGCGATGTTGATCGCCGTGCCGAAGATATTGTTGCCATCGACGCGCACCTCGCCGCGGTTGATGCCAATGCGGAAAGTCAGCCGGCGCTCCGCCGGCAGCTCGCGCTGGCGCCAGGCGAGATCGGCCTGGATCTCCATGGCGCAGCCGATCGCCCGGCGGGTGGACTCGAACTCGACCAGGAAGGCGTCGCCGGCGGTGTTGATCAGCCGACCGCCGCCGCGCTGGATCGCCGGCTCCCAGACCTGGGTCTGGGCCCATTTCACGGCCGCGACGGTCGTGGTTTCGGCCGCCTCCATCATCCGGCTGAAGCCGACGAGGTCGCCGTGCAGCAGGGTGGACAGACGGCGGATCAACGGCGTGGCGCCTGATGGTGGAGCGACGGGCTACTCTCATACCATCCGCCGATTCCCGACGCTAGAAAACCGCGAGCGCGGCATGTACTCTGTAACAGGTCCCGGCTTGGGTCGGGTGGCGGCATGCGCCGCTTCCGCCAGAGAGCGGGTCGGGACACGATCGGATGAGCGGGACAACAAACGACGAACTGCCACGCGGTACGCCGCTGATGACCGTTCACGGACGGCGTCGGGGGCATGTCGAGAACCTCCTGGGGGCCGGGGGCCAGGGCGCCGTCTATGCCGTCGCCATCGAAGGCACGCGCTTCGCGCTGAAGTGGTATCACGACGACATCGCCTCGATCGACCGCACCTTGCGGGCGCGACTGTCGCGCGCCATCGGCATCGGCCCGCCGACCGACCGCTTCCTGTGGCCGATCGACCTGGTCGAGATCGCCGGTTCGAAGAGCTTCGGCTACGTCATGCCGTTGCGCGACGGCGACTACAACGGCATGCGCGACCTTATCGCGCGGCCGCCCAAGCGCATCGACCTGCCGCTGTCGAAACGGGTGATGGTCTGCCTGCGCATCGCCCAGAACTTCCTCGAGCTGCATGCCCGTGGCTTCTGCTACCAGGACATCAATTTCGGCAACATCTTCTTCCACACGCAGAGCGGCGACATCCTGATCTGCGACAACGACAACGTCGATATCGACGGCATGGACGCCGCCGTCTTCGGCACGCGCAAGTTCATGGCGCCCGAGGTGGTGCGGCGCGAAACCCTGCCCAGCACCAAGACCGACCTGTTTTCCATGGCGGTGCTGTTCTTCTACATCATCCATAGCTGGCACCCGCTCGACGGACGGCGCGAGAACGAGGTCCAGATCATGGACTCCAGCGCCGAAACGAGCCTCTACGGCCGCAACCCGGTGTTCATCTTCGACCCGCAGGACCAGTCGAACGGGCCGGTGCCGGGTGTGCACGACGCGATTGTCGCGCGCTGGAACTCGCTCACCCCGGCGATCCGTTCGCTGTTCACGCGCTCCTTCACCGTCGGCCTGCGCCAGCCCGGCGAGCGCGTGCTGGAGCCGGAGTGGCGCACCAATTTCGCGCGCATGGTCGATGGCTGCGTCAGCTGCCAGCATTGCGGCTACGACCAGGCGCCGCGCCAGGGCGTGAAGGGCCAGACCCTGATGCCCACCGTCTGCGTCGCCTGCGGCCGGCCGATGGCCTTGCCGCCGGTGCTGCTGATCGGCCGCGACACCATCACGCTCGGACCCGGTATCGGCATCGCCATCCACCACATCGACCCGGACCGGCCGGTCGACTTCACGACCATGGCCGGCATCGTCGAGGAGCACCCCACCAACAAGGGCGTGTGGGGCCTGCGCAACATGACGCGCAACGCCTGGAAGGTCACCCTGTCCGATGGTAGCGCGGTGACGGTCGATCCAGGCCGCGCCGTGCGAATCATGGACGAGACGACGGTCGACTTCGGCCGCCGTGTCGGCCGCTTCGTCACCGGCGATACCGCCTCGGTGCCGCGGGAGCGCCCGCGATGAGCCTGGCCAACGGGGTATGGGCGGCCGGCGGCTCGTCGGTGCGCGGCGCCTCGCATGTGCGTCGCAACAAGCCCAACCAGGACGCGATCGCCTGGGCGCCGACCGGAGCCGGCGGCAAGGCTACGCTGGACGCCGAGGCCTTCATCGCCGCCGTCGCCGACGGACACGGCGCGCCGGCCTATGACCGCTCGGACACCGGCTCGCGCATCGCGGTGAGCTGCGCCATCGAGGCCTTGCGCCGCTTTGTCGGGGGTAACGGTGGCGGGGAGGGCGTCGTCGAGGAGATTCTCGCCCGCTGGCGCGAAGGAGTGATGGCGGACCACCAGACCCGCGCCGGGGCCGGTGCCGACTGGGTCGAGGCGACCAGCGACGTGCTGGTCCCCTACGGCTGCACGCTGGCGGCGGTCGCCATGGCGCCCGGCCAGTTGCTGGTGCTGCAGATCGGCGACAGCGACGTGCTGTTCGGCTATCCCGACGGCCGCATCGAGAGGCCGCTGCCGGTCGACCACGGGCTGGTCGGTGAGCAGACCTATTCGCTCTGCGCGATCGATGCCGCCGAGCGCTTTCGTGTCACGACCATGACCGCCGACGGCGGCGCGAACTGGCCGGACTTCGTCATGCTGGCGACCGACGGCATCGCCAAGTCCTTCGCCGACGAGGCGGCCTTCCTGGCCATCGCCAGGCAGTATCGCGACACGGTGCTCAAGGTCGGCCTGTCCGAGGTTCTCGGGCGGCTCGACGACTGGCTCGCCGAAGTGTCGCGGCGCGGCAGCGGCGACGACGTCACCATGTGCCTCGCCAACCGGACGGCCGGCGCCCCGGCGGCGGGCGACGACAGCGACTGGTAGCCATGATGGCGATGATCGGCCATCATCGCGGGATCGAGTGGACGAGGCCGGCAGAAGGCCGGGACGAACACGGGAGTAGCCGATGACCGGCAACAACATGATGCCGCCGGTGCCACGGGACCACGACGAGGCCTCGTTCTCGGAAATCGTCCCGATCCGGTCAGGCAAGATCAAGCTGTGGAAGAGCCCGCTCTTCATCTTCGGCCTGGTGACGGCCGTGGTCACGGTCGCCCTGTTCGGCCTGATGCGCGAGCTGCTCAATTCCCAGACGCTACGGGAGGCACTGCCGGTCTTCAATCAGCTCAGCATGGTGGTGACGTTCTACATCCTGCTGCTGACCGTGGTCGCGATCCTGATCTACTCGCGCAGCGACCGGCGCGTCTGGTACCTCGTCTTCCCGGCCCTCGTGCTCGCGGCCATCCTGATGACGCCGCTCGGTGCGCCGTTCTTCTTCTTCTTCCGCACCATCTTGCCCGGCGGATCGGGCATGACCGGCGCCAAGGATTTCATCACCGTCTTCATCGGCATGTTCTTCGGCGCCGGCCTGATGGAAGAGCTGATGAAGGCCGTGCCGATCCTGATCGGCGCGGCGCTGACGATCTGGGGCGCCAAGATGCGCCAGACGCTGTCGCCCACGCTCTACGACCTCATCCGTGTGCGCGGGCCGCTCGACGCCGTCTCGATGGCGCTGGGCTCTGGCGCCGCCTTCGTCTTCATCGAGACCTGGGGCCAGTACGTGCCCAACATCGTCGGCCAGGTGCTCAAGGGCAGTGGCGGCAAGGAAGTGTTAGGCGCCTTCGGCGTCGGCCTGATGCTGCTGCTGCCACGCGTCTTCAACGCGCTGGCCGGCCATATCGGCTACGCCATCGTCTTCGCCTATTTCATCGGCCTGGCGGTCATCCGGCCCAAGGGCGCGATCAAGCTGCTGGCCATCGGCTGGGTGGTCGCCTCGGTGTTGCATGGCCTGTGGAACTCGGTCGCCCACATTCCCGGTATCGGCAACATACTGCAGTACGTGATCGCGATTCTCACCGTGGTCGCCATGATCGCCTGCGTGCTGAAGGCGCGCGAGATCGAGGCCAGCATCTTCGGCCGCGGTGGCACCGATGGCGGCGGCTCGATCGTTGTCGGCGCGCCGGGGGCCGGCCCGATTCCTTCACGTCCGTCCCCTGTGCCGCCGCCGATGGCCGCGGCGCCGACGCCCGCCTGGGCGCCCGCCGGCCCGCTCGCACCCATCGCACCACATCCGGCCGCGCCACCACCGCCACCGCCACAAGCCGCGGCGCCAGGCGGCTGGGCGCCGGCCGGCCCGCTTGGCGCGGTCACACCGCCGCCGCCGCCTACTTCGCCACCGCCGGCACCGATCGCCGCGACGGCGCCTGTGGCGCAACCGGCCGCAAGCGTGCCGATGGCGCTCACCGTCGCCGGCATGAACATGCCGCTGACGCCGGGCGCGCGGCTCGATCTGGCGATGGTCCCCTCGCTGGCTGGGCGCGGCAACGGCGTGGTCGGCGAGGTCGCGGTGCATCCGCGCAATCCCGGCGTGATCGGCCTGAAGAATCTCGGCGCCGGCACTTGGTACGCGCGCATGCGCGACAACTCGGTGCAACCGATCGAGCCCAACAAGAACGTGCGCCTGGTGCCCGGCATGGCGATCGATTTCGGCGGCGGCATCCTGGGCAAGGTGAGCGGCTGAGGCGCGCGGCATGGCGATCGACCTTCCCAATCTCGGGCAGACGGCGCTGGTCCGTCGCCAGCTCCAGGTCGTGTTGGCGCTGGATTGCTCGGGATCGATGACCGGCGACAAGATCGCCTCGCTGAACTACGCGATGCGCGCCGCCATCCCCGAGATGCGCGCCGCCGCCGCCGACAACCCCGAGACTGACCTGATGGTGCGCGTTCTGCGCTTCGCGTCGGGCGCGCAATGGCACGTCCCCGACCCGACCCTGGTCGACGACCTCGAATGGACCGACCTCGCCGCCGGCGGCGAGACCCACATGGGCGAGGCGCTGTGCGCCATCGCCGATATTCTCAATCCCGAATACATGCCCGGCCGCCAGCTGCCGCCGGTGATCGTGCTGGTCTCCGATGGCCAGCCCTCGGATGATTTCGACATGGGCATGAAACGACTTCTCGCGGCGCCCTACGGCCAGCGCGCGCTGCGCGTGGCGGTGGCGATCGGCGGCGACGCCGATATCGAGATCCTTGAGCGTTTCATCGCCCATCCCGATTTCAAGCCGCTGCGCGCCAACAACGCCCAGGACCTTGTCAACCGCATCAAGTGGGCGACCACGGTACCGGTGAAGTCGGTTTCCCAGTCGACCAACGCGCCCGACCCGTTGACCGTGCTGGCGCGCGACGCGGAGCGGCAGAAGAAGACGGCGAGCGACGTCATCTGGTGAGCGCCGCGCCTGGAGTACCGGTATGAGCGATGACCCGCAGCGCATCGTAGGCCTGTTCGTCGACGCACGGCAGCGTTTCGGCGAGGCCGTGCTCAGCGACCCGCGCCGGCTGGTGCCTATGTTGTCGGACCAGGCGCCCGATATGCGCGGCGCGATCAAGGCCGCCGCCGCGGCGCTTGCCGTCGGCGCCATGGACCGGCTGCGCGTCAGCCGCGATCTGGCTGCCGACATGCAGCGTATCGCCCAGGAGATCACCGCCAGCGATGGCGTGAACGCGCACGACGCCATGGTGGGCGTGCATGTCGCGGCGCGGCTCGGGGCCCTGATCGCGCCGCCGGCGGCGCCGGCCATGCCGGCGATGCCCGCGCCACGCGCCACGCCGCCGGGCCAGACCGAATGGGTCGGCGTCTCCAGCGCCGTGGGCGCCCCGGCGGCTGCGCCGCCGCCTGCGCAAGCCTACCCGCCACCCTACCCGGCCGTGCCCCCGGCTCCGCCGGCGCGCAGCAGCGCCGGCCTGAAATGGGCGCTCGGCATCGTCGCTGTGATCGGCGCGATCACCGCCTATCATCTCAGCGGCGGCGGCGAACGGGACGAGCCACCGCCGCGCCCGCCGCAGCAGCAACCACCCCAGCAGCCGCCGCAAGCCGGACCGCCGCAGCAGCGCCCACCCCAGGGTCAGCCGCCACAGGGCCAGCCGCCACAGGGCCGACAGCCGCCGCCGCAACAGGGTGACCTGCCGACGATCGCTTCGCCCGACAGCGGCCAAATGCCGGCGCTGCGGGCCATCGACGGCGGCCAGGCCTGGGTCTTCGTCTTCCTCGCGCCGGCCGGCCAGCAGTCGTTTCGCGTCATGGTCGGCGTCTCCAAGCAGGGTTGGGGCGGCGGTATCCTCGGCGTGTCGACGGTGAACGCCCCACCCGATCAGCCCGAGAGCATTTCCGCGGTCGCCCCGTTCCAGCGCGTCCAGCAGGGCAACGAGGTCTTCCGTGTCCTGCAGCCGCAGCAATGGCAAAGCGACCGTTTGAATGTCAGCGGCGCCTGCGCTGTCTTCGCTGGCGGTGGCGGCCAGGACGTCGAGTTGCGAAACAGCCGGTTGTGCATCCTGTCGGACAATTGTCAGCGCATGATCGGCTGCGGCGTTGTGCAATGAATCGGTCACGCGAAATCGATGACCGCAGCCTTCCGTTCGCGGCGGAGGCACGGTAGAGAACGTCATGGCTGACGATCCCTATGACGCGATCGCCAAGGTTCTGGCCGAGTTGCCAGGACGCTTCGGCGCCAACGTGTTCAGCGACCGACGCCGCGTCGTGTCGGTGCTGTCTGACCGCGTGCCCGAAGCGCGGCTCCAGGTTCGCGTTGTCGGCAGCTGCATCGACGACGGCATTTTCGACGCGCTGACCTCGACGCGGCCCGACCAGGTGGTGTTCGAGATCGACCGACTGGCGGCGCGCATCGAGGGCAATCTCGGCATTCGCAAGGATATCGCGCTGCCCGTCGTGCGCGCCTGCGCCCATGGCTTGGGTCGCGGCCCGTTGCCGTCGGCCTATGGCGGCGCGGCGCCGGCGGACGTGATGCCGCCGACGCCCGACGCCAACGATGGCTGGGTCGGCGTGTCCGAGCCGGCGCAGCGGCCGCCGGGTGTGAGCCAGCCCGGCGCGCAACAGGGCTCCTGGGTCAATCCGCCCAGCAGCTATCCACCGGCGGGCGCCGCCTCCCAGGGCGCCTACGGCCAGCCGCCGCAGGGTTACCCGGCCGGACCGCCGTCGCAGGGCGCCTATGGTCAGCCGCCACAGGGCTACGCGACCGGGCCAGCCCCGCAGGGTGCCTATGGCCAGCCGCCACAGGGCTATCCAGCCGGGCCGGCGTCGCAAGGAAACTACGGCCAACCACAGCAGGCTTACGTGCCGCCGGGGACACAGCCGCCACCCGGCGCCTATGTGCCGGCCGGCTCGGGCGGAGCGGGCGCGGCCAACTCCAGCCGGCGCAACGCGATCATCCTGGCGGCGGTCGGCGGTGCGGTGCTGCTGCTCGTGGCGCTCTTCGTGATCGGCTCCATCCTCGGGCCCGACCCGAAGCCCGATCCCAAGCCCGATCCCAAGCCGATCGTCGATCCCAAGCCGGATCCCAAGCCGGATCCCAAGCCCGACCCCAAGCCGCGCGTCGATCCCAGGCCGGATCCGAGGCCGGACCCCAAGCCCGACCCCAAACCCGATCCCAAGGTGCCACCAGGCACGGTGACCGAGCCCGAGCCGGCGGATCTGCCCGGCAAGGGTCAGACGCCGAAGGTGACGCAACCCCCGCCGCCACCGGGCGGTCGCGTCTTTGCCGATGAGACGCGCGATTTCGGCGTGCCGGCGCAAACCACCCTGCAATCCAATGTCGGCAGCCCCACGCCCAACGCCATCCCCGTGGGCAAGCTGATCTCGACTGTGCTGCTCGAGGAGGAGATCCGCAAAGGCACGCAGTTCCTCCTGGTCGACGTGCTCGAGGGCCAGCATTCCCAGACCATCGTCAAGTCGCGCTACATCGCCTATGGCGGCCGCGGCGGCAGCTTCAACGACCAGGTGCAGACGGCGCTCGCCAACGAGCTCAACCAGCTCACCAACGGGCGCAAGGACTTCCCGATCGTGTTCTTCTGCCAGGGCGTGCGGTGCTGGGAGTCCTACAACGCCGTCCTGCGCGCCTGGAACGCCGGCTACCGCAACGTCTATTGGTATCGTGGCGGCCTGCAGGCCTGGCAGGAAGCAGGCTTCCCGATGATGCCGACGCCGCCGTCGCGCTGAATCACTGACTTGGGCACGGTAGCAGAATCGGACGCGAAAACATCGGCCGAAAGCTCAACGTACTTGACTATTATCTGGGCTTCGGCCAGCCCAGATACCAATGGCCATACCGACAATACTGCTTAGAACATACTGAGCCCATTTTATTAGCTCAGCATCCTTCGCAAAAAGCACAACGCTAGCAGCAGCAAGAAATGTTAAGAGAATTATTACAGCAGCAAAAATGGGTTTAAGTATTGTATTTATTATGACATACCAAGGGGCAAGTTTTTGTTCGTAAACCTGAACCTGTCTCATAAATTCAGAAGAATTCAGGCGAATGGTGTCGCCGTTGTCTCGCCGAGCCGCCTTGGTGCTCGATCGAACGGGAATCTTCGACGTCTCTCCGTCGCCCTTTGGTCCGCCAGAGTCAGCCATTGTTAAGTCCCCACGACTAGATCTCTGCCAGTGCAGAGACTCCTCCCGAAGAGCCTCCGCACCCCACATACCTACCTACATCACTAGAATTTCCTTCTTAACTGATGCGCCATCCTCCGAGATCGCTAAGCGACTACCTTCCTTCTGCGCCTGATTCACAACATCCATAAGAGCGAGGCTTCGCTTGATGACATCGGACTTTGTCGTACCGAGATCATCAGCGATTTGCTCCAGGCGCTTGTTCAAAGCATCTGTTAGGTCGAGTGTTAGCCTCACTCGGTTGCCAGTGGCCATGACGGATCCCCTCTAATGTCGATGGCGGAAGGCTGCGATACGTGGGTGCCTAGCCAATCGTCATCCTCCTTGACATTGACGTGCAAATCACGTATCTTCTCCGCCTTGGACCCTTGTAAATTATACCTTACGTACTCTAAAATCAAGCATTAATCAATTTGCTGAGACTGGAACTGTAGTGGATGAAACTTAGTTAGGGGGGTCCTAATATGAGTAGAAACCGCCGGCCGCCCCTCGGCGCGGGGTCAGAATACTGATGAGCGACTGGAAGTCACGCGCTCATGTCAGGAATATTTGCGCCAAAAATACACCGAATCTGAACAAAATCTCTTGCTCGATAACTTCGAGCGGTGTCTGAAGGATATTGTGTTGAAAGACACCGCTCGGCTGGAATTTTCAGCCGAGCTTGCCTTAGATGTCATAAACAACGTGAAGTTTAGACTCGTCAAATGCAACGGTCGAACCTTCGTAACGAAGCTCGACTTCGTGAAGACGCCCGCCAAGCAGGCGCCGATGGAACGTGAAGACCTAGTTGAGGCGGTCGTACGCACGCAGGCCAATGAACTGGTTCCAGTGAGACAGGTCCGCGTACCTTCGATGGGTAGCGATGCTCGCCCACTGCCGCAAATCGGACCTAAGTCATCTTCAATTGAACCGTCTCGCGCGTCAATGAAGGCCAATCAATTGATTGCGAAACTTATCACGGCCAAGTTTGGCAGCAGTCCGCCCTCGCACAAGGAGGTGAAGGGCCTCCAGCGGTGTCTTCGCCTGGTCCACATCAAACTCGGTATCAGCGGGACCCGCCGAGGTTGGTACCACCTCGTGATCAAGTGATATCCAGGCTCGGAGATCGGCAATCGGAGTTCGGGTGAACTCGAATGGGCTAAGGGCGTCGTCGTTGGCTAGATTGGCTTCGAAAAGACGGAGCACGACGGTAGCCAAGGAATTGCCATATTGACGGCGGCACGGTCGGCTACGGTGCCAACTTTAGCCCCAGCGACTTCAGATAGCTCCAGCGGATCGTGCCGTTGGCGAAGCGCGTGCCTTCGAGATACTGGCCGAGCGCGTCATAGAGACGCTCGCGCGGCACCGGCGGCGGATCGTTCCATCGCCCGCGTGGCCGGTCGGCGACGGCGACGACATGGTTCCAGTCGGCGGGCCGCGTGATCGACACGATGGTCGAGGGCGTGTCGAGGTTCTTGTAGGTCCAGAAGGCCCAGCCGATTCCGTGGGCTTCCAGCAGCGTGCGGAAGCCCTCGTTCCACTCGTCGGTCAGCTCGCCGGTCTCGCCGATGAACAGCGGCACGTCGTGGCGGGCGCTGAAGTTCAGGTGGCGCTGGATCGAGTCGCGCTTGGTGCTCGCCCAGAAACTGTGGAAGGTGTAGGCGAGGTTGCTCGTCCACGGCGGGCCGAACATGTCGAAGGTCGAGCTCCACTGGCCGCCGGCGATGAAGATGATGCGGTGCGGATCGACCGAGCGGATCGCCGCGGTGACCTCGCGATAGAACGGCTCGAGCTTGGGGTTGAGCCACGCGGTGTCGTGATAGGGCGCGATCGGCTCGTTGAGCAGATCGTAGCCGAGGATCGCCGGCTCGTTGCGATAGCGCTCGGCGATGTGCCGCCACAACGCGATGGTCAGCCGGCGATGCGCCGGCACGTAGAACATCAGCGGATAGCCCGGCCCGTCGTCGTGGTTGATGCCGGTCTGGCCGCCGGGCGCGGCGTGGATGTCGAGCACGACGTAGAGGCCGTGCGCACGCGCCCAGCCGATGGCGCGATCGAGCAGCGCGTAGCCCTCGCCCTCGAAGCGGTCACCACGCACGAAATGCTTGTAGTGCAGCGGGATGCGCACGAGGTTGAAGCCCGCCGCCTTGATGAAAGCGAAATCATCCTCGGTGATGTAGGTTTCGCGAAAGCCGCGCCAGAAGCGCTGCGCCGCTTCCGGCCCGACCAGACGCTCGATCGCGCCCTCGATCTGGCGCGGTGCCTTGGCGCGCTCGAACTTGAACATGTAGCCCTCGGGCATCAGCCAGTTGCCGAGGTTGATGCCCTTGAGCTGGATGGTCTTGCCGTCGGGCGCGACGAAGCGCTTGCCCTCGACGCGCACGAATCCCGGATCGGCCGCCAAAGCCGCGGGCGCCAGGAGGAGAAGCAGGAGCATCAGGAGGAAGCGCGTCATTCGGTCGACCATAGCGTCCTTACGGGGCGGCATGGAACTCGACATACATCCGTACCGGACCCAGGGGCTCGACCTCGTGCGGCTGGCCCGGGCGAACGACCCCCGGCTTGCCGGGTGCCAGCTCCGTCTCCTCGAACGGCTCCAGGATACGAAAGCGCAGCCGCCCTTCGATCACGTGGATCAGCGCCCACACCCCGGGGCGGGTGCGATGCGCGCGGCGCAGCCCGGCGGGCAGCGTGTCCTGATCGAACACCGGCGTGCGCTTGTACGCCTCGAGGCCGTCGGGCAGCCCGTCGCTCATGCCGTCGTCGCAGCAATGGTCATGGCCGAATCTCCTGCGCCGCCGGCGGTTCACATATCACGGCGGCGAGGATGACCGAAGCGGCCGCGATCGGGAACGCGGATCGAACGCCAGTCCGCGCTGGCGGTCCGCCTTTGTTTGCCGCACCCTGCGGCCCGTCGAAACGGTCGGGGGATGAATGACGGGTCTATTGTACTGCGCCGCGCTGTTGGCGATCGCCGTCGTTCTGCTCGTCGTCCTGACCAGCCGCATCCGTCTCCACGCCACGCTGGCACTGGCCGGCCTGATCGTCGCCTATGGCTTCGCCGCCGACATGACCATCAGCTCGATCGGCCGCGCCTTCAGCATCGGCTTCGTGCATACGCTCGACCAGGTCGGGCTGGTGCTGCTGGGCGGTATCGTCGCCGCCACCTTCGTCGAGCGTTCCGGCGCGGCGGCGCGGGTCGGCGCGGTGCTCGGGCGACATCGTGTTTCTTCCGCCATCGCGGTACCGATCGGTCTGGTCGCCGGCACCGGCGCCTCGCCGACGGCGGGTCTGGCCCTGCTGCTGCCGCTTGCGCGCGCGTTGCGCGGTCGTTCGGCGCTCGTGCTGTCGCTGTCGCTGCTGGCGTCCTTCGCGCTGGTGCCGCCGTCGCCCATCGCCATCGCCGGCGCGTCGGTGCTGGGCGCCGACGCCATGACAGTCTTCGCCATAGGCGCGCCCCTGGCGATCGTCGTCGCCGTCGCCGGCTGGTTCCATGCTGGCCGCGCGCTGCCGACGGTCGACGACAGCGACGCCCAGACGACAGCCGAGCCGATGCGAGCGCGCGACCTGCTCACGGTCACGCTGCCAGTCCTGATTCCCATCGCGCTGCTGATCGTGCAGTCGGTGGCGCAGATTCCCAGCGAGCCGCTGGGTCGTGGCGGCATGCGTGAGCTGTTCACCGGCATCAGCCGGCCGCTGATGCTGTTGGTTCTCGCCACCGGGCTGGCGCTGCTGCTGGTCTGGCGCTGGGATGCCACCGCGCTCTCCGAACGCGGCTGGGCCGGCGAGGCGATCGCGATGGCGGCCGGCGCGTTGATGGTCATGGGTATCGCCGCCGGCTTCGGCCGCGTGCTCGACGAGACCGGCGCCGCCGAGCTGCTGGGCGAGTCGCTGTCGGTGAAGCGCTGGGGCGTGCTGACGCCGTTCCTCGTGGCGGCGATCGTCAAGACCATGCTCGGTTCGTCGCTCACGGCGACGCTGACAACCGCCGGCATGATCGAGCCGCTGCTGCCGGCGCTCGGCCTCGACACGCCGACGGGCCGCGCGCTCGCCGTCGCGGCGATCGGCGTCGGGGCGATGACAGTGAGCCACATCAACGACGCGCATTTCTGGCTCACCGCGCATGCACAGCGACTCACACCAGCGCGCGCGCTGCTCGCGCTGTCGGGCGGCACCGCCGTGCAGGGTGTCGTGGCGATCGTGATCCTGCTGATCCTCTCGGCGGTGCTGCGGTAGATTTGTCATCCCTCGCCGCGCTCGGGATGACAGAGTTCGGCGGCGTTAACCCGCGAGCTCCTCGCGCAGGGTCTCGAGTTCCAGCCACTCGTCCTCGGCCGCCGTCAGCGCGGCTTGCGTCGTCGAGAGCTTGGTCATTGTCGCGTTGAACGCGACGGGATCGCGCGCGTAAAGCGTCGCGTCGGCGAGTTTGGTGTTCAGCGCGGCGATCTCGGCGTGCAAGGTCTCGATACGCCCCGGCAAATCGTCGAGCGCGCGCTGCTGCTTGTAGCTGAGCTTGCGCCGGCTTTCGGTCCGCGTCGCCGCCGGCTCCACGCGCGGCGCCGGTCGCGCGACGAGCGCCTCCTTCGGCGGTGGCCGTTGCAGCAGGTAGTCGCTGTAGCCGCCGGCATATTCGACCGCCGTGCCGTCGCCCTCCATGGCGATGGTCGAGGTCACGAGGCGATCGAGGAAGTCGCGGTCGTGGCTGACCAGCAGCACCGTACCGTCGTAGTCGGCCAGCGTCTCCTGCAGAAGGTCGAGCGTGTCGGCGTCGAGGTCGTTGGTCGGCTCGTCGAGCACCAGCAGGTTCGACGGCGCCGCGAGCGCCTTGGCCAGCAGCAGCCGATTGCGCTCGCCGCCGCTCAACGTACCCACCGGCTGGCGCGCCTGGTCGTCGCGGAACAGGAACTCGCGCAGATAGCTCATCACGTGCAGCGGCCGGCCGCGCACCATGACATGGTCGTTGACGTCGGCCAGCACCTTCCACGGCGTGCTCGTCGGATCGAGCTGCACGCGGCGCTGGTCGATCACCACGGGCACCAGATTGACGCCCAGCCGCACCGTGCCGCTGTCGGGCGCCAGTTCGCCGATCAGCATGCGCAACAAGGTCGTCTTGCCCGCGCCGTTGCGGCCGATCAGCCCGACGCGATGGCCGCGCAGGATGCGGGTCGAGAAATTCGCCACGATGACGCGCTCGCCGAAACGCTTGGCGATGGTCTTGGCCTCGATGGCGAGTGTGCCGCCCTGCTCGGCCGCGCCGGCCTCCATCTTCACCCGGCCGGTCTGCGCGATCTGCGTCTTCCTGAGCGCGCGCAGGTCCTTCAGCGCGCGCAGACGACCCTCGTTGCGCGTGCGCCGCGCGCGGATGCTCTTGCCGGCCCAGATCGTCTCGCGCTCGATCAACCGGTCGAGCTTGTGCCGCTCGGTCTCCTCGCGCTCGAGGATGCCGTCGGACCACGCCTCGAACTTGTCGTAGCCCTCGTCGAGCCGGCGCACCACGCCGCGGTCGAGCCACAGCACCGCCTTGGCGAGACGCGACAGGAAGCGCCGGTCGTGGCTGATCAGCACATAGCCGCCGCGCCACGTTTCGAGCCTTGCCTCGAGCCATTCGATGGTCGGCAGGTCGAGATGGTTGGTCGGCTCGTCGAGCAGCAGGATGTCGGGCTCGGCCACCAGCGCGCGCGCCAGCGCCGCGCGCCGCGCCTCGCCGCCGGACAGGCTCGACGGCGACACCGCGCCATCGAGCCGCAGTTCGTCGAGCACCGTGGCGACACGATGGTCGTCGGGACCATGCGCGTCCTCGAGGCCGGCGGCGACGTAGTGCGCCACCGAGGCGTGGGCCGAAAGGTCGGGCTCCTGCGGCAGGGTGGCGACGCGCGCGCCAGGCTGGATGAAGCGCTCGCCGGCATCGGCCTGGATCTCGCCGGCCAGCAGGCGCAGCAGGGTCGACTTGCCGGCGCCGTTGCGGCCGACCAGGCACAGCCGCTCGCCGCGACCGACGCCGACCGAGGCGCCGTCGAGGATGACCTGATCGCCGATGCGATAGCGCGCGTCGGAGAGCGCGAGAAGCGGCGGAGGTGCCATGATGGCGCGTCTCATGCCGGATGGCGGCTATCGGAGCAAGTCCGCCGTTCGGGCCGCGCCGCTGGAGCGGTGCGGCCCGAACGGCGACACGATTCGCCTCCGGCGCGGGGCTTCGCTATATGTCGAGCCCATGCTCCACGTGCTGGCCGACCGTCGTCGCATCGCGCGGGCCGTGCGCGTGCTGCGCCGACGGCTGGCGGGCCTGCCGGTTCGCGACGTCACCATCACCTGGCATGGCGGCGGCAAGGCCAAGGGCGATATCGCCTGGCTGCGCGAGCATGCCTTCTGGTGGCGACATGACCCGACCCTGCTCGGCACCCGACACTGGCTGGTCTTCGGCCACGCGCCCGATACGCCGACGCGCACCGAGACCATCACCTGCGAGATCAACTTGCTGCATGGCGGCGCCGACCGGCGCGTCGCCGGCGCGATCCTGCGCGACGAGGACGACGCGCTCTATCTCGCCCATAGCGGCAAGATCGGCGGCGCGCGCGTCGGCCTGCGCAAGCGCGCGTTCCGCGACTTCGCCGCGACGGGCAATTGGCAGGCGGCGCGCTGGCCCGACGGCTCGAGCACCGAGCTGCTGGTGATCGGCCCACTCGAAGGCCCACGCCTGCCGCGCCAGGTCGGCCGCTTCGTCTCGGCCGTGCATCGCTTCAAGTCGGGTGACGGCTCCATCGCCGCGCTCGACTCCGCGACGCCGGCGCCAGCCGACAGCGACGTCAGCCACGCCATGAGTGCCGCTTGCGACCGGCCGCTGGTGCTCGACGCGCTGGCCGAGGAGCTGGCGCGCCGCGGCTTGTCGGCCAAGGGCGGCGGCGATCCGTTGTTCACGCCGCGCCGGGTCGCACCGCCACTGCTGGAGATCGCCACCGATCCTGGGCGCGACCGCATTGAGCGCGCCGTCGGTCGCCTGCTGCTGCGCCGCGTCGGCGCCAACGGCGCAGCGGCGATCCTGATCGTGCCGGAGGCCGCGCGCGCGTCGCTCATCGAAGCGGTCGGTCCGGCCGGCGTACATGTCGTGGGCTATCACTGGCGCGCGGCGCGGCCGGTGTTCGACGGCCTCGACGCGGCGTTGCACTGATGGCGATGGGGCTGACCACGAGCCTGTGGGTCTCGGCACAGATCAGGCTCTGCGACCGGCGCATGATCCCGGCCGTGGTCGTACGCCGCGGCGATCCCGACGCCGGCACGGTGCTGGTGAAGGTCAACCGCTTCGCACAGGGCGTCACGGTGTTCACCCAGACCAGCACGCTCGACGGCGAGCAGGGCTGGGCGCGCGGCACCGGCGCGCAACCCGTGCCCGAGCCCGAAGCCGACGCCTATATCGCCCGCCAGGTCGGCCGCGATCCCGATGTCTGGGTGGTCGAGATCGAGGACCAGCGGGGCGAATGGACGCCGGACGGGACGGTGCTCTGACTTCTCTGGGAGCGATGTCGTCCCGCCGGCATCAGGAGAAGAGCCGGCGAGACGCCGGCGCCCCCAGGATGAATCATGTCGGCCAACCGCCCGGCACCTTGGTCGCCAGCCAGTGGGTCAGCGCGCGATTGACCTCGATCGGCTTCTCCTGCGCCATCCAGTGACCGCTGTCGATGATGCCCTCGGTGAGGTCGCGACAATGCTTCCGCATCGGCTCGGGCAGGCGCGAGGTCACGCTTTCGCAGGTGTAGTCGTAGCGGGCCGCGATGAAGAGCGCCGGCATGTCGAGGTAGCCGCCGTTCACCGCACGCGCCGCATAGGCGGCGTTGGCGGTGTGGTTCACGTACCACGAGTCCGGTCCGAAGAAGCCGTTGCGCCGCAGCGCCTCGGCGTAGATCCGTAGATCCTCCTCGCTCACCACGGCGGCGTCGCGCGGCACGTCGGGCACCACGCCGCCGGGGAACCAGCCGCCGTTGCGCCGCACCTCGGCGGTGCGCGAGGGCTTGCCCTGTCCCGCCGGGTCGCCCCTGCGGAACAGAAGCTTCACCACGTTGTGGGGGTTCGAGTCGAAGGCCTTCGTCGCGGCGGCGAAGTTCTCCTCGTAGAAGCGCATGTACTCCCACTGTCCGGCGGGATAGGTCACCTCGGGATAGACGGCGCGATCGACCAACGGGATCACCGAGTCGAGGCCGTATTCCAGCGAGTGGTAGGGCACGCAGAGATTGGCGACGGCGATACAGCGATCCGGATGGTGGCTGGCGATGTTCCACACCACCGGGCTGCCCCAGTCGTGGCCGACCCATACCGCCTTCTCGATTCCCAGCGAGTCGGCGAGCTCGATCATGTCGGCGACGATGAGCTCCTGCGCGTAGTCGGCCTGCGCGCGGTAGACGCTGGATTGGCCATAGCCGCGCATGTCCGGCGCGATGGCGCGGAAGCCCAGCCCGCCGAGCACCGGCAATTGATGGCGCCAGGAGATCGACAGCTCGGGCCAGCCATGGACGAAGACCACCGGCAGACCGTTCGTGGGGCCAGCAGCGAGATAGAAGCTGGTGTGCCGAGACGATTTCGCGACGTGCTCGCTGATCGCGCTCATTCGCCGAAGACCTCCTTGTTGTGCTCGCCCAGCTTCGGCGAGTCGCGCCGGGGCACCGGTCGTTGGCGATCGAAATTGACCGGCAGGCCAACCACGCGCATGCCGGTCGACGGCAAGGTGCGCGTCATGTCCATCGCCGCGAGCTGCTCGCTCTGCGCCAGATCGCCGATGTCGTTGACCGGCTGGCAGGGCACGCCCGCCTTGCCGAACAGCGCGATCCAGTGCGCGCGCGGCCGGGTACGGATGATCGCCTGGATCAGCCCCGCCAGCGCCTCGCGCACCTCCGCGCGCTTGCGGTTGTTCTCGAAGCGCGGGTCGGTGGCCCATTCGGGCTTGCCGACCGCCTCGGCGAACTTCACGAACAGCCGGTCGTTGCCGCAGGCGATCACGATCGGCTTGTCGGCAGTTTCGAAGGCCTGGTAGGGCACGATGATCGGGCTGCCGGTGCCGTGGCGTTGCGGCAGCTGGCCCGAGATCCAGTAGCTGTGCAGCGCGCCCGACACCCAGCCGGTCGCCGTCTCGAACAGAGACGTATCGATGACGCAGCCCTCGCCCGTCGCGTGGCGCCGCTGCAGCGCCGCCAGCGCGCCGATCACGCACCACATGCCGGTAGCCGCGTCGTTGATCGCCGGCGCGCAGAAGGTCGGCGGATCCTGCGGCCGGCCGGTGAGCGTCATCACACCGCCATAGGCCTGCAGCAGCGGATCGAAGCCCGGCGCCATCTTCAGCGGCCCCTGATGGCCGAAGGCCCAGATCGAGCAGTAGATCAGCCGGGGATTGACCGCGCGCAGCGCCTCGGGCCCGACGCCCAATTCGTCGACGATGCCCGGCCGCAGATTCTGGATCAGGATGTCGGCGTCCTTCGCCAGCGTCTTCAGCTTCGCCACGTCGGCGGCCGACTTGATGTCGAGCGTCACCGAACGCTTGCCCCTGTTATTGGCGCGGAACATCACGCTGTCGCCCTCGACGAAGGGCGGACCCCACAGCCGCGCGTCGTCGCCGCCGTCGGGCTTCTCGACCTTGATCACGTCGGCGCCCATGTCGGCGAGGATCGCGCCCGCCAACGGCCCGGCATAGGCCTGCCCGACCTCGATCACTTTGATGCCCGCGAGTGGTCCCGTCATGCGGCGTATCCTCGATCCGTTGTCGATGGATTACAGGACGCGAGTGCTAGGGCCGCAACCTTTCCGCTGCGGCTCGTTCCGCAGGACGGGGAGGGAATCAGCGCGTGGTCCGCGGCGGCCGGAGCTTGACCTTCCGCTTCAGGCGCCGCGCGTGTTGAGCACGAAGTTCCCGGAAGACCTTGGCGGCGGGGATGTCCGGACGCGGATCCTCGAGCGACTCCGCGATCTTCCGTTGCAGTTCCGTGAGAGCGGCCGAGGCTATTGGCCGAGACACTATGGACGTCCATTGCGATCCCCGTCGGGGATAGCCGCCGGGCTTGGCCTGTCCAACCGAACGGATCGTGACGGGGATCGTGGAGCGGGTGAAGGGAATCGAACCCTCGTCGTAAGCTTGGGAAGCTTCTGCTCTACCATTGAGCTACACCCGCGCGCCTTGAGATGTAACGAAAGCCTGATAGCGGGGTCAACGGCGACTGCGGTGGTGGAAAACATTCGCATGTTGCGCGAATCCCCTGTCCAAGCCGCTCTTTTCGTGGGATACTCAACAACGAGTGATTGATCACATTATTCTGACTTGCTCGTTGGAAGTCGGGGAGAGACCATCATGTCGTTCTCATCCTGGTTCATGCGTATCGATCGCTACGCCAGCGTCCACGCCGTCCGCTCGCAGGACACCATCACGGACAACGCCGGTGCCGACCGCTCCAATTCGTGCGGCATCGCCAGCATCCTGATGGTCAATTTCAAGCAGAAGAAGCATCTGATGGTCGCCGGCCTCTCGGCCGGTGCCAACATCGCCTCTTCGGGCACGCCGCTTGGCACTTTCATCGGCGGCACGCTCGCGCGCGCGGCGGTCGCCAACGCCGTGAAGGAAGAGCCCGAGATCTATCGCATCTACAGCGCCGTCACCGGCTCGACCTATGACGGCTCGACCTACAGCGTCGCCGGCCAATTCCCCGAAGTTCTGCGCCGCCTCGGCCTGGGCAGCTGGGAACGCGTCTTCGTCGCCGAGACCGACGTCTACACCTCGGTCAAGACGGCGGTCGACAAGGGCGATCCGGTGATCGCCCGCGTGGCGTGGAATGGCGGCGGCGCGCACTTCGTCGTCATCGACCAGGTGCACACGACGTCGGGCGGCGGCAAGCTCTGCGTCTGCGATCCGTGGGACGGCGAGTTACGCCTGGTCGACGGCGCCGCCAGCACCGTGACAAACTACGATCCGACCGGCTTCGTCTGGTCGTTCTCGCTGGGCGGCAATCGCCACGCCTACACCAGCGGTGCCGGCAAGTTCAGCGGCTGCATCGTGCGCAAGGTGTAGCGCGCCGCGTCGGGCGTCGTCCGGAGGGTGTCGGCAGGCGGCCCGATGCCTTTCATTTCAGTTAGGGGGATCTTCGTGTCGATCACATCTTGGTTCGCGCGGTTCGACCGCTTCGGCAGCGTGCACGCGGTGCGCTCGCAGGACACCATCACGGACAGCACTGGCGCCGACAGCTCCAATTCCTGCGGCATCGCCAGCATCCTGATGATCAACTTCAAGATGAAGAAGCATCTGATGCTGGCCGGCATGTCGGCCGGCGCCTCCATCGCCTCGTCGGGCGTGCCGCTGGGCGGCTTTATCGGCGCCGGCCTGGCGCGTAGCGCGTTCAACCAGGCGGTCAAGGAAGAGCCGGAGATCTACAAGATCTACAGTGCTGTCACCGGGTCGGTCTACGATGGCTCGACTTACAGCAACATGAGTTTCTATCCAGAAGTGCTGCGCCGGATCGGCCTCAACGACTGGGAGTTCGCGGTCCTGACGCCCAGCCAGGTGTTCGACGCGGTCAAGGCGTCGACCGACGCTGGCAATCCCGTGATCGCCGCCGTCAGCTGGAACGGCGGTGGCGGCCACGGCGTCGTCATCGATCAGGTCCATAGCGGCGGGTACGTCTGCGTGTGCGACCCATGGGACGGCGAGTTGCGCCTGATCAGGGGTTCGTCCGGCAACGTCATCAACTACGATTCGACGGGCTCCGTTTGGTCCTTCTCCCTTGGCGGCAATCGGCATACCGGCGGCAATACCGGCTCGTTCAACGGCTGGCTCGTGCGCAAGAAGCCCTGAGCGCTGGACTTTCGACAGCGCGTATCCGCAAGCTGGCGCCGGCCCATCGAGGGCAAGCG